>Ga0326727_10003258_pt1 | contig 52541 bp, 42 predicted proteins | sample MB2enrmetagenome_FD_207643 | JGI IMG/M metagenome (GOLD analysis project Ga0326727, IMG submission 207643) | Lab enriched peat soil microbial communities from McLean, Ithaca, NY, United States - MB29MY | ecosystem: Environmental > Terrestrial > Soil > Wetlands > Peat | place: USA: New York...
GCCAACGCCGTGATGCAATCATTCAACAGAGGAACAAAGAGAGACAACGTGCGAGAAAGACATGTATCAATGGGGACATTTCTATTGGGTTAAGGATGGGGACATTTCTATCGGGGCTTGACACTTTCCGAATCGAACCTTGACAGGGTGCTCAAAGTCGTGTACATAGCAAAAGCAGGGAAGTGGGCGTTGCCTTCGTAGGACTAGGCGGCGATATGGTGTGATCGTGGACTGCCAGCCGCGCACGTTGTCGCCACGGGGCAAGCGCGTGGGTCGAAGCCTCACATTCCGGAATCGCGTTCACGGACGGGGGTTGCCGGGATGGCTAGTTAACGTTGCGACAGACAATGGCACCCTTGCACAGCAGTCCTGATCAAATTGAGAGTGGCAGGCACCCCGGCCTGATTCAGGTCCGCTTGTCGGCCGGGGCGAAGCGCTTCGTACTGGAGCCGGCGCTTTCGTGGCGACCGCAATCGAGCCACCCGCACGACTCAATCGTTGTGAACCCGGACCAAACGTATCAGGAGATCCTGGGCTTCGGTGCGGCACTGACCGATGCGGCCTGCTATCTCGTGAACCAGCTTGATCCCTGTTCCCGCCGCCAGTTCCTGGGCGAGCTGTTCGACCCTGGCGGCCGGAGCTTCAACGCTTGCCGGATCTGCATGGGCGCAAGTGACTATGCCACTGAGCTGTACAGCTACGTTGACGGCCCGCCTGACCCCGAACTGCACCGCTTTTCGATCGATCGCGACCGGAGATATATTCTTCCGATTCTGAAAGACCTCCGCGAGTTGAACCCGGACCTATTCCTGCTTGCCTCCCCTTGGAGCCCGCCGGGCTGGATGAAGGCGGGCGGCTCCATGTTGGGCGGTTCGATGCAAGGAAAACACCTCGCCGCATACGCCGGCTACTTTCTGAAGTTTCTGGAAGCCTACGCCGCGGCCGGGGTCCCGATAAATGCGGTCACGGTGCAAAACGAAGTGGATACCGACCAGGATGGCCTCATGCCAGCCTGCTTTTGGTCGCAGACGCACGAAATGCGCTTCGTATCCGAGCACCTGGGTCCGCGCTTCAGGGAGGGCAATCTACGGACCAAGATCTGGATTCTGGATCACAACTATGACCTGTGGGGCCGCGCGCTTGACGAACTCGGCGAGCCCAAGGTGAACCGCTACGTGGATGGAGTGGCGTGGCACGGCTACGGCGGCAAGCCTTGCTCCATGACCCTGGTCCACGACGCTCATCCCGACAAGCATATGTACTGGACCGAGGGCGGCCCGCTGGACGTTCACGATCCCCACTATCAGACCGACTGGACATATTGGAGTGGGCGCTTCTCCGAGATCCTCTGCAACTGGGCCCGCTGCATCATGGCCTGGAACCTAGCCCTGGATGAGAACGGCAAGCCGAACATCGGGCCCTTCGCGTGTGGCGGCCTGGTGACGATAAATTCTCAAACGAGGCAAATCATGCGGAGCGGCCAATACTGGGCCCTGGTGCATTACTCGAGCGCGATTCGGCGGGGTGCACGGCGCATCGAATCGCACGGCACGCTAGAGGGTGTTTCACACGCGGCCTTCTTGAACCCAGACGGAAGCTGCGCGATGGTCCTGACAAATGCCGGCCCCGCCAGGACGGTCTCGGTACAAATGTCGGGCCGCGAAGTCCAGGTCGGCCTTCCCGGAGACTCGGTCGTCACACTGACGTGGAATTATTAAAATCCGATGAAGGGCGGTTTTATGAGAATATTGCATTTCCCGGCTGCCTCCGTGCTTGGTCTTCTCCTGGCAGCCGCGGCTGTTCACGCCCAGCAGTCTTCCGTACAGCTATGGATCACCACCTCGGACGAAGCCGGCGTGGTTGCTGGCTTGGAGGCGCAGCCCGACCTCGCCTTCCGTCCCAACGCCCCTGATGGCATCCAGGCGATCGAGGTGGATGAAAGCAAAGTCTATCAGCGTATGGAGGGCGGCGGCGCGGCTTTCACGGATGGGGCTGCCTGGCTGATCAATCAAAAACTGTCGGCCGTGCAGCGCGACCAGGTGATGCGGCGCCTGTTCGACCCGCGCGTCGGCATCGGCGTGAGCTTTTTGCGCAATCCGATCGGCTCGTCGGACCTGACGCGCCGCTGGTACACCTATGATAACAACGCCGCCGACCGGGCGGATCCCAGCCTGCCTCACTTCAGCATCGACCATGATCGCGCGGATGTTCTGCCCTTGACCAAGCTGGCGCGCAAGCTCAACCCACAGCTTACACTCATGATGAACGCCTGGAGCCCACCTGCTTGGATGAAATCGAGCGGAAATTTGGTGGCGGGAGGAGTTCTGCCGGAGTATTACGCCCACCACGCCCAGTATCACGTGAAAACGATTCAGGCCTACGAAGCCGAGGGCGTGCATATAGACTACGTGACTCTGAACAACGAGCCGACCTGCTGCGACGAGATTAACTATCCCTCGATCGAGCTAATCTCTTCCAGCGACATGGCCACGATGTTGAAGGACTACTGGTTTCCAGCCTTCAAGGCCAGCCAGCTCACGACTAAGATTTTGCTGCTCGACTACAACTGGGAAGCCGTGGGTCTGCTCGAGCCGCTGCTGAAGGACAAGGCCATTCGCACCTCGCCCTACGTAGGAGGTGTGGCTTGGCATGGCTATGGCGGCGACCCGGCCGTGCAGTCGCGGATACATGATGAATACGGTATGGACGCATTTCTGACGGAGCGTTCCGGCTTCGACGCGGGCAGCCGCCAGCACCGCCAGGATATGCGCGATATGGTGAACGTCATGCGCAACTGGGGCAAGTCGTTTGTGAAATGGCCTGTAGCCGTGAACGAAAACCGCGGCCCGAACCGCGGCGGGTGCGACACGTGCACGGGCCTAGTGACGGTGCACACGAACGACTCCCGGGCCGGGCAGGTTGACTACACCATTGAATACTACACCATGGGTCACTTCACAAAGTTTGTTCCCAACGGGGCGCATCGCATCGCGTCCACCGCTAATTCCCGGATCTTGAATGTCGCCTTTCAGAACCCGGACGGGACCTTGGTTCTGATCGCATACAACGACACAGCCGCACCTCAGGCGTTCAAGGTGGCTTGGCATTCGCAGGCGTTCTATTACACGCTGCCTGCTGACGCCAGCGTGACATTCCGCTGGAATGCTAAATGACGGATAGGGTCCCAAGGCGGCTTTTTCTTTGGGATACCTGCCTGGCATCCCTTGCCACTTTGAGCGGGTATGGGAGGGGCCCATCGGAGGAACGGGCCGCGGTGCGCTCCGGCCCGGCGGGAGGAAACTTCGCGGCCAGCGGCCCATACAAGGAAGCGCCTATGCTGGCCCGGCGGGTGGCCGCCGGCAAACTGCCGCCCGTCGAACAGCGTCTGCCCAAAGTCCCGGTGGTCCGCAATGTTCAGCAGATCGGGAAGTACGGGGGCAGCCTGTACGACCAAGCCGAGAGTCCCGGAGGCCGCTTTCATCTCGATGGCGCCCTGATAGCCGGGGCCCAGGAGACTGACAACGATGGCAAGATCATCCGGCCGCATCTTTGCGACCGCGTGGATGCCAGCCCTGACTACAGTGAGTTCACCTTTCACATTCGCGAAGGACTGAAGTGGTCCGACGGCGTGGAGTTGACGGCCGACGACGTGCTGTGGTGGTGGAAGTACGAGCAGCGCAATCCAATTATCTATCCGGAGGGCCCTCGCACCTTCAAGGTGGGCAATGATTACCCGGACTTCAGCAAACTCGACCGCTGGACCTTTCGGATCAGGTTCCCCACCTCTTTCCGTCCCTGCCTGAACCTATCGGCGAGCGAATGGATGGCGTTTGGAAGCTACTTCGGGCAGCCTGCCCACTGGATGAAGCAGTTCCATGCCGATTTCAACCCCAAAGCCGACGAGTTGGCGCGGCAGAACGGATTCGGCGCCTGGTATCAGTACTACACCATGTTGCGGGAATACATGCATCCCCACGTCTACAAGCCACACGTGGGGCCATGGTGCCGGGTGGTATCAACGACGATGCACGACGTCTACGAGCGCAATCCCTACTTCGCCGAAGTGGATCAGGAGGGCAACCAACTGCCCTATATCGACCGCATCTACGTACGCGTAGTGGAGGATCAGAATCTTCGGACCGCCCGGATCGCCACCGGAGCCGTTTCTGAAGGGCCCTGCGAGATGTCGCAGATCTCCGTTTTCACGCGTAATGCGGCGCGGGCGGACTATGGCCTCAAGCAGTGGCGCATGGCGAACAGCTCACAATGCATGTTCGCCTTCAACCTCAATCACAAGGCTGCGGTGAAGTTCCGCGTTTACAATGATCTGAGGTTTCGTCAGGCTCTCTCCTACGCCATCAACCGGCGCCGGATCAATGAAACTCTATACTTTGGTCAAGCCAAGGAATGGCAGGCCACGCTCAGCCCCAATGTGTCCTATTTCGACCCCAGTTGGTTGGAGTACTGTGTCCAGTATGATCCGGACAGGTCCAATCGTCTGCTCGAGGAAGCCGGCTTGCGATGGGACAAACAGCGGCAGTTCCGGCTTGGTCCCGATGGGCAGCGTTTTATCACCGTGGTGATTTTCAACCGGCAGACCTTCCCCGTGGAACTGCTCGAGTTCGTGCGCCAGGACTGGGCTCAGGTGGGCATCGAAGTCATTATGAAGGAGACCGATTTTCGGTTTCGCGAATGGACCTGCCGCGCCGGCAACCACGACTGCACTTGCTGGAACGCCGACATGATCGAGGAGGTCGCCGCCTACCTGCCGTGGGTGACCAAGTGGAACCCCCAGGAGGTGCTCTATTACGCCACAGACTGGTGGCTGTGGTATTACAATCGCGGCCAGTCGGGCATCGAACCTCCGCAGGAATGGAAGGATCAGTTCAATCGTATGTCCGCCTGGTACAGCGCCACGAGCCTTGAACAATACCGCCGGCTCGGTCGCGCCGTATGGGATTTCTTCACTCGTCAACTCGTGTGCATCGGCACGGTGGGCTACGCGCCTCAACCCATGGCGATCAAGAACGGCCTGCATAACGTGATGGATTCCGTCACCATGGGTTACGGGACACTTTGGGCGAAATCCTACATGGTCCAGACCTATTATTGGGACTCTCCGGAGGAGCATGGCTAGAAGCGGCGCCGCGGCGGTGCCTCTCCTGCGATACGTGGCGAAGCGGCTGTTGTGGGCAGCCGTGGTCCTGGTGCTGGTGTCCTTCTTTGCTTTCCTGGTAATCCAGCTACCACCCGGGGACTTTTTGGACTCGTACGTGGAGACGTTGCGCCGTTCGGGCATGAGCGTGGATTCGGCGACTCTGGTAGCGCTACGGCATGCCTACGGCCTGGACCGTCCGATGGTAGTGCAGTACTGGAGCTGGTTCAGCCGGTTTCTGCAAGGTGACATGGGTGTGTCTCTGCTTTACGTGAAGAAGGTCAACGTCCTCATCATGGAGCGCCTGCCTTGGACCCTGCTGGTCACCACCAGTTCCATGGTGCTCATGTACGTGATTTCGATTCCCATTGGCATCTACGCGGCGCGGCGGCAGTACTCTCTGGGCGACTTCGCGGCCTCGCTGGTGGCTTTTACCGGCATGGCTACACCCGGATTCCTGCTGGCTTTGGTTTTGATGTGGCTGGGTTACCTCATCTTCGGCGTGAGCATCGGAGGACTGCAATCACCGCAGTTCATCGATCAACCCTGGAGTTGGGCTGCTGTGAAGGATCTGCTCTGGCATTTGCCGGTCCCCCTTTTCGTGGTCGCTATTGCCGGCATGGCGAACCTGATTCGCACTATGCGAGGCACCTTGCTGGACGAACTGGGAAAGCAATACGTCACCGTGGCGCGCGCCAAGGGCCTGGAAGAGGGCGTGCTGATCCGGCGGTACCCCGTCCGGGCGGCGCTGAATCCGATCATCAGCTCCGGCGGATGGCTGCTGGCCGAGTTGTTCTCCGGCGAGACCGTGGCCGGCATCGTGCTGGGCTTACCCACCCTCGGCCCGTTGATGTACCGGGCGTTGCTGGCGGAAGACATGTACCTGGCGGCCAGTTGCGTGATGATCATGAGCATTCTGACGGTGATCGGATTCCTGGTCTCGGATATCGTTCTGGCCTTCACCGATCCACGGATCCGCCTGAGTTGAGGTTCATAGGAGAGCATGATCGATACCGTCACAAGCCGCCATTCCGGCTCGCAGTGGCAGCTCATGTGGGCCAAGTTCAGGCACCACAAACTGGCGCTGGCCAGCCTGGGGGTTTTGGGCGTGTTCTATTCCATCGCCCTGCTGGCGCCCTTCCTGGCGCCCTACGATTCCTGGCGCGCATCGCGTTTTGCTTTTGCTCCGCCGAACCGCATCCATATGTTCCACCAGGGCCACCTGATGCGGCCGTTCGTGTACGGGATCAAGATGACCTCTGACGCCCGCACTTTCGACCGCTCCATCACGCCGGACACGTCCGAAGTCTGGCCGGTGCGTTTCTTCGTGCGGGGCGACCCGTACGTGTGGCTCTGGATGGTGCACAGCAATCTGCATCTGTTCGGGGTCGATTCCGGCGGCCAGATCAACCTGCTCGGAACCGATATTCTGGGCCGGGACTGCCTGTCGCGCGATATCGTCTCCACGCAGATCTCGGTAACGGTGGGGATGGTCGGGGTGTTCATCACCTTTGTGCTTGGCTGCCTGATCGGAGGCGCATCCGGTTACTACGGCGGGGTTGTGGACAACGCCGTGCAGCGCTTCATGGAATTCGTCACTTGCCTGCCCACCATCCCCATGTGGATGGCATTGGGCGCCGCCATCCCGGCGCAGTGGAGCAACCTCAAGGTATACTTCACTATCACCGTTATTCTGGCGTTGCGCAGTTGGACCGGTCTTTCACGCCAGGTGCGCTCTAAGCTTTTGCAACTCCGTGAAGAAGATTATGTGATTGCCGCCAAAGTAGCGGGTGCCTCCGACTGGAGGATCATTCTGACGCATCTGCTGCCCGGCTTCGCCAGCTATCTGATCGTGAGTCTGACTCTGGAGATACCGCGCATGATTTTGGGCGAGACGACGCTTAGCTTCTTCGGACTGGGTTTGCGGCCACCGACCGTGAGTTGGGGAGTGCTCTTGCAAGACGCGCAGAATCTGGCGGCTATCTCGGTCTATCCGTGGCTCATGTTTCCCGCCATCCTGGTCGTGGTCTGTGTGCTTGCGTTCAACTTCCTGGGCGACGGCCTGAGGGATGCGGCGGATCCATACAAGGAATAAGGGATGCCGGCCACCGACACCATTCTTGACATTCGGGGTCTGACGATCCGCTTTCACACGCGGCAGGGAGTGGTTACCGCGGTGGACGGCCTGGATTTGTCACTGCGGCGCGGCAGCGTGTTGGGCGTGGTGGGCGAGAGCGGCTGCGGGAAGACTGTGATGTCGCGGGCGCTGATCCGGATCGAAGCCCCGGGGAGAATCGAGGAAGGGCAGATTCGCTACTCCGGCCGGAACGGTGCCGAAGTCGCCCTGCATACTCTCGATCCGGTGGGCAGCGTCATTCGGCGCATCCGCTGGAAGGAAATTGCCATGGTTTTCCAGGAGCCGATGACCTCGTTTGGCCCCCAGCACACCGTCGGCTCCCAGATCGGGGAAGCGATGGAACTGCATCGGATCGCGAGCGGCGGCGGACTCCAGCCGGCGGTGGTAGCTTCCCTTCGGTCGGTCCAGATGCCCCGTCCGGAGGAAACCGCGCGTCAGTATCCGCACCAGCTCAGCGGCGGGATGTGTCAGCGCGCCATGATCGCAATGGCGCTAAGCTGCCGCCCTGAAATACTGATCGCCGATGAGCCGACCACGGCTTTGGACGTGTCCACGGAAGCCCAGATCCTGGAATTGCTGCGGGAGCGGCAAGCCGCGCTCGGCATGAGCATCTTGTACATCTCTCACAACCTGGGTGTGGTCGCACAGATCGCGAGCGAGGTGGCCGTCATGTACCTGGGCCGCATTGTAGAACGCGCCGCAGTGAATGTCCTGTTCTCCTCGCCCAAGCACCCTTACACACGGGCGCTTCTGCGATCGATCCCGCGGGTGGACCGCGATTCCTCCAGTGCGCTCGAGGTTCTGAGCGGCAATCTCCCGCCGCCTTTCGAACGGCCTGGGGGATGCAGTTTTCACCCGCGCTGCCCCGAGAGCATGGCAGGGATTTGCGACCGGGTGACGCCCGCCTCGCAGCGTTTAGACGACGGCTCGGAGGTCTGCTGTCACCTGTACGGAGAACACTCGCATGCCTGAAGCCGCCCCGCTGCTGGAGGTCAGGAATCTGAGCAAATCCTTTGCCTTGCGGGGAGGTTTCTTCGACACCGCGAAAGGCGCCGTTCAGGCCGTCAACAGCGTAAGTTTCTCGATTGCCCGTGGCCGGACCTTCGGCTTGGTGGGCGAGAGCGGGTGCGGCAAGACCACCACCGGCCGAATGATCGTCCGCGTGGTGGAGCCGGATAGCGGCGGGATTGCATTTTGGGACGACGATCTGGGCCGTGTAGATCTGCACAAGCTGACCAACCGCCAGATGCGTTCCCTGCGGCGCAAGATCCAGATGATCTTCCAGGACCCTTATGCCTCGCTCGATCCCCGCATGACAGTTCTGCGGATCGTTGGCGAGCCGCTGCGCGCCACGGGCTGCATGGATATGGAGGCTACGCGGGACCGAGTTGCGGAAGTCCTGCAGATGGTGGCCCTGCGGCACGAATACATGGATCGCTATCCGCACGCTTTCAGTGGCGGCCAGCGGCAGCGGATCGGGATTGCCCGGGCTTTGGCTACGGAGCCGCGTTTGGTAGTGGCCGACGAACCCGTATCGGCTCTGGACGTTTCGGTGCAGGCGCAGATCCTGAACCTGCTGCGCGAGCTCCAGGGACGGCTGAACCTGACCTATCTGTTCATCACTCACGATCTCGCCGTGGTCCGCTACATCTGCGATGTGGTGGGCGTGATGTATTTGGGAAGGCTGGTGGAAGTGGCCGAGAAGGCTAAGATATTTCCCTCTCCCCGGCATCCCTATACCGAAGCGTTGCTGGCTGCCGCGCCCCGGCCCCATCCGGGCTTTCGTTCCGCTCTTCCTTCGACTCTTGGCACGATTTCCGAGCCGGGCGCCGCCATTTCGGGCTGCCCTTACCACCCACGCTGCCGTTATCAGAAGGAGATCTGCGCGCATGAGACGCCCGTCCTGAGGCAAGTGGCGCCTGGCCATACGGTGGCCTGTCATTTCGACCTGAACTTGACTGGAGTATGACCGCCACAATAGAATTCGATTTCAAGTTCTTAAGAAGGGGACCTTATGTTTAAAACGTGCATTCTATTTGGGGACGGCCCCACTCTTAACCCGGCGAAAATCGCGCCCGGTTTTGAGATGTCCGAGATTGCAGCCGGTGTACTGGTGAACCCGGCGATGAGCGACGACGACTGGGAGCAGCGCAAGCAGCAACTGCGATCATACGGGCTGCCGCCCATTAAAGTTGCCAGCCACTGGCTGGACAAGCCATGCACCACGCCCAGGGTGGATTGGGAACTGCTGGAATTCTGGACCCGGCGTGTTCTGCGCCGGCTATCGGAGATCGGTGTGGAGTCTGCGGGTGTCTATGGATTGTTCTTTCCCAAAGTGGAAGGCTACTCTCCCACTCGGCAGATGGATCAGGCTATTCGGTATGCGAACTTCATGGGAGATGTGGCGCGCGCTCATAACATGACCATGATGCTCGAGCCCATGGCGGACCTGGGGACCTTGTGGCCGACCTACAATGACGGACTGGCCTTTGTCCGGCGAGTGGATCATCCCAACGTAAAGATCATGGCCGATTTGAATTACTTCCTGAAGCTCAATCAGCCGTTCGAAGACATCAAAAAAGCCCCGGAACTGTGCCTGCATTGCCACATCGCGGGCGACCACGGCCAACCCGGCGTGGGCGACCTGCGGGAGGCACACCGGGCCTTCTTCCGTGTTCTGCGCGACATCGGTTACGAGCGGGGTGTTTCCTGCGCGTGCCCCTGGGTCAGCACGCAGCCAGGCGAGTTTGACACTACCGCCGAAACCGCCAAGACGCTGGCCTACGTGCAAAGGCTAAGAGCGGAAGTCTACAGCGAGTAGTGCGAGGAGCGCCAGCCATGCCAACTCCATTCAAGCTCTGCCTTAATATTGACAACATTGCTCAGAAGCCGCCGCTGGCCTTAGCCCCGGGCTGGGAGGCAGCGGAAATCCCCGTCACCGAACTGGTGCTGCCCTATGACCCGGATACGGCTTGGGAGGAGAGCCTCGCCAAGATCAGGACCTGGAACCAGCCTCCTTTTGTCGCTGCCAGCCACTGGCTGAAGGACGAGCGAGTTACGGGGTACCCGGTCACACCGTTCGAAGAGTTGGAGCGCCAAGCCGAGCAGACTTGCCGCCGGCTGGCCCAATTGGCGCCCCATATGGTGGCTGGAGTTTGGGGTAACTTCTTTGCCGTGCCGGACAACTTCTCACGTACCAAAGCCATGGACCAGGCCCTCCGGTATTGCGAGATGGTAGCGAACTATGCCGAGCGCCGCGGAATCCTGATCGCCCTGGAGCCTACTGCCAATCCTCGGACCGTTTTCCCGAAATACACCGATGGACTGGAGTTTGTGAACCGGTTAGCCCGATCGTCAGTACGCGTCATGGCAGATCTAAACTACTTTGTAGCCGTCGGCGAGCCCTTCGAAGACATTGCGATCGCTCCGGATTCCTGCTTGCACGTCCATATCCAGGGCGACACATATCAACCTAACTATGGCGATTCCACCGCCAAGATCCTCCACATCTTCCGCGTGCTGCGGGACATCGGGTATCAGCGCGCAGTTTCTTCGGCGCACCCTTGGATTAGTACCGAAGAAGGGCCGTTTGACTACGGCGTCGAATCGGCCAAGACTTTGCGTTTTCTGACCGACCTGCGAGAGCGGGTTTTTTCCGAATAGCCGTCCGCTTAGAAAGGGAGTGTTGCCTTGTATCTAGCACGAACGGAACGCTACGATTCCATGTCCTATCGGCGGTGCGGCCGCAGCGGTCTGCGCCTACCTGCACTCTCTCTCGGCCTGTGGCACAACTTCGGCGGCGTGGACAGCCTGTCGAACAGCCGGGCCATGCTGCGCCGGGCCTTCGATCTCGGAATTACGCATTTCGATCTTGCCAACAACTACGGGCCGCCGCCCGGATCGGCCGAGGAGACCTTCGGGCGAGTTTTTGAAACGGACCTGAAGCCCTATCGGGACGAGTTGGTCATCTCGACTAAAGCCGGTTACGATATGTGGCCCGGGCCGTATGGTGAATGGGGTTCGCGCAAGTATCTTCTGGCCAGCCTGGACCAGAGTCTGCACCGCATGCGCCTGGATTACGTGGACATCTTTTATTCCCACCGTCCCGATCCGGAAACGCCGCTGGAAGAGACCATGTCCGCGCTGGCGCATGCGGTTCATTCCGGCAAGGCACTCTACGTTGGGATTTCCAACTATAGCCCGAAGGAGACCCGCGAAGCCGTCAAGCTTCTGCGCGGCCTCGGAGCGCCGTGTCTGATCCACCAGGTACAATATTCCATGTTCAGACGCGCGCCCGAGCAAGGCCTGCTGGACGTTCTGGGAAACGAGGGCATCGGTTGTATTGCCTTCAGCCCCCTGGCCCAGGGGCTCTTGACGGACCGCTATTTGAGCGGCGTGCCGGACGACTCCCGGGTGGCCAAATCCGGCGTCTTCCTGAAGAGAAGCGATATCACTGAGGAAACTCTTGCCCGCGCGCGGGCTTTGAACGAGGTAGCCATAAAGCGCGGCCAGAGCCTTGCGCAAATGGCTCTTGCCTGGGTTCTCCGAGACAGCCGCATAACCAGCGTGATTATAGGCGCGAGCAAGGTCGAGCAGATCGACCAAGACCTGGCGGCTCTCCGGAACCTGCAGTTCTCGGAGGCAGAACTGCAGCACATAGACGGTATTCTGGGTCGCAGGGCTGTGGTGTCATGACCGCTCGGAACGCGCTCTCCTCGCTCAACCCCAAGCATCCGCGGCTGTTTCTCAGCCACCAACGCCTCGATATGCTGCAGCGCGGAACCCCAGAGGACCCCTTCCTCGCAGCGTTGACTCGGTCGTTGCTTCGGGAGGCGGATTCGCTGCTGGACGCCCAACCGACGGAGTTTCGCATTGTGGGGCCGCGCATGCTTGAGCGGTCCCAAGAGGTGCTGCGGCGCGTCGCAACCCTCGCCCTGGCATTCCGTGCAGGTGGTCGACGCGAGTACCTGAACCGCGCAAAAACCGAACTATTCGCGGCGGCCGCCTTCCCGCACTGGAATCCCGACCACTTCCTCGACACGGCGGAGCTGTGTACGGCCTTCGCCATCGGGTACGACTGGCTGTACTCCGATCTCTCGGACGGGGATCGCCAGCAAATCCGGGGGGCGCTGATTGAGAAAGGCCTAAAGCCAGGGGCGGCGCAGCAAGGGACTCCGGCATGGTGGGTCTCCGTGCGCCACAACTGGAACACCGTCTGCAATGGCGGATTGGCCATTGGTGCCCTGGCCGTGGCGGATGAGCAGCCCGAACTTGCGGCAGGGATTTTCGACGCCGCTCTGGCCAACTTGCCGCTGGCGCTGGACGGCTTCGGGCCCGATGGAGCGTGGGAGGCCGGCCCGCACTACTGGGAATACACCGCCTGGTATAGCGTCCTGATCATGGATGCCATGCTGACGGCGCTGGGCACGGACCTGGATCTTTCCAGCCGCCCGGGGTTCGACCGCGCCGGGCTGTTCCCGCTGCACTGCACCGGTCCCAGCGGAGAGTATTTTAACTATGCGGATTCCGCCCCGGCGAGCACAGCCAAGCCGGCACTGTCCTGGCTCGGCAAACGCTTTCATCTTCCGAACTGCATAGCCGAAAATCACAGGCTGCTGCGCCTGCGGCCAGAGGCGACGCATCCATTTGATCTGGTCTGGTATCAGCCTTTTCCCGAAGAACTTCCCATGCTCCCGGCTGCGGCATTCTTCGGCCGTAGTGAGGTGGTGTTCATGCGCAGCGCCTGGAACGATCCGCAAGCGGTTTTTGCGGGGCTTAAGGCCGGTTCCGGGCAAGCCGACCATGGCCACCTCGATCTCGGCTCGTTCGTCGTGGATGCGTCCGGGATTCGGTGGGCCGCGGACCTGGGGGCGGATGACTACGATTTACCCGGTTATTGGGAGTCCAGTCCGCAAGGACGCCGCTGGAATTACTATCGGCTGAACAACTGGTCCCACAACACCCTGGTTTTGAACGGCCACCTACAGAATCCTGTCGCTGTGACGGCGATTTCCCGACTCAGGCCGAGTGGACCTTCACCGTTCGCCATTGCCGATCTCAGCGCGGCATATTCACGGGATGTGGAAGCGCTGCAGCGTGGAGTCGCACTGGTCGATGGATGCGGAGTCCTGATTCAGGATGAAATCGCCTGGCACGCGAACAGTGGAGACCGTGTGGTCCGCTGGCAGCTTCTGACCGATACAGAGATTACCCTGAAAGGCCCCGAGGCCGCCCTGACCAAGAACGGGCAACTCTTGCACGCTCGCATTCTGTGGCCGGGTGGGGCTAGCTTCACGGCGGTATCCGCATATCAGGAACCGCCTCAGAACCCGAACAGGGGCTTCCGCCAACTTGTGCTGGAACACTCCGAGAGCGCCGCCGAAACTCGCATAGCGGTGTTGCTTTCACCCAATCCTATGCAGGTGGTTGTCCGGCCGCTCAGCTTGTGGTAGCAGCCAAGATGAAACGAAACACATCCGCTGATCACCGCAGAAGTGGCGGCCTCTCTGCGCGCCAGAGGCCGCTAACCGCGCCTACGAAGCGATCAAATCTTTGTTGATCTCCACTCCCAAACCCGGACCTTGCGGCAAGTTAAGATAGCCTTCCTTGTCCACCAGTGGCGGGTTCTCCATCATTGCGAACCCATTGGTATATGCGGCCACGGGCGGGTCGTGCAGGATCTCGATCCACGGCGCGTGCGCCCAGGAGGCGATGGCGTGGAGCTGGGCGATGGTGCCGAGATTGCCCCCGCCGTGATGCGGAATCACTCTCTTGTTGTGCGCCTCGGCCAGGGCCGCGATCTCACGAAAGCCCGTGACGCCGTCGGCCACCATGACATCAGGCTGAAGGATGCTGTAGACCTTCCGTTCGAGCATCCAGCGGTATTCGTGCACGCCGCGATTGTTCTCTCCCCCGGCGATGGGAATGCCCACCAGGCGGCTCAACTCGGCCAGTTCATCGAAAGCGTAGCGCTGCCGCGGTTCTTCCAGCCAGAGGCAGTTCAAACGCTCGAGTTCCCGGGCGGTCTCCAGGGCGCGTTGGAAATCCCACATCACGCCCGGCTGCCACGTGCCGAAGGACTGAGCTTGGTTGGCGTCTACCATGATCCCTATATCGTCGCCCACCGCTTTGCGCGCCGCTTCGACCAGTTGGACGTCTTCCTTTAATGTCTGGTAATGCGCCCGAAGCTTGATCGCCTTCCAACCTTGCGATTTGAGCTCGACCGCCATGCGGACCCTTTCCTCCGGGGTGGAAAGCTGGATCATGCTGGCATAGGGCGGTACCCGATCCTTGGCCGCGCCCCAGATTTTGTAAAGGGGTTGGCCGGCGGCCTTGCCGATGAGGTCCCAGAGCGCAATTTCCAGAGCCGAAACTGTACGCGGGCTTTGGCCTGCGTAATAGCGCAACGGACCGGCCAGTTGCTCGATGCTGAACGGGTCCCTGCCGATGAGCTGCGATTTGCCCGCCTCCAACCAGACGGGGTCGATCCCAGGCCCGAGGCCCGAAAGTCCCTGATCGGTTTGAATCTCGATGACCGAGCCGCCTCCGATCCGGTATGTGTTCACGATTCCTGGATTCCACGCCGCTTCCATCTTCCCGGTTTCGCGAACGACCTTCAGATTCACGATCCGGATGTCGGTGATTTTGAGCCGGGAGACAGAGCGTAACTGCGGCATCAGAACGGCCAGCGGTACAGACATCAGAAAATCTCGTCGCAGCATAAGGGAGCCTCCAGAGATAGTACCGGGAACTGCCAGCCCGGATTTCCGTTTTGCCATACGGGCTAGCATCGCGGCGGTTTGCCAAAATTACTCAGGAGAGCAATGCAATTGCGTCGGATATAAGCTCCCCGGTTAGTCGAACTCGGACCATCGTCGACTTCCACCCATAGGGCCGAATCGTCGCAACCGAGCATCAAGGAATCGGGTGGAAGAATGGTGCCAGCATGGCCTTACTCTGTTTTGGGGAGATGGGCAGGGGCGCTTCGCAATGTTGCCTACTGCCGCTCTCCCGGCGGCGGCGCCTTGGGATTGACGCCACTTCCCCCAGGAGCGGGAGGTTTCCAGCCGTCCAGCGAGGGGCCATTCTGAAAGAACTTGGCATCCTTGCTGAGGGAATTTCCCGTCGCATACGTCGCGTTAGCCTGCCCGAAAATCTTACCCGCCCTGAGTACATCGTCATGGACTTTCGTGACTAGCTCCCAATATCGAGGGTCGCTTTGGGGGAATCCCGAAAACACGCTCAGGTCGTGGTTCCCGATGATGACCACATCCACGCCGGGTACTGAGGCAATGTCGTACGCATTCGCAACCCCGGTCGGCGTTTCGATCATGATCACCAAGAGCATGTTGTCATTGGCGGTCTGGGCATAGTTGGGGCCCCAAATGGTCCTTGCCTGGCCCTGCCCCGTACTGCGCCGTGCGACCGGTGGGTACCGCAGCCACTTGGCAGCTTCCCGCGCCCTGTCCACATCATCGACCGTCGGAATGATAACGCCCAGCGCGCCAATATCGGTGGCATGCTGGATGTGCCATTCCTGCGCGTCGGGCAGGCGAATCATGGGGGTCGCGCCGGCGTGCGGGCAGGCGGCGATCATTCTCTCTATGTCCTTGAATTCCAGAGTACTGTGCTGCATTTCGAACCAAGTATAGTCGTAATGCTTGGCCGCCTCGCAATAGCCCGGGATATCAAACTGCCATTGCGTGAAACTGAAGACCTGCTTGCCTTCCAGAAGCTTCTGTTTGGCCGTGTTGTAGAGTTTGGCCTTCGTGGCATCCTGGCCCTGCTGCTGTGCGCCCGCTGTAATGCTGAATATGGCCATGACCGCAAAAGGAAGTAATGCTCTTCTAATTAGAGTCGATCTCATCATTGACGTGCCCTCCTCAAAGGCTCTCCGCCGGAGTTGAACATCCGCGGTCGGCGAAACTATACACTACTTTACCGCCCCGGGCGCTTCCTCGCGCATGCCGGTCACCCAACCCGGATACCACCGGAATATATTCCCTGTCAGGCTGGCGACGTAGATGTCTCCATTGCGCCCGAGCGCCAGCCAGTGCCCCGGACTTTCCATCGAGCCGAGAATCTTGCCGGTGGCAATGTCGATGCGCATGATGCGTCCCGCCAGCGTGTCGTAAGAAAGATTCTCCTCGTTGTTCCGGTGAGTGATGATCCATAGCTCGTCTTTGGGTGAAATGTCCATTCCCTGGGTAGCACCCAGGTTGGTCCACTGGCGAAGAAACTTACCGTCAGCGTCGAAAATCTGGATGCGGTTGTTCTCGCGGTCGCTGACATAGACGTTTCGGTGCGAATCGACCACGATCGCATGCGGCGTGTCGAACTCGCCGGGACCCTTACCGCGTTTGCCCCATTCGAGCAGGTACTTCCCGTCGCCCGAGAACTTCACCACGCGCGAATTGCCGTAGCCGTCGGTCACGAAGAAATCGCCGTTCGGCAGGAACGCAATGTCGGTTGGCCGATTGAAGCTGTCTTTGGTCTCGCCCGGCTTCCCCTTGGTACCCCAGGAGCGCAGAAGCTTGCCTTCCGCCGTAAGTTCCATAACCATGTGGTACCCGGTATCGGTGACCCACACGTGCCCGTTCCGGTCGATGCGCATCCCATGCGGGATGCTGAACAGACCCTTGCCCCAGGAGCGTATGAATTTACCGCTTGCATCGAAAACCACCACGGGGTCGGCTTTCGGACCGCGCTGGCACGCATACACGTTCCCGGCCTTATCGACGGCGACTGCCGACACGCGGCCGAACCTCCAGCAGTCCGGCAACGTATCCGGCTCTTCGCCAAAACGGATCATGACTCGGTATTTGAGCTGCCCGCCTTCATGGGGATACCAGCCCTGTTGCGCAAAGCCGGCGGTGACGAAACAGACCACTAGCCACAAGAACATTATTTTCATGTGAATGCCTTCTTTTCAATAACCGCGCTGCTTGTCGACTACGTTCATCAAGGGCAATCCGCTTGCGTACCGCCGCACGTTTTCGGCGATCAGCGCCATCTGGCGGATGCGGCGCTGGGGTGAGAATCCCGAGGTGTGGCACGTGAGAATCGTGTTGGGGCAGTCCCACAGCGGCGAATCCGGCGGCAAAGGCTCCGGCGTGACCACGTCCAGCCCAGCCCCCGCAATCCAGCCCTCCTTCAACGCCCGGATCAGCGCCGGCTGGTCCACCAGGCCGCCCCGGGAAACGTTGAGAAAGTAGGCTGTCTTCTTCATCGCGCGGAACACCTTCTCGTCGAACATCCGCGTGGTTTCCTTGGTAAGCGGCGCGGCGCTGACCAGCACGTCAACCTGCGGAACCATCTCCATCAGCCATCCCGGCTCGCGCAGCGTGTCGACGAATAGGGGCTTGGCCATGGGTTTGGCGTCGGTCGCGAAAATCCGCATGTTGAAGCCGTAGTGCGCCCGCATGGCCGTCGCCGAGCCGATGCCGCCCATGCCGACGATCCCCATCGTCATGCCGTCCGCTTCCACCAGGTTTCGCTCAGCGAAGTATTTCTTCTGCGGGAACTGCGGGATGTAGTATTTGTTGAGGCCGCGCGTCAGCGCCAGCAGCATCGCGATGGCGGTCTCGGAAATGCACGGCGCAAACATGCGTGCCATGTTGGTCACTACTACAGGACTCTCCACCAGTTCCGGAAACAGCACCTTTTCCATGCCAGCTTCGGTGTGCTGCATCCATCTCAGGCTCTTCGCCTTGGCGAGCATTTCCGCGTTGACAGCCCCAATGACGACATCGACCTCCGGTAGAAGGCGATTCAATTCATCGAGGGACTTCGTCACAGTCATCTCAATGTTCTTACCCTGCGACTGAATCTGCTGGACCTCGGCAGGTGCGAACGTTGTCGCCGGAGCTGCGTACGACGTGGGTATAGTGGCAATCCGGATCCGCTCGGGAGGCGGGTCGAAGATCGCGATTCTGTCGGAAGTGAGCAATGCTGGGACGGCCGGCGCTGCCGCGACGGCCGATAGGAAGAATCGACGTGATACCAATTCATCGGTCATAGCTACCCCTCTCGGCAAGTCAATTCCGCCCGCGGACGGGCGGGTGCCTCGGACCTGATGTCGGCACCGAGCCTGGCGTCGCGGAGGCCCTGTTGTCGCAGGTGCCTGAGTCCCGCCCATGCCCGACGCCGCACTGATTTCGTCCGAGGCCAACGGAGAGTCACAGGGACTCGTATTCTGCTTTGTCTTTCTCACCTTCCCCAGGATTCCGCGGGATGCTCTTCAATTTGCTTTTCAACGTCAGGACTCTCCTGCGCAGCGCCTGGATGCACTCGAGTTAGAAGTAAAGCACTGGAAAAAATCCCGACTAGCGGCTTCCTCATCTACAGGTCCCTCTGAATTATATTCCACCGCAGCCCGGGCGCGAAACGAACGGACTTGACGGCGATTCCCTGCTGTCCGGTCCATGGGGAACAACGGCAACCTCCGGGCTCAGAAGCCTTCAGGCAATCGCTGAACATCTTAGTGTTACCTTACGTGCCCTACGTAATCAGGCGCGTTCACTTGAACATGGAATCCATCGGGATCGCAGAACTTGAAAGATTCTTTTGAAGTACTGTCGAATTTCAAGCCAAGCTCCGTTAACCTTGTGCGAATTTCATCCGCGTTGAAGCCGGCAATTCCGAGGTCGTAGTGATCAACAGTTGCGCTCTTACCCTCGTCTTGCTCTATGCCAAAAAAAGAAGAGTCTCCTACGCCTAGGATGTGAATCGTTGCGGACTGCTGTTTAAGCGGCATCTTGAAGAACTCCTGGTAGAACCGCGAAGTGCGGTGGAGGTTGGGAACCCGCACAGTGACGTGATTTATGCTTACCGCCCGGAAGCCTGTCGGCTCAGGAGCTGCGAGCGCTCCCGGCGCCAGGGATGCACTAGCGGCCAACGCAGCAACAGAAATAGCAAATTGACGGCGACTTAACCTGCCACGCTCCAAATCGCTCAGCATTCTATCGATAGTTTCGATCATATGGTCCTCTCTGTTCTATATAATCATCTGTTCTCGGATGATCCTTGACACCCACCGTGCGCTGCGACTTCAAGACTGTGCAATCAGCCGCGATCCTTCGCCTTCCGGGTCATTGCGCACTTCGTAGAGCGCGTCGAAGTACATGGTTGCCCCGCGTTCGCATGTATATGTGCGACAATACGGCAGGCCGTCGTAATTGGGATATCCGCTGCGCGCAAAATTCACCCAGGCGGGGCTGATCTGCTTCGAGAGAACCAATGCCTCCGGAGTGCCTCCGCTGTGGTGTGCCCGAAGCGTGAGCCCTGGCACCCACTCTCCCAAACAACGGAATCGCCCGAAAGACGGACATGGAGTCACTGGCCGCATCCCGTCGAACACAATTTGGTCAAAGACAGAAAAAACAAGGACAGCCGACACTCCGGCTTGCATCTGATTACGCGGTTTCAGCTTTTGAATCCCAAGAAAGGGGAAGTCATTTCGAGAGCCTGCCTTTCTTCCTTGTCGGGATTGTTCCGCAATTTGCATTGGGTGTCGAAAATCATGGTGGGACAGCCCTCCGCCGAGAAAGCCGACCAGTTGGGGATGCCACCGTGATTGGGGTTTCCGCTTCGCGCGAAGTGAATCCACGCTTCACTGACGTTGGCGGCGAGGGCCCGTGGTCCGGGTCCGCCGCCCGTCAGGTTTTCGCAGCGGTCAATATTGTCGAAGCAAAAAGGTAGCTCGCAACAATGAATGGAGCGCGGCCTCCCGTCTAAGACTGGCGTTTTCCAGGTGAACCAATAGAGATAAGCTGGCGCGGCTCCTTGCGCGGCCTTGCGCTCGGCTTGAATCACTGCTCCCTGACGGACCTGCGCGGTCATGGCCAAGGAAAGAATGTCAAAGACTTTCGCGTCAGGGTGTGCGGCGCGGAATACTTGAATGATGTACTCCGGATTGTTCCCATACACATCTGCCAGTCGCTTCTTAGCCTCCGCTTCGTTCATCGATTCGTATTCAGGATGATTGAGGGCTGTGGTGAATTCGTTGAGCGTGGTTCCTATTAACATTGGGACCTGAGCGGAGATGGCGGGCGCTGTAGGATCAAAGGGATGCTGGGGCAGAAGCTTGCCATCCACCACAGGCCCCCACCCCAGCTGATCGGCCACGCGGCTCCAAACGAGCGGAGCATGAGGATGGGTTTTCAATAGGGCCGTATCGCCAGCCTCAATCAGCCTCTGGAGAGGCACGGTTTGCAGTTGATCGACTTGTGAGCCGTTTAAATGGAGCTTGTCGAGCAGGGCCTTGGTCAATGTCGCCGATCCCTCCGGCATGACGGCCCGCAGAAACGATCCACTTTGGACAATGGCGCGGTGAAACAAGCCCTTCGCTGCCGGCATCGCCATCAGCGCGCCAACCTTGCCTCCGCCGCCAGACTGCCCGAAGATGGTGACATTGCTGGGGTCGCCACCGAAATTGGCAATGTTGTCTCGCACCCACTCCAGTGCAGCAATGATGTCGAGCATTCCCAGGTTGGCGGAACTCGCGTACTTCTCGCCGTAGGGAGCCAGATTTAAAAATCCCAGCGGGCCTAGGCGGTGATTGAGCGAGACCACAACCACGTCGCCGCGCCGGCTTATTCTTTCTCCGTCGTAGGAGGGAAGTTCTTGGCTGGAGCCAGACACGAACCCGCCGCCGTGTAGCCAAACCATGACGGGGCGCTTCTTGCTATCGTTGATTCCCGGGGTCCAAATGTTTACCCGCAGGCAGTCCTCTCCCGCAACGCCCGCATCCCTGGAGAACAGCCAGGCTTCTTCATCCTTGTTCCAGGGGTCCCATGGAACTTGTGGACAGACCCCGCCGTATTGCATGGAACTGCGAAGCCCGGTCCAGGGTTTGGCTTTCTGGGGAGGCTGAAAACGCCCGCTTCCTTCCGTGGTCTCGCCGTAGGGAATACCCTTGTATGTGTAAATCCCGTTCCGGGTATAGCCGCGGACCTTCCCTGTGGTAGTTTCCGCAATCGCGTTCTTGTCGGACGCGACAATCGTGGGTTTGCCAGCCGGTGTAGGGCGAACGGCATCTTTCTTGGCCGGAGCGACCTGGGCATAGGCCGTCACCAGGCCGGAAGCAGCGGTTGTTCCCAGCAGAGCCGATGCACTCTGCAGCAATCCCCGGCGGCTGATTGGTTTCTGTACTGCAAGCTGCAGCCGGGCAGTTCGAAGGTTCTGTCCCCCGTTACTCATCTCCATTTCTCCATTTGCATTTACTGCATGATTTGAAATCCATCCGGGCGGTTCTATGCCAGAGCCAGTAAGACTCTTCCATTCTGACTCCTAAACTCAACTGGCATGATGCGCCGATTGCATCTCCCTGGCGAACCGAGCTATTAATTTGGTTAGCGACACGTAGGATCATCAGAAAAATCCGTGACTATTTGGTTCCAAGGTGCGCGTCAAAGAAGTTAGCCATGATGCTGTTGGCTTCTCGGGATTCAGGCAGATTGGGGTCATACCAGAAGCAATGGTTGAGACCCTCAAAGACGACGAGCCGGGCATCCACACCGGCGCGTAGAAAGGCGCGGTGCAATATGGTGGTGTCGCTCAACAGCATGTCGCGGGTACTGGTCATGAAGAGCGTGGGCGGCATCCCGTGCAGATCGGCAAAGAATGGTGAAAGCACGGGGTCTTGAGGATCGGCAGTACCAACATAGACTGCCAGCCACTGCACGCCTTTCGGCCGCGTATCGGGCGGTCCGGCGAGCCCGTGAACCCCGAATATCGATTGCGAGTCGCCGGTGCGGGTGAAATCACCTCCGCCGGAAAATATACCTAGGGCACCAGGCAACGGCAGGCCAAGCTGCTTGATTCGAACGGCAACTTCCGGAGTAAGCACGGCCCCCGCAGATGAGCCATAGATGGCAATATTCTGCGGTTCATAGGTTTTAATCAGTTCCCTGTAAACGGCGACTACATCCTCGATAGCGGCCGGAAATGGGTGTTCTGGAGCTAAACGATAGAGAACAGAGACTACTTTGGTTTGCGTCAGGTTGGCGATAGGGGTGGACTCAGTGAGTGAACCCGAGTCAGAAGTGAACCCCCCGCCATGAAGATTGATCAGCACGCGATTAGTCTTGTTGGCTGGCATAACAAGCGGCGTGACCACACTAACGAGCACTCCGGCAAGGGTGGCGGAGGTGTCGATATTCACCGGGTAGGCAGCGCGATACTCATCGGATGACATCTGCCTGGACTGCCTTAGCTCCTTTTTGGGCAGAGGCGGACCCTCATCATGCGCGGCGTGGGAGGCTTGTCGGGCAAGTGACTTCTGAGCTTCAGGGCTGATGGTTTCCGGAACCGGAACAATACGGGTGATGTATGCCGTCCCCTGCGCATCGATATAGCTTGAGACTTGCTGCCGAGCGGAATTGCCGGCTAGCGTGGGTCGACCCGTATCCCCCTTCGTGGGAGCATCCTGGGCAACGACCGTCACCAGGCCGGAAGCAGCTGTTGTTCCCAGCAAAGCCGCTGCGGACTGCAGCCATCCGCGGCGGCTGATTAGTTTCTGTATTGCAAGCTGCTGCCGGTCAGCTCGAAGGTTCTGTCGCCCGTTGCTCATTTCCAATTCCTCATTTGCATTGACTGCGTGACTTGAAATCCATCTATGCCCCAACGGCGCGTCGACTGCATTAAGTTGGCGGCCACGCGATACGGCATGGCCAGACCGGGTCGGTTCTCGTTTAGGGATTTCTGAGCTTGATGGCTGTGAGACTCGATTTGGCTCTTGGCGGCTAACTTCGATTGGCAGACGCACTGCAGTGGGCCGAGAAAGAAAAAAAGAAGATAATCACCAGCAAGCCAAAGGCTTCTTTTATTTTCATCCTACGCGGGTTGGCAGTAAGAAAGGGCAGCGCCGTCAGACGCTGCCCTTTCAGTTTCAAGAAATCCTGCCCGACGCTCCTTGTTTAGAAGGAGAACCTGGCAGAGAGCTGAATAATCCGACCGGTAACCGTAGTGCTCGAGATCCGTCCCACGCTTGGATCGGGAACACCCGTTGCAAGCGCCACCGGGTTGAGGTCGTTCTTGGGTAGACTGAAGCTCTGATGGTTAAAGATGTTTCGAGCATCCATTCGAATCGAAATTTTGCCTTGTTCCCACCCCGGGATACTGAAACTCTTGCCCAGTGAAAAATTACAATTCACTAGATCAGGTCCACTGAGGGGCGAGTTTCTTGTCAAAGTCCCGAAGGTATTGTTTGCTGGCGTTTGGAAGGCGAGCTGATTGAACCAGTTGTTGATCGTCTGATTCGACGCCTTGGCATTACCGACCAGGTTGGGGTACCAATTCCCATCCAGCGCACCGTCATTGGTAGCCGAGGCCATAACCATAGTGATTGGAACTCCCGACTGGCCTACGACGATGGTTGACGCTTGCCAGCCACCCAACACCGCATCCCCTGCACCCGAGCTAAGGTATTGGTGCCCTTTTCCAAGCGGTATCGAATAGACGGCGGCTGCTTTGAAGGCGCTTGGCGTATTGAAATTCGAGAGTCCGTAGTTCGATGAAATATTATAGGCATCCTGCCAGTAGATGCCGCCGAACTGCTCGCCCCAACCCGAACTATCCATGTCATCCTTCATCCGCGAGTAGGTGTAATTGGCAGTAAGATACAGCCCCTTAGTGGTTGGTCTATTAAGCTGGATCTGCAGCGCATTGTAGTTGGAAATGCCGTTGTAATTGCCGGTTCGCGCGCCGCCCGAGCCGGGGCCAAGGCCTAAATACTGGGGATACGGCCTCGCGGCCTGCCCCCCACCAAGTTTATCTGCGGGCACCTGATTGTTGTCGGTGATAAACATTAAGTTATTCCAGTGGCTGCCGACGTATGTTGCCTCTAAAACCATATTGCCCGGCAGACGCCGCTGAATGCCACCGTTCCACTGCCAGCCTAACATCGGTTTTAGATTATACGGCATGTAGGGTATGTACCCGTTTCCCTGACCGTTGTAGTCGGCGGGGTTACGATCGTGATTAACTAAGGTCAGATTCGCGCCAGTACCCGAAAGCTGTACCACTGGCGGCTGGCCGGGAGCAGCGTTCGCACTGCCAAGGATTGCGTCGCCAAAGCCAATGTTACCTCCAGCAGTGTCACTGCTCCACAGGGCGGAGTATTCGCCAACAGCGCCCCGGACTACCCACTTATCCGCCACCGTCCATGCGACTCCCACGCGAGGCAGGACAGCGTCGTATTTCGTCTCGAACGCGTGGGTCCGCGCCCCGCTCAGGCCCGCAAACCAAATAGATCCTGGAGTGCCGGTGATGGGGTTTGTGAGCGTCGGATCAAAGCCGCCCGCTTGGTTAAACTGGTTATAAAACCCGCCATGGATTTCCCAGCGTAGCCCGAGGTTCACGGTCAGGTTTGGCCGCACCTTGATATCGTCTTGTGCGAAGAACGATGGATTCCAGGACCGCGTGCCATTGGTCGGTTGGTTCAAGGCGCTCCACGACTGTACATCCCCCAGCAAGAAGTCCGCATAACCAACATCGGCACCAGTACCGGCGGTGTACTGGCCGGTGAAAGTAAATTGCGCGCTATGCAGGTTGCCCCAGGGAGTCGAGTTGTTATCGTCACGCATAAGCTCGCCTCCGAAGTGCATGATGTGCTTGCCGCGAATCAGCGTCAGCACATCCGAATAGGTGAAGGCGTTTTCAATAAAAATGGCAGAGGTATCGTCACCCGCGTTGAAGGTCGAGTTACCACCGACGCCGCCGATGGTGACATCCGGAAACACATCCGCGACCGCGTATTGCAGCCCTATCGCGGAAATTAAACCTTTGCCCTCGCTATCCGGAATAAACCAATTCCCCTGCCGGACAGTCGAGAACCGGAATTCGTTGACCACGTTCGAACTGAAAGCATAGACGTCCGATATCTGCCCTGTGTACCCCGAGCCGCGGTTGAGTTCACATTGGATAGGGCATATTGCGGTTTCGCCTCCATTTGTCTGCGGGGAGACGCGCCCCGTCAGCGTGGTGTAGAGGCGGTTCTTTGCGCTCATGCTGTAGTCCACCCGAATAAACTCTTTACGGTCACGGTTGGGGGTACCTGCCAGAAATACGTAGTTGTTGGCGAGTAGACTTGGATTGGTGGGGTTCAAAAAATAACTTTGCATTTTGAGCGCCACCGGATCCATATCCGCCGCGGGGATGGCCAGGTCGGCAGCGTTATAGGCCCCGCATTGGGCAACATTGGTAGTTAATGGTATGCTGCCATGAGCGGGGTCAAGCGTAAGGGCGCTTCCGAATATCGCGGGATCAAAGCAACCAGCCTTCATGGCTTGCGTGGGCATAGTGATAGTGTCGATCGAAGTCTGTGGGTTCTTCAACTGCTCGTAGTCGAAATAGAAGAAAAGCTTCTCCTTGATGACCGGCCCGCCGAGAGACGCGCCAAAGTAGTTGTACCGTAGCTTCGCCTTGTGGCCCGTGGAGTTGAAAAAGTCTCTCGCATCGAAGTCGTCATTCTGGTCATAGTCATAGGCAGCGCCATGGAACTTGTTCGTACCGGTTTTACTGATGAGGTTGAACACATTGCCGCCACCGCCGTATTGTGCCGAGGCGTTCATAGCTACTACCTGTATTTCGGCTATGGCTTCGTTATTCTCTTCGTCGGTGTTGGCGCTGGCCGGCAAGCGGATCGAGCCACCATCAACAAGATAGCTTGAGAAATACGGCGCGGTTCCCTCGATGGCTTGGTCGATCCCAGGATCGCCACTGCCGGCTCCCGGTCCCCCAGTAGTACCAGAGGAGCCTGGAAGCAACTGTACGAACTGTGTCCAGTAGCCCCGAGGATTGGTCATCGGCAGGGAATCCACCGCGTGTTGATCCAAGTCCGTGGACTGCTCGGCACTCTCGGTTTTCAAGGCCGGCAAAGTGGATGTGACCGTAACCTCCTGAGTGGTCAACCCGACTTTCAACTGGCCGTCCACGGTGATGATACCAACCGCCAAGATGATGTGCGTCTTAACGAGCGTCTCGAAACCTGGCTTGCTAAAGGTAATAGTATAGGTTCCGGGCAGAATTGCATTGGTATCGTAAAGGCCATCACTGTTGGTGACGAATCGGCTGACCACGCCTGTCTCTTCGTTTGTGACTGTGACGTTCGCGCCTGGCACGATGGCTCCCGACGGATCCGTGACCGTGCCGCGGATATCGCCCGAATTCGTGTTTTGCCCCATGGCGACCGTTGCACATGTCAAGGTTCCGAAAATCACTGCGAGCAAAGCAATACGAACTATCCTTTCCATTAATCCTCCTTCGAGGCGCAGGACTACCGGCCTCCCGGCTCGCGCCCTCTGTGGTTTCCTCTGTTTTTTTTTCCTGGATTGCTCCAAGCCGACCCGCTACCCGACGCCTAGTCTCTTGCGTTCCCTGCCCGCTTTGAATCCCGACGCAGCAAGTTTGGCCTGCCCCTGGCCGATCCGCTCTCTGGATCAGCCTCGAGCGAGGGGTGGACTTCAGCAAGCCCACACTGCGGCCAAAACTTGCTCCCATATTGGCCTATGGGAGTAGGCTGTCAAGGCTAATGGAGTTAACAGAGGCTAACTCCTCCTAAACCACTAAAAGCAATGGGGCTAACGCGAATTGTTAACCTGTCCAAACGAGTGGGGCTAACGCAACTTCTTAGGAGCGTTATACGAAATCCCCGTTACTTGCAACCAGCTTTTCGACATGTTATGCTACGTGCGAACGTCTATGGCCGTTTGGTCCCAATCCGAAATTGAGAGGGCTGAGCTCGAAACAGTCCTTGCGTCGGTGATCTTCTCGCGGTCGCCTAATCTGGCCAAGATGCTCCGATACATCGGATTGAAGTACCTTGAGGGGCAGCAAGATTCAATCAAGGAATATAACATTGGCGTCGAGGCGCTTGAACGTCCGCCTGATTACGACCCGAAAAAGGACTCCATCGTTCGCGTCGAGGCAGTTCGGCTTCGCCAGAAATTAAAGCAGTATTACGAAAACGAAGGCGCAGACCATCCGGTCGTCATTTCCCTGCAAGCTGGCCAGTACGTTCCGCAGTTCCTCCATCGGGGCAAGGAAAATACTGCTTCGGCCGCCTTGCCGCTTGCCGGCGGTCGCAGAAGACCGGCGGTAAGTGGCGGATCGCAAGATTCCTCCTCCGCGGCGCTGCAACCGGGGACGGCTTATCGAGAAAACTCAATGGCCGCAGCGGATTCCGACGGAACCGCCGCCAGGCCGCCGGTTGGTTGGCGGGCGGGAGGCAGGAAATGGCTATTAGCTCTCCCGCTGGTCGTGGTGGTGGGCGCCGGCATTTGGGTGGCCATAAGGGCCACGAGATCCAAAGTGGGGCAAGGGCTGGCCACGGCCGTTCCCGTGCGGCCCCCTGAGGCTTCCGTGCCGACCGCGGCCGTTCCCGTGCGGCCCCCTGAGGCTTCCGTGCCGGCCGCGGCCTCCGCAGGAAGCGCCGTGCGGTTCATCGCCGGCTACTCCAGGGAGGATTATGCGGACTGGAGCGGCGAGACTTGGGGCCCGGATCGCTATTACACCGGCGGCCATGCGATTGTCGAGCCACAGGTATTTATCGCGCGGGCTCCAGACCCGAAATTGTTCGAGACGGCTCGCGAAGGGGAGTTTTCTTACAATATTCCCTTAAGAGCCGGGACCTACGAGCTTCACCTCTATTTTGTGGAAACCGAATACGGACCGGGAACCACTCGCGGGGGCGGGGAAAACAGCCGCGTGTTCTCGGTCAACATGAACGGGAAGTCTCTGCTGACCGATTTCGATATTTATAGTGATGCAGGCGGCACCAATATCGCGGATGAGCGTGTGTTCAAGGATGTTTCCCCGGCAGCGGACGGCGAGCTCCATTTGAGCTTTGTCAAAGAGGTGCACAACCCCATTCTCAATGCGTTGGAAATCTTCCCTAGTCCGCCGGGGAAAACTCAGCCGATTCGCATCGTTGCTCAGAGTCGTTCCTATACCGACGCGGCGGGGCAAGTGTGGAAGCCCGACCGCTATTTCATGAGGGGAAGTTTAGCAATCGGCGTTGACCGGGTTCAGGGTACTCGTGATCCCAGCCTTTATACCGAAGAGCGATACGGTAATTTCAGTTATGCGATTCCGGTGGCCCCGGGGCGTTATGCCGTCACGCTCCACTTCGCCGAGACACACTTCGGCCCTGACAACGAGGGCGGGGGCGGCGTGGGCAGCCGAGTCTTCGACGTGGACTGCAATGGAGTGCCCCTGCTTCGGAGTTTCGATATTTTCAAGGATGCGGTCGGCGACAATCGCGCTGTGGTACGAACGTTTCAGGACCTCCGCCCAAACGCCCAGGGAAAACTGGTGCTTTCGTTCGTTTCGATCAAAAACTACGCCAGCGTTCGGGCCATCGAAGTCATTGGCGAGTCTCCGTAATCGCGGCTCGCGCACCCTCCCTGTCCGCCGCCCGTGACGGTGATGGTTTGTTTTCAGCGGTAAGGCCACCACAGGGCGAGATTCCAAAGGCTAAACCAACACAGGATTAGGACAGCACGCGACCCGGCTGCCCGTTGCATTCGGGACGGTCAGGTGGTACGTTTTCGGTCGGCCCGGAATCCATAATGGAAATTCGTGCTATGATGTCGCGTTTGAATGCATCGCGACCAGGGAACGTAGCCGAATGCAGATGACAAACGGGTCGTCAAAGCCGGTTCCTCAAATGCGGAGGAACTCCTTTTCCCTACCAGTTGTACAAGAGGCAGCAGGGCGTGCGGCCCCGGAAACCTGCTTGGAGGGGCAATACGGACGTGGTCGTCTAAACCCCCGACGGGCTTGCGGGACTCTTTCGACCAACGGGGAGAACACGCAAAGACAGGAGTAAAACATCATGAAGCGCAGAGACTTTCTCAAGACAGCCGCGCTGGGCGCAGGCGCCGTCTGGGCAGGGTCGAGGCCACTCGGGACCTTGTTCGCGGCGGGAACCGGACACTTCAGCGCTGCTGATGTCGTCACACTCGGTAAAACAGGACTGCGCACAAGCCGCCTCGCCTGTGGCACCGGCACGATTGGCTTCAACCGCGGCTCCCGCCAGACGGCGCTGGGAATCCAGGGCTTAGCCGATCTCCTTTGGCGCGGCTACGACCACGGGCTGCGGTTCTTTGACGCGGCAGATTCCTACGGGTCACATCCTCACGTGGCAGAGGCGTTGAAACGCATCCCGAGAGAAAAGGTCACAATCATGACCAAGTCTCACACGCGTGAGCCCAACCAGATGCGCGCGGACATCGACCGCTTTCGCAAGGAACTGAATACCGATTACATCGACCTCCTGATGATGCATAGCATGAGGGAAGACCATTGGACCGAGCGCTTCAGACCCACGATGGAGGTGATTTCCGAGGCCCAAGAAAAGGGCTTGATTCGCGCCCACGGCTGTTCGTGCCATACGATAGGGGCGTTGCGCGAAGCGGCGGATTCGCCCTGGGTGCAGGTGATCCTGTCGCGCATTAATCCCATCGGCTCCCATATGGACGCCGACCCGGATACGGTCAAGGCAACGTTGCGGGAGGCTCGCGCCAGCGGCAAGGGAATTATCGGCATGAAGATTCTCGGTCAAGGGGACCTGCGCACCCGACAGGATGAAGCGCTGAAGTATGCTCTCTCGTTAGGCATCCTGGATGCCTTCACCATCGGAGCGGAGAACGCCGCCGAGCAGGACGACTTGATTCGAAGGATTGCAGCCGTGAATGTGTGAGAGGCTGGAGGTAGAAGCACCTGCTGGCCGCATGGTGGTCCCTGCCTGATGCCTACCGCGTTATCGGGACGGCCCGAGTCCTCTCTGGAAGTGCACAACCCAACCGGTGCGTTCAAATATCTAAACCTTCACGTCCAGCGAATTCCGGAAAGCCCATTTTAAACCAATGGGGCGTGCCGACGAGCACCACGACAAAGCTGTGCTTTCGACTCATTGCGCCACGCCTCTCTGGGTGGGCTCGCTGAGAATTTCGCCCGGCGCCACCGTTTTCGGATGGACTATTTGGCACCCCGTGACAAAGGTGGCCGCACCCTCCGGGGCGTAAATGATGCCGGTGTAATGAGTGTGAATTTCCACCTCGCTCGTCAATTCCCGCCGGTCCGTCATCACCTTGAAATTCAGTCCCTCTTCGTCAACGAGGCGCATCCCCTTCGCAAAACCGTTGGTTGCAAGCAAGGAGAATTTCGCATTAACGCTCCTAAGAAGTTGCGTTAGCCCCACTAGTTTGGACAAGTTAACAATTCGCGTTAGCCTCATTGGTTTCAGGAGGTTAGGAGGAGTTAGCCTCTGTTAGCCCCTTTAGCCTTGACGATCTACTCCCGCAGGGTGATCTTGAACGCCTTGTCAGCGTGGTGGGCTGTGCCAATCTTTTTTATAAGGAGGAGAAAAGGTTATGACTGAGCTTAATTGCAATCGTCGTGAGTTTCTTGCTTTAGCAAGCGCCGCAATTGCTGTCACCGCGAGTTCAGCGGCGGAAGCGCCTGCACTCGCCCAATGCCTGGTGTATGACGATAAGGGCCAGCCCCTACCGGCGGCGGGGTTCGATCGCTTTCACCTGTGCGACCTGCTTATGCGTCCTTTCACGACCCCGTTCGAGGCGGCGTCGGGGGAAGTGCGCTTCACGCCGCCCGCCGATCGACCTTTCCGAATCGGGCTGCCTCTGTCAGTGCCCGGTTTCGGCCAAGTGTTCGCCTATGCGGATGACGGCGGAGCGGGGTACACCCCCGGTTCCCTGGCACGTGCGACCCCGCTGGTGCTGAATTATGCCTTTGCCCGCGACCGCATGGCCACGGTGCGGAAGCTGGTCACGGAGTGTGGGCAACGGGGCATTGCCATCTCGCCCGAAACGCAACACCGCATTGACTCCGCGCAAGCGGCCCTTGAGCGCGCGGAGTCGGCGGGCACCGACCGGACCGCCCAAGTGCGGGCTTCGATGGAGTCCCTGCGGGATTCACTGTACGCCGGCGAAATGCTGGTAGTGGCCCGCGCCCAGCACGCCATCGCCCACCAGCCAGCCCGGTACGGCTTTCTATTCGGCTGCAATGGCTTCGGCTTGGCCGCGGGCTATCCTGAGGCTCTCAATCAATTCCAAGCGTTGTTCAACTACACGACGCTTCCAATTTACGAGAGATGGGTGGAGCCCGAAAAGGGGCATCCGGATTACACAGCATTTGAGGCAGCTCTCAATACCCTTATCGGAACCACGGTCCTACCCAAAGGTCACCCGTGTGTTTGGCTTGAGCCGGAGAATACTCCGAAGTGGCTGCAGAACATCCCCTATGACGAGACTAAGCGGTATTGCCTTGCGCATGTGCGCCAGGCGATTACGCGCTACCGCCACCGCGTGCATATTTGGGACGTGGTCAACGAGGCGCACGTGCAGCCGGAGGTAAACCGGGGCATGGCTGGTTTCACGCGTGAGCAGATGGTGGATCTCACCGTCGCAGCCCTCGAGACAGCCCACGCCGCCGACCCGACGTGCTTCCGGTGCATTAACAACACGGGCACATGGGCGGATTATTACATGGGCGAACACCCCGCTGGGAGCCCGTGGCAACGCCACCCCGGCCCGTGGCAACAGAGCCCTTACGATTACCTCGCCATGCTGCGCGATGCCAAGGCCCAATACGAGGTGATCGGCCTGCAATACTACCACTCCGGCCGCGATATGCTGGAGTGGGAGCGCGACCTCGAGAGTTTCCACGATTTTGGCAAGGCTATCCACATTACCGAGATTGGTTTCCCGTCCTCGCTCGCCCCCTTCCCGGGTCAAGAGAAGTATGCCTATTGGGGAGGCGGAGAAGGCGGCGAGAAAATGGCTTGGCACGTCGACTTCACGGAAACTATTCAAGCGGACTATATCGAGTCGCTCTACACCCTTGCCTACAGCAAGCCTTACGTGGAGGCGATCACCTATTGGGACTTTAACGGCGTCGGCCACGATGGCTTTATCCGGGAGGATGGCACGCCCAAAGAGAGCTACTATCGGCTGCAGAACCTGATCGCCCAATGGCGAGAGGTCGGCGGCCACAGATGACGGCGGAAGGCTTGTGCAAGGCAAGCGCGTTACTAGCCTTTTGACGACTCGCTCCACCCAGCGCTGGAAGTACAGCCGCACAAGCGATATGAACTGATATGAAGTTAACACCCTGCTTAGGAGGTGGATTATGAGTACAAATCGTCGTGAATTTCTGAGGGTGGCTGCATCTGTTGGCGCATCCGCAGTCGTGGCAGACGCGGTTCAGTTGCACCCCGGGTCGGAAGCCCCTCCAGGGCGCGTGCGCGCCTGGAGAACGACCAAGGATGAGAAATATCAGCCGATTCAATCACCGCCGCAATGGCAAACCGGGGCGGGAACCTCTGCCCCGACCGTGCGGCTTGACCCCAGCAAGCGCTTCCAGGAAGTGCTTGGATTCGGAGGCGCCTTCACTGATGCTTCCTGCTACCTCATGCATCAGATGCCCGCCGAGGCCCGCCACTCACTCTTGGAAGACCTTTATGGGCCGAACGGACTGAAGTTGTCCGTGGCCCGAACCTGCATTGGGTCGAGCGATTTCTCGACCATGATGTACAACTATGACGAGAGCCCCGACCCCGACCCCGAGTTGAAGCTCTTCAGCATCGAGCATGATCGTGCCTGGATCCTTCCCACACTCCGCGAGGCGAGAGAGATAAATCCCGACCTTTTCCTCTTCTCGTGCGTGTGGAGCCCTCCGGGATGGATGAAAGCGGGCGGTTCGATGCTCGGGGGCTCGATGCGCCGGCACTGGTTCGCTCCCCACGCGCAATACTTCGTCAAGTTCCTCCAGGCCTACGCCGACGCCGGGGTAAAGGTGCAAGCCATCACCGTCAATAACGAAGTGGACACCGACCAGGATGGGCATTTCCCGGCCACGCTCTGGGGACAGGAATACGAAGCGGACTTCGTGAAGGATCACCTGGGTCCAGCCCTGGAACAAGCTTCGCTGGACACTAAAATTTGGATTCTGGATCACAACTATGACCTTTGGGGCCGCGCCGTCGATCAATTGAGCAACCCCGAGGTATTCAAGTACGTGGATGGTGTCGCCTGGCACTCTTACGCGGGGACTCCAGATGCCATCAGCCGGGTGCACGACATGTTTCCGACCAAGCATATGTACTTTACCGAGGGAGGACCTACCAGTCGTCCCTTTAGAGAGGGAGAACTGCGGACTCCGCCCCCGCGCAACGAGCATGCGACTTCCTGGGCCAGATGGTCCAATGCCTTCACGGACATGCTTCGCAACTGGGCCCGATGCATTTGCGTCTGGAACCTCCTCCTTGATGAAAACGGCCGGCCGGATATCACCATCCCGCCCCGTCCGGTCGGGATGATAGCTGGCCTGGTCACCCTTGATTCCAAGTCTCAGCAACTCTCGTACAGCGGGAACTACTATGCCTTCCCGCATTTCTCCAAAACCATTCAACGAGGCGCGCACGTTTTCGCTTCATCGGGCGAGGTGCCCGGAGTCAATCACGTTGCGGCCGAGAATGCGGACGGCAGCCGCGTGTTGGTGTTTACAAACAACGACAACAACAATGAGCAAAAGGTGCAGTGCAAGCTCGGATCGCGCACCTTGAGCGTGGTGCTTCCTCCGGACTCCATCACGACGCTCGTCTGGTAATATCTGTGAGCGGGAGGCCAGGAAGATCGGAAGGTCAGCAAGAAGCTGGCAGTATACAGGCCTAGTGAAGCCTGCTCAGGGCGACCCGAGCGGGCTTCACATAAGGCTTGACAAAGAACCAAACTGCTTTCAATGGGCAGTTGCAGACCAGATAAAGGTCCCCACCGCACCAGGTGACAATGTTGTAGTGAGAATCTTTCCCTGATACTCGATATTGAATCTCTTTGGAAAATTGCCGCCAATGGCCGCTACCATCACGATCTTCCCATCGGGAGTCTGGAATGCCACGTTGGGCAATTGTTCCAGAACATCGGAACCTAAGCGAACCGAACCGGGGCGGACAAACTTTGTGAAGTGCGCAGCGGCATAATACGCCACAAGGCGAGTCACCTGATTTTCGTCCAGCGTGAGAGCGCCCCGGCAGACCGGGCAGCCGCCGATCGTATGCGGTCCATCGTCTGGGTCGGCCGCAAGATTCCATAGGAGTATGTTCTTGCTCCAATTCCGCGTGGCGTCGATGAGCACCCGGCTCACCGGCTCAGCAATATTGATTCCCCGATCGCGCGGGTCGTCCGTGACAGATTGCTCGGTGAGATACAAGTTCTTGTCGGGGAAAGCGTCGTGGACCCTTGTCAAGGCGCCAATCTCGCCACCGTATAAATGAAAGGCCGTGCCGTCTACGTACTTGCTGGCTAGGGGATCCTTCAAGATCGACAAGGGATACGAAGGCACGTCGGGATTATGATCGTACAGAAGGATCTTCGTGCTGATGCCTGCTTTCGCAAAGGCTGGCCCGAGATGGTCCCTGATAAACGTATCTTCCTCGTTCGCGAACATCGCCATGCTCGGGTTGTTGCCCGGATAGAGCGGTTCATTTTGAACCGTGATGGCGTCGATGGGGATGCCTGCGGATTTCATTGCTTCGATATATTTCACAAAATATTGCGCGTAAACACCATAGTATTCAGGCTTGAGGCTGCCTCCCTTGGACTTGCCATTCGTCTTCATCCACGGCGGAGGAGACCATGGTGACCCCAGGATTTTCATGCCGGAATCAATCGCCAGAATTTCCCTGAGGACGGGAATTAGGTCACTTCGGTCGGGACCCAAGCTGAAATTTTTCAAATCAACATCCGTCTCACCTGGCGGCAAATCATCGTACGAGAACACATGGTCGTTCATATCCGACGATCCGATGCTGATCCTCAAATAGCTGACACCGATGCCATTTCCTTCCGTGGAGAAAAGTTCTTTCAGCAAGGCGGACCGTGCATCCGGGGTCATGCGCATGAGAAGCTCCGCGCTGCCGCCCGTCAAGGCAAACCCGAAGCCATCGATAGACTGGAATCGTTGATTGTCCTGCACGTGGATCGTTGGAAATTGATTACTGGAATTCGAGAAATGCAGGTCGGCACTCTGGCGGGCGAACAGTTCGGAGCGATCTGGCATGGTCAGCCAAAGCTGAGCCTCTTCGCCTTGTTGCGCATACGCTGCGATAGATAGAAAAAGCGTGAATCCAAAGAAGAACAAAAGACCGCATCTCAGCTTCATAAAACCTCCTGAATTGCCGTTCGTGAGAAAATTGTCCCGGCATAGGTGAACACCACTGTCGAGAAGATACACTTGACCGTCCACGAATTCAATGGCCAGTCGGGTTTTTCGACGCTGGGCGCCTCCAGCGGCCATGGAAGGCACCCTTTCTCCCTCTCTCGATGTCGGCCATCGCTTTCGAGCTTGAGGGGCCGGGGGGGGAAATGGAATAAAATGAATCCTGGCGAACGGGGGGTCATGGCCTCCACCAAAATGAACCCGAAACCCAGCTTGCTGCGGACCCGAGGTATTCGTCCCGTAGACACCATGCGGCGATCGCTGATTCGCGGGTTGCTGGGCGCCTCGGGTGCGGCCGCGCTCCTTGGGAAGCTCCCCGTCAGCGCGCCGCCAAACCGCGCGCCGATTCACTTTGTTTTTCAGCCCATCGACTTTTCCCTGGACAGTTGCGAGACCCCGGAAAGGCACGCCCCGGAGACGATGGCGGGCGGAGTCGCGGTGTTCGACTACGACAACGACGGAAACCTGGACATTTTCTTTGCCAATGGCGCCGATATCACGACCCTTCGGAAGTCTTCGCCCCGGTATCGGAACCGGCTCTTCCACAACAATGGGAAGGGCGCCTTCACAGATGTCACGGAAAAAGCCGGGCTCGCCGGAACCGGGTACGATACTGGAGTAGCCATCGGGGACTACGATAACGACGGCTATGAGGACATCTTCGTGGGCGGCATTTACCGCAACACGCTCTACCACAACAACGGGGACGGAACCTTTACCGACGTCACGGAAAAGGCCGGGCTGGCGCATCCCGATGAAGAGTATGGGCCGCTCTGGTCGGTGGGCGGGGCATGGGTGGACGTGAACAACGACGGGCTGCTGGACCTGTTCGTGCTGAACTACCTCAGTTGGAACGTGAACAAGGAGCCGGACTGCCGTTACGAGGGCAAGCCGGAATACTGCCACCCGAGATACTACAAAGGACTTCCCAACCGGTTGTACCTGAACAAGGGAGACGGCACCTTCGAGGACGTCTCTGCGGAATCGGGGATCCGGGCTCACGTGGGCAAGGCGATGGGCGTGGGCGTCGCTGATTACGATGGGGATGGTTGGCCCGACATCTTCGTGACCAACGACAAGCTTCCCAACTTTTTGTTTCATAACAAGGGAAACGGCCAGTTTGAGGAAGTCGCGTTCCAGGTGGGCGTTGCTTTGCCCGAAAACGGCAACATGATCTCCAACATGGGAGTGGATTTTCGCGACATCAACAATGACGGCCTCCCGGACCTCGTGATGCCCGCGCTGATCGGTGAGACCTTCCCGTTGTTCCAAAACATCGGCAAAGGCGAATTTGTCGAAATCACGGCGGAAAGCGGGCTGGCTTGGCTTTGCAAGTCCATGTCCGGATACAGCCCGAACATCGCTGACTTCGACAACGACGGCTGGAAGGACCTCTTCGTCAGTCGGGGCGATGTGGCATCGCCGGCGATGGCCGATGACCATGCTATCGACCAGCCCAACACGGTCTTTCGCAACAACGGCCATGGGCGATGGTCCGCGCTGACGGAGGAGGCGGGCTTTGCCGCCCAACCGCCGCGGCGCCACCGCGGCTCGGCGTTCGGGGACCTCAATCACGACGGCAGGCTTGACCTGGTCGTTACCGCGCTCAGCGCACCAGCGGAGATCTGGATGAATGATAGCCCGGGCGACAATCACTGGCTGGAACTCAAGCTGGAAGGCACGAAAAGCAACCGTGACGCCATCGGGGCGCGAATCCGCATTTCGGCTGCGGGACACGCTCAGTTCAATCACGTGAGCACCGCTTGCGGCTACGCCTCCTCCAGCGCTGGCCCGGTTCACTTCGGGCTCGGTCCAGCGAAGACGGTGGACGCGATCGAGATCCGTTGGCCATCGGGAACCACACAGGTGCTCAAGAACGTGCAAGCGGATCAAATTCTACACATCAAGGAGCCCCGCTGAGTACGGGGCCCTGCTGAAAACCCGGCGTGTTGGCGGACAGCACCAGGGTGGGCCGCTCCGCCCCAAACCCCACCTCGCTAACTCGCCACGCCGCGCCAGCCCGGGAACTGGCGCGACATGGGATTCGGATTATGAGTGCGCTCGGGCGGGCGATGACCTGCTTATTTCTGCTGATCCATATCGGCGGGCTCTTCCTTGGCTGGTTCCACGCGCATCGTATGGTAAAGATCCCTAAGTTTCTCCTTCATGGCTCTGTATTTCTGGAATTGCTCGAGTTCGCGTTGGGCATCCGCGGTGCGTCCGATCCGCCGATAGAGCGCGGCCAGACGGAAATGGGCCACCGCATTGGTGGGGTCAAGCTGGACCGCACGATCGAGACTCTGCCTGGCTTCTTCCATTTGGCCCATTGACATCAAAACCTTCGCAAAACCGAGGTTGGCTTCCGCGTCATCCGGGCGCAGTTGCACGGCCCGCTTGTATCGCTCGTAGGCTTCCTGGAGATTGTTTTTCTGAGCCGCGATGTCGCCCAGCCTACATTCGGACCCTTCATCAAAGGGATTGAGCGCCAAGGCCTTTTTGTATTCGCTCTCGGCCTCTGCTTGGCCCTCTGCCGTAGCGTTTAACTTCTCGGCAAGCTCATAATGCGCCCCGGGAAGCTGAGGGTCGATCTTAAGAGCTACGCGGTAATTCTCGATCGCTTCCGCTGTATACCCATGCTTCGCAAGTTCGTGGGCCATCAATTCGTGCATGAGGGCGGATTTCGGAGCGACAACCATCAAGCTGAGGGTGGACTCGTCCGCAAGGTCCGAGTAGACTCGGTAAGAAGTGTAAAGAATGTTTGGATCTGTAGGTTCCAGGCCTCGCAGGACGCCGATGGTCACCGCGGCCTTATCCAGATCGCCCGTTTGGGAGTAAAGGTCGATCAGCTCCATGCCGGTTTCAATGCGAATCTTCTCCTCCTGCACTTGGGGAAAGGCTTTCTCCAAATCGCCGCGCGCCTCCTTGAGGTCGCCCGTCCGCTTTTCGGCAATGCCCAGAAGAGCCTGAATCTTCCACAGCCCGGCCCGCAGTTTCAGCGCAGCGCGGAGCTGCGGAATTGCCTCCGCATACTTCCCCTGGAAGAACAGCAGCACTCCCAGGTCGCCGCGGGCATCCACGTTTTCCGGATCGAGCGCCACCAGGGCGGCCAGTTCCTGCGCGGCCAAATCGAGCCGCTTCTCCTTCAGGTCTTCCTGCGCCTGGCGGGCATGTAATTCCATTTGTTGCTGGCGGGTGGGTGTGGACTGCGGGAAGCAGGGGAAAACGGCTAGCAAGAGCGCCATCCCCAGCCAAGTGGCCGCTTGTCTTATCGTCATGGCGCTTCTATTATACGCGTGGCCGCACTGGAGGCAAATGAATTAGGACGGCAGCCGAGGCTGCCATCCTTTTCCGGTTGTACGACTGTGATCAGAAGCTCAGCCGGGCGCCCACTTGGATCGTACGAGACTGATTGGAGACGCGTGTGATTTTGGCCACACCCGAACTATTCACTTCACTGTTCGGTAGCGTGAAGCTCGGATGGCTCTGGGCGTTAACAAAGTCTCCGCGAAATTCGAACCGAACTCGTTCCCTGTAATGCCAGCTCTTCGCAAGGGACAGGTTAACATCCGACAGCTTTGGCCCGAACAGCGTGTTCCTGCCTGAAGTCCCGAACGCTCCGTTGCTCTGTCGGTTGAGCTCAGCAGGGCCGGGTTAGCCCAACTTCCGCGCCCCAGAGTGAATTTTGAGTCGTTTCGGGGAGCAGGCCTTTGTTTAAAACATGGGCCTGTCCCAAACTCGAAATAGTGACGAATGATTTAAATATTCTCCTTGACATAGTCGGTTGTGGTCGCCTATACAGGGGCCCATGTACCTCCGCCGGGCCACAAAGGTGCACAAGGGAAAAACCTGCACCAACTACCCGCTCGTCGCGTCCGTGCACACCGCCAAGGGCCCCCGCCCGGAGCAGAAGAGACTGACGGGGGAAAAGGACCGCGACAAGATACCGAGGGAGGTCATGAAGCTGGTCAAAACCTGGCATAAGCTCTCCGCCTAGTGCGGGAATAAAATGGCAACCCTGTGTAGACAAGGCAGTTCGCCCAGTCAAGCGCGGAAGTTAGGCTAGGCCAAGTTCAGGTTAGAGTCTACGCCCTGAATCGTGCCGGAGGTGAGGACATGAATCTCGTCAAGTTTACATCCACATCGCTGGTTGTGTTGTGTTACTTCTTGGCCGCAGCGGGCCAGGAGCAGCACTATCGCGGAAAGCCCTTCCACGACAGCATGTACCACGGCGGAGCACAAAAGATTCCCGGGCGGGTGCAATGCGCATATTACGATCTGGGCGGGGAGGGCGTGGCTTATCACGACATGGATGCGGAGAACAGGGGAAGCGGCGGACTAAACCCGGCGGACGGAACCTACCTGAATCAGTTTCGCATGAATGAAGGGGTGGACATCTCCTATACCAAGTTTCATCGTGACGTGCCAATCGACGACAACCCGTTTAATTTGGTCGTGCCCCCGGAAAATCAGCTTTATGTCGGCTGGACCGAGCCGGGCGAATGGTTCAAGATTACCGTTGAGGTGGTCCGCGGTGGAACCTATACAATGGATATATTGTACACATCGAACCGCGGCGGCACGATTTCGCTGGACCTCGACGGGGAGAACCTGACGGGTCCCCTGGAGATCGTGTCCACGAAAAACGACGCCGATCCGGAGGCTTGGCGCCAGTGGCATCATTGGAATGTCATGAAGGACATGGTTGTGGGATCATTGCCGAAGGGAAAGCATGTTCTCACCGTCCACATTCTCACCAACGGCAACATGAATCTTGCCTATCTTGATTTCAAGGAGCGGAAACCTGCCACTCCGAGAGGCGCGGGTGAGAAATAAGGAATCCAGTGGTGAAGGCCACGATCGTCGGGAGTTCATCAAGGTCGGCGGAGCCCTAACGGCGGATCTGCTAGTCATCATGGATGAATACCATGTGGAAGACGCAGAGGTTCCCCTTGAGGGACCATTGCTTCAGCCCAGTCTCACGTATGTGGTGTAAGGCAGGTCTCCCAAAGAGGTAAAGGGCAGCAGCTTCACCGGCCCATTCGGTGCGGTCACCTGCCACTCCCGTTCGCTTAGACGCTGCGCGGCCAGCAGTCTTTCCCGCGTCACCCTCGGTACCGGATCGTTCTGCTCCTGTTTCACGGCCATCAAAACCAAAGGTCCGCGCAGCAGCGCTACCGCGTCGGGGTGCCGCGCATCAATGGCCTCCAGTCTTACCATCAGCGGAAGCTCCAGTTCTACCTGGTCTCCGGTCTTCCACTCGCGTCGTATTTCTGCAAATTGCCCCGGGAGCGTCAAGCCCTTTTGCCGTGCGCCGTTCACAAAGACCGCGGCGCCCTCCGCCCAGGCTGGAATACGAAAGTGAAGAGCAAGCTCGGTGGGCGTGGAAGCCGTCAGAGTGAAAGTGACATGATCTTCGTAAGGATACTCCCCCTCCTGCATGAGCGCGAGAGCTGCCCCATTCTCGGTCCAGCGCAGCGTTGAGGGCACGTAAAGATTCACGTAGACTTGCTGCGGTCCCCGAAAATACGTGTTAATCCTGTAATCGGTCGCCACCTGCGGCAACGTGCCCGAGCAGCATGGCCAGTGAGCCTCCTTGTACACTCGCTTCCCATCGAAGTTGTAGTCAGAGTAATAGAAAGCCTCGCCATTATCCTGCAGCGGTTTGGCCCCCAACACCGTGTTGTACATTATGCGTTCCATGCTGTCGCCGTAGTGGGCATCGCGGGTCACGCGCAGCAGGTACCGCGTCAGCTTGAAGTGGGCGTAAGAACCGCAGGGAGTCTCAAAGCTGTGGTGGGTGTTGGTCAGGCTGGCGTACAGATCGTTCGAGTCCGGCGGGCGCAGCTCCTCGTCCGGACCCCACCCGCCCGTCGCAAAGCTCTGCTCTTCCAGCATCGCAAAAGCATTGCGGGCGGCTCGCAGATGCTTCTCGCTGCCCGCCACCATGTAGGCCATCATGGCCGAGTTCAGCGAGTTCACATAGCTGTAGGCATGGCGGCCCGCGAGGACGTTCTCGTTTCGCGACAGCGGATCGAACCAAGTCGAATCATCGAGGTACTGCAATCCCAGGTTGTAATAGCCTCGGCCTGCGCCACGCAGGTAAGCCAAAAACAAGTTCTCCGGCAGGGTGTAGGACTCGTCCCACGTCCATGAAGGGTCCTGCTTGTCTTTTTCCGTCCGCCATGCCGCACCATGCTCCACCGCATGTGGCGGCAGGTGCGGCAGCGCTGTGTTCGTGGTCCGCTCCAGAATTGCCAGCGCCTGCGGGTCTTTAACGTAGGTGTGCGAATCCAGCAGTCCCAGCAGCAGTTTGTCGAAGGTGTAGGCCGGAAACCGGTTTTTGATGTATAAGTCCGCCGTGATGGTCTGCGCATACTGCCGGTTCAGCCGTAACACCTTTTGGCGAGCCGCTTCGTCTCCCGTGATCGCGTAGGCTCGTGCTAGCGCTGACACCCATTGCCCGAAAGGGCAACCGGGAGCGAACCCGTAGTCAAAGTTCTTACGATAGTTGTAATCGGGATCGTAGTGATACCACCCGCCGAGATCCTCGCCCGGCGCCGCCATCCCCGACATCTGGCGGAATGGCTTCAGCAGGCTGTCTTCGCTCAGCGCCATCAGCACCGCGTGGGTGGTCATCAATTGCGACTCGTGCGGGTCGCTGGTCAGTAAGACATCGCCGTAGTCAAACTCCGCCAGCGGGGCCGCCCCGGAACTCTCCGCGCCCCACCCCAGGCCGCCCCAAAGCCCACTGCCTGCGAGCGCCGCGGCAGCGCGCGTGCTCGCCTGAAGAAACCCTCTGCGTGTAATCCGGTCCATTCCTTGTCACCTCATCCTGATTGAACCTCAGCCTCGATTATATCTCCGGCCTGACCAGCGGCATCATCTGACCGCCAACAGCATGGGGAACTGCCATGGGTTGTGCGCGCCGCGTTTCACCTTTTTTCTCGTTCAGACCATCGTATAATTAAGAGTTGCAAAGACGAAGTGAAGTGCGCTCAGAAAGGAGGGACAAGGTGAGTTATCTGGAGAGGTTTCGAGTAGTTCCCGGCACGCGCGTCAAGCTCAAGGATATCGACCCAGCGTTCAAGGACCATTACGACAACCACAAGACGGCAGCGGAGGAGATCGAGCATTACCAGAAGAAGCTGCGCGAACTCCAAGAACTGCTCAGTGCGGAACGACAGCGCTCCGTGCTGATCTGTCTGCAAGCGATGGACACAGGAGGTAAGGACGGGACGATCAATCACGTCCTGGGCGCCATGAATCCCCAGGGGTGTCGGGTGGCCGCCTTTCGTCAGCCTTCCGTCGAGGAGGCAGCGCATGACTTTCTGTGGCGAGTTCACCGGGCAGTACCCGCCAACGGTGAGGTGGTGCTCTTCAACCGCTCTCATTACGAGGGCGTGCTAGTTGTGCGAGTCCATAATCTGGTTCCGAAGCATGTTTGGTCACGTCGTTACGACGAGATCAATGATTTTGAGCAGGTTCTCACCGAACAAGGCACGCACATACTCAAATTCTACTTGCATATCTCCAAAGAGGAGCAACTGTCCCGCTTCAAGGACCGGCTGGATGATCCCACTAAGCAATGGAAGGTCAGCGAGGCCGATTACACGGAGCGAAAGTTCTGGGACGATTACATGGCCGCATACGAAGATGCCTTGTCGCGGTGCAGCACCAAATATGCTCCCTGGTTCGTCATCCCTGCGAACCACAAGTGGTTTCGCAATCTCGCCGTGGCTCGCATTGTTGTCGAACATCTGGAAGAGCTGAAGATGACTTACCCCAGACCCACGGTTGATATTGAACGCATTCGCCGTGAATATCACGCCGCAAAAAAGGCACTAACGCTGTCGTGAAAAACCTGGGAGCACACTGCTGAGACCTTCAAATATGCAAACGTTGACAGCTCACGGGGAGGAGACTCTCAGCGCTTACGGAACCGCTCATTCGACGATCAAAGGGACCCCGCTGAGCAGGGATGAGCCACGCAAGATCGACGCCACTACTAACTAACCCAAGAGGCATCGTAATCACGAGGAGACGGATTTTATGGCGTGGGAAGGTGATGAGGAGAGAGCCGAGTGAGTACCGGCGGTCGCGCGCCAAACTTGGGGAATGACCTGAGAGGGGTGATTCGGCCCTTAGCCTACTTTAGCCAAAATTGGATCAGCCGCATCGGCGTGGTGGTCATCTCAACCACTTGTCACAGCTTGTTGGCCATGGATGAGCCAAACCCGAAGGTCTTGCAGGAACTGGGCGAAGGGAACTAAAGGGCTTGCCCTGCCAAGTGGCGCCGCAGCAAGTCCAGCGCCCGAAGAAGTTGTTCGTCACCGCTTCGGAGAAGCTGCTCGGTATTCATGGCGCGCTCGAACTCCGGGAACAGGGGCTCCACACCTTCTGGCAGCGCTGCGACAACGTCCGGTGATATGTCTTTGTGCCAGATGACGTGCCCTGCGGGGGTGAGCCATTCTTCAATGGCCAGCAGCAGCGCCGAGCCATCCGCGAGCTTGAACTCGCTGAGTACGGTGCCGGTGCCAAACGTGGGCTCACCAACCAGCGGCGCTCGGTGCCCATCTTGCAACGCGCCCGCCACGATCTCGGCGCCACTAGCTGCGCCGCCGTTCACTAAAACCACCATGGGGATGTCCGTAGCTTCGCCCCCGGACTTTACTGGAACAGAACTTTCCTGGCCGCGCTCGTTTTTCACTAGAAGTACGTTGCCGCTCGCGAGAAACTGACTGGCGGAGTCGACCGCCTCCTGCAGCAAACCCCCAGGATTGTTACGTAAATCCAAGATGAGGCCGGAGGCGCTTCCTTTCTTAATGTCGATCAGCGCCTTACGCAGGTCTCCGCTGGCACCTTGGTCGAAGCCTGAGATGCGCAGGTGGGCGTCTCTCGAGCCGGGCAGCATTTGCCAAGTGACGTTGTGCAATTTGATCGTGGCCCGTGTCAGGGTGACTTGGCTCGTGCGCCCTGAAGCGGCGGCAAGGACGGTCAGTGTGACTGAGGTGCCGGCCGGCCCGGAAATCTCTCCGATCACTTGGTCAAGCGGCAAACCGGTAATATCGTGGCCGTTGACCTGCAAAATGATGTCGCCGGGTTTTAACCCCGCTCGTTGTGCAGGCGACCCGTCCAACGGCACGGCGATCACGACATGACCAGCCTTCGACTGGATTTCGGCGCCGATGCCTTGAAATTTGTTCCGCTCCATGCTGGCCAGTTCTTTTACATTCGTGGGGCTGAGGAAGCGGCTGTGGCCCGTATCGCCGAGCGCATCCACCATTCCACTGATCGCCCCGTACGTCATCGTGCGGGGTTGAACTGCGGGGCGATCCACATAGAACCGCTGGATAAGTCCCCATGCCTCGGATATCAACCTAAGACTGGACGGTGCGTTCGGCCCAAGAAACCAGCGGTCCAACGCCACACCTCCGACCAACCCTAAAATCAAAACTATGAGCGTCCCCGAGCCAAACAAGCTACGGCGTTCTTCTTGTAGTTGCATCCGATAGCCCTCTTTACTTGATCAACTGAGCTCCTTGTGACCGACAGATCTATTTCTTTTGGCAATGGATTTGTCTAGCGCGGCAGTTCTCAAGCTGTTCGGCATCTCGCTCCCCGTGGTCAGCTCGCGGAGGGCTCGTGCTGGCGGCGATGGGCCGGAGTCTTCTCAGGCCAAGACTCTGGCTGTCCGGAGCGAAGACGGCACGGAGGAGACCTATCGTCTGACCGACAGCGCCGCCAGGGATGCGGCCCCAGCCTACCCATTTCATTGTACAAACCGATGCCCGCTCATGCAACACCCCGACTCGTTCGGGTGCGCGGCGTTTTCCCTCTCTCGCCTAGTCGAGCATTAGCTGACACGTCTCGCCCGTGACCGCGATCAGTTCTCCGCTCCGCACTGTGGAGCAGTTTTCGAACAGTTCCCCCGGCATAAATGTTGATTCTGTTTTCCGTTTTGGGGTAAGTTTAGATAGGGTCAAATGGCATTAAATCACGGGCAGAACAGGGCGGCGGTAGCGCGATGAGGATCCTCAGAGCCTACGGACTCGCTCTCCTAAGCGTTACCATAGCTCTACTGCTAACGCTGGTCATTACTCCGATACGGCAGCAGTTCAGGTTTCTCCTGTTCATCCTAGCCGTGTTTGTCAGCGCGACGGGGGGATTCTGGCCGGGCATCTTCGCCACGCTGCTCAGTGTGGTGATGGGTGTCTTCTTCGTATTCGAGTCCACACGACTTTCCGAGATTTCCAGTCCCGCAGTCCTGATCCCGTTGTTTGTTTTTTGCGGTGTGGGGTTTGTGATCACGTGGATTACCCACCGCTTACACCGTTCGGAGGAGGAGGCTCGCGCAGAAGCAGCGGTGATAGAATCCTCAGCCGACAGTATAATCCGGGCAGGTTTGGATGACACGATCCTGAGCTGGAACAAAGCTGCCGAGCGCACCTACGGCTACACGGCCGATGAGGCGATCGGCCGGCCTGTCTCGCTGATTGCTCCGCCCGACTGCGCCGAGGAACTCCGCCGCCTGACGGAACGCGTACACCGCGGCGCCTCGGTCCAGAGCCACGAAACCGTGTGCGTCAGGAAGGACGGCGCGCACCTCAACGTTGCATTGACGTTATCCCCCGTTCGGGACCGGGATGGAAGAATCGTTGCCATGTCCACTATCGCCCGGGACATCACGCAGCGCAAACAGGCGGAGGAGGCCTTACGCGAATCCATCGAGAAACTGGAGCGGCGAACGCATCAACTGAGGGTTCTGACAGAAATGGGACACCTGCTCCAAGCAAGTTCTACCCCCGCGGATGCCTACGCGGTTGCCGCCCGCTTCGCCCAAACACTCATTGCGGCGACCTCGGGCGCGCTGTATGTGTACTCCGCGGCCACAAAGGACTTGGAACTGGTCAGCGGGTGGGGAGAGCAGCAACCGGCCGAGAAGGAGTTCCTGGTCCCTGACGACTGCTGGGGACTTCGCACGGGGCGCGCGCATTTCGTCGAAGACACTCACACCAACTTGCTCTGCCGCCATCTGGCGGATCCTCCCCCGGCCTGCTACCTCTGTGCTCCCATGATTGCCCACGGTGAGACTTTTGGCCTGCTCCATTTGCGTTTAAGCCGCCCGCAACAAACCTTATCCGGAGCAACGTCCTCAGACCCAGTGGAGTTCCCTTGGCTAGCCACCTCCATCGCAGAGCACTTGGCGTTAGCCGTGGCTAATATGAATTTGCGGGAGGCTCTGCGCTCGCAGTCGATCCGCGACCCGCTCACCGGCTGGTTCAACCGTCGCTACATGGAAGAAACGCTGGAGCGTGAGATTTCCCGGGCAGCCCGAAACAGGCGGCCCCTGGCTGTCATCATGCTCGACGTGGACAACTTCAAGCAGTTCAATGACTCTTTCGGACATGAAGCGGGTGATCTGGCCTTGCAGAATCTTTGCGACAGGCTGAAAAGCCATGTTCGCAATGAAGACGTGGCCTGCCGTTTGGGAGGTGATGAGTTTGTGCTCGTCCTTCCCGACACTTCCGCGCAACTCGCGGCGCAGCGAGTGGAGGAATTGCGCAACGCTGTCGCACATATGGACGTGCAATACCAGGGCCGGCTGCTGGAGCCAATGACGCTATCGTTTGGTATTGCCACCTACCCCGAAAATGGCAGAACTCTCAAAGACCTGCTGCGCGCCTCTGATAATGCCCTCTTCCGCGCCAAAGAAGTAGGGCACAACGGGGTGCAGTCGCGCGAATAGTCGATCGGCGGTATCTCATCAGGGCCGGCAGTGCGGTGTCCATCCGCATATCAGGCAGCAGAGCCGCTCTGAGCGAGACTCTGCGACTTGCCCTCAGTGGCGCTCCTCGTGCTTGTTCTCGTGCTTCTCCCCCTTGGGCGCCTTGTAGTGCTCTTCCTTGACCGGCCGCCCTGCCCGGGCGTCGGCACGTTCCTGCGGCGTCCGTCTTTCCAGTTCATGCCGTTCTGGCGGGCGCGCCGCCGATGCCTCGTAGCGCCGGACCGCGTACGGATGCACGTAGGTAGCGCGGTTTACCCAAGTCCTGCCCCACGGATGGTTGTTAACTATGACGACGTGATGGCCCCAGTCGAAGTGAGTCCAGCCGAAGCCCCATCCCCAAGGACGAAAGGCAAGACCAATGCCAACGCCAAAACCGAAACGGATGGCGGCACCCACAGCAAAGCCGATTCGTGGCGCGGCAAAAACTATGGCGGGACTATAGGCCGGCACCACGATGAAAGCGGGGTTCGCCGGCATAATGGTAATGTACGGCCCCGGCGTCACCACAATCGATGGATTCGTTCTCAGATACCCATAGTCATAGGCTCTCCTGCGCATCACCTGTACTGCGTCCATCACGTCAGGGCGTTGCGCCAGGACGGCATCACCCAACTCCTGCGTCCACGGCATGTCGGAAGCCATCATATCAAGGACTGAAGGAAAGGGTAGGAGCGCCTGTACGCTCGGATCCCACGGCAGTTGGTCGTCCGTGATGGCTTGCGCCAATTCGTCGCCCGTCAGGTAATGGTGCTCGTCCGCCCACTGCGCCGCGGCAGGAATGTCGTTAGAATAGGTCGACGCCGTGAGAATCTGCGCCAGCAATGGGTCGGGATACAGAGCAATGGGGGACACCAACCTCTGTAGTTCCTGAGGCGGATAGTGAGGCGGTGCTTGCTCCGGCGGCGCTTGCTCTGGTGGCGGTTGCGGCAGCGGCGCTTGTGCAAATGACACGGCAGTGAACACCTGCGCCGCAAAAAAGAAAGCCAAAGAGGCGGCAATCAATCGAATCCTCTTTTTTGTTTTTCCTGTGCTTCCAATCAGCATTGTTCAATTCCTCCTCGTCGGATATAACAGGATTAATTCCCTACGTAAGTACGAAAAAGAATAGCTCCGAGGGCCCCAGAGTATTGTACCAGCATGAAACGGCTTTGCGTTACTTCTGGTTCTTTCCAGGCCTTGTGTGGTAGTGTCACTCAAACGCCGGATGCTTCCCCTCGGAGCGGCCACAAGCGCCGCCCTACTCCTCGAGCGAGCCGCCGACACCACCGCGCCCATCATCGAGCGCTCCTTGTCGGTGGCGCTGCCACAAAATCCTGCGTGATGTAAAGGCCACCATCACGCCCCTTCACGATCCCAATTCCCACGTCAGTGTAACTCGGGTTCAAGATATTAGCCCGGTGATTGTGTTGGAAACGAGGCTCGTTCATAAATGCGGCTTCCGCACCTGAAGTCGTCTCGTAAATGGCAATGTTCTCTCCCGCCTCCTGCCAGGGGATTCCGGCCTCGTTTATTCGCAGCGAAAAAGTCGTGCCATCCGGATCGACGTGGGAGAAGAACCGCTGCTCGAGCATGTCCATGGAATGCGCTCGCGCCACCGCAGCCAGGCTGTCATTCCATTTGAGGGGCTGCGCTCGCCCACCCGTTTCAGCGAAGGTCTCGGGCCTCAAACGGTCCTGGTTAATGAGCACCAACATTTGCCTTTCCAAATCCGCCATGCGGTTCGCGCCGACGCTCCGTTGGGGAACAGGTGCCTCGGGACCGACGTTTGACGTGCCATGGCTCAGCCCGAAGGAATGCCAAACAGCCGGTGGAGTTTGGCTCGCCACGGAGGCGCTATCCTTCGCGCTGAAGTGATGCCACACGCCCGAGGTGGGGAACTTCCTCTTTGCCGCGCCTGCCGCTGCCTGGGCTTCATTCTTCGGGGGCCTGAGAGCGTTCGGCTCAGGAGCCGTTTGCGTCTGGTCGGGAATCGCGCAGGCAAAAGTTGCTGCCCCCAAGAGCCCGCCCAGGAAAACCACCAATTCGCGGCGAGGAGTGGCTTTCAAATGGCATTGTCTCTTCATGGCACAAGCCCGACGATCGGTGGGGCAAGTCCGTTGCCAATCCGGGCGCTGAGCTAGGACTCTATTGCACGTTTTTTGTTTGGGTTAGCGTTGGTCCGCGCTGTCGGCAGGAACGCGTAAACCAACTGTGGCCGAACTCAGCCAGCCATTGGCTGATTTCAGGCACAATTTCGGAGGGCCCTCCCTGGGACAGTTCGCTCCATTTGGAATCTCGCCAGGAAAAGGAGGAAATAGACAGCGCCCAGGAAGTGGGGAAATGGTTAGCAGCAAACAGTAAGACAACGAGCAATTCTCAACTCGTGATTCGTAAGCGGCTCATGGACCCCTCTTGACCGTGCTGCATCCAAGCGGGGTTGCCACGAAATCTTGTGTGATATAAAGGTTGCCATCCGGCCCTTGCACTATGCCGATTCCCACATCAGTATAAAGCGCGTTCAAGATGTTGTAGCGATGATTGAGGTTATCCATGAATGTGGCTTCGGCACCGCGAACCGTATCCCACTTGGCGATATTCTCGCCCGCTGCCAACCAGGGAATTCCGGCCTCGTCAATGCGCATCTGGTAGGTCCTACCGTCCGAGCCCACGTGGGAGAAGAATCGTTGCTCGACCATGTTGCGAGAATGCGCTCGCGCCACCGCAGCCAGGCTCTCGTTCCACTTCAGAGGCTGCGCTCGTCCACCTGTCTGGGCGAAGGTCTCTGGGTTCGATCGGTCCTGGTTGACGAGCAGCCACATCTGCTTTTCCAAATCGGCCATGCGGTTCGCATCAAAGCTCTGCTGGGGGATCCTTGCATCCGGGCTAACCTTCGCCGTGTCGGGGTTCGGGTCCAAAGGATGCCAGATGCCCAATGGACTTTGGGCACCTTCCGAGGCGTTATCCCTCAAATTAGAGTGACGCTTCACACCCGATTTAGTAGGCTTTTTCTTCGGACTGTTTGGCGTTGCCGAGGGTTCACTCTGCTGAGGGTTGGCAACGTTCTGTTGAGGGACATTTTGGGCCTGGTCCCCAAGCAGGCAGGCGAGATTCACAACCCCAAGAAACCCAACCACAAGAACGTTGGAATAGCCAAGTCGAGTGTAAACCAACAAGTACCGTCGCTCCATGGTAGGTACACCTCGAGTAACGGTTGTACGATGAGCAACTAAATTGCCAAGTGCCACCCTAGCTCAGAAATCTACCGCCCATCATTTGTGTGGATTAGCGCTGCCGCGCAACGGATGGTGACGCTTTGTGGCCATTCTCGGCCAAGGACTGGTCAATTTCGGGCATCGCCCCAGGCGTCTGGACGTCTCGAGAAACGCCCATTTGTCCGAGCCCGCTCAGAAAACGCCCCGTGATTCCAAGCGAAGCGAGCAATCTTGCTCTGCTTGCCGCCTTCGATGTGCCCCGAACCTGAGCGAGATTCCTCTCTCGGCTCGGAATGACAAGTCTGTTTCATGGTTTCCGGGTTCCGCGGGCGGCATGCGCGACTTCACTTCCCTGACACTTCGCCCCTGGACCCTGACACCTGCTAGAAGCCCATGGCGACGCAAAGGGCTGCCACGTCGCCAATGCGCTCGTCGAGGGCTGCCGTGACGACTTCGCAGTTTGCCAGCGCAGGGGCTAGCGCTTCTCGCCGCATTACGGAACGAGCCGGATCGAGCAGCAAGTCGCCCAGCCGCATAGCCAGTCCCCCAATCACAATTCGTTCAGGGTTTAACAAGTCAACGAGATTGGCAAGGACTGCACCCAGCCGCCGGCCTGTCGACTGGAGAACCGCTAGTGCAACGCGGTCGCCTTTCTGTGCCGCCAAGCCCACGTCCTTCGCGGTAAGCGCCTTACCAGACTGAAGAAGTTTGGTGAGTGCGGTCTTTTGCTTCTTTTTAGCGGCCCTCGCCACCGCCTGGGTCGCTAACTGGGCCATGCCTCCACCGCTAGCCCATCCTTCGGCAGAACCCGCCTTGTTATGCCCCACCGGGCCAGTCCGCGTCAACCGAATGTGGCCGACTTCCCCTGCCAAGTCGTTTGCGCCGTGATATAGGTGGCCATCCGTGATGATGCCCGCGCCGAGACCCGTTCCCATGGTTAGGAAAACCATATTTTGCGTCCCCTGGCCGGCGCCAAAGCGGTGTTCCGCCACAGCTCCTGCGTTGGCGTCATTCTCCACTTGGCACTCCACCCCAAATTCTTCCTCCATAATTCCTTTGATTGGAACGTTGTCCCAGGTGGGAAGATTGGGGGGAGACTGGATGATACCCTGAATTCGATCAAGGGGGCCGCCACAACTCACGCCAATCCGCTTGATGGCGGATATCTCGAGTCCTTGCTGAGCCAGCAGGGCACGAATCCCTTTCTTAACCCGCCTAAGAGCTCGATCCGCACCTTTCGCCGGAAGCGTGGCGAATGCCATCCGGCCCAGAACGCTCGGCGGGTTCGCAGATAAGACGATGGCCGTCTTAGTTCCACCTACATCTATTCCTACCCAGACATTCTTATTCATGGTTTATGATAGGCTCTCGATTTCTGGAGGCGCAACAATGAATCGAACCTTGCACGTTTTACTTCTTGTTACCGTAGCCTGTTTATTGCCTTTGAGCATCGCTACGATCGCTCAAGAAACGGTGAGCGGCTGGGCCCCCTTCGGGTACCTCTTAGGCGACTGGGTTGGCGAAGGCGGAGGGCAACCGGGCCAAGGATCAGGCGAATTCTCATTTCACCCTGATCTTCAGAATCACGTCTTGGTACGAAAGAATTATGCCACTTATCCGCCCACGAAAGACCGTCCTGGTTTCAGGCACGACGATCTGATGGTGATATATAGAGAATCCGATGGCGCGCCGCCCAAAGCCATTTACTTCGACAGCGAAGGGCATGTAATCCGCTACTCGATTACAGCTTCTTCCGACCAGAAGACAGTCGAGTTTGTTAGCGAGGCGTTGCCTTCCAGCCCGAGGTACCGCTTAACCTACCTTAAGACCGGTAGCGATACCTTGACCATCAAGTTCGAAATCGCGCCGCCGGGCAAACCGGACGCCTTCGCAACCTATATTGAAGCGAGGGCTAGCCTCGATTTCCACGGTACTGGAAATGGCTAACGCGCAGGGGCCACTCCAGGCTTTTAGGCGAAGCGGATCGCCAGCTTTTTGTTTCCGAACCACGGCATGGGCGTTGGTTCATCCGTCAGC
>Ga0326727_10003261_pt1 | contig 52513 bp, 49 predicted proteins | sample MB2enrmetagenome_FD_207643 | JGI IMG/M metagenome (GOLD analysis project Ga0326727, IMG submission 207643) | Lab enriched peat soil microbial communities from McLean, Ithaca, NY, United States - MB29MY | ecosystem: Environmental > Terrestrial > Soil > Wetlands > Peat | place: USA: New York...
GAGCAGTCCGGCGGCGACCGGGATACCAAGGACGTTGTAGCCGAAGGCCCAGAAGAGGTTCTGCTTGATGTTGCGGATCACATTCTTCGAAAGCTTGATGGCCGTTGGCACGTCCATGAGGTCGCTTCTCATGAGGACGATGTCCGCGCTCTCCATTGCCACGTCGGTGCCCGAACCTATCGCGATACCGATGTCGGCCTGCGCGAGGGCGGGGGCGTCGTTTATGCCGTCGCCTACCATGGCGACCACACGACCTTCTGCTTGGAGCTTTTTCACCTCTTCGGCCTTGTCCTGGGGCAATACCTCGGCGAGGACCGTGTCGATGCCTACGGTTCGAGCTATGGCCTCGGCGGTCTTACGCGAGTCGCCAGTGATCATGGCGACCTTGATTCCCATGCCGTGGAGGGCCGTGATGGCTTTAGCGCTTGATTCCTTCACGACGTCGGCCACGGCGATGATGCCCGCGTACTTCCCGTCGATTGCGATGTACATGGGCGTCTTGCCCTCGCCGGCGAGCCTATCGGCTGTCCCGAAGGCGCTGTCGAGATCGATGTGATTGGCTTTCAGGAGCTTGGCATTCCCGGCCAGCACGGACTTTCCTCCTATGCTCGCTTTGATCCCGAAGCCGGGCACCGCCTCGAAGTCAGCAACAGGGAGGATGGGGACCTTCCTCTCCTCAGCTATGCGGACGATGGCCTCGCCCAGGGGGTGTTCCGAGGCCTTCTCGGCGGAGGCAGCGAGGGAGAGGAGCTCCGCCTCATCGAAGCCGTTCACGCTAACGATGTCCGTCGTTTCCGGGCACCCCTTTGTAAGAGTGCCCGTCTTGTCGAAGACGATCGTATTCACCTTGTGCGCCGTCTCGAGGGCGACGCCAGACTTGATGAGGACACCGTTCTCGGCACCACGGCCCGTACCGACCATGATCGCCGTCGGCGTCGCTAGACCAAGGGCGCAGGGGCAGGCGATCGTGAGCACTGCCACGAAGACGGTGAGTGCGAAGACGGGGCCGTGCCCCAAGAGAAGCCAGATGCCCGCGGATACGAGGGCGATGGCGAAGACCACTGGCACGAAGTAACCCGAGACAATGTCCGCCATCTGCGCGATTGGCGCCTTCGAGCCCTGAGCGTCCTCGACGAGCTTGATGATGTGGGCGAGGACCGTGTCGGCTCCGACCTTGGTCGCCTTGAACTGGATCGAGCCATTCTTGTTGACGCTCGCGCCGATGACCTTGTCGCCGACCGACTTCTCCACGGAGATGCTCTCGCCGGTCAGCATGGACTCGTCCACCGAGGTCCTACCCGAGACGATCTCGCCGTCCACGGGGATGCGCTCGCCGGGCTTTACCAGGATGAGGTCCCCTTCCTCGACTTCCTCGATGGGCAACTCAATCTCCGCGCCGTTCTGGATCACGGTCGCCGTCTTGGGCTGGAGGCCCATGAGCTTCTTGATCGACTCCGAAGTCCGTCCCTTCGAAACCGCCTCGAGGGACTTCCCGAGGAGGATAAGGGTGATGATGACGCCGGCAGTCTCGAAGTAGAGATTGTTGACCGCCTTGAAGTTCCCTTCCGCTATCCCGAAGACGGAGTAGAGGCTGTAGAGGATCGCGGCGCTCGTGCCCATCGCGATAAGGCTGTCCATGTTCGGCGCTCGTCGCCAGATCGCGGAGAATCCAACGACGTAGAAGCGATGCCCTGCCGCGATTACCGGGATCACGAGGGCGACCTCGAGGAGGGCATAGTGTAGGGGATAGTTCATCGCGTCGATCGCCGCCGGCAAGGGCCAGCCGAGCATGGCGCCCATCGCGATATACAAGAGAGGAATAGCGAAGGTCGCCGAAACGGCGACCTTGGTCCACAAGGTCCTGATCTCCCGCTCTTTTGCGGCCTTGTGCTCGTCAACAGCCTTCGCTCCTTCGAGCGCGAGTGCTTTGTAGCCCGCCTTGACTATCGCCTGCTTGATCTCCGATATCCTGGCGACGGAGGGATCGTACTTGACCGCGGCCTTCTCCGTGGCGAAGTTCACCGAGACCGAGGATACGCCGCTCACCTTGCCCACGGCGCGCTCGATCGCTTTCGCACAGGCGGCGCACGACATTCCCCCGACGGGGATCGTGACTTCCTTGTCAACGCGCTCTTCGACCGCCTCGTATCCAGCCTTGACCATTATCTCCCCCCTCATCCATCAAAGATACTCATTGCAATCGAGATTTTCTGACGATTCACAAAGTCAACGCCCGCAACAACCGCCAGCGACTCCGCTCGATGAGGAAGCCCGATATGCGGCTACCTCAGCCTTCACCTTCTTGACGTCGACCTTCGAGAGATCGTCTACCGTCTTTACATAGCCGTGGAGCATTCCCATCCAGCACTGGAAGGTGAAGTCCTGAGTGATCGTGAGAGCGGGCGTCTCGAGCTGGCCTTTCGAAAGGTCGAGGCCCCCGTTGTATTCCGGAAACATCACGACGTTATTGCAGGAGGAGAGTTGTGAGGCCTTGAACTTGATTACCGCTTTCATACCCTTCTGAAGTACGATCGCGGCAGGCGTATACCCACGGTTGTCTACAGTGATCGTGATCTCCTGGATTCCGTCCTTGACGACGGGCATGCCAATGGTATCCGCCGAGACACGACCCGTCCCCCCAAGGGACGGGATGCCAGCAAAAGCAGGATTGCTCGTCCCTGAGCAACAACTGGCGCCGCCGCCGAGCAGGCCCTGGAGTTCCGAACCCTGCCCACCTGAGCCTTGCGAGTTGTCGGGGACCACGGCAGCCGATCCATCGGAACTCCTGGAGGAGTTTTCTACAACCGAGGCGCTGGAGATTTCCTTGACGACATTGATGCGACTCGAGATCATGCCCATCCAGCAGGTATAGGCGATTATACCAGTCTTTTCCGGGGTGAACTCCACGAGGTTGTCCCCGGTCACGAGAGTCTTGGAGATCCTATAAGCTGGAATCGTAAGGGGATTGTTGCAGCCGTTGAGCTCATCCTCGGTGACGCGGATAGTCCATTTCACGGGGACACCGGCCTGAACGGTGAAGGGCACGTAATAACCGCCCTTGAACTCCGTGGTCACCGTTTGTACGCCGTTCTCGAGCTTCGCGACTATGCCTGAGGCGCCGACGATGCCGTCCGATACGGACACGGGACCGGCCGCCGCTAGGGCCACTCCACTGTTCAAGCCGAACGATGGGAGGGCGATACCCGCCAGCGAGGCAGCTCGAGAGAAGGTGACGACGCCGAGGAACATGACCAGGACCGCGCTCGCCTTGACCATGATGGGCAGAAAACGCCTGGGAAGCATGGTGGCTGCGAGGCCGAAGCCGAGCATGAGTGGCACGGTTCCGATGGAGAAGATGAACATGGAGAGGGCCCCGGCGAGGGAACTTCCCGTTCCGAGGGCGTAGAGCTGCATGGTCTGCAAGGGACCGCAGGGCATGAGGCCGTTGAGGAGGCCGACAGCGAAAGGCCCCCGGCCAGCGACGGAGTGCCTGGCCCCATCGAGCCTCTTCCCGATACCTGAGGGAAGCTGGCGCGAGGCTTTCGGTAGCGGGGAAACGACGCCGAGCATCTTGAGGCCGAGATAGAGCATGAAGAGCCCCGCCGCTCCAGCGATCGCGCCCTTGACGGTCGGGGAGAAGTTAAAGGCGGATCCGAGGGCCCCGACGATACCGCCGATGATCGTATAGGAGATCACCCGTCCACCATTGTAGACCAGGCCGGGGGCCAGTCTATCCAGATTACTGCGGGCCTGGGCCGTTTTGGGGGCTTCATCCTTTATGCTCTGCGACAGCGAGATGCCGCCACACATGGCGACACAATGCACCGAGGTGAGGAGGCCGACGACTAAGAGCATACCGTAGCCGATCGAGGCGTCGATCTTGGGGAGGGCATTGAAGAGCCCAGCGGAACTGGCGATCATATACCCGGCCGCGAGCACGAGGCCAATGCCGAGGGCGATGAGCGTACTCGCGTTCCGCTTGTCCTTGACGGTGTATCCAGTCTTTTCGATGGCCGCTTTTGCTGCTTCTGGCGATGTCTGTTCATCGTCGTACTCGAAGATGACTTCTCCGCCACGCTGGCTCGCCTTAGCGCGCAAGACTCCCGGAATCGCCAAGAGAGCTCGCTCTATCCGCGACTCGCAGGATGAACACGTCATTCCCTCAACGAACATCTTCAGCGTTCTGTTACCCATCGGACGGTCCTCCTCTTCGATGCGAACCAATGGCGGCTCGCTGAAGACATAGAGAATCTAACAGCTGTGTATGAATGTATTATGAACGCAGTCTATTCCTTGTATGGATTATCAGTTTGCGAAGGTATACAGATGAAGATGGGAATAAACCTCCTAAAATGGATTCCTCCGGGGCAATTCCTATTAGTGATGAACTACTGGTAGCGATGTCCGAACCAAGGAATAGAGAATCACGAGTATTTTATTTCAACGAGATAGAACGGGGAAATTCATATCTTTCGTCTTCGGGAATTGACGATAAATAAGCGAATCCAAATAGCCCTACATTGCGTTCTTTGAGAAATGCAGCAATTTTAGTATTGAATACAGAGTTCTCGTTCATGATAAGCTCCGAGCTATCTTCCCCAAGTCATTCATCATGAGATACTCATCAACCCCCGAAGAGAAAAGGCTCGGGATAGTACCGACTCGGATATAGCCGTTTTTCTCATAATAGGATTTTGCTTTCCTGTTCTTTTTCCCACAGAGAAGGAAGACCTTCTTGGAGAATGGATAGCCGGGATTACGGACAATCCTCTTCTCGGCATCGTTAAGGAGCTTCGTGCCTATCCCTATCCCTCTTGATTCTGTTCTAACTGCGATGAGGTGTAAATATCCAAAGACGAGAAATGTCCCGTCGAGGACGAGGCTATAGAATCCAAGGACTTCCCCGGTCTTGTCCTTTGCCACGAAAAGCTCGTTCTTTTTACATGCCTCTTTTAGAATCGGCCCTGCGACCTCTCGGGAGAAATACTCCTCCCCTAGATATGAGTCGAGGAGGATTTCGAGACAGGGGAGAACATCCCGCTTTGAGGCTTGAAGTATTGTAGGTGAGCTTTTCATCATCCCTCCTATTCGTTTCCCGAGTCTTTATCGACCTTAAGCACTTTCTCTACAGGTATGTCCAGCGCTAGGCAGATTCGTTCAACCACTTCGAGGGCAACAGGCTCATCCTTACCCATTTTAGCGAGAGTTGCGGTCGAAAGAGAAATAGGCGGCTCTTTTAGGAATCCCTTCTTCAATCCCCGTTCCGCGAGTGAGACCCACAAAGGGCGGTAGCTGATGGGCAAGTTTTTCCTCCCAAATAATTCCTGAGCATACTAAAAGAAAAAATATAATAAGTCAAAGTATCCTCTCAATAAGGTTCGTGATATCAGATATAATATATTTTAAAATAAACCATAAGGAGGAGCAATATGCTCTACCTTTCCTCACGACTTGAATCCTCCCGTCGACTCTTCTTTGGTTCCCTTTTGTGGGCAATCTCGGCGACCTTGACGCTTCTCCTCCTCGTTTACCTCGGAGACGGTACTCTCTTTAGCAAGGTCCTCCTCGGAGCTGTAAGCATCGCTCTCGAAGGGTCAAATATTTTGGGTTGGCGCAAGATAGAGAAAAGCATGGGAAGCGCCTACAGCGATGGGAATCAATGTTATTCGTTGTATTTAATCACCAGTAAAGTACTTTGACTCTTGATTTCCTCTTTCGATTCGATAACAGTTGAGTTCATGAAGAATATGAAGGCGGTGGCTCCATATAAATGATGAAACTGTTTTTAAGGCTCGCAAAAAACGGCTCTGTAGTCAGGATGAAACCATGGAGCCGTGAAAAATGTTTATACATATATGGAGGCACCGGATGAGGGCTTGGGATGCCGAAATGAATACGCCTATCGAGGAACTAAGTATAAGCGACATGAATACAAAAGGGCCTGTTACTATTGCCTTAGAATCATTTAGTGAATATGAAGAAATACGAAAATGGGTTATAGAACACCTCGCACTTCCTGAATCACTTTTAAGAGAGACACTACCGCAATATGATGTAGATTGGGAAAATAGTGTCATGGTCTTGAAGATACGGGATGGCATTATTGAGAGCGTCTGTATGCAGTAGAATGTATAAAAGAGTGTATAATACAACTACGGAGATTGCCCTATGAAAGTAATCGCAGTCAATGGAAGCCCGAGAAAAACATGGAATACTGCTACCCTCTTGAATAAGGCAATAGAGGGAGCAAAATCAGTCGGGGCGGAGACGAGACTTATTCATCTTTACGACCTCAATTTCAAGGGCTGCACAAGTTGCTTTTCATGTAAAAAGAAGGGTAGCAAGAACGACGGGATATGTTCGATGAAAGATGAATTGACGGATTGCCTAAACACGATAGCAGAATGCGACGTTCTCCTCTTGGGTTCTCCTATCTATATTGGTGGCTTAAATGGGGTAATGCATTCATTCCTTGAGAGATTGCTATTTGCTCCGTTAGTCTATGATGTAAACTATAGTTCTGTTTTCCCTGGAAAAGTGTCTTCATGTTTTTTCTATACTCTGGGGGCACCAGAGGAGCGAGCAAATGCTCAGAATTATCAAGCCATCTTTCAAGCTAACGATATGGGGCTAAAAAGACTTAATGGAACTTCAGAGCATCTTGTCTCTTTCAATACCTACCAGTTTGACGATTACTCAAAATACGATGCCACGATGTTTGATGAAAAAGCCAAAGCTAAATATAAAGCAGAGCATTTCCCGATTGAGTGCCAGAAGGCTTTTGATATCGGGACGAGGCTTGCAGGGGAAAAGAAATAAGCATTCAAATTTTATCATACTACGATTTCTCTTTTTCGGTAAGGACACGGTTTCTTGCACAACTCCTCGCCGCTATCCCCGTTGTTCCACTCCTGGCACAGAAATCGAGGATAGTCTTAATCCTGTATGGTCATTCCCCGTATTTTCAAGATTTCCTCCAATCAAACCTATACGATATTTCTCTATTTCATCGAAGTCAATGTCGAGCCCGAGTATGCTGTGGCTTGATGAAAATAAAAGTAAGAAGAATAAGGATACCAAAACATATATATATCGAAGTAAAAACCCATGTGGGGAAATCGTAAAAGATAACACTTCGAATAAGCCGTACTACAAAGGGCAAATCCCTATCGTAGCTCTCTCCTGCAGCCATACGTAAGTTGTATTCCCATTTTGTGAGTGGGCAGGTAATCCCAAAGATGGCTTCCCCTGCTACAAAGAGCACCAAGGCAAGGTGGATAACGCGGAAAGGCATATTTCGAATCCAATGCCATTTGAGAGTAGCTCCAAGCAGAATAGCAACTTCTCCGAGGACACAGAAGGCGACGATGAGGAAGTGAACGACGACAATTATATCCGCGAGAAAGGCATCCATGAAGATTATAGTATTCATTTATCTAAAACTGTTACGCTCGCCATTTTCCTTTTCGCATGATGCCATTCGTTGAAGGTGAGAATAATAACAAATAAATCAAGGATGGTCAAAACGAAGTATAGCAGTGTATTATTTTGCTGAATCATTTCTATAATCTGATAGATAACAAAGCCGGAAAAGACCACAATTCCGAGTGGATATGCCCATACCCATCTTGCGAACAGGCAGATTATTATTATAGCCTTTATTGCCCCATGACTCAGGAAAAACCACGAGAAGAATGCCTTCATGTCTGGGGCGGCAAAGTTTTCAATACGGCTAATGTTGATTATATTATGACTCCGAAACCATTCAAGTCTCTTGACGCTTGAAAGGTGGACGGCTTCGGCCCGCAAACTATCAAGGGGAAAGATGAAAAGGATAGCGCTAATACTAAGTTCGGTGAGGGAATTTAATCCCTTTAGAACAATCCCTATGATGAATATATTATGAAGGATCGGGAAACTGTTATCGAGGAGCTTTGCCCCCGGTTCATTTTTAGTCACCCTTGGTCTCTCCTTAAAAAAGGCTTCTCTTATATTTTTACGATATATCGCTTTTTGTAAAGCGATATCTCATAAGCAAAGAGCTTGTTGAATGACAGATTTGAATTCGTTCCCATACTACCGCGTGGTAGTCCATTACCTTGCCTTTTGACGCGAAAAGATGTCTATCGTGTAAAGATGAAAAGCTACTATAACAGCGGAAATGCATTTAGACAACAGAGGGTACTATTTCATTTCGGCCATTTCATACGATGGCCTTCAATCTCAGTAAGCCCATCTGTTCGTCTTATTATACCTTGAAGCCACTTCGCTTTTTCCTTTGCAACGTTTGGCCATGCGTTGAACGATTCATAAATCTTGGCATAGACTCTTGTTCGCTCTTCTTCACTCATAGGCAGTTTATTGGTATCAAAGTCAGTTTCCCTTTGATGCCACTGCGAAGGATGGATTTTCATGAAGTAATTCATTCCTGCCTTGTAAAAAGCATATGCAGGGTCGGAATGCTTTTGGAGAGGATTCTTGGAAGTCTGATCTTGAGGAGGAACATTAGTTTCGGGAAAAGGAGTCGTATTGCCATTTTTCAAGCGGTTGTAAGCCTGATTGGTTTGGATAAAAAGGAGATGGTTCTTGAAGCTGTCCTCGGGAGAGGAATTGTCGGGATGAGTCTCTTTGACTCGTCTCCTGTAGGCTTTCTTTATAGCCTGTAGGTCAGAGGTCGGCTCAATCCCTAAAATCTGAAAGTCCGTTATCATGGGATACCGCTTGTTTACTGTCATTATAAGATAAATCCGAGCCTCGAATCCATAGACTACTCGAATTTGTTACGTAGAATCACCGAAAAAGGGGAGGATTGGAGGGGAACCATGGAAAATGAGGTATTTAATTCCCTAGATTTACACCTAGTTTATCTTATACTTCCAGTATGCCCTCCTTTACGAAGCCCATGAGAAGCGTCCTCTTGCTTCTCGTTATCGCTTTTGTATTTACCATTGCCGAGCGGGCTGATGAAGCGCTGACCGAAAAGCTCATAGTTGCCTGTGATAAAGACTATCCGCCCTACTCCTTCCTCGACTCGAAGGGGAGGCTCGTCGGTATCGTGCCAGATCAGTGGGCGGCTTGGTCGAAGGCTATGGGCGTCCAGGTCGAGCTTCGCGGCAGCAGTTGGACGGAGGCTCAGAGGGCTTTCGAGGCGTGCGAGGCCGACGTACTGGAGACTGCCTTCGATACGATGGAGCGAAGGGCCAAGAATTACAGCTTCTCGGCGCCTTACGCATCTATAGAAGTGCCGGTCTTCATCCATAAGTCCATTTCCGGCATTCGTTCCGCTTCGGATCTCAAGGGCTTCCACGTGGCGGTGAAGGCGGGCGACGCGTCTATCGATTCTCTCGCCGCTCTCGGCGTCACGCAGGTGGATACGTACTCGGATTACAGCGAGATAGTGCAGGCGGCCTCTCGGCTCGAGACGAGGATCTTCTGCATCGACAAGCCTCCCGCCCTCTATTATCTATACAAGATGGGCGTGGATCGGGATTTCCGCATCGCCTTTACCCTTAAAGGTGGAGCGTTCCACCGAGCGGTCCTCAAGGACAGGCCAGAGCTCCTCGCCCTCGTCGAGCTCGGCTTCGCGCAGGTCCCGAAGGCGACTTACGCGAAGATAGATAGGGAATGGCTTGGATTGCCCCTAGGATCGCGCCTCGACCTTCGGCTCGCGGCCATAGTCATGGCGACGCTTTTTCTGCTTCTATTGTCGAGCTTCATGGTTTCCTGGGGGCTCAGGCGCAGGGTTTTTGCCGCTACGGCCGAACTCCGCGACAAAGTGGTCCTCCTCGAGGAGAAGGAAGAGCAGCTCTCCGGCTCTGTCGCCGAGAAGGAAATTCTGCTCAAGGAGATTCACCACCGGGTCAAGAATAATATGCAGGTCATATCGAGCCTGCTTTCTCTACAGTCCGAGTCCTTCATCGACAAAGAGGACAAGCGGCTCCTCGCGGAGACTCAGGGGAGGATACGCGCCATGTCGATCCTCCACGAGTTGCTCTACGGCTCGCCTGACCTCGCCTCGATCTGCGTCGTCGAGTACATGCGCTCACTTGCCGACGGGTTGGCTTCGGGCTACGGCCGCGATCCGATCGATGTAGAGGGCCCCGGGGAGCTTCGCTTCAGGATAGACGAGGCTCTGCCGCTCGGGCTCATCGCGAACGAACTTGTTTCGAACGCGATCAAGTACGCATATCCGCAAGGAGAGTCGGGCCGCATCCTTGTCAGCATGGCCGAGGAGCCGTTGGGTATCCGCTTCTCGGTAGAGGATTGGGGCTTAGGCTTGGATGCTGGCCTGGACCCATCGACCTGCTCGTCGATGGGCTTTCTCCTTGTCCGTTCCCTCGCCGTTCAGATCGGCGCGACTCTCTCGTTCGCCGGGCCGCCGGGCCTGCGCGTCGAACTCATCCTGCCGCGGCCCTGAGGCGGCGTTACTCTTTCGGGAACTTCATGTCCTTTTCGATCTCCGTATAGGCCAGGAGCGATCCGTCCCTGCTCGAGGCGAGGAGGGCGTTCATATTCGCGAGGGGAAGGTCCCTGGCCTCGGTGCCCTGGAGCGCGGAGGGCGCCTGCGACAGCTGGTCGTAGAGCTTTGTCGCGCGGGCGATGGAGGTCATCGCTTCGTTGCGGCGCCTAGCGTCGCCCGAGCGCGCGGCCGAGCGGTAGAGGGCCACGCCGAGGTTGTTCTCGGCGCGCATATAGAGGCTCAATATCTCGGCCTGAGAGGGGCTCTCCCGCGGCATGGGCTCGCCGACCTCGGCGAGGAGCTTCTCCATCGCGTCGGCAGTCTTGCGGAAGTAGGCCTCGGAGGCGAAGAGGTCGTTCCTGGCGTAGAGGGCCGAACCGAAGGCGTAGTTGAGGTAGGGGCTCGTGGGGCTCGCAGAGCCCTTGTCGAGCGCGGCATAGAACCGCTCCAGCGAGTCTGCATAACGACCCTGGCGGTAGAGGATGTCGCCGCGTCGGTAATTCGTATCGGGCGTGGAGTAGCCGTTCTCGTCGGCGCGCTCGTAAAGGGCGAGGGCGCCCGGCAGGTCGTCGCGCTGCCAAAAAGCGACATCGGCGAGGCCCGCGTAAGCCTCCCCGAAGCGGCCGCTCTTGGGGACGCGCCTGAGCTCGAGGGCTTTTTCGTACTCCGAGGCGGCGGTCGCGTAGTCGCGCTCGGCGCCGACCCACTCCTTCTCTTTTACGAGGAAGCGGCCGCGCCAGATCAGGCTATCGATGTACATACCGGCTTTTCTGCCGCCCAGGCCGGGGAGGGCCGCGAAGGCGTCGATCGCGTTGTCGAGAGCTTTGCGCTCCTCGACGGGCGAAAGTGTGCGCTCATAGTAGCGGGCGAGGTGATAATGCGCCTCGGGGACCGAGGGGTCCTTCTTGACGGCCATTGTGAGGATGCTTCTGACGTCGTCGAGCCTGCCCTTGTCGAGGAGATAGCCGCCGAGCTCGGCGAGGACGGGGGCGCTTAGAACTTGCTTCGTCGGATCGGAGAGGAAGTGGTCTTTCAGGGGCAGGACTTCCTTCTCCTTGTCGACGCGGATGAAGTAGAGGAGCATGCGCTCGAGGTAGACGTCCTGGTAGCCATAATGTTCGAGGAGGGTCGCATAGGTCCTTCGCGCTTCCTCGTACTTGGACGCGTCCTCCTCGCCCCAGTCGAGGTAGATGTCTCCGAGAAGGAGGAGTCCGTCGGGGTTGAAGTAGTCCCAGGACAGGAGGCCGGTCTTGCCGCGGGCGTCCTCGCCTTTGAGCTTCTTGGGCGCCCCTTTCAGGACGTCGACCGCCTCCTCGTACTTGAGCTGGTCCTTCTCGAGGCGGGCCCAGGCGAGTATGCCCTTCGTCGCCTTGGGGTGCGCGCCGACGAGGGACGCGTACTTGCGCTCGGCGAGGATGTACTGCCGCTTCGCCGCGTAGGCCTCCGCGTAGCGGTAGTACCAGTCGATGAACTCGCGCATGCTGGTCGCTTTGGCGAAGTCAGCCTCGGCCTCGGGATAGCGGTCCTCGTCGATCCGCTGATAGCCGGTCCTGTAGAGAGAATCGGAAGCGAGGGGCACGTAGACATAGCGCCAACCGAGGTAGCCGAGCGCGCAGGCGGCCGCCAGGACAAGGAATCCTATCTTTACGACGGGAAGGAAAGTGTGGACGAAGGCATAGGCCAAGGTTCCCTTCTCGGCCTCGAGAGACTCTCCTGTGCGCTTCTCGTAGCCCTTAGGTATAGGGATGCGATGCTTGAGGATGCGGCCGGCTATGACAGCCACCTCTTCCGCGGCAAGGCCGTCGACGAGGGCCCATACGAGCTTCGACTGTTGGGCCTCGCTGCCTTTGCCGTTGGCGAGGACGTCCTCGACCGCGACTCTCAGGTTGAGGGGGAAGGCGAGCAGGGAGTCCTGGAGCCGGTCCACCTGGCCTTCGGCCAGGGAGACCGGTTTGAATTTATCTTCTGTCTCTCGGGCCGCGGGGATTGGCCGCGAGGGGGCGGGGCGGGGCGGGGACTCTTTGCCGTCCGAGCCGCCGAATGAGCCGAAGTCGCCCCAGTCCTGGTCGAGTTTGAAGGTGTCGGCTACCGGCGCTTCCTCGCTCAGCGAGGCGATCTCCGTATCGAGGTCCTGACCTGGGCCCTGGTCTGCGCCGATCGATCCGCTCGAGCCAATGCCGGAACCCGCACCCGGCTCTTCGAAGCTGAAGGTCTCAAAGGCGTCGCCGAAGTCGGAGACGCCAGCGCCGGATACGGTGGCACCGGATTCGGCTCCGCTCGGGGCAGCCTCGTCCTCGTTCGGCGTCTCGAAGCCGGCTTCCAGATCGGGAATGGAGAAGTCGTCTTCGCGCGGTGCAGCCGGCGTAGTCGCCTTTCCTTTGGGCGCTTCCGGCTCGCTTTTTCCTTCGACGAGGTTGAAATCTGGTATCGAGAAGGGCTCGTCCGCCGGGGCCGGGCTTTCCTCTGGAGCGCCCTCAACCTTCTCAGGCGCACTTTCGGCTTCCTCGGCCGGAGCGGTAAAGGCGGGTTCCTCTTCGAACTCTGGCAATGCGAAGTCGAGGCTCTCGTCCGCATTCGCGGTTCCATCCGTCATTTCGGCGGGAGCTTCGCTTTCGGCCTCTCCGAGCGGTTCGGGCTCGGAGCCAGGCGTCTTTTCTTCGGTCTCTTCCGCGGTCGGGCCGATGAGGGCTTCGAGTTCGTCGTCGAGCGAAGAGGGAGAAGTCTCGGATCCTTCGCCTTCAAGAGGGAGGCCGTCGAGGAGGGCTGCGAAATCGGGGGGGGCTCCCTCGGATTCCTCGAGGGCTGCTGGTTTGACGGGAGCAGCTTCAGAAACCTCGGGCTCGCCTTCCCCCGGGGCCTGCGCTACGGCGGCCCCTTCTGGGGGAGTTATCTTCTCGGGCTTCTCGCCCCAGCGCTCGAGAACCTCGGCCTCATGGGACAGGGCTCCGAGATCGCGCTTGAATCGTTCAATGTCCTGAAGCCGCGGCATGAGTTTCCTTGGTTTATATTAACGGACAATTCCTTTCTTTGTGTAGCGAATACGCTTCAAGCCGAGGGGGAGAGTCGGCCGATACTATGGAGGTGACCTCGAAAACCTTCCTCGTATTAGCCCTCGCCTTAGGCGTGTCGGCCTTCGCCTTCTGCGCGGAGGGCGCTACAGCCGTGGTCCAGCCCAAGGCCGCGGGACACGTCATCGAATCTCTGCCCCTTCACCTCATTCTCGCGAGCATGAAAAAGGCCGAACCTCCCCGCATAGTCGGAAGCGAACTAGTTCTTTCCGTTTCCGGCCCTTATCGCTCAGTAGCCGCAGCTTTCGCCCACGAGGGCTTCGCCATCCTCCACCCCTATGAGCGCAACAGGCAGGGAGTCTTCGTCCTGGCCTATCCCGTGCCGTTAAAGTGGAGCGAGAATCTCGAGTACCGCGTCATCATCGACGGCGTCTGGAGCGTCGATCCAATGGCGGCGGAGACGAGGCTTGACATCGAATCGGGGGTGGCGCTGTCCGTAGCCCGCGTGCCCTACCTGAGCGATCTTCACCTCGGCCTTTATAAGATCCTTGGCGATGATGGCAAGACCGCGCGCTTTATCTTCCGAGGAGGGAAGGGCGAATCCGTAACCGTCTGCGGGGACTTTGACAACTGGGACCCCTTCATACTCGAGATGAGGGAAACCTCGCCGGGCGTGTACGAGCTCGAGACGCCCCTTTCTCCGGGCAAGCATTACTACAACTTCATCTATCGCGGCGAGGCTCTGACCGATCCCCTCAATCCCGACAAGGCCGTGAGGCGGGAGCGCGGGGAGGTCTCGGTATTGAACGTGGCCGCCGCGGAATAGCGGTTTTCAGCTACAGATGCCGCAGGCCTTGAGCGCGGCCAATGCGTTCTCGGCGGTTCTCTTTCTGAGCTCGGCTATAGACTCGCGCGAGGCGTAGGCCGCGTGGTCGGTCAGGACGACACCGGGGAAGGAGCGGAGGGCCGAGCCGTTGGGCAAGGGTTCGGCGGTGAAGACGTCGAGGCCCGCGCCGCCGAGCATCCCCGAGGCCAAGGCGCGGACGAGAGCCTCCTCGTCGACGACCGCGCCGCGCGAGATGTTGATGAGCACGGCGTCGCTTTTCATGAGGCCGAGTTCCCTTGCGCCTACTATGCCGCGCGTCTCGGGCTTCAGCGGGAGATGTACCGAAACCCAATCCGATGCTGTAAAGACTTCGTCGAATGCTGCAGGCCTCAAGGTCGTGCCAAGCGCGGCCGCGGCCGCTCCGAGGCTTTCGTTCAGGCGAGGAGCGCTTATACTTGGGCTCCAGACGAGGATCTCGCGGAAACCGAGGCCGAGAGCAGCGCGGGCGAAGGCCCTGCCGGTACCTCCGAAGCCTAGTATGCCTAAGGTCGAGCCCGAGACGCGCCTACCTGTTGCCTTGACGTTCCATAGCCCCGAGCGCACGGCCGCGTCCCTCCTGGGTATCGAGCGCGCGCAGGAGAGGAGGAGGCCGAGGGCGTGCTCGGCGACCTCACGGTCGCAATAGCCGCTCACGTTGGCTACCGCAATGCCACGGCGGCTGGCAGCATCCACGTCGATATTGTCAAGTCCGACGCCATAGCGCGAGATGACGCGACAGCGCTCGAGGCTTTCTATGGCCGCCGCGTCGACGCCCGCCATGTTCACGAGAAGGGCGTCGGCTTCGCGGCCGGCGGCGGCGACGTCGGCCGAGCTGCGGCATTTGGCCACGACGAGCCTGACGCCCGCTCCCTCGAGGACTCCGCGCTCGATGTCGGAGTCGCCGAAGCGATCGTCGGTGATTACCGCTATGGCTTCGACCTGCCGTTCGTTCATGCTTGTTTGGTAAGCAGCCCGTCGATTAGCCTTCCCAACTTGCTTCCTTCCCATATAACTAGTATCGGTTTGCATCGAGCGTAACTTGGGTTGCCTTTGGTCGGATAGGCACTATATTCGCATGCGCCAGGGGGTAGTCGTGAGGGTAGATGGCGACCTTGGATCGACGATAAAGGCAGGCGATAGTGCGCCTGAGGAGACGCTAAGGGATTTGGCGCGGCCGCGTTCTTCCTGGACGCGCTAGGTGCATCTAGAGTACGCTGACTTCCCAGAGGGTTTTACATGGCGATTAAAGTCTCTTCCGGACGCGGCGACGAGATGCAGCGCATCGTCGCCGAGCTCGCTCAGGACGATGTGAAGGTCGTCCTTTTCTTCTTCTCTCCCGATCTCGAGCGGAACGACCTGCAAGGCGCCTTCGGCGCGGCTTTCCCCCACGCTAAACGGGCGGGCGCGTCGATGATCGGCGGATGGTCGAGCCGCGGCCCGGTGGAGAAGGGGATCGTCGCGATGTCCCTTTCGGGCGAGGAAGTCGAGGAATGCTTCGCTTCCTTCCGCGAAGGCGCGAGGGCCGATCCCCGAGGCGTTGCCCGTTCCCTCTCGGCCGATATAAAGGCGCGTTCGGGCGGCAGGGAATTCGATCCCGAGCGCTATGTCGGGATCATATTGTTCGACGGCCTCTGCCTCGGCGAGCGCATCGTGCACGAGCTCGCGACCGAGCGGGGCCTCGTCCTCCCGATCGTCGGCGGCGCCGCGGCGGACGAGCTCGCCTTCAAGCGCACCCTCGTATCCTGCGACGACGCGATGTCGGCCGACGGCGCGGTACTCCTCGTGCTCAAGATGCGCGTGCCCTTCTTCTACGACCACTTCGTTCACTATAGGCCCACCATGCAGTCCTGCGTGGTGACCAAGGCCGAGCCGGACAAGCGGGTGGTCTGGGAGATGGACGGGGAGAGCGCCGCCGCCCATTACGCGAAGATGCTGGGCTTGGGCTCGGCCGCGGAGCTCAAGAACAGCCACTTCGCGCGCAATCCCCTGGGCGTCGTCATCGGCGACACGGTCTACGCCCGCAGCCCCAACGCGATAGTCGAAGGGAAGGGTCTGCAGTTCTACTGCTTCATCGAGGCGGGCACTAAAGTCTCGCTCCTCGAGCAGGGAGACCTCCTCGCCAACGCCCGCGAAGGCCTTAAGCGCGCCCAAGGCTACCTGCCGGGCGTCCGCGGCGCGATCCTCTTCAATTGCGTCCTCCGCTACCTGGAGATGAAGGAAGACCGAATAGTCGGGGACTTCAATTCGATCTTCTCGAGCATGCCTTTCATCGGCTTCAACACCTATGGAGAGGAGCTTTTCACCCACCACAACCAGACGCTGACCGCGCTGTTCATCGGCGAGAGGGAGGAAGCATGAGCGACGATGCGGTCGAAGCCAAGCCGGCACCGCGCGCCGGCAAGCGCGCATTCCATTATATAAACAGCAAGATCAAGGCCCTCGCCTTCGAGATAGTCTCGAGGAGCGAGTTGCTCAACGTGACGGTGAGCTTCCTGAACGCGAGCTTCTCGCGCATCGGCGAGGTGTCGCGCAAGGTCGATGCGTCCCTCCAGGCCAGCAACGCCGAGTACCTCAAGTCCTTCGAGGTCTCCCATGCGCGGATCAAGGATATCGAGGCGAACTTCAAGTCGATCGAGAAGGCCCACGCCGAGTCCTCGGCGATGAGCGAGGCCCTCACTAATGGCGCCAAGTCCGTCGGGGCGAATCTCGCGGCGATGGAGGACATCTCCGAGATGACGAACATCCTCGCCCTCAACGCCGCCATAGAGGCGGCGAGAGCGGGCTCCGCGGGCAGGGGCTTCGCGGTCGTCGCCTCCGAGATACGCAAGCACGCGGCCTCGACCAAGGAGGCCATCGAGCGCAGCGACGTCGAGATCGACAAGCTCGTCAAGGGCATATTCGCACTCTCCGGGCGAATCGAGGCGATCGGCAAGGACGTCGCCGAGGGTAAGGCCATGCTCGCCCTGCTCCTGGCCTCCGTCGAGGAGGAGAAGCGCTCGATCGGCGCCGTCCAGGAGGGCATCAAGGCGATCGACGGCGTGGTTCTCGATCAGGGCGGGATCCGCGAGTCCCTCGAGCGCATGATCGGACAGGCCTCCGTCTCGAAGGACGAGATCGAGTCCATGCTCCTCTCCTTGCAATCCGATGTAGCCTCCCTCGAGCGCCGCTCCTAGGTAGGCCCCACGCATTGAGGCGATGGCGATTCGCGCTTGACCTGAAAACCAGGCTCGGATACTATTCTTCCATTACCCAAAGTCGGTTGTTGTATCGCTAGTTCGCCTATGGGCGGCCGTACCATGGATGGTTTGGCATTCGGCTGATGGAGGGTTATTATGCGGCGCGAAGAAGGCCTAAGCGGAGCCTGGGGGGTCATAGACTTGGTCCAGGCTCTGACTGCGGCGCTCGACGCGAAATCGAGCTATACGCGTGGCCATTCGGATCGCGTCGCCGAGCTTTCCTGGTCCATCGCCCGCAAGCTGGGTTTAGGCGATCAAGAAGCCGAGTCCGCACGCATCGCCGGACACCTCCACGACATAGGCAAGATAGGCATCCCGGACAGCATAATCAGCAAACCTGGTTCCCTCCTGCCGGAGGAATTCGCGGCTATGAAACGCCATCCCGTGATCGGTGCCTCTCTCGTTAAGCAAGTAGCCCACCTCAGTGGCTTCGCGCCTTCGGTGCGAAGCCACCACGAGCGCTGGGACGGCTCGGGCTACCCCGACGGCCTGGCCGGCGAGGCGATTCCCCTCGAGGCGCGTATCATCTGCATCGCCGACTCCTTCGACGCCATGACGAGCGCCCGCTCCTATCGCGAGCAGATCGATGCCCAGTCGGCTGTCGACGAGATGCGCCGCTGCTCGGGAACGCAATTCGATCCCCGCCTCGTCGATGCATTCGCGCAACTTTTTTCTACGGGCAAATTGCCCCTCATGCTCAGGATTGAGGAACAGGTGAATGCGGAAGACGTACTGCCCTCCTATGCCGAAACGCAGTAGCTTAAGAGCTCGCGAGCCTTCTTGCCCCTCTTTCGCGCTCAGGCTAGGATAGCTTCCATGAAAGGCGTCATCATCGCGGCCGGCTATGGCACGCGCTTCCTTCCCGTTACCAAGACTGTTCCTAAAGAGCTCCTCCCCGTAGGGACGAGGCCCGCGATCGCCTACATCGTCGACGAGTTTCTCGCCTCGGGCATCGAGGAGATAATCATCGTCTCCTCGCGGCGCAAAAAGGCGCTCGAGGACTACTTCGACCGAGAGGTCGAGCTCGAGGAGATTTTTCGCCGCGAGGGGAAGGCCGACAAGCTCGCTCAGGTTGGGGCGAGCAAGGCGAAAATCGTCTTCGTCCGCCAGACCGAGATGCGCGGAACGGGCCACGCACTGCTGCAGGTGAAGGGCCTCTTGGGCGGCGAGCCTTGCGTGGTCGCCTACCCCGACGACCTTCACATCGGGACGCCGCCTCTCGCGCGGCAGCTCATGGATGTATACGCTAAGACGGGCTCTTCAGTGCTCGCCACGATTCTCGAGCCCGGGGACGTGTCGCGCTACGGCGTCGTCGGCCCAGCTCGCGATGGGATCACCGTCGCCTCCTTCGTCGAGAAGCCGGCCAAGGGGAGCGAGCCGAGCCACGAGGTCTCGATAGGCCGCTACCTCTACACGAGCGAGTTCTTCGACTATATCGAGGAAGGTTGGGCGAAACATACGGGGGGCGAGTACTTTCATACCTACGCTCTCGATAAGCTCATCGCGGCCGGCAAGGTGGCTTTCGTCCGCGCTTCCGGGAAGCGGCTCGATACGGGAGACCCCGCGGGCTACCTCGAGGCCATACTCGAAAACGCCGCGGCAGATCCGTGCTTAAGGCCCGTCCTCGAGCGCTTCATCAACGAGAAGCTCGGCCGCGATGCTTCTCCCTTGCGCGAGTAAAGCCCGCTTCCCTATACTTGAGAATATGCAGTACCGCCATTTTCCCCTTATCCCGGGCGTCGACGTCTCGGCGCTCGGCTTCGGTTGCATGCGGCTTCCCACTGTCGGCGGCGACGACGCCGCCATCGACGAGGCGGTCTTCGACTCCATGCTCGCCGCTGCGGAGGAGTCGGGCGTCAACTATCTCGACACCGCCTACGTCTACCACCGAGAGGCGAGCGAGAAGGCCCTCGGCGCCGCCCTACAGCGCTCGGGCAAGCGGGACCGTTTCTACCTTGCGACCAAGAGCCCCGTATGGATGGCGAGCTCCCCCTCCGACTGGGACAAGTTTCTCGACGAGCAGCTTAAGCGCCTGAAGACCGACCACATAGATTTTTACCTCTTGCACGCCTTGAGCCGCGAGCGCTGGGCCAAGGTCAAGGAACTGGGCGCCCTGCCTGCCCTCGAGCGGGCCAAGGCTGCGGGCAAGATCCGCCATATCGGTTTCTCCTTCCACGATTCCCTCGACGTGTTTAGAGAGATCATCGACGACTACGATCTCTGGGAGTTCTGCCAGGTCCAGTACAACTACATCGACCGCGATTTCCAAGCGGGCGATAAAGGCCTCGAGTACGCCGCCTTGCGCGAGATCGGCGTGATCGTCATGGAGCCGCTGCGCGGGGGCGCCCTCGCTTCGCCGCCGCCCCAAGTTAAGGCGGCCTTTGGCAAGTATCCGACCCCGCGCCTGCCCTACGAGTGGGCCTTGCGCCACGTACTCGACAGGCAGGAGGTCTCCCTCGTCCTTTCCGGGATGGGTTCGGTGAACCAGATCTGGGAGAACGCCGCCATCGCGTCATCGGCGCGCGCTAATACGATTACCGCGCCAGAGCGGAAAGTCCTCGACGAGGCCCGCTCCGTCTACATGACAAGAACGCGCGTCGGCTGTACGACCTGCGGCTACTGTCAGCCCTGTCCCGCCGGCGTGGTTATCCCCGAAGTCTTCAGCATGTACAACCAAGGGGCGATGTTCGACACGAGAAAGAGTACGGGAGGCTGGTATAAGCAGGGGCTCGTCAAGGAGGGCAAGTCCGCCGCCGCCTGCGTCCAATGCGGGCAGTGCCTTCCCAAGTGCCCGCAGAAGATAGCGATACCCGATAGGCTCCAAGAAGCTCACGCGTATTTGACTGCGGATTAAAAGGGCAGGGCGATGAGCGATCCTCTTGTATCGGCTATAGAGTTCGAGGTGCATGGCTACGACTGCGGCTACGGCGGCGCATTGCGGCCCTTCGCGCTCGTCAACTTCCTCCAGGAGGCCGCGGGCATCAATGCGACGGTCTTGGGTATAGGCATGGACGACCTGCACGGCAGGGGCCAGACCTGGATGCTCTCGCGGCTGGAGCTGCGCGCCGATGCCCTGCCCTCTGAGGGGGATCGTGTCATCGTGCGTACCTGGCCCGCGGGGGCGAAGAAACTCTTCGCGATGCGCGCGCTCGACATGCGCAGGCCGGACGGTTCAAGCCTGGTGCGTGCGGTCTATGCCTACCTCGTCGTCGACGTCGAGGCGCGCCGGCCTCTCCGCCCCGACCATGTCTTCGGTGGCCAGATGCCCTGTTCGCCCGAGGGTTTACCTATACCCGATTATTCCTTCGATATCCCTGGGGCCGAGGCATCTGTAGTCTCGTTCACCCAACGCGTCCGGGGCCGGCACATCGACTACAACGGCCATGCGAACAACGCACACCTCATCAATTGGCTCGTGGACGCGGCCATGCCCGAAGGCCAGCGTCGCGAGCTTTTCTCTCTGCGCGTCGAGTTCGCGGCCGAGGCCCTCGAGGGGGACGAGCTCGACGCCACCTACGGCCCAGCCGATGGCCCGAGCGTCGCACCATGCCAAGGCGTGGAATATTTAACGACTGAATTGAGGCGCGGTGACCTCAAAGTGGCCGCCGCGCTAGTCGGATTTAAAAAGGAGAGCTAACGCTCTCCTCTGCCTTCCTCACTTGAGCGCGGCCCTGGCCGCGGCCAGGGCGGAGACATAGTCTGGCTCCTGGGCTATCTCGGGCACTTGCTGGACGTAGACGACCTTGTCCGCAGCGTCGAGCACGACCACCGCGCGCGAGAGCAGCCCGGCCAAGGGGCCGTCCACCATTTCCGCCCCGTAGGCTTTCCCGAACGAGCGGTCGCGCATCTCGGACAGCGGGATCACGACGTCCACTCCTTCGGCCTTGCAAAAGCGCGCTTGGGCGAAGGGTAGGTCTCGGCTGACGTTGAGCACGATCGCGCCGCCCAACTTCTTGATTTCCTGGTTGAACATCTTCGCAGATAGAGCGCAGGTAGCCGTATCGAGGCTTGGCACTATGTTGAGGATCTTCACTTTCCCGTCGAAATCTTTGAGCGATACGTCTGCGAGGTCTCCTTTAGTGAGCTTAAAATCGGGAGCCTTCGACCCGGTCTTCGGAAGATCGCCCGCAGTGTGAATCTGGTTGCCCTTGAAAGTAATATTGGCCATTTGTTGTTCCTCCTTCCTAACATATTAAATATACTATATAAAATAGTGAAAGGGAATTGCCGTATTTTCCCCTTACCTCGCCTGGCCGACAAAGGCGCCGATCTTTGGTCTGAAGAGGCGGAAGTCTATGCCTCGGTTCTTCACGTGAAGGGCCATGACTCGTTCCGAAATGCCAAGGGCCCGGGCGGCCTCGGCCATGTTGCCGCGCGAGTCCTTGAGCGCGTCCACAATGAGCTCGAGCTCGACCTTGGCGAGCCTCTCCTCAAGGCTGCCATGGTACCTGGTGCCTGAGCTCTCTGACGACTGGAGGGTCGGGGGCAGGTGATATGAATGGACGACGCCGTCGTCCGAGAGGATGATCGCGCGTTCGATGACATTTTCGAGCTCGCGCACGTTGCCTGGCCAATGGTAGGCCATGAGGGCGTCTATCGCTGGGGTCGAGATGCGGCGCACAGGCTTTCCCAGGCGTTTCGCGTACTTCTCGACGAAGTAGTCGGCGAGGAGGAGTATGTCACTTCCCCTTTCGCGCAGCGGCGGCAGGAGGATCGGAAAGACGTTGAGGCGGTAGTACAGGTCCTCGCGGAAAGCGCCCGAGCGCACCTCGGCGGCGAGATCACGATTGGTGGCAGCGATCACGCGGACGTCCACGTGAATGGTCTCGGTCCCGCCGACTCGCTCGAACTCGCCTTCCTGCAGAGCCCGAAGGAGTTTCGCTTGGATAGGTAGGCCGAGCTCGCCCACCTCGTCGAGGAAGAGAGTCCCCCCGTCAGCCTCCTCGAAGCGACCGACTCGCCGCTTGTCCGCCCCGGTGAAGGCTCCCTTCTCGTGCCCGAATATCTCGCTCTCCGCCAGGCTCTCGGGTATGGCCGCGCAATTGAGGCGCACAAGGCTCTTGTCGGCGCGTGGACTCGAAGAGTGCAGCTCCGTCGCGACGAGTTCCTTTCCCGTCCCCGACTCACCGAGGAGGAGAACGGGCGCGCGCGTCGCGGCAACCTTGCGCACGAGGGCGTAGAGGCTTTTCATCGGCCTCGAGTTGCCCACGATGCTCCCTGGCCTCTGCAGCTCGGCGAGCTCCGCCTGGAGACGCTGGTTCTCCGCGCGCAGCTCCATGTTTTCGACGCTGCGCATGCGGTAGAGCAGTACGGCCTGGGCGAGCATGGTGGCGACGACGGTAAGCAGCTCCTTGTCCTCCGCGAGATAGCGCTCCTTGTTGCTCGTGCGGTCGGTGCTGAGCGTGCCGAGGACCTCGTGGCCTATCTTAATCGGCACACAGATGAAAGCGAGCTTGCCTCGCTCTTCCTCCGAGCGCGAGCGCGTGCGGTTGAGGAACTCGGGCTCGTCCGCGATGCGGGGCACTATCACCGCCTCGCCGCTCTGCGCGACGCTCCCCGTCACGCCCTCGCCAAGGCGGTACACGCCACGCGCCCGCTCCTCGTCCGAGAGCCCCCAGCTGTTTTCGATGAAGGCCGAGCCCGAGCTACCGTCAATAACCGAGAGGACGACGCGTTTGGTCTCGGGCAGGTTGTCGATGATGACCTTGACCGCGACCGACATGATCTCGTGGATGTCCTTATCGCACTCGATGACGCGTCCGAGCTCATAGAATAGGGGCAGGGCGCAGGAACAGACCGTTGGATCGTGATTTCTGTTTTTCATCTGCTGAATTCCTCGCACAGAATCTCGGAGAAGGCTTTCCACGGATCGAGCGGTGCGCCTTGGCTCCAGGCCGCCCGCACGAGAGACATTAGGCGAGTCAACTCGATGCCCGAAATATCGTAGCCCAGGCTTTGTGCGCAATACTGGAGCGCCTTTTTCCCCGAGTGCGCGCCGGGAACGAAACAGTGCGACCGCCCGAGCATTTCGGGCCGGACGAACTCGTAGAGCCCGGCTTCTTTCAAAAGGCCGTCGACGTGAATTCCTGACTCATGCGTAAAAACGAGCTCGCCTACTATCGGTTTGTCCGGGGCAATCGGACGCCCGGAAAGCTCGGAGACGAGCGCGTTGAGACTTATAAGCCTATCGATCCTGACGCCGAGATCGTCCCCGGCCTGGAGCGCCGAGGCGCAGGCGACCTGCTCGAGGCTCGCGTTGCCCGCCCTCTCTCCCAGGCCCCCGACAGTCACGCTGGCCAACGCACCGGCGCCCAGGGCCGCGATCGCGTTGGCGGTCGCGAGTCCCAGGTCGTTGTGACTGTGGTACTCGACGGGCACTTCGAGCGCCTGTACGAGACAGCGCATGGTGTCCCTCACGATAAATGGATCCTGGATGCCCAGGGTGTCCGCATAACGCAGTCTCGTCGCGCCTCCCGCGATGGCCGCCTTGAAGATGCGCATGAGAAAGTCCGGGTCGGCTCGCGACGCGTCCTCCGCGCCAACGAAGGCTTCGAGGCCGAGCAGGTTGCAGTACTCGAGGGCGCCGGAGAGCTCGTCGAGGGCTTGCTCCCGTTCCCAGCCGAGCTTCGCGCGCAACATTCGGTCGGATGCGGGCAGACAGAGGTGGACCGTGCGCGCGTTGGCGCGAAAAGAGGCCTCGATATCGCTTTTCTTGGCGCGGTTCCACGCGATGAGCCTAAGCTGGGGAAGCTCACGGGCGATGAGGGCGAAGTCTGCCTCGAATTCCTCGCCCATGGCCGGTATGCCCGCCTCGAGCTCTTGGAGCCCGGCTTCGGCAAGGGCGCGCGCCAGCTCGAGCCTGCGTTCTCTCGGGAAGGATACGCCGGCCGCCTGCTCTCCGTCGCGGAGCGTAAGGTCGACGAGGCGTACGGGCGCGCGAGGGATCATTTCAGCTCGTAGCCCGCGGCGGCCGTATCCGACTCGATCGAGTCGAGGATGGCATCGATCGCCTCCTCGCTCTCGATGCCGCCGTACCAGAGGTTGTCCGGGTAGACGACGACTATGGGCCCGCGGTCGCAGGCCTTGAGACAGCCGGTGGCGGTGACGCTCACCCCGTCCAGGCCGCGGTCGGAGAGCTCGGACTCGAGGTAGGCGAGGAGAGACTGCGAGCCCTTTTTCGCGCAGACGCCCTGCGGCGTTCCCGAGGCGCGGAAGCTCCCGCATACGAGAATGTGCTTCGTCGGTTTAGTCATACCTTCCCCCTTTGTGATTCAATGAAGCGTCGCGCACCGCGCACGGTGCGCGATGCTAGTGGAAAAAAGATCAGCCGCAACCGCAGCCTCGCGACGCCCCGCCGGAACAGGAAGAGCCGCAACCTTCCGGCCGCTTCGACATGAAGGCCATGTCCCGGCCTACGGCGGCCGCACGCAGAGCCTCGCTCACGAGGCCCTCGACCACGTGGACGGCAATTCCCGCGGACTCGAGAGACCTTCGCGGCGGCGCCCCGACGCCGGCGGCGAGGAGGACGCGGCAGTCGGATATGATGTCGGCGACGTCCGCCCAACGCTGTGCGCCGCCGCCGCCAGGCGGCAGTTCCCGCACGCCCTGCGAGACTATGCCGCCGTCCGCCTCGACGCGGAAGATGAAGAGCCTGTCCGCCTCGCCCAAGTGCTGGTTCACGAAGAAGCCTTCCCTGCTCGCCACGGCCGCGGTGAGGGTCGCCGCGCCCGCGAGCTTTACAGGTGTCTGGCCGCAGGGCCTTACCGGGGCGAAAGGAGCCTCAGGGCGGGGCCCTTCGGCGCCGGGCACGAGCTCCGAGAGATCAGTATCCTCGCCTAGAATTCCCGCGGCGTCGGCGCGGCAGCGTTTGCAATGGGATAGCTGCGGCAGATGACGCTCGGCGCGTGCTCTGCATGTTGCCATCATTGCCGCGTCGGGGCTTCCCGCGGCCCCGAGCGGGGTGCCCTTCACAGGTATGAGGGGAATTATGTTCATGTATTTCGCGCCGAGAGCCGCGCACTCCCGCGCTACGCCCTCGACATCGCCCTCGTTCACGCCCGGCACGAGGATCGTGTTGATCTTTATCTCGAGTCCTTGGCGCGCGGCGAGGGCGATGCCTTCGCTCTGTCTGTCCCAAAGGAGCTTCGCGGCCTCGACTCCGGTGCGGGCCCTGCCCTCAAAGCGCACCCACGAGTAGATATTCGTGCCCACTTCGGGGTCGACTGCGTTGACCGTCACCGTCAAGTGCGAGATGCCGAGGCGCACTATCTCGTCGACGTGGTCCGCCAAGGTGAGTCCGTTCGTCGCGAGGCAGAGGATGAGTTCCGGATACTTCTCCCTCACGAGTTTGAAAGTCTCGAAGCTCTCGCGGGGATTGGCTAAGGGATCCCCGGGGCCGGCGATCCCGACGACCGTAATATTCGTAAGACGCGAGCGCAGGTGCTCGAGCCGCCAGAGCCCCTCTGATGGGCTCAAGAGCGCCGCGGTCACGCCGGGTCGGCTCTCGTTCGCGCAGTCGAAGGAACGATCACAGAAACGGCACTGGACGTTGCAGCGAGGCGCGACCGGCAGATGCACTCGCGAAGTGGTGAGCGAGTGCGAGAAGCTATAGCAAGGATGGGCGCTCATCGCGCTAGTAGTAGGTGTATCCGACATCGCTATCCTCCTGCTTGCGTTCGATGACCGCGTTAACGACGCGATCGAAGAGCTCTTGGGTCCCCCCGTATGAAAGGAGCCGCACTCGGGGGCCGCCAAAGCGGTCATGTATGGGAAAGCCGACGCGTACTAAGCCCGCGCCGAGCTTTTTCGCCGTCTTGTATCCTTTCGAGTTGCCGATGAGTAGGTCGACGGGGTGTCCCTCGTCGTCGGCGCGTGTGGCCGCCTTCTCGATCGAGGCGAAGTCCCGTCCCTCGCCTTTCGCGACTATCGGGACCATGCCAACCTCCGCGCAGAAGCCGGAAAGCGCCTCGCGGATATCGAGGTCACCATAAAGGAGGACGCGATTACCGAACAGCAGTTTGTGACCGTCGATGTATGAATCGAGGAGACGCTCGCGCTCGCTCTTAATGCGCTGCGGTATTGGCGTGCCGCTCAGGCGAGAAAGCTCGGCCATAAAAGCGTCGGTGGCTTGTACTCCAATGGGCAGTCCGAGCGAGAGGCGCTCGGCGCCGAAGCTTTCGGAGAGGTAGGCCGCGCCGGAAGCCGCGCCTTCTGTCGAGACGCTTCCCGTCCGCGAGCCAAGCTCGATCGCGCAACGCGCCGAAACGAGCCGCCTCAGCTCGGATACGGGCGTGCCGCCTTCCGGGAGGAGCCTTTCCTCGCGCCAGGGGCCGCCGTCCATCGTGTCCGAGTAGTCCGAGACGAGGATGGCGTCCAGTCCGAAGGCGGCGAACGTGTCCTTGAGGCAGCGCAGGTCGGCGGGCGAAAGCATAGAGGGGAATACCGCGATGGGCCCTTCGCCCGCCGGTCCGGTAGGACCAGTCGGCTGCGCCTCTTCCCCCGGGCATGAAGCCTCGACGATTGCGCGCAGCGCGCGCCTGAAGCCGTCGCGCTGATCGCCGCGATAGCTCGGCGTCGAGACGGTGGCCACTAGGGGCGAGCTATCGGTGATCAAATCGTGGAGTGCCAGCCGCGCACTTGCCGCGTCTTCGCCTATTGTCTCCGCGAGGCAGGTCGTCGCCACCCCGACGAGCTCGGGCTCGTACTCGCGTACGACGTTTTCAAAGGCCTTGCGAAGGTTTACCCTGCCGCCGAAGACCGCGGACTCTTCGGTGAAGCTCGAGCTCGCGGCGTCCAGGGGCTCGCGAAAGTGCGAGATTGTATAGCGTCGTATGTAGGTCGCGCAGCCCTGCGAGCCGTGAAGGATGGTCATGCCCTTGCGTACGCCCGCGAAGGCGAGCGTGGCTCCCAGCGGTGCGCAGACGACGCAGGAGTTGCGCGTCACGGCGAGATCGCCGACGTTAAGCACGGACGAGCCTCCAGACCGGGCTCATCGCGGAGGCGTGGACCTCCCGCGCGAAGTTCACCATCCCCTCGAAGCCCGCGAGGGGAACCTTGCGCTCATGATTGTGGTCGCAGAACCCGAGGCCAAGCTTGTAGGCTATCGGTCTCTCTTTGACACCGCCAATGAAAATCTCGGCCCCCGTCTTGCGAACGATGCGCGCGAGCTCTGCCGGGTTCGAGTCGTCGACGATCACCGTTTCCGGATCGCATATCGCGGCGAGAGCCTCGTAGTCGTCTTTATTACCCGTCTGCGAGCCGACCAAAACCGTCGACACGCCTATAAGGCGCAGAGCCTTCACGAGGGAGCGAGCCTTGAACGCGCCGCCTACATAGACCGCCGCCTTTTTCCCCTCGAGATCGCGGCGGATCGACGCGAGGGCTGCCTGGGTCGCCGCGGCCTCGCGCGAAACAAGGGCGACGGCCCTCTTCATTATTTCCGGTTCCTCGGAGAAAAAGTCCGCGACTTCGTAGAGCGCATCCGCCGCGTCGTCGAGGCCGAAGTAGGAGACCTGGCGCTTGGGTATGCCGTATCGCTCTTCCATGGACTTGGCGAGGTAGTTCATCGAGCCCGAGCATTGCACGACGTCGAGCCTCGCCTTGTGCGCCCTCCGGATCTCATCGACGCGACCATCGCCCGTGAGCATCGCGTTCACCCGGACGCCCATCTCCTCGTAGTACTTGCGAATGATCCAGGCCTCGCCCGCGAGGTTGAACTCGCCTAGTATGTTGATCGAGTAAGGGCTGTTGGCGAGAGCGGGGTCACCGCGATACGGGGCTTCGCCATCTCCTGTTCCGACTAACGCGAACAATGCGTCGCAAGCGGCACGGTAGCCGTCCTTCTTCGTCCCTTTAAAGCCCTCAGACTGCACGGGGATCACGGGGATGCCGCGCTCACGGGCGACGCGCCTGCACACGGCCGCGACATCGTCGCCGATGAGGCCCACGATGCATGTCGAGTAGACGAATGCTGCCTTGGGCGCGTACTTCTCGACGAGGGCCGAGAGGGCGGCGTAGAGTTTCTTCTCGCCGCCGAAGATGACTTCATTTTCGCGTAGATCGGTGGAGAACGAGAGCCTGTGAAGCTGTGGCCCCGAGGATACGGAGCCGCGTATATCCCAGGTGTAAGCCGCGCAACCCACCGGCCCGTGCACGAGGTGGATGGCGTCCGCGATCGGGTAAAGCACGACCCGCGAACCGCAGAACACGCAGGCGCGTTGGCTGACGCTGCCGGCCGCGCTCGGCTTGCAACAATCGAGCCCGAGCGCCCCCGCGCCGACGGATTTGACCTGATCCTTTCTTTCTTCGAGCACTGCGATCGCGGCTTCCATCGATCCCCCTACATGACGAGCTCGAAGCTTTCGTTCGGCGCGTCGCGATCGATCCTGTCCATGAGGACGGACAGGATTTTCTCCATGATCCTAAGACCGCCGCGATAGCCGACATCGGGAAAGTCCGAGTGGCCGACGCGGTCAAGTATCGGGAAACCGAAGCGCACGAAGGGTAGGTCCTCGTCGCGGGCAATGTACTTCCCATAGGTGTTCGCGACGAGGAGGTCGGTCTTTTGGGCTTTGAGCCGCTGATGGAGTGCGAATAGATCGCTCGGAAGGCCGCGGAAGTCGCCCGGCTTGGTTTTGCCGATGAGTTCTTCGAGGTGAGGCCCGAAACTCTTGCCGGGCGTGCCCGTGACGATGTACCTCACCTGCATATCGAGGTCGGAGAGGAACTCCGCGAGAGGTCCGATCTGATCGGGGTCGCCGGCGATGGCGACGGTCTTGCCGTAGGTGTACTGGTGCATATCCGCCATCATGTCGACGAGCCTTCCGCGCTCCCTAATTATGGACTCGGGCACGCTCACCTTCGCGAGCTTGCGGATTTTGTCTATGAATCGGTCGGTCGCGGAGAGCCCTATCGGCAGGTCGACGATGTCCATGGGTACCTTGCATTTAGTGTCGAGGAGCTTGGCGGCCGGTCCAGCAGTGAAGGCGCCCAAGCCTATCGCCGCGAAAGAGTCGCCCATGAGCCTAATATCTTCGAGCCTCGTGCCGCCATCGGGGAACATGTCGAAGCGACCGTTCAAGGGACCGTCGAGGACGCCGCTCGTGTCGGGCAGGAGTATGATAGGCACTCCCATTTCGCCAAACATGCGCTTGAGCTCCGCCATGTCCGCAGGCTCGACCCAGCCCGCGATGACCGATAGCTTGTCGTTCCTGTGGCCTGTCGTCTCGGCGAAATAGTCGATGAAGGCGCAGGTCATGGACGCGTAGCCGGTGACGTGGCTGCCGATATAGCTCGGCGTGTTTGCGTGGATAACATAGCGTCCGGGCGGGACCTTGCCCTCGGCCTGCGCCTTGCCGATGATCTGCGGGATGTCGTCGCCTATCGTCTCCGACAGGCAGGTCGTGTGCACCGCGATGATCTCGGGATCGTAGAGCGCAAACTCGGTCGTGATGGCCTGCAATAGATTGCTCTGCCCGCCGAAAACCGAGGCGCCCTCGGTGAACGACGAGGTGGCTGCCATCACGGGCTCCTTGTAGTGGCGCGTGAGCGCGCTGCGGTGATAGGCGCAGCAGCCTTGCGAGCCGTGGCTGTGCGGCAGACAGCGGTGAACGCCGAGTGCGGCGTACATAGCTCCCACGGGCTGGCAGGTTTTCGCGGGATTTATCGTGAGGGCTTCGCGCTCGACGATTTCGGCCTTCGTATGCCGTAAAAGCGGAATAGTCGACATCATTTTCTCCTTCAATCGGAACCGTACGAGCCCATGAGTTCGGGGCTGTCGTCCCAGGGCGCCTTCAGCTTCTTCCACACCGAGCCGTTCACGAGCCTGTCGATCTCGCGGTAAAAGTTGATCGCGCCCTGGAATCCGGCATAAGGGCCGCCTATATCGTAGTTGTGCAGTTGCTTGAGCGGTATGCCGTGCTTCTGCACTACGTATTTCTCCTTGATCCCAGCGCAGACGAGATCGGGCTTGAGTATCTCAATGAGCTTCTCGGTCTCGTAGTGGCTCACGTCGTCGATCACGAGGCTTCCGTCCTCCATCTCGCCCATCATGCCGTCGTAGTCGTCGATGGGTACGCCCTTCTCCTTGAAGGCCGCGAGCTCCGCCTTGGTCTTGCGCGGCGAGTAGCGCTTCTCGTCGGCGCTCACCTCGAGATGCTCGATGTTGCGACTGTCCGCGTCGACCTTGATGTCCGGGATAACCTTGCGCCCCTCGTAGTCGTCGCGATGCGCGAACTCGTAGCCGGCCGAAAGCACTTTCATGCCGAGCTCATTGAAGAGTTCCTGGTAATGGTGGGCGCGGCTGCCGCCAACGTACATGATGACGGTCTTGCCCTCGAGCCGCGGCCTCACCTTCTTGAGCGCGACCTCGACCTGGGCGCTTTCCTTCGCGATGAGCGCCTCTGTTTTTTCGGCCAGGCCCTTGTCGCCGAAGTATTCGGCTATGTGCCTGAGGCTCTTCGCCGTGGCCTGGGCGCCGATGAAGTTGACCTTGAACCAAGGGATGCCGTATTTGGTCTCGAGCATCTCGGCCATGTAATTGATTGAGCGATGGCACATGACGATGTCGAGGTCGGCGAAGGGCGCTTGCCCCATCGAGACGAAGGTCGAATTCCCCGAGAAGGTGGTGACCAGGGTGATGCCGAGCTCGTCGAGGATGCGCTCGAGCTCGAAGGAGTCGCCGCCTATATTGTACTCGCCGAGCATGTTCACCTTGAACTCGCCCTCGGGCGCGTTTTCGTTTTTGCCCACGATCTTCGAAAAGACCGCGTTGTTCGCTATATGGTGCCCGGCCGACTGGGACACGCCCTTGTATCCCTCGCAGCTCATCGCAAAGACCGTAATGCCAAGCTCCTCGGAAAGATCCCGCGCGGCGGCGTGAATGTCGTCGCCGATGAGACCGACGGGGCAGGTCGCGAAGATCGCGATCGCTTTGGGCTTAAAGATGTCGTAGGCCTCACGGATTGCCTTGCGCAGTTTCTTCTCGCCGCCAAAGACGATGTCCTTGTCCTGCAGATCGGTGGAAAGGGCGTAAGGCATGAAGTTGTCTTCGTCCGCACTCTTGGTTCTTGTCTGGTTGCGCCTGGTGAGCCAGCTATAGAAACCACAGCCAATGGGGCCGTGAGTGATTTGCAGTATATCGCGCGTGGGGCCGACAACGACGCCCTTGCATCCCGCGTACGTGCAGCCGCGCTGCGTGATAATGCCCGGCAGCGTGCGTGTGTTGGCCTGAATCTCAGGCGAGTAGCCTTGCTCGTCGGTTTTGTTAACGACGATCTGCTTTTCGCGCTTGCGCGCGACTTTCGTCGGATAACCGGCGAGGAGTTCGTCCTTGACCGCTTGCGCGTCGAATTCCTTTACCGTATCGCTCATATAACCCCTCTTTGTTCGATTGAAATCGGCAGGCTTTTAAGCCTCGTCTAGCGCTCGGTCGCCCGATTCGCCGGTCCTGACTCGGTAGACCTCGGAGATCGGCAGTACGAATATTTTTCCGTCCCCGGCCTTGCCCGTCTGGTTCATGGATATGATCGTGTCTACGACTTTCTTAACCAGCTTGTTCGGCACGACGATGGTGAGCCAGCGCTTGGGTATGAGGCGCTGCGACTGACCGAGCTGCGAGATCGCCTCCTCGTAGCCCTTCTCCGCGCCGCGTAGGACCGAGAAGTCGACAATGCCTTTGCCCCGCCCGAGACACTCGCGCGCCATGAAGCTCGGGATGCCCGCGTCGGCCAAGGCCTTCTTGGTCGCATTGATCATATTGATGCGGATAATCGCCATGACCTCTTTCATCCCTCGCCTCCCGCGAGATCGTCGTCGTCCTTAATCCCGCTCGAAACCGTATACACTTCTTCGACGGGACAGACGAATATCTTCCCGTCGCCGAAGCTTCCGCTCGAGCCGGTGCGTGCGGCCTGCATGATGGTCTTGACCACGTAGTCCTTGTCCTTCGACTTCACCACCGTGATGAGCAGCTCCTTGGGCAGCTCGTCGTAGGTGACCTCGCCGATCTTGATGCCCCGCTGCTTGCCTCGGCCCACTACTGATACTTTTGTCACCGCCGGGAAGCCGGCCTCCATGAGGGCCTCGAGAACCAAGTCCGTCTTCTCTGGCCTAACGATCGCGCGTACCATTACCATCGCTGTCTCCTTAATTGGCGATACCGTATTCCATGAGGAGGCTTTCGAGCTCCTCGCTGGTTAGAGGCTTGGGGATGACGAAGTTCGTGTTCTGATCGATCTTCTTCGACAGCGTTCTGTACTCGTCGGCCTGAGGGTGTGTCGGGTCGTATTCGATCACTGTCTTACGGTTGATCTCCGCCCTCTGCACTTCGTTGTCGCGGGGTATAAAATGGATCATTTTCGTGCCGAGCTTAGCGGCAAAGGCCTCGATCATCGCCTCTTCGTTGTCGACCTTGCGGCTGTTGCAGATGATGCCCCCGAGCCGCACGACGCCCGACTCCGCGAATTTGACGATTCCTTTGCAGATGTTGTTCGCCGCGTACATGGCCATCATCTCGCCCGAAACGACGATGTATATCTCCTCGGCCTTGCCCTCTCGGATAGGCATCGCGAAGCCGCCGCAGACGACGTCGCCCAGGACGTCGTAGAAAACGTAGTCGAGCGCCTTCGCCGCACTGTAGGCGCCGAGCTGCTCGAGCATGTTGATCGAGGTGATGATGCCGCGCCCCGCGCAGCCGACGCCCGGTTCCGGCCCGCCTGACTCAACGCAGGTCGTGTTCTTGAAGCCGACCTTGACGATGTCCTCGAGCTCGAGATCCTCGCCTTCGGTGCGCAGTGTGTCGAGCACCGTGTTCTGCAAGAGCCCTCCGAGGAGGAGCCTCGTCGAGTCCGCCTTGGGATCGCATCCGACGACCATGATTTTCTTTCCCGCTTCCGCAAGCCCGGCCACGGTGTTCTGAGTCGTGGTCGATTTTCCGATACCGCCTTTGCCATAAATCGCTATCTTTCGCATCGCGCTTCTCCTCAAAAGGTGAGAATGACTTTACTATTGCAAAGCCCATGCCAAGGTCGTGTTATTTCGCGGCCGGCACCGGGAGGCGCGTTGCCTAAAGGTCGGTAAGTGCAAATAACAGTAGCATTTGCCGGCAGTGCGATACTTTTAAAGTTACTAAATCGTACCGTCGCCTGCGACGTATCAAAAGATCCGGCGAAACGACCGTTTAGTCGCTTCGCCGTAGAAAGAACGGGCATGTAGTTTTTTTGGCGTGAAAAAACTTGCGAATGTGTTTGGTTCTAGTAGTATACTCGACCTTAAGGAATGGAGGTGCCTAATGAAACTGAGCGCGCGCAACGTATTAAAGGGAAAGGTAAAGTCGATCACGCCCGGCGCGGTGAACTCGGAGGTTACGATCGAGCTGCCCGGCGGACAGGAGGTCGTCTCTGTCATCACTAAGCATTCTGTCGAGAGCTTAAAACTGAAGGTCGGCGCGCAGGCCTATGCTGTCGTGAAGGCTTCGGAGGTCATGATCGGCGTCGACGAGTAGAAGTCGCGCGATCTTCAATAAACCGATTTGAGTGGCTGACCATTATCGTCGTGACCCGGCCTCGCACTGGACGCGGTGCAGGTCGTCGCCGAGGCGTCCTTCACGGCGATCGCTACTTTTCTCTGGGCTCCGATGGATACACAATGCGCATCATCGATTTCGCGGAACATTTCATTCACGCGCGTAGTGAGTATTCAGCCGCGAACATATTTACGTCCGTCAAACACTACATCCCGAAGGGGAATAAACTTCCCTGTTTATCGCGCAGGCGGTCTTCGACGCTGCCCGTGATCGCCTCGAGGTCCTCGCTCTGGGCTACGAAGTCGAGCCTATCTCCGGGCACGACGAGGACGGGGGCGCGGTCGAAGCCTTCGATCCAAGAGTCGTAGAGCTTGTTGAGGCCCGCAAGGTAGTCGTCAGATATGGAGGACTCGAAGCCGCGGCCGCGTATCGCGATGCGTGACTTTAGCGTATCCACCGAGGCGCGGATGTATATGACGAGGTCCGGGGCCGGAAGAAGCTCGACCATGGTGCGGTACAGACCCGAGTAGGTATCCCAGTCCCGGTCGCTCATGGTGCCCTGCTCGTGGAGGTTGCGCGCGAAGACCTCGGCGTCCTCGTAGAGGGATCGGTCCTGGACCACAGAGTGCGGATCGTGCATGAGGTCGCTATGGGAGCGCAGGCGATAGCTCAAAAAAAAGAGCTGGGACTGGAAGGCCCAAGCCTTCATATCCTTATAGAAGTCCTCGAGGTAGGGGTTCTCGGCTATGGGCTCGTAATACGGACGAAAACCCAAGCGCTCCGAGAGGAGCTTTACGAGCGAGGACTTGCCCGCGCCTATGTTGCCAGCGAGGACCAAGTATTTTTTCATATCGGGCGTATTGTGCTATGAAGGCCGAGGAGGGGGCAAGTCTCCGCCGGGCTAGCCCAAGTATATCTTCGCGTTCTTGAGGCTATAGACCGGCAGAAGCGGCACTATCACCGGCACTTGCTTTGTATAAACTTGGAAGTCCGGATCGGCTCCGTAGCGAGTCTCCTGCTTTAGCTCGAGGCGGCGCGCGGAGCCGATCATTATGAGGATGATGCTCAGGTATCCAACGACCGCAGCCGCCCACGAGAGCCACGTTCCGAGTAGAGCCGCTCCAGCTATGAGATTGCCCGTCCATACGAGCGTCTCGCCGAAATAGTTCGGGCAGCGCGTTATACGATAAAGCCCAGAGTCGCAAAAGCGCGCAGGAGCGATTTTTTTGGCCGCGCTCTTCTGTGCGTCGGCGATGGATTCGATCGCTATGCCGAGAGAGGTTACGACGGTGCCTATGATTCCCAGGGCGGGCGCTGGATCCGCCGCGAGCCTGGCTTCGGCCGCGAAGCGCGATAGCGTGGGTATGAACATGACGACGTATAGGACCGACACCGTGACCCAGATGCCGAGCTTCGCCCCGAAGCCCATGCCGGCCGAGCGATCGCCGTCGGCAGCTTGGGCGGCTTGATAGGCACTCTTTCCCTCGCGGATTACAAGGTAGGTGCCTAGTCTGAGCCCGTAGGCACAGAGGAGGAGAGCCTCGATCCATGTGATCGCGCTCGCGCTGCCGCCGGCGATGGCGAGGCTCGCTATCGACATGGCGGCTATCGAGTAGCCGTAGCCGATGCTGATGAAGTAGACGTACTTCTTGAAGCCGATAACCGAGACAAGAAGGTCGAGGGCGATCAAGGAGAGCGTCGCCGTAGGCAAAAGGCCGCCGAGGATCGTGCTTGCGAACATGCTTCGAATATAGCGGCGAACCCCCGACGGCGTCCATCTATGAGCTAAGGATCATATGACCTTGTAGCGCTTGAGCAGGTCTTCGACGACCGTTCCCTTGATCGCTTTCAGGGCTTTATTCTTGACGATGCCCATCGGGAAGGGGAGCTTCATGTCCACCGGCTTCTTCCCGTCCATCATCTTGACGGTGGAATCGAGGAGCACGCGGACGTCGTAGCAGGAGCCGAAAACTTCCGGCACCCCGCGGTCCACGCCCAAGAGGGTGTAGACCGCCTCCATCGCGGTCCTGACCGAATACTCGGTCGTGAAGATCGTGTCGCGAACGGTTTCGGCGAACTGCCCCAGAAAGGCGAAGTTCACGGCACCCTCGGGTACGACGTTCGGCCTGTCGCCCTTGCGCCTGGGCATGAAAAAGGCGGTTATGTAGGGCATCATGCAAGGGATGGTGTGGGCGGATTTGGTAGCCAAATCGTGGATATCCGTCTCGGGGACGCCCATGTGGTAGAGCCATTCCATGGTGATCTCCTGGCCGTTGCAGTCCTTCATCGGCTTCTTGATATAATCGCCGGGGATGTCGGAGAAGAGCGCATAGACCCAGACAACGAGCTGGTCCTTGGGCTGCTCCTTGAAGTGCGGCTGGCGATTGACTGTCCAGGAGAGGAGCCACTTGGAGTCTTTCGCGGTGACTATGCCGCCGGTGACGACCTTGCCCGAAAAGGGATCGCGCTTGCATATCTTCTCGATGTAAGCGGGGATTTTTCCGTCGAGGGTGGTGACCGATGCCGACTCCCAGTTGGTTTCTTTGATATTTGTGCAGAATTTATCGGGGTGCCCGAAGGAAGGATCCTGCTTCGCAATGTTCCGCCAGAGTTCCCAACAGCCGCCGGGTGCCGTGTTGATCTGCGCGGGGTGGGTGTCGTCACCGAGGGAGGAGTTTTCGGTGCAGCTGCCGTTCGTGACGAAGACGAGGTCGTCCTCGAGGAGGTCGATGTGCTCTTCCTTCCCAGCGTGCCGGCAAATGATCCTTTTCGCGACCTTCTTCTTCCCTGAGATGGAGAACTCGACGTTAGTCACCTTGGTGTCGTACTGGAATTGCACGTGGTGCGCCTCCAGGTACTTTACCATCGGGAGGATGAGGGACTCGTACTGGTTGTACTTCGTGAACTTGAGTGCGGAAAAGTCGGGCAGCCCGCCGATATGGTGGATAAAGCGCTGGATGTAGAGCTTCATCTCCAGGGCCGAGTGCCAATTTTCGAAGGCGAACATGGTCCGCCAATAAAGCCAGAAATTGGAAGACAGTACTTCGTCATCGAAGACGTCGGTAATCCTTTTATCGTACAGGTCCTCGTCGCGGGTCATGAAAAGCTTCGCGATCTCCATGGCGCCTTTGTCGGAGAGGCCGAACTTTCCGTCGGTGCGGGCGTCCTGGCCTCTGTTGATCGTCGCCCTCTGGAGGGAGTAGTTGGGGTCCTTCTTGTTGAGCCAGTAATACTCGTCCAGGACCGAGGCGCCCTCGGTTTCGAGGGAGGGGATCGAGCGGAAGAGATCCCATAGACACTCGAAGTGGTTCTCCATCTCGCGCCCGCCGCGGACGACGAAACCCTTCTGGACGTCCTTGATGCCGTCGCAGGCCCCGCCGGGGAGGCCGAGCTCCTCGAGGATGTGGATCCTCTCGCCCTTCATCTGCCCGTCGCGAACGAGGAAGCAGGCCGCGGCGAGCGCTCCGAGCCCGGAGCCGACGAGGTATGCCGACTTTTTTTCCACGCCTTCGGGCTTGCGGGGCCTGGCGAAAGCCTCATAGTTGCCATTGCTGTAGTACATGCTATCTCCTTGCGAGAAACTCGCTGAAGGAGATGGTACTAATAGCCCCAGACGGTCTTCCATAGACAGTGTTGGCACTTCGCTTGATTCTTCGACAAATGACTAGGTTTGTCTAAAGCCGGTGCTTGGTACTGAAGCGCTCGAGCGCGGTCGTGATGTCCCCCTGGATCAGCGTGGAGAGGCGGTCGATGATGACCGCGGGCTTCTCCATCATCCCCGAGCCGATCCATTCGAGCATGAGCCCGACAAAGGCGTACTTGTAAAAGTGGGCGATGAATTCCTTGTCGTCCCCCCGTACGCTTAAGCCTGCGGATTTTTCCTCGACGACCCCGATGAGGAGATTATAGGTCTCGTTGTAGAGGTACTGCTGCAAATGCTCCAGGCTGTTCGAGTGATAGGTCTTGAAGACGAAGTCCCGGTTGTCGAGGGCATACTGGAATATCTGGAGGAAGCCCTGCTGCCAGGAATCGTAGGTCTTCTTGCCGTCCAGCGCCTTTGTGGCCTCGCTCATGTAGATCCAGTCTATGAGGTCGTAGATGTCCTTGAAGTGGTAATAGAAGGTCTGCCTGTTGACTTCGCAGTCCTCGGCGATGTCGACTACAGTGATGCTGTCGAGCGACTTCTCTGCCAGGAGTTTTTTCAAGGACGCGGCGAGCGCTTTCTTTGTCGTCTGCGACATAGTACCATTAAAACTAATGGATTTCGCCGCGTTTGGAAACCGCCCGATGAAGGAAAGGCCCTTTCCGCCTGAGGCCTTGCCGGTCGAGCTTGACGGCCTAGCGTACGGAGCGTATCCTTAATAATCATAGGGGAAAAAAGTTTTGCATGCGGCGTAGGCGGCTCTTCTACGTCAGGAGTAAAAAATGGAAATACGGCGCAATGCTTTTTCGCTACGAGGCGAGAGCGGGCTAGTAAAAATTGTGAGCGACTCGGTCTTCGATTCGGCCAACGATGGATCTCTCTATGCCGATAACGCTCAATGCGACATCATCGTCGAGAGCAACGGCTTCCGCGTCAATAGGACCATAGTCCTCAATATGCCTCAGGTTGCCTCCTTCCTTCGCGAGCTGGGCGACACTGTAGAGCGCGGTTCTGGTGAGGCCATCCTTCGGGCCGAGAGCGACGAGCTCTCCCTCGTCTTCAGAGGCTCATGGAACGAGCCCCTCGTGCTCTGCGCGATGAACGACAAGCGAGAGGGCAAGGAGAACTCTGTCCAGGTTAAATTCGCGATCGAGCCCGCGTATTACGCTGAATTGAAGCGGGATTTGGCCGAAGCCAAGATTCTCGCTCCGCATCGGTAGATTATCTAGCCTCGGCATCCGTTGCTGCGTTGAAGGCAGAGTTCGATCGCGTCGACGATCTGGCCCATGTCCGTGCCTTTTTTTATATAGCCGTAGCAGCCCGCTATAGCCCTGGCCCTCCGGTCAACCTCATCCTTTTCGTACGCGGTTATGAAGAGTACGGGGACGGCCGCCCTCTTGAGCAGCCTCTCCGTCGTCTCTATGCCGTCCATGCCTGAGCCGAGTTCGATGTCGGAGACAACCAGTTCGTAGTCCTGCAAGGCGAAGAGCTTCAGCGCCTCTTCGCCCGTGCTCGCCCGATCCACGGAGTAGCCGGCCGCCCTCATCGCGTGAATCGCGACGATGGCGATGATGGCTTCATCTTCTATGAAAAGAATATTCGTAGCTTTTTTGACCATGATTTATTCACCGGTCGTTTCCCGTTAGAATTCTTCGAAGGCGTCGTCGCTCGGGCTTGCCGGCTTAATGGCTGTATGGCTATGCGCCGGCCGAGTTGTCTCGGCGGGGAGCGCCTTCGGCTTCGCTTTGGTCGCGGGCTCTTCCTTGACGGTCCTTGCACCGCGCGAGGATGCCTGGGCGGCCATCAGGGAGCTCTTGGCCGCGGCATCGCCCGCGTTCAGCTTGAAGAAGGAGATGGACGAGGCCAGCTGCTGGGATTGACCCGAAAGCTCTTCGGCCATGGCGGCCATTTCCTCGCTCGCGCTCGCATTCTGCTGGATGACCGAGTCGAGCTGCATTATCGCCTTGCCGATCTGCTCGACGCCCGTGTTCTGCTCGCGCGACGCGGAAGCGATCTCCTGGACGAGATCCGCTGTCTTGCGGATATTCGGGACGATCGACGCGATGATCTCGCCGGCGTGCTGGGATATCTGGACCGTGTGCTCCGACAGGCCGGTGATTTCGCCAGCGGCTATCTGCGAGCGTTCGGCGAGCTTGCGCACCTCGGAGGCGACGACCGCGAAGCCCTTGCCCGCCTCGCCCGCGCGCGCGGCCTCGATGGCCGCGTTCAGGGCCAGCATGTTGGTCTGTCTCGCGATCTCGCTGATGATCGATATCTTGGTAGCTATCTCGCCCATCGCGGCGACCGATTCGGAGACGGCCTTGCTCCCCTCCTCCGCGTCCTTCGCGGTCTTTGAGGCAATGCCTTCCGTCGCCTGCGCGTTGTCGGCGTTCTGCTTGATCGTCGCGGACATCTCCTCGACGGAGCTTGAGACTTCTTCGGCGCTCGAGGCCTGCTCGGTGGCGCCTTGGCTCATGGATTGGGCCGTGCCGCTGATTTGCTCGCTGCCCTGGGCAACGTTGGAGGTCGCGCCTTGGACCCCGCCGACTACCTCTGAGATGCTGTCAACCATGCCCTTGAAGGCTTTCGCGAGGTCGCCGATCTCGTCGCTCCGATTAATAAACTTCGCTTGCACCGGCTTCGAGAGGTCGCCCGAGGCGAGAAGGCCAGCGTATTTCACGCAGGCGGCGATCGGCACGCTGATCGATCGCGACAGAAGATAGAGGGCGACGAGAGCGCAGATCACGGCGACGAGCGCGATGAGGATGATGAGGTTGCGAATCGAGTCCGCCGTGGCGAGAAACTCGGATTGCGGCATGGTCGCGATGACCTTCCAGCCGATAGAGGGAACTGGGGCGTAGCTCGCTATCTTACGAGAGCCCTTGTAGGTGTAGGCCTTGACGCCTGTCTGGTCAGCGAGGGCGACTTTCGCGAGTTCCTCCGCGCCGGCCATCTGCGTGATGTTGAGCTTGAGCGCGACATCCTTGTCGGGATGGAGGACGATGAGACCATCGCGGTCGATCACCCAGATGTAGCCGGTCTTGCCGAGAGCGAACTTGGCCATTTCGTCGGTGATCGATGAGGTCTTGGTCAGCAAGCATACGGCTCCTGTCACCTTGTCGCCTGCGTCGCGAACGGGCGCCGCAATGACGACGGTGGCAGTGTTCGTCACTTTGTCTATGACCATCTGGCTGATGACCGTCTCGCCCTGCAATACCTGCTTCGCGTAATCGCGCTCGGCGAGACTTACTCCGGTGGAATTTTGCACTGCCGCGCCGATAACCTTGCCATCTGGTCCGAGAAGGAACATATCGCTGAATGCTCCGGCGTAGCGCTGCGACTTAATAAGGGCGCCTAACTGCTTCTTTACGACCGCCGGGACTTTAGCGGCGACAGCGCCGCCGCGCTCCCACGCGGCGATATTGTCCGCTGTGCTTTGCGCCGAGGCGAGCGCCTCGGCTACGCCGAGGTCTCCCTGAAGCGTCCGTTCCGCATAGTCCGCCATGCTAGACGTCAGGTTCGTTATCTGCCCGCTGACGAGCGCCGTTATCCCGCTCGTCGCCTGCGTCGATACGATGATGCCCATGACAGCGAAGGGGATGATTACGATGGCCGCTCCCGCTGCTATCAACCTTCCACCGATTTTAAGTTTCATGTTTCATACTCCCTTTGTCATCGCAAAGCGACAGTCCTTTGCCGCCAGGTAAGCTGTACCCCTACGCTGATCATTTTATACTGACCTAAGAGTTTTTATATGAACGGGGTGATTATCGATCCATAAATAGCGGCTGTAAATAATTCTTTAGTATGATTGAACCATTCTTTAGTCGAACTGAAGCTTTCTTTCATGGATAAAATTGATTAACTCAGTCCGCGATCTTACGCCGAGTTTTTTGAAGATCGTCGATAGATGGCTTTTTACCGTGGCCTCCGTGATAGCCAAGTCCATAGCGACGGATTTGGATGTGGCTCCCGCAGCGATGCGGCGAGCGACCTCTATCTGTCTTTGCGAAAGGCCGAACTCGCTCAGGTGCAGGGGCTTGCACGATTTCTCGAAGGCGCTCGTACTGGACGCGAGCTCTTTGGCCGACAGCAGGATGTCTTCGGCGATCCGCCGGATTTCTGCCTTTTGCGCTTCATTTTCCGATCGATCGTGCACGATGCAGAGCAACTGGGCGATATGGCCTGCTTCGTCGAAGAGACCAATGACAGTGGTGACGCAGTAGAGGATGAGGCCGTCGGAGCGGCGTAAAGTGATCTTCGTTCGGAAGACCCCGGACGACTGCAGGGCGAGCCTCGCCTCGCAGATCAGTTCGTTTTCGAATGCGCCGCCTTCGGCGATCGCCGCGAGGGGCTTGCCGATGAGCTCCTCGCGCTGCGGGCCGAAAAACGCCCCGGCCGCCTTGTTGCAATCGCGAATCGTGAGCAGCTCGGCATCGACGATGAGGACCGGCTCCATGTATCCCGACAGAATCCGGGCGACGAGAGGGCGGAGGCACATAGGGCCCGCACGCTCGATCGGCCGCGCGAAGACAAGCGTGCGGTCGTTGCCCTTCGAGCCACCAGGAATGCGGATGAGCGAAAGCCGCGCTCGCATCATTCGATCCGCGGGCAAATGGAATGTAACCGTCGCGTCCGCGATCGCGTCGTTGGCGCCCGCAAAGGCCGCGGCGAAGGCTCTCGCGTCGGACTCGGACAACAGATCGGTGAAGATAGAGCCGAGCCCGCCGCCGGGAAGGCCGAGTAACTTGCGCGCGGTCACGCCCGATTTCCGCACGCGAAAAGCTTCATCGATCACGAAGAGTATGTCGTTCGATTCTGCGAAAAGAAAGTCGAATAAGGCGGCGGACACCGCAAATTTTTTTTGGAACATACCCTTTACTATCTGGTTGGAATTTGTTTTCCGTAACTACCTGCCGCGCCGCCTTGCTCGAGGCGATCCGTGAAATAGCGGCGAATACTATTATTTTGCCATAGCGGCGTCAAGGGCGCGTCGCGCGCTACATCCCGATATAGCGTGCCCGGTGATCGGCCTTTGCGCGCTCGACCTGGTATTCCTGCATGGACATGAAAACGCCGAGGAGCCGTTCCTTGTCGGGGTAGTCCTCTAGCCCCGCGCCCTCGAGGGCGCAGAAGAGCTCATGTATCGCCTCGATCGTGGAGAGATAATACTCCTTGGGTTGGCGCTTAATGACCCAGCGGCTCTTCTCGCTCGAGCGGAACTGAAGCCGCGGCAGCTTAAGGAGCCCGGGGCTCTCGCGGATGACAGCGTTGGCGCAGGCCCAGGTCGAGTCTATGAGGAATACGACGAGTCTCTTGCCCGCGGCCTTTTCCGCGAAGCTGGAGGCGGCGCCCGGAGTGCTGAGGTCGATGGCCGCCGGACCGGGATAGAGGAGGGCGGGGTAGTTCCCCGGATCGCCGAGGAGCGCGCGCACGCGGGGATGCTCGTCGAAGGCAAGGCCGTGGAGTAACTCGCTGTCCGCGAGGTTGAGGCAGGCGAGCCTGCCCGTGCCCGTCTTCTGCCTGCGATACTCCTTCGGATGCATGAGGAGAACGATATGGGTCCTCGTCTCGAGGGGAGGTTCGGTCGGGCAGAGGCAATTGACCTTGGGCCTGCGGCAGCGCAGGCAGAACTCCCTGCTCACAGGGCTTTCCCTCGCATCCGGATCCTCCTGGCGGAAGATACTAGCCGGCGCTATCATGTTTCCGCAAGGAGTGGGTATGCGGCGAGGCATGACGAACTCGATTCTCTGGTACGACCTCGAGACCTTCGGCCTCGAGAGCAGGTACGACCGCATTGCCCAATTCGCGGCTTTTCGGACCGACGAAAATCTTGAGAGCCTCGACGACAAGCTTCTCCTCTACTGCAAGCCTACGCCCGACTATCTGCCGAGCCCCCTCTCCTGCCTCGTCCACGGCATCACGCCCCAGTTTGCTCTGCGAGAGGGGCTGTCAGACTATGACTTCGCCAAGGCACTGCGTCGCGCGATGAGCGAACCCGGCACTACGAGCTCGGGCTACAACACTCTCCAGTTCGACGACGAGTTCGTTCGCAACCTCCTCTACCGCAACCTCTTCGACCCCTACGAGCGCGAGTGGCGGAACGGAAACAGCCGTTGGGACCTCATCGATCTCATGCGCGCCGCCCGCGACCTCAGGCCCGAGGGCATCGTCTGGCCCGAGGACGAGGACGGCCGGCCCATCTTCACTCTTGTCGCTCTGGCCCGCGCCAACGGCATATCGCATGAGTCCGCGCACGACGCGATGAGCGACGTGCAGGCGACCGTCGATCTCGCCCGATTAGTGCGCGGTCGCCAGCCCAAGCTCTACGAATGGTACTGGAGCCACCGCACGAGGGACTCGCTGCGGCCCCTCATCGACCTTGTCGACCGCTCTCCCCTCGTATACAGCTCGGCGGGCTATACCTCGAGCAAAGGCTGCACGACCCTCGTCGCGCCCGTGGCCCTCGATCCCGAGAACCGCAACCAGCTCCTCGCCATCGACCTGCGCTTCGATCCCTCGACCGTGCTCGGCCTCGACATAGAGGAACTGCGCAGGCGCGTCTTCACGAAGAAGGCCGAGCTCGAGGTGGAGCGAGTGCCCCTGACGCGCATACGACTCAACCGCTGCCCTTTCCTCGCGCCCATGAGCACGCTGAGCGATACCGCCGCCCTTCGCCTGGGCATCGACAAGGCCGAGTGCCTCGAGCACCTGGCGGTGATCAAAGCCGAGAGCGAGCTTCTGCAGAAGATGGTCGCAGTTTTCGAGATGCGGGAGCCCGCGCCCGAGAGCGATGACCCCGAGCTGCGTCTCTACGCTGGCGGCTTCTTCTCCGACTCCGACCGCGAGGCCTTCGACAGGGCCCACGCGCGTATCGAGGCCGAAGGCGCGGCATCCGCCAAAGCCGCCGTTTATCGCATGAAATTCGAGGATGAGAGGCCCGCCCAGCTCTTGCGCCGCCTGTACGCTCGCAACTTCCCGGAAACCTTGGGCGAAAAAGAGAAGGCCAAATGGAAAGCCTTTTGCGCGAGCCGGCTCCAGCTTCCGCCCATCCCCGAGGCGACCGATCTCGCCACCTATGGTAAGGTCATCGACCAGCGCCTCGCCGCCGTGGATACTCCCGCGCGTGAGAAGGGCCTTCTCCTCGAGCTTCTGGCCTATAAAACCGAGCTCGAGAAGGACGTGCTGCGCTATGGCGGATAACGCGGAGAAATTTATGCCGTCGATAGTCGGGCAAAAAATTTAATTATATATCCTGCAATTGGTTGTTATTTTTTTATACTTGCCAAATAAGCTTGCTTACTCGAGAGTGGTTTGATACCCTCGTGCGGAGGTGCAACGACCATGAACGATAGTAGTGCCTTGACTGCGATGGTATACGGAAAGGCTCGTCCCGAGCATGACGTTATCCGCCCTTGGTTCGAGGCTTCCGAGGCGTTGAGCGATTTCATCGGCATCAGGTTCGGGAGGATCGCCCCATCATCGAGCGAGCCCGAGTGGTTCTATCGATCGCACTCGAGCTTCGACGGGATCGGCGGTTTCGCCGACATCCTGCGTTCGCGGGGCGTAGCTCTCTCTTCGTTGCCGAGCACTCCTCACGCCGTCGATCCTTCATGGCGGCACTTCGCGCGGAGCGTTCCGGAGTACCTTCAGCCGCGGAGGCGCGTCAGCTGGAAGGCGCCATTTGCCCGCACTCGCGGCGCGGACGTCGACAGGCCTCCCGAGGCGGTTTCCTGGCGCGTTTTCGATCGGGAGACGAGCTCGCTCATTAGGCGGCGGTGCCACACCTCGGGCTATACCGTTAACTCATTCCTACTCATGCACCTTAGCCAGGCGATATTCCCGAGCCTGTCCGAGGGCGATTCCTCCATGCCCTGGATGATACCCGTGAACCTTCGAGGCAAGGTGATGCGTTCGGGGGACACGGAGAACCATTCGAGCTTCGTCCGCGTGGCTGTCGGCAGGGAAGACTCGTCGAGCGACGTGCACGGCAAGGTGTACTCGACCATCGCCAGGGGCGCACATTGGGCGAATTGGCTCGCCTATTCCTACGGCCGCGTCCTCTCCGACCGTGCGCGGCGGGCGATGGTCCGCTCGGAGCGCGCGACCTCGCAGTGGGTCATCGGGGCCTTTTCCAACCTCGGCGTGTGGGATCCCCTGGGCGAATTCGAGGGTCGGGACATCGACGGCGATTGGCTGTTCATGCCGCCCGCGCTGCGTTTCTTCAAGATCGGCGCGGGATGCATAACGTATCGCGGACGCATGAGTCTCGCTATGCATCTCCATCCGGAGCTCAGCGTCGACTCGGCCGACGCCGCACGGTGGGTGGCTGCATGGGTATCGTCTATCGAGCGGGATATCGGCGCCGAAGGCGCCGGAAGGCGGGAATGAAAATGGAAGGCATCGTTCAATCGGCCCAGGTACCGAGCGTCGCCGCGATAAAGAGACAAACGGTGCTCGTAGGCTTGGGTATTGCCTTTTTCCCTCTCGTTCTCTTGGCTCCCTTCGCCTACTTTACCGGTTTCTTCTCGGTGATGAGCCTAGTCAAGATACTCACCCTGCCGTACAGCTATCTTTTCCTCCTCCTCGAGGTCGTCGTCTACGCATTTCTCTGCCGGAATATCCTGGTGGGAATCGATGGCGACGCGCAGGAGGCCTCGGTCAGGCGCCGCTTCTCTCGGCTCGTCGGCATCGAGCTCGTGTCCCTCGCCATGGTGGAGACGGTCGCGATCCTCCTCGTGCACGTGTTCGTCGACATCGTCTTCCCTTACGGACCGCTCATCACGTTCGGCTTTATCTTCGCCTTCGAGCTCATGATCATGATCCCCTTCGTGGCGAAGCTCGTGAGTATGCTCGAGCGGTACCTGAAAGGGAGGTTCCCCGAGGGGAGACCCTGGTTCACGCTCAAGACGAAGCTCTGGTTCTACGTCGGGGGCATTTTCACGGGGACCTGCCTGTTTCTCTTCATGACCAACGTCACCGCGAGCTTCGTCCACCAGGTCGGGAGGGAACTCGTCATAAGCATCGTTCTCCTGAACCTGATCGCCTGCGTCGTCGCGCTCGCAATGGTCCTCGTGCTCATCCGCCAGCTCTCCTCGTACATCATCGCGCCGCTGGGCGAGCTTGTGTCCGGCTTCGCGACGGGGGCAGGGGGAGACCTGCGCGCGCGCGCGATCGCCACGACGACCGACGAGATCGGCGCCGCGATGCTCTCCGCGGACGGATTCTTTACGGGCTTGCGGCGAGACATCGCCAGCTTGAAGGGACTCCTCGACGGCTTCACAAACCTCAAGGACGACCTGACTTCCCAGGTAAACGAGACCGCCGCGTCCATAGCCCAGATGGACGCGAGCGCGGGCGAGGCGAGGGGGCAGGTGAACGAGCAGGGCGGCAGCGTGAACGAGACGGCCGCCGCGGTCGAGCAGCTCGCCCGCAACATAGAAGCCTTGAATCAGCAGATCGCTGTCCAAAGCGAGCATGTCGAGAGCTCTCAGGTCGCCCTGCGCTCGATGCTCGAGGGGAACCGCGAGGTGATCGCGGCTACCGAGGAGAACGCCGCAGTCTCCTCCGACCTTGTCGGCAAGGTCGAATCAAGCCAGACCCTTGTCCAGAAGATGATCGCGGAGATCGAAGAGATATCGAGGGACTCGCAGCACCTATCGGAGGCGAACAAGCTCATCGCTAGTATATCGAGCAGGACCAATCTCCTCGCGATGAACGCCGCCATAGAGGCCGCCCACGCGGGCGCCGCGGGCCGTGGCTTCAGCGTGGTCGCCGACGAGATACGCAATCTCGCCGAGATGTCTGCTGCACAATCGAAGAGCATCGGCAAGAACCTGCAGGAGGTCCTGAGGTCCATATCCGAGATAGTCGCGGACTCGGCGGGAGTGCAGGGCGCGTTCGAGGATATCCGCGGAGGCGTGGAGAGCGCGGACGGGATGAATCGGAAACTAAAGGAATTCACCGCCCGGAACGCCGAGAATAGCGCCTCGGTCTCGAAGGCGCTGGATCAGATCGATGAGATTACGGTCTCTGTACGCCGGGGCTCCGACGAGATGCGGCAGGGCAACGCCGAGATCCTCGAGGCGGTCTCGTCGCTCAGGCGGATAAGCGTGGGCATCGAGGAGGCAATGGTCGAGCTCGTAGCCGGGATCAAACGAGTCTCGGGGGCGAGCGAGCGGCTGAAGTCGAGCAACGCGAAGACCGACGAGGCCACGGGGGAGCTGGGTGCCATCGTGTCGCGCTACAAGATCTAGCGCCTCTTCGGCCTCGCGTCCCGCGGCAGCCTCGTTCGAGCCATCGAAGCGCTTTCGGCTAACGCGCGAGGATGCTATCTATCGCGGAGAGTTCCTTGGCCGTGAGCGGCCCAGAGGCGAGGGCCCGGACGTTCTCGGCGATCTGTTCCGGCCGCGAGGCGCCGATGAGGGCGCTCGTGACTCGGCCGTCGCGCAGAGTCCAGGCTATAGCCATCTGCGCGAGGCTCTGGCCGCGGGCCTTGGCTATGCCGTTCAACGCGCGCACCTTGTCCAGCTTCTCCGCGGTGATGTCCTTCTCTTTGAGGAAGGGGCTTGCGGAGGCGGCGCGTGAGTCCGCGGGCATGCCCTCGAGATATCGGTTCGTAAGGAGGCCCTGGGCGAGGGGCATGAAGGCGATGACCCCCATGCCTGAATCCGCGCAGGCGTCGAGGATGCCCTCGCGCGAGGCGTCACCCTCGACCGCGGCACGGTCGAACATATGGTAGCGCGGCTGGTGGATGAGGGCCCGGACGCCCATCGACTTCAGCATCGCCGCGGCCTCGCGGGTCTTCTCGGCGGGGTAGTTCGAGAGGCCGACGTAAAGAGCCTTGCCAGCGTGGACAGCCTGGGCGAGGGCGCCCATCGTCTCCTCGAGCGGCGTGTCGGGGTCGGGTCGATGGTGGTAGAAGATGTCGACGTAATCGAGGCCCATGCGCTCAAGGCTCCGGTCGAGGCTCGAGAGCAGATACTTGCGCGAACCGTGGTCGCCGTAGGGGCCTTGCCACATGCCATAGCCGGCCTTCGTCGAGATGACGAGCTCGTCACGGTAGGGCGCGAAGTCGTCCTGAATAAGCCTGCCGAGGCTCTCTTCGGCCGAGCCGGGGGGAGGACCATAGTTGTTCGCGAGATCAAAGTGGGTGATTCCGAGGTCGAAGGCAGCGCGGGCCATGGCCCGCGCTCGCTCGTAAGGGACCTCGCCCCCGAAGTTGTGCCAGAAGCCGAGCGAGAGGGCGCTCAACTGGAGGCCGCTATCGCCGCATCGGCGATAGCTCATGGTCGAATAGCGGGAATCGGCTGCTGTGTATGGCATAGGGTGATTATAGCACTGCTAGCGCGAATGCGCCTTGACGAAGGTCCCCGAGGCGTATTCCTCAAAGGCGAGGTCGAGCTCGGCCTGGGTATTCATGACGATCGGCCCGCCCCAGGCGATGCTTTCGTCGATGGGCGCGCCCGCGGCGAAGATGAGCGAGGCGCCGCCTTTCGCGGCCTTGATACGTACCTTCTCGCCGTCGCCGAAGAGCGCGCAGTAGGGCGTTCGGACGCTGCCCTCTTTCGGCGGCGCGATCGGATTCTCGAGCTCGCCCTCGTAGACACAGACGAAGGCGGTCCAGGCTGTCGGCTCCTCGATCTCGGCCGAGCCCGAGTCCCCAAGGCGAAGGTCGTAGAGGCGGGGATCGCCGGGGAGGCCGCGGACCGGCCCCCGAGAAGAGCCGAAGGAGCCCGCTATCACGTGGACTTCTCCGCCCGGTATGGGCTCTACGGGGATATCTTGAGCGGAATAGCCGTTATATGCCGGATCGCGCATTTTGTCGGCCGCGCTTAGGTTCACCCAGAGCTGAAAGCCGCGCAGGCCGAGGGGCGAGGGCTGAGGCATCTCCTCGTGCACTATTCCTGAGCCCGCGGTCATCCATTGGACGTCGCCGGGCCCGATATAGCCCGAGTTGCCCATACTGTCGCCATGGCGGACCGTGCCCGCAAGCATGTACGTAACCGTCTCGATGCCGCGGTGGGGATGCGTGGGGAATCCCGGCAGGTACTCGTCGGGATCATCGGAGCCGAAGAGGTCGAGGAGGAGGAAGGGGTCGAGGAGCCGGGCCTCGCGGTTGCCAAAAAAGCGGTGGAGCCGCACGCCCGCTCCATCCATGGTCTCCATGCCCTCGAGGACCCTCGTGATCTTACGTTCTGCCATCGCTTTGCCTCCTCGCACTCGAGAAGTATAGCGCGCTTGTGCGTCGAAGCGCAGAGTCTTAGACTGAATACTGTGGCTAACGACAACGTAAAGACATTCGAATCGGGCGACCTCATTTTCAAGGAAGGCGAGAAGGGCGACCTTATGTATGTCCTCCTCGAGGGCGCCGTGGAGCTCAAGATGAAGGTCGAGGGCGGCGAGACGCTGCTCAAGACCGTCGACACGCCCAACGACTTCTTCGGCGAGATGGCGCTTCTCGACGACCGGCCCCGATCGGCCACCGCGATCGCGGCCAAGAGGACGCGCGTCCTTGCGGTCGATGGGCCAACCTTTGAATCGATGATACTTGCGAACGGCAAGTTTGCGCTCAAGATCATCAAGATCCTATCCTCGCGCGTACGGCGCTCCAACGACCAAGTCTCCGAGCTCATCGAGACCATGCCCAAGGAACGCATTGCGCGCGGCATGGTCGACTTCGCCCTGCGCCATGGCGAGAGAATTCACGAGAGCGGTATCAAGGTCAACGTCGAGGCCTTGAAGGCCTGGATGAACAGCCATCTGGGTGCCTCCATGGGCGATATCGAGTCGGGCCTCTACCGTCTTCTCAAGGACGAGACAATCTCCTGGGCGCCGACGAGCGCAAAGACCAAGGAGAACATAGTCCTGCCCGAGAAGTTCGTGAAGGAAAATGACCGCAGGTCACAGCCTTAGCGAGTCTCCTCGCTCGATGCTATACTCCCTCTGTGCATAGGATAGAACGAACGGGCCTCGACTATCAGGCTTATTTCTGCGAGGAGAACGTGTGGCGTCTCCTCTCCCGGCCGGAATACATGGCAATGGCGAGCTGGGCGGTCATCGTCTCGAACGCTCCGCGCGATGTCGTGCTCATGCGGCAGGTGGCCGGCCGGCCCCTCGACGGCCTAGTGCATTGGGACTACCACGTATTCGCCGTGGTAACCGATCCGATAGCCGGCCGTCTCGCGCTCGATTTCGACAGCGAGCTGCCTTTCCCTTCTGCCCTCTCGAGCTACCTCGAGGACACCTTCCCCCGCGACGTGCAGCGCGCTTACGAGCCGCGCTTTCGCGTGATTCGGGGCGGCGAGTACGTCTCCTGCCTCGTTTCCGATCGCTCGCACATGCGCAAGGCCGACGGGAGCTGGATCTCGCCGCCGCCGCCATGGGCGGCCCCCGGCGCGGGCTCGGGAAAATCGAGCGACTTTATGAACTGGACCGACGCGCTCGCCCGCTCGCCAGGGGTAGTGTACGATAGGGTCCGCATGGTCACCTTCGCGAGGGGGGGATCGGAATGAACGAGGGCGGAGGCGCGGTGAGCCGCGTTACCGGCGCCCTGGTGGGGCTTGCGGTGGGCGACGCCCTCGGCCTACCCGTGGAGTTCGAACCCAGGTCTGAGCGCGAGGCCGATCCCGTATGCGATATGCGGCCGAGTTTTTCGTGGAAGCTCGCACCGGGCACTTGGTCCGACGATACGGCCCTCGCCCTCTGCCTGGCCGAGAGCATCTGCGAAAAGGGCTTCGATCCCCAGGACGCAGGGGAGCGCTTCGTGTCCTGGATGGACAGAGGCCTGTGGTCCGCTACAGGCGAGGCGATAGGCATAGGTGGCGCCACGCGCCGCGCCCTCGAGCGCGTCCGCGCGGGGGTCCCTGCGGTCCTCTCCGGAGGGCGGGGCGAAAACGATAACGGCAACGGCTCGCTCATGCGCATACTGCCCGCCTCCATCTGGCTCTCCTCCCTACCTGAGCCCGCGAGGCTGCGCGCTATCGCGGCATATTCGGCCATCACGCACGGCCATCCGAGGAGCATGCTCGGCTGCTACCTTCACTGCCTCGTCGCGGGCCGCCTCCTCGCGGGCGAAGCTCCTGGAGCCGCCTACGCGGCCGCCATGGATGAGGCCCGCTCGCGCCTCGCGGCCCTCCCTCCAACGATGCGCGCAGAGGCTCCGGCCTACGGCCGCATCCTGGACTGCAGCCTTGCCTCGGCGAGTGCGGCCTCGGTTCGCGGCTCGGGCTACGTCGTGCACTGTCTCGAGGCCGCCCTCTGGTGCCTGCTCAATACTTCCGATTACCGCTCCTGCGTTCTCGCGGCGGTCAACCTCGGCGAGGACTCCGACACGACGGCCGCCGTTGTCGGAGGACTCGCCGGCCTTGTTTACGGCCGCGCCTCGGTGCCCGGGGAATGGGTCTCCGTCCTCGCGCGCAGATCCGAGATAGAATCGCTCGCCGGGCGCTTCGCTTCCCTTATCGCGTCTCCTCGTGTCAATGGTCCGGCCCGGGTCCTCGGCCTTGCCGCAGTAAGAGCGCATAACGTGAAAGTAATCCTCGTATCCTATCCCGCGACGGACTCGCCCGAGGCTCTGCCGCTCGGCGCCGCCTCGGTCGCCGCCGCTATAAAGCAAGCCTGGTCTGGCGCGCCCCGAGGCGGCGCCGGCGTGGCTGTCCTTGAAGCCAAGCTCGGCGAGGCGCCCTCCGCCCTTGCTTCCCGCGTCCTCGCCGAGAGGCCCGGCGTCGTCGGCCTCTCGGTCTATTCCTGGAGCCGCGATGCGTTGCGCGATGCCGCCA
>Ga0326727_10003262_pt1 | contig 52513 bp, 45 predicted proteins | sample MB2enrmetagenome_FD_207643 | JGI IMG/M metagenome (GOLD analysis project Ga0326727, IMG submission 207643) | Lab enriched peat soil microbial communities from McLean, Ithaca, NY, United States - MB29MY | ecosystem: Environmental > Terrestrial > Soil > Wetlands > Peat | place: USA: New York...
TCAATCCAATCTGCCGCCAAAGGTCGTCGAGGAAGTTGATGCGGTATTTCTTGTCCGGTGCTGCCGCCGGTACTCTATCAATACCGAGACTCGTGAAAAAGCCTGCAACAGCGAGAATCAGAAGGAGGTAGCCGGCATAGACCTCGTGTCCATGGAAATGCTCCGCCATGGCAGCACCGGTCACCGTTCCTACAATAATTGCGAGGAAGGTTCCCAACTCGATAACGCCGTTCCCCCAGGACAAACGCTTGGCGGACAGCAACTCCGGTAGCAAGCCGTATTTCGATGGCCCAAAGAGCGCCGCCTGGGTCGCAACCAGGCCGAGCGCTACCAGGGTTATCGACCGCGAATGGACCGCCAGTCCCGCGGTTGCCACGGCCATAGCTCCGATTTCCATCCCCTTGGTCCATAGCGTGACCCGGCGCTTGCTGAAGCGGTCCGCAAGCCAGCCCCCCGTCATACTGAAAAGCACGAAGGGCATGGAGAAGAGAAATGTGACCAGGGAAACAAAGCTGGAGCGCTCATTGCCCACCAGCCCCATGCCGACAATCATCGCTAGCAGCAGGTTGCGTAAGATGTTATCGCTGTAGGCGCCCTGAAACTGAGTAACGATCAATGCCCAAAAGCCGCGCTCACTGCGCGATTGGGTTGGTGCAACAGGCAGAACATCAGTGTCCATAGGCGAATCGGTCTCGGTCATATTGGCGGTTCCGCTGAGTGTTGACGATTATAGCGCGACTCGGCTTGAATTAGTTATACTGCCGTGTCACTGATAATCGGGCCTGACCTCTCTTTCTGTCAGAACGCCGCTTCCGCATATTCTTGCGAATATTATTGCAAGAATTGCTGCCGCGCCCGTTCTACGACCAGTTGTTTTTTCTGCCGCTGAAGGGGATACAAGAATGGAGTTTCTTGTTCTGTTGGTCGTTGGATTACTGTTCAGCATCCCGGTGATGGCTATCATCGCACTGGTTCGCACCGGGACGATGCGCAGGCTTCTGGACGAGTCTGCCTGGGAGTACCGTGACAAGATCTCTGATCTGAAAAAGGAGATCGCCGACTTGCGCCATGAGCTTGCCCGCGTCAGCCAGCGGGTGGATGGGCAAAGCGCAGCTTCTCCACCTGCGCCTGCCGTCGAGACGCATCAGCCGGCACCGGCTCTGGAGCCGTCCCCGGTACCCGCCGAGGCAGCCAAGCCTGAAGTGCATCCTTCGCCTTCCATTCATCCGCCAAAGGCTGCTATCCGGCCTCCTATTGACTCGCAAGCCGTGCTTGCTTCCGGGCAGCAAGTCTTTCTGAAGCAGAGTGCTCCGGGCATTGCGCCATCGCAGCCGAAATCAGATCCAGCCAAACCCAGCTCCAGCGTGGTTGCTCCACCCGCGCCAACGCCCGAGCCAGTGCTTTCTGCCAAGGCAGAAACGAAAACGGGCTCAATTCCGACTCCGCAACCCGACTTCACCCCGCCACCCAAGCCTCCCATCGCAGAACAACCGCTGCACGCCCAGGTATCAAAGGATAGTTTTCGTTTTTCTTCGTTTGAAGACGTTTCCCCTCGCAAGAGCTTCGCCGAGGGTCTTCGATCCATGCTGCCGCTGGAAGAAGTGCTGGGCATGAATCTGTTTGCCAAGGTCGGCATCGTTCTGCTCGTTCTGGGTTTTGCGCTGCTGGGCAGAGTGGCACTGATCTCCATGGGACCGGGGGCCAGAGTCGCCATGATCTACGCTGCCGCGGCCGCCCTGCTTGGAGGGGGAATATGGCTTGAACGAAAAGAACGCTACCGGCTGATCGGACGCACCGGAATCGGTGGAGGCTGGGCGCTGCTCTTCTTTACCACCTATGCCATGCATCATGTTGCGGCCATGATGGTCATGGATTCCAATACGCTCAATTGCGTGTTCATGCTCGTGGTTGCAATCGCCATGGTGGCGCATACCTTGCGATACCAGTCGCAGTTGGTTACCGGGCTCGCCTTCCTGCTGGCCTTCTCCACGGTCGCCTTGAGCCAGGACAGCGTGTACGCCTTGGTCGCAGGCGTAATTCTTGCCGCGGGCATCGTCGCCATTGCCCTGCGCATGGGCTGGTTCGAATTGGAAGTCTTCGGCATCCTGGCCAGCTATGCCAATCATTTCTATTGGCTCTACAAACTGTTTCCCGATGGCGTGGTGGGTCACGCGTTTCCGCAATTTTGGCCGAGCGCCATCATCCTGATCTTCTACTGGGCGATCTTCCGCATCTCTTATGTGACGCGCCGCATCCGGGCGCCGCGCGATGAGACCATTTCGACGATCGCCGCTTTGCTCAACACCATGCTCTTACTCACGGTGATGAAGTTCCAGTCCACGCGACCGGAGCTGGCATTTTATGCGCTACTCGGGCTAGGCGCGCTGGAGTTCTTCTTCGGGCAACTGCCAGCCACGCGCCGCCGTCGCCCAGCATTCATCCTGCTTACTGTAATAGGCACCTTGCTCATCTTCGCTGCGGTACCCTTCAAATTCAGCGGTAATAACATTGCACTATTTTGGATGATTGCCGCCGAGACGCTACTCATTGCAGGCATCGTTCAAGTGGAGGTTCTCTTTCGCCGACTCGGCCTGCTGACAGGAATCGTTACCGGCCTGCTGGTCATCTACGAAGCAGGGAGCATCATCGAGTTCCGTCAAATATCGCAATTGCCGCGCATCGATGACGGCATCCTGCTGTTGGCAGACAGCGTGCTGTTCTATTTGAACGCGCACTTCATGGGCCGCAGATGGAAGCACCTTTTTGCAGCGATCGACGGCGGCCTCATCACTTTGCAAAGCTATATTGGCGGCGTTACGGCTTTTCTTGGCGTGTGGTGTGTCTTAACCGGAGACTGGACCGCGATAGGTTGGGCCGCCCTGCTGCTCGGCGCCGCTATGGGCAAGCGATATATCGACGACAGGCACCTGATGGCGCAGGCGTGGGTGCTGGCGGTCGTAGTCTGGCTCCAGGCAGTGACGGTGAACGGCCATCTCTCTGAGCTGTATCCTCATCACGCCGCAGGCCGCCTGATTACGCTGCCGATTCTTGCGCTCATCTTCTATCATGCGTCCTGGGCGCTCTCCGGCGTCGAGGATCTGCGCGTCCATCTGCGCACCGTGGCGCTGTGGGCAGGATCGTCACTGCTGGTGATTCTGGCCTACTTCGATGTTGCCCAGCCGTGGGTCGCGCTGGTATGGGCGGCATTTGCCATTGTTCTGAGCCTAATTGGCCGTCGTATCAAACTAGGCGCCCTCACTTATCAGGAACATGTACTCGCGATTGCGGCTGCCGTCCAATTAGCAGTTGTCAATATGGATGCGCAGAGCGCGATGGAGCGCTATCTGCCATTCATCGGCTGCGCCGTCGCATTCTATGCGATCTCGCGTTTTTGCACGCTGAGGGATGCTCCATATCAGCGGCCGGCCGCTTGGGCGCATACATGGATGGCGACCGCGATCTTGGCCGCGCTGGCGTGGCACGAGTCTCCGCAACCTTGGCTCACTGTCATATGGGCGCTATTCGCGTTGGCTCTCGCGGTCGCTGACCGCATCTTCACTGTCGAAGAACTTCCTTACCAGGCGCACGTTCTCGCTGTCATTGCCATAGTGCAGGCAATCAGCTTCAATCTCTTTACGTTGGATACGTGGCGCGGAGTTGACCTGCGGTTGATCACCGTATCGATTCTCGTCGCGGTTCTTTACGCACTGGCGCGCTGGGTGCGGATGCCTGTGGCTCTCGACGATCTCCAGGCTCGCCATGTGTACACCTGGGCCGCCTCCGGCCTTGCTGCATGGATGCTGTGGGCGGAATTGCAACCGGTTGGCGTGGCCGTCGGTTTGGGAATCTTTGGCCTGCTGCTCTTTGAGGTCGGCGCAATTTCGCGGCAAAAGCAGATTCGCTTGCAGGGCTATGCCGCTCTGGCCGCCGCCTTCGTGCGCATCTTCTTTGTGAATCTCACCGCTGCAACCCTGCCCGGCGAAGCCCTCAGTCCGCGCATTTACACGGTCGCTCCTCTGGCCCTAATCTACTTCTATGTGTGGGCGCGAATACAATCCGGCCAGGAAAAGGCGGAGATGGGGCGATGGAAAGCAAGTGATCTTCTCGCTTACTTTGGCGCCGTGAGCATTGCATCGCTGCTTTATTACCAGATGGCGGCGGAGTGGATCGTCGTTGCCTGGGCGATTATGGCTGTAATTCTATTCCTCGCAACGCTTTTCCTCGACAAGGAGGTCTTCCTTGAGCAGGCAGCTTTGCTTGCGGTGGGCATTGTGGTACGCGGTCTGGCTCATAACATTTATGGTAGCAGCTACTTTGTCGCTGATGGCTGGCGTGGTAACTTTATGGTGCTTTCGCTGACAGCGGCGCTCTTGCTGAGCGCGTTACCGGTCGCCTTTCACCTGCGCAAACGATACGCTTCCTGCTCAGGCCATTCGCTTCGCATTCTCGCTGTGAAGTATCCGGAACAGTTCCTCTTCTTTGCACCGGTGGTGCTGGTTTCCTTCATGATTGCAGTCAAGATGAATCCGGGAATGGTCACACTGTCGTGGGGAATCGAGGGAGTGATGGTCATTCTGCTCGGGCTGATCGCAAGTCAGCGCAGCTTTCGTATCACCGGACTGCTTCTTCTGCTGCTGTGCGTTGGAAAGATCGTCTGTCTCGATGCCTGGCGCCTGACAGACCGCGACCGCTACATCACCTTCATTGTGCTCGGAGGAGCCTTGATTCTGGTCTCGATGCTTTATACACGATACCGCGATGTGGTCAGGAGGCTGTTATGAAACGCTTTCTTGCATTATTCGCTGTGTTGACGGTTGCTGGGGGCTCTCTGTATCTGGCACAACGCAGAAAAAGCCAGGACGCGGTCAGCGCCAACGCCGTGCTGGATACGGCGGCAGACGTGCAGCGAGATCTGACGCGGGCGCCGATGCAACTGACGCGCCTCTCGGATGAAGAGGAGACACGCATCGGCGATGAGCTTGCAGCCGAATATACTTCAGACTCGCCAAAGACAGTCGCTGCGCAAGGACTGGAGCTCTATGTGGGCGAAGTCGGAGAACGATTGGCCGCGCACGCCAAGCGTAAACTGAATTATCGCTTTTATCTTATAGCCGATCCCGATTTGATCAACGCCTTCGCCTTGCCGGGCGGGCATGTATTTATCGGCATGGGCCTGCTGGGCCAGATGACCAGCGAGGATGAGCTGGCCTTCGTGCTCGGTCATGAGCTTGAGCACATCGATCACTATCACGCCATCGAGCGTGTACAGATTGAAGCTCGGCTAAGGAGTCTGAACCTGGATGTGGTCGCGTCCATAGCACAGATTCCCATGTCGTTGTGGCAGGCCGGATACAGCAAGGAGCAGGAGTTCGAGGCGGACCGCGAGGGTCTGCGTCTTAGCGTTGTGGCGGGTTACTCGCCGCAGGGAGCGCTGAAGATGCTGGCGCGTCTTGACGACTTGCATCGCGAGTACGTGATCCACGCCAAGACGCCGGTAGGCGAGCTGAGTCAGGTTGCCATCGAGGGGCTGAACGGGTACTTCCGCTCGCACCCGCTTTCTGCGGAACGTATCGAGCAAGCCAATGAAGTCATTGCCCAGGATCAGTTGAACGTGAATGAGCCTCTTAAGCCATTTAAGATTCCCGATGCATGATCGATATGTCATCCATGACCGAAGCGCTGGAAGAGTCTCCATTGTAGTAAGTTTGGCTCTCGCCTGTCGCCAGCCCAAGTCTCTTACCCAGGCCCGATGCACGTGAGAATTGAGAGTCCGGTTGGATGGTCGCCTACTCGTCAGTTACCTTTCGGTAAACAGATTAGCATTAGCTCGCGCTCCCAACGCGGCTCGGCGGAAAGTAGCCGTCGTTTCCGGGCTGCACGTACAACTGCCCCTCTCCTCCCGATAACACCTGTTTTCGGAAGGGTCGAACCGACCGATTTCGGCGCCGTGGAATCAAGCACTTAATGCGCGCATTTCGGGAGGGTTTTTGGAACGGCTCTGTAGCGCCCTACAGGCAGTGTCGACGTCAAAGCAGCTATCATCAATAGTCTCACTAGTCCCGATGCACAGCGTGGGTATCTGGGCTGTAAACAACGGATTCGGTCGGCGGTTAACGATCGAATCGGAATCGAGCCGATACCCTAATATGATCGGTGGCCCCACAAGGGACATGGTTGGCCGACTTCTCCGGGGTTGGGTAAGGATCGGCATTTGATTTGCCGATGGTGTCCCGCATTGCAGGAAATCAAGGCTGCACAAAAGGCGTCCCTGCTTGCCAACGCGCCTGAGCGGGCAGGCCGGAGCATGTTCCGCCGCAACCTGACGGGCCGTTCTGAATTTGCTTTGAGCCAGTGGGCGTTACCCATGGCCAAGAATAGCTGCTGGTGAAGAACGCAGGCTTGTTCGACAGATAGAACGAGTTTGGCAGCGTAATCGGTGAGCCCGTCCATTTCACGGCTTCGTTGAGGTAATCGTAGTTGCCGTTGATGAGAATGTACGATCCGGTGGTGCCGTCCAGGTTCGGATCCTGACCGCCGGGCCCCCCGTTCCACCCGAGCATGAAGATGCGATGTCCAGTAAAGTCTCCGCTATAGGTCCAACCATTCGCCGCAGTCGACTCTTCCGATACGCCTAGTACGTTGCCTACAAAAGCGTACCAGTAGTTGTATGTCATCGGCCCAGCAGCGCGTAAAGGGCCAGGTGTGGCTGCTTCACAAACACCGCCTGGGCATGTCCAGCCTATTCCCTCAAAATCATTGACAGCTTTATTGAGCGAGGGATCGGTAAACGGCGTCCTCATTCCGGTGCTTTCATTCCGGAAAAACGTAATGTACATTGAGTTGCCATGCGTATTGTCACCATCCAGGTTGTCGCCCCAGTTCCCCTCAAACAAAACATGGTGCGGCCCCGAAGAGTGACTCGCGTTTATCCCCATATCCAGCCAGTAGTCGCCGATGCCTGAATTATCATCGTACATCGTGTCATCCACATAGTTATATGAAACAACCGAACCCGCGCCGCCTGATCTGGAGACCATTCCTTTCCCGCCGAAGTTGATGATGCTGTTCGTGACAAGTATCTCGGTCGTGGCGCCACCCAGGTTGATGGGATATTCGCCACCACTGTTGACGGAGTCCCAGCAATGATGGACATAGTCGGTGTTCAGCTCGCTCCGGGCTGAATACTCTATGCTTATTCCGCCGCCGTACCAGTCGCCGACCTCGGTATTCTTGATCCAGCAGTTGACGCAGAATTCCATTTCTATGCCCCCATTGGGAGCACGGAGAAGCGAAAGGTTCTCTACGCCGGCATTTTGGAGCATAGAAATAGGTGATCCAGTTCCCTGTTGATTCCCATACAGGGCCGGGTAAACCTGAGCATTATGGCTTCCGCTCTGCCTGAAGGCGATCGTGAGCGGATCGTCAAATGTCAGGGTGCAGTTGATCCCTGGACACGGACCGGCGCCGATCGAAGCGATCTTGTGCAACTCGGAGGTCGGCCGGTCACAATAGGTCCACCAGCAACCTGGCGTACTAGCCTGATAGGGGTAGACGTCATTGGCGGCAGGGCCAAAATCCCATCCGTTATTCCATCCGGCATTTTCTGGCTTTGGCCATAGGACGCGTCCCGTCGCTGGGCTGCCCGATGAGCTGAGCCAGTCAGGAGCCGCCCACACTTCCCCATATCCCGTCCACGCATTCATAGGATCCGCGACCCAGCCGGCGCCTGACGCCTCATCGATCAAAACCCAGGACCCAACTGTGAAACCGGTTGTGCTGGTGAGTTGAACCGTGGTTTGGCCCTGCGCAGCGTCAGCGGCCAGAGAAATCGCGCCGCAACCTGTGCCGACAACAGCGCCAACGTTGCCGCATTGCGCCCAACTGTAGTTGTAGTCGGGGGAAACAGGGGTTATCTCAATCGCCGCAGGCCCGCCATTCGGGCAGGCAATTCCAGTCGACGAATTAATGCCACATAAAGGAGAAAAGCCGGTCACTTGATAGGGAAGAATACCATCAATCACGGTGATGGAGGTCTGGCAGTACGGCGAGCTGGCGCCGGCGCAGCTGCCCGTTCCGCGCAACGAGATTCCCTTCGAAATTTGGATAGGCAGATCGGCCAAATAAACTCTAAATGCGCCCGGCCCAAGCTGAACCACCTCGCCAGCCGGACAATTGTTGATCGCGGTCTGGATGTTGGTGTAGTCGTCCCCTCCACTCAGATTGACCGTCTCGCAAATCGTGGTGCGGTTCGGAATGCCGCCAACCAAAGCCAGGCCGGCGTTCTTCCAGTTTGCATAAGTGTCGTTGTAAGACGGCAGCACGCCGATGGTGGGGTCGCCAAGCGCTGTGGCCGATGGTGTGGCCGAAGCCTCGTTGGACATCGTGCTGGTTCCCGCGCTGTTCACCGCGGCGACCTTGTAGAAATACTCGATGTTGTTGGTCACGGTCGAATCGGTGTAGGACGCGGTTGTGATGTCGGTGGCGAGAGCCGTCGTGCTTTCCCCGTCAGCGGCTGTCCCGCGATAGACGTTGTAGCTGGCCGCGCCGCTGGAGGCGGTCCATGTGAGCGAAACCGACGCGTTGCCCGCCGTTGCTGTCAGGTCGGTTGGCGCGGCAGGAATCGCGACCGCATTCACCGTGACCGTAGTCGTCCGCTGAGCGGTCACTCCGGCGGAATTCGTCACCGTCAGCGTATAGGTCGTCGTATCCGTGGGCGTTACAGGCACAGCCGTCCCGCTGGTCACAGTTATACTTCCCGGCGTAATCACGCCCGTGCCGCCGGTGAAGACTCCCGTGAGATTCGTTGACGAGCCTGCCGTGATCGTCGAAGAACTTGCCGTGAAGCTGGTGATCGTGGGCGCGGCCAAGCTAAGTGTAGTATTCCCGCAGCCGGTCAGGCCGGCCAACGACAGACTGAAAGCAAATGCATGAGGGCATAGAAGGACATACGTTTCATAGTGGCTCCCATGACTTTGTAATTGGAAATAATCAAAGGAACGGCAGTGTTGCAATGTCTAGTTCGTTTACCCATATTCTCTTAGTTTCAACTAACGAAATTTTAGCGGCTACCGAGGAGGAAGCTCAAGACCAAAGCCGCAAAGGGTGTCGTCAAACCGCTTGTGCAGGAGCGCGGAGATGCGTGATTTCCCTGCCATTTTGAATCTCTGAAAGGTGGAGTAAGTATGGTGTTCATCTATATTGCGGCCTCGTCTGATTGAGCGCCCGACGCCATGCCAAGCGGGAAACCCACAACACGGAGGCAGCGAAAACGCGCTCCAAACGCGCCCTGTTTATTGGATTACGGCTGCTTTGTACGGTCACCGACGCCAACTGAATCTTTCATATCTATAGTGCCGTTCTGTACGATTTTTCGCGACAATCTGAAAAATATCTTTGTAGTCGCTTGAGTCCCAATCCTGCCCTTCAGGTGCCTTCTTAAGCCCTTCCTAAATCCTAAGCCGTCCTAAGGCAACGGCAATTCCTAAATAAAAACACAGTATCAAAGGAAAAATTCCGTTCGTCCTAAATCCTTGCTTTTTTAGAATCGAAGTTTTAGCATTTTTCGTAGGAAAACTCGGCTCCGCCTTGCTAATCCCTTCTTCGGCACCAGAATTTCATTGATCTTTAGTCAAAAACCGACCTTGTTCTAGCATCATTAGATCAAATCCGCCTATATATTCTCCAGGTTATGCGCCGTTTTTCCTTGCACCATGCGTGCTTGGCTTTGTTGCTACCGCTGGTCAAGATATTCGTGAAGCCATAAGAGAAACTCAGAAGCAGAATACAAAACCAAGAGCAAGATTAAACCTATACTTTCTCGAGGATGATGATGCATTTCTGAAACAAAAATCAGAATACATAGAAGCACACACACCAGAATTGCGAATATATACTCGCCGATTATTCGATCCGGCTTGAAATTCTTTGAGGTTGCGGGCGCAAACGGGCGTGTTGAGGTCATTGCGTCGGGCTCATGGAGATTCTTGCCACAGGTTGCGCAGAGCCATGCAGCCGGATCAACCTCACAGCCACATTCCGCGCAGTAGACCGGCGGCGGACCAGAAGGCTGGATTGGTGGCGTACATGGGATCATAACGCATTCAGTCTAACTCCATTAGAGTCCGGCTGCGCTGCGCCGCTCTACAATGAAGCGGTATGCCCATCGCAGTCCGCTCGCACGCGAAGATCAACCTCGGCCTGTACATTGGCGCGCCGCGTCCTGATGGCTTTCATGCCCTGGCTACCGTCTACCAGACGCTGGAACTCTATGACCTGGTTACGGTTACCGGGCGTCCGGCGGCGGCGACGGCGCTGCGGATTACCTCCAACGACAGCCGCGTTCCCACCGACGAGCGCAATACAGCATGGAAGATGGTTGCGCTGGAGCTGGAGGCGCTGGACCTCACTGCCGAGGTCGAGATTCATATCGAGAAACGTCTGCCCGTGCAGGGCGGATTGGGAGCGGGTTCGGCGAATGCCGTGGCGGCGCTGGTGGGGTTGGAGGCGGAACTGGGAATAGCGAGCCAGCAAATCAACGAGCTAGCGGACTGGCCCGCGCGGCGGCTGGAAATTGCCGCCCAAGTCGGCTCCGATGTGCCGCTGTTTCTCATCGGCGGAGCGATTCTGGGCAGGGATCGCGGCCAGCAGGTCTCGCCCCTGCCGGATTTTGAGCCGGTGTGGTGCGTGGTGGCCATGCCCGAGGAGGGCGTATCGACTCCTCAGGCCTTTCGCGACTGGGACTTGCTCTGCCTGGTCGAGGGTTTGACCGCCGAGGCCAGCACAGATAAACTAAAAGAGTTGAGCCGCGCCTATGCCAGCGCCTTTGCGGAAGCGATTCCGGAAGGACGGCAGGGAGCAGGCTCCTCCGGTGTTCCCTCATATGAAGGGGACCTGGCCGGACCCCGAGAGTCCGCGCTTGTCCGCACCGGGATTACGAGCTGGATCGAGAACGACTTTGAACGCGTCGTTTTTCCCCAGCATCCTTCCCTTGCAGAAATCAAGCGCATTCTTTCTGGATCAGGCACAGAGGAGGCAGCCTGCCATGCCTCGTTGTCGGGGTCAGGCTCGGCACTCTACGGGTTGTACCGGACCCGAGGAGATGCGGAAGCAGCCAGGGCCAGGTTGAAGGAGCGGTTCCCAAGCCTGGAGGCGCGGATTACGCGCACCCTGCCGCGTTCAAAATACTGGCGCGAAATGCTTCTTCCGTGAAACAGGTTGACAGCCGTCCGTTGCGCAAGAGAGACTCGGCAACGGCTGCAAAGTTGGGCGATCGTCTAATGGTAGGACAGTGCCCTTTGGAGGCACTTGTCCAGGTTCGAATCCTGGTCGCCCAGCCAAGATTGCAGTGAACAGCAGCCAAAGCCAACCAGCTTGGAGGCAATGCGGAGATGAAAGCGGAAACGGTGACGTTGGAAGACAAGCAGCCAGAGAGCGGGCCTGTGACGCCGGGCGACGGCGCGAGCAAAGACTCCGCATCCCAGGGATTCGCTCTATCGCCCCCAGATGTGGCCGCCAAAGCCAAGGACGGTAAACCGGCCCCCGAGCGCAAGCGAAGCCGCAACCTGAGCGAGGACAAACGCTTCAAGCTCTTCAGCGGCTCGGCCAACCGGCCGCTGGCCGATGAGATCGCCACTCACATCGGGGTGAAGGTGGGCGAGGCCAAGATGCAGCGCTTTGCCGACGGCGAAGTCTACTTCCAGTTGCTGGAGAACGTGCGCGGCGTGGATGTGTTTGTCGTCCAGCCCACCTGCTACCCGGTGGATCAGCACCTGGTGGAGCTGCTGGTGATGATTGACGCGCTCAAGCGGGCCTCGGCGGCCAGGATCACGGTGGTTGTTCCCTATTACGGCTACGCCCGCCAGGATCGCAAGGACCGTCCCCGCGTGGCCATCAGCGCCAAGCTCATCGCCGACCTGCTCGACACCGCCGGCGCCAACCGCGCCCTCTTCGTTGACTTACACGCGGCGCAGATTCAGGGCTTCTTCAACATTCCCGTCGATCATCTCTTCGCCAGCCCGGTGCTGGTGAGCTACTTCCGCGAGTTGAACCTTCCCAACCTGACGGTGGTTTCGCCAGACGCCGGCGGCGTGGAGCGCGCCCGCTTCTTTGCGCAGAAGATGGGAGCGCCGCTGGCCATCGTGGACAAGCGCCGCACCGACATCAATGTCGCCGAGGTGATGAACGTAGTCGGCGACGTGAAGGGCAAACATTGCCTCATCCTCGATGACATTATCGACACCGCCGGCACGCTGGTAAAAACCGCCGACGCGCTCTATGAAGCCGGCGCGGCAGCCGTCTATGCCGCCGCCAGCCACGCCGTGCTCTCCGGCCCGGCCATCGAGCGCATCGCCAACTCGCGCCTGGTGGAGGTGGTGGTAACCAACACTATTCCCCTGCGCGAGGCGGCCCAGAAATTGCCCAAGATCAAATTGCTCTCCATCGCCGGCCTGCTGGGCGCGGCCATCGAGAGCATTCACATGGAGACCAGCGTGAGTTCGCTGTTCTCGTAGTACAGCTACTAGCTTTTAGCTTCCAGCTATTAGCTCATTCATCGGGATTACCGGCCTTATGCGTTGCAATGAAGGCCGGAGGAACGAACTGAATCGATGGAAACGACGATTCAGTTCGCAAGAACAACAAGCAGCTAAAAGCTAATAGCTAAAAGCTGCTTTTCACAAAGGGAGCGGAACAATCCAGCCAGCAGCTAAGAGCTAATAGCTAAAAGCTGTTCTTCCCGTGCCCGAAACCAGAAAACGAGAGAGCGAATGTCCGAATTAGTCGTAGCCAAGCCCCGTGAGGGCAAGTTCAATAAAAATGCCGCGCGCCGGGTGCGCGTCGCGGGCAAGATTCCCGCCGTGCTGTATGGTCCGGGGCACGATCCGGTGGCCATCGAGGTGGACCCCAAGCAGATTAACCGGATACTTTTCTCCGAGACCGGCCACAACACCATCTTCGATATCGAAGTCGCCGGCCAAAAAGCGGCCAAGGCCATGATTGTCGATTTGCAGCGTGAGCCGATGAAAGACAAGTTGATTCACATCGACCTCAAGCGCATCGCCATGGACAAGGCACTGCGCGTCAAGGTGCGCGTCAAGCTGCTGGGAATTCCGGAGGGCGTCAAAACCGGCGGCATCCTCGACCAGGTCATGCGCGAGGTGGAAATCGAGTGCCTGCCGTCCGACATTCCCGGCCACATCGATGTGGATGTCAGTCATCTGGAGTTGCACCAGGTGTTGCGCGTCAGCGGGTTGCCTCACTCGGAGAAGATCAAGTATCTCAATCCCGAGGATGCGACCGTGGCTCACGTGGTCACCATTCGCGAAGAGGCGCCGACGCCTACAGAGGTCGAAGCAGCGGAGGCAGCAGCGGCAGCGGCAGCAGCAGCAGAGGGGGCAGCGCCTGCCGAACCGGAGGTTGCCAGGAAGGGTGGCAAGCCGGCGGAAGATGCGGCCAAGAAACCCGATGCGGCAGCTGCGGCCAAGAAGCCCGAGGCCAAGAAGCCCGAGGGAAAGAAGTAACCCTTGGCCGGGGAAAACCAGTTCGTTCCTCCCAGCGAGCCAAAATCGCTCGCCGGGAGCGCCGAATCCGGAATGAGCAACGGCCCCTTTCTAATAGTGGGGCTGGGCAATCCGGAGCTCGAATATCTTTGGACTCCGCACAACGCGGGGTTCATGGCCATCGACCGCATCGCCCAGCAAGAGGGCGTTGTGGTCGGGAACCGGCGATCGAAGGCCGTTACCGCAACCTGCCGCATAGCGGGGCGCGTGGTGGTTTTGGCCAAGCCGGAGACGTTTATGAACCTGAGCGGGCTGGCTGTGGCCGCGCTGGTTCGGGAGTTTGAGGCTGATCCGGCTCAGGATCTGCTCGTGATTCAGGACGAGCTGGACCTGCCGCTGGGCAGCTTCAAGATCAGGGAGCGCGGATCGCCGGCCGGGCACAACGGAGCCCGCAGCGTGACCGGCGCCCTGGGCTCTCAGGAGTGGTTGCGCATTCGCATTGGCGTGGGGCCGGATTTGCCGCCAGAGGCAATTGCCGCTGGCGGCGGCAGAAGGCCGGGCAGGGATTATCTGCTGTCGCCCATGCGCAAAGCGGATTTGACGGTGCTGGACGAGGTGCTGGACCGGGTGGCAACCGCTACGCGGCGCATCCTCGAAGCGGGACCGGCTGCCGCAATGAACGAATTTAACCGCCGCGAGCGAAACGGCGCGGCGGAGGAGTGAAGGACAGGGAATAGGGAACACAAACTGAGAACTCTGAACCGAAAGCTGATGGCCGAAGGCTGATAGCTGACAGCTGCGAGCGGAAGCGAGACGCTCCCGCGGAAAAGGAAACCGGATGTCCCGTGTGTATGAAGTCATGTTCATTGTTCGGCCCGATGCGGCCGAAGAAGATGTCGACAAGCTGATTGCCGGCTTCTCCGACAACGTCACCAAGGGTGGCGGGGTAATCAAGACGGTAGAGAAGATGGGCAAGCGCAAGCTGGCCTACATGGTGCGCAAGTTTAACGACGGCAACTACATTCTGCTGACCATCGAGGCCAACGGCGCGGTGGTGTTGGAACTGGAGCGGCGCTTGCGCGTTACTGAGCCGGTGATCAAGTTCATCACCGTGCGCATCGACGAGGAAGAGAAGCGCCTGGCCAAGGTCAAGGCTCTGCGCGGCGTTCGCCGCAGCGCAACACCGGCCGCTGCGCATGCCCCCGTCGCGGAGTCTGCCGCGGAGCCTGCCCTGGAAGCGGCAGAAGCCGCCGAGGCGATTTAGGTTTAACCAGTGGCCGGCGGATTAGTTGATGGCTATTGGCGGAAAGGTTTTTTCTGGCCAATGTTCACTGTTCACAAGAGAGTAAAGAGGAAACAGCATGTCTGAAGAGATTGAAGTAAACGCGCCCGAGACGAGCGCGCCTGAGGCTCCCCTGGCAGCACCCGGTCATGGTTCGGGCTCTGCCCATGCACGCTCCGGCGGACGGCCCGGCGGACGGCCTGCCAGCGGCGGACCCGGCGGCCGCGGCAAATTCTTCCGCCGCAAGAAGGTCTGCAAGTTCTGCACCGAGAAGATCGATGCGATTCCTTACCGCGATGTGAGGCTGCTGCAAGGCTTTGTGGCCGAGCGCGGCAAGATTGTGCCCCGGCGGCTTACCGGCGTCTGCACCACGCACCAGCGCCGCCTCACCCGCGCCATCAAGCAGGCCCGGAACATCGCCCTGCTGCCGTTTGCCACGCGGCACTAACCTTCGGCTGCCGTTCTGCTGATCGCGGGTGCCCTATCCTTCGCCGTTTTTCGAGGAACAAATGCGAAGGGTGGGAATCAAACGCTTTTGGCGGTAGGCAATATTGTGGATGCCGAATAAACGAGTGCGGTGTGTTTTAGCTGGGGTTCTTGTTCACGTAAGTAAAAGCGCCCCCGGCGCCGGAAGCCCGCACACTGGAGAATTAGCCATGGAAGTCATTCTGAAAGAAGATGTATTGCATTTGGGCAACCGCGGCGATTTGGTCAAAGTGGCCGACGGCTACGCCCGCAACTATCTGCTGCCCCGCAAGCTGGCGCTACAGGCAACCCAGGCTAACAAGGCCGTCATCGAGCAGATGAAGGCCGCCGCCGCCCGCCGCTTTGCTACCGAAAAGGCGCTGGCCGAGGAAGTGGCCGTAAAGCTCGAGCCTGTCGAGCTTGAATTCACCCGCAAATCGAGCGAGGCTGGCCATCTCTTCGGCTCCGTCACCTCGGCCGACATTGCCGCCGCGCTCGAAGCTCAGGGCTTCGAAGTCGATCGCCGCAAGATTCATCTGGACGAGCCGCTCAAGAGCGTCGGCGATTTCAACGTGGCCATCCGGCTTTATCGCGAAGTCACAGCGCATGTGAAGGTCAAGGTTCTGGCCGAAGCCACGGAAGAAGCGGCTGCCGCCGAGCCCGCCGCCGAAGCGAAAGTCGCCGAGTAGTTCTTCTCAACCAGCGCGCACCCCGCCTCCCGGTTCGCCGAGGGGCGGAGGTGCGTTTCAGATTGCTGCGAGCGCTTTGTTGTTTCCCGCACTTTGCAAAGAGTGTGAAGGATGCGGCACCCGGCCAAATTTAACGGTGGGCCTGCTCCTTGAGTACGATTTCCCTGTAGGCCTGGAAGCTGGTTTGGCGATCAACGCGCCTTCCCTCTGCCTCCAACTCCGCCATCCGCTTCTGATGCGCTGCCCATGTGTCGCCAGCGCTGGCTGCTGGACATGTATTGCCCACAATCGCGGGAATATAACCGCTGTCGTCCCCGAAGTTCTTCGATACAAGAACAGTTCCATCCTGAAAGCGTGTATGGTACGTGAATCCAAGGCTGCTGGGATGGGCATAAGCAGACTTGTCTCGTGAAATGAACACCGGATTTCCGGTAAGAAGCCTCGTTCCATTTTGTATCGTCATGGGCACCCCCCCGCGCCACATATCAAAAACGATAATGGCCGGAAGAATTAGCAGCATACGAAACACCGAAGTGGAGTCTCCAACGAAAAATGCGAGGTCAAAGCGCATGTCTGTCAGCAGGGCCATTTCGGCTCGGTACCTCATCCGAGCTTGCTGCTCGAACTCCGGAGAGAAAATCTGGACCAGATCAGGGGTGCCGACTGTCCAATCAAAAAGGGAGGGGAGCATTCTCAGGAATAACGGGATGGCAATAACAATTGCTAAAATAATCCGCAAACGGAATTGCGGATTGTTTGTTGCATGCAGATCTCTGAGGATCCAGGCTAATATGAGTCCTGATATGAGTCCCACGAAAAACAATTTCATGACAGGACGCGCTTTTTTCGGCTCGTCTTGAATAACGGCTTTGGATTTAGGCTCTTGTCCCACACTTACTCGTTCCACATCTTTCTCCTTGCAATCCGACCAACAGCAAATCCTATCATCCCTACACCATCGCCCGTTCCTTCACTGTAAGGTACTGATTCAGCACCAACGAAGTGAGCGCCTCGGGGCTCAGGTCGAGGGTGAGCGCGCCCTGCTCATGCAGCCGTGCCAGCAGCAATTCGCGGCGGCCGGCCATCTCCTGGGCGGCGGAGGAGCGGAACATCTGCTCCAAATCCTTTGGCCTTGCCTGGGCGATGGATTCGACCTCGGGTTGCGCCATTGCTACAAACAGCAGCACGTGGCGGCGCAACAGTTGCAGCGCGCCGTCGATCACCTCGGGGCGCATGGCGGTTTCTGCTAAATCCGTCACCCACAAAATCAACGACCGGCGGGGTTGCAGGCGATTGAGCGTGGCCGTGGCTCTCAGGTGGTCGGCCTCGCCGGATTCTGTGTGCACCTGGGCCAGCAACTCGATCAACTGCCGCAGGTGAGCCGCGCCGCGACCGGGCAGCAGCCGTTGCTGAATGTTCTGCCCATAGGCCAGCAGGCCCACCCGGTCGCCGGAGTAGAGCGCCAGTTGGGCCAACGCGACAGCCGTGGTGCAAGCGTGGTCGAGCTTGGAGTTGCTTGGCGCAGGGCCGGAGTTTTCTTGATTCGTGCCGGATTTCACCCGCGCCCTCATCAACCGCCCGCAGTCGAGCACGATCCACACCGGCTGGCTGCGCTCGGTCTGGTACTGGCGGGTGATAAGGCTGCCGCGCCGCGCCGTGGCCGTCCAGCAGATGTCGCGCAGGTCGTCGCCCTCGCGGTAGTCGCGCAGGCTCTCGAAGTCGCGGCCCAGACCACGCTGCTGCGCGCGGCGCAGTTGCAGTTCGATCTGGCGGCTGCGGGCCAAAAAGATTTGCTGCTCTTCGCTGGCGCGCAACGCCGGGTAAACGCGCACCGTCTGCATCAGCGGCGCTCTGGCCCAGCGCTCGGCTAGGCCCAGTCCCGAGCGATAGCGCACATAGAGCCAGCCCGTCTCCCAGTCGCCGCGCTCGCTGGGTTTGACGCGGTAGCGCAGCTTGGCCGGCACGCGGGGAAACGCGGTGAGGCGAAACGTTTCCGGCTCTGCGACCAGCGCCGGCGGCAAATCATCCACCAGCCGGCAATCGAGTATCATCCGGCCCCGGTTTTCAATTGTCAGCTCAATCTCGGTTTCGCTATTGAGCGCCGGAGCATTCAACCAGCTTCTACCTGCAGTGAGTTGGGCCGTGGCGGGCAGGCGCAGGCCGTCCAATAACGCGAACATCAGCACCAGCCCGTCCCATGCCAGCATCGCGTAAGCCAGCCGCCCGTCCCAAAATCCCGGAACCAGCCAGGCAAAGCCAAACAGCAGCAGACCGATGCTCCGCGGCGTGAGGCCGAAGCTCCAGCGCCGCCTCCGTTCGCAAACGGCGCTGACCGGAGCGGGATGAAGGCTTGGCGAGATCATTGCCTCGGCACCGGCACAGCGGCGATAACATCGGCCAGCACGCGGTCGGCGTCGAAGCCTTCCAGTTCGGCCTCGGGCTTGAGCATCACGCGATGCCGCAGCACCGGCTTGACGGCGCGCTTCACGTCGTCGGGCAACAGGTAGTCGCGGCCATCGAAAGCGGCAGCCGCCTGGGCCACGCGCATCAGGCTCACCGCTGCGCGCGGACTGGCGCCCAGCAACAGTGTGGGCCACTCGCGGGTGCGCCGCGCCAGCGCCAGAATGTAAGTGGTCAACTCCGGCTCAATGCGAATGGCGCGCACCTCGGCGCAGGCCGCAGATAATAATTCACTCGGTATGGGCGCAATCTTTGCGTCTTCCAGCAATCCCGCGCCGGAGACATTGTGGTGCCGCTCCAGAATCTGCAATTCCTCTGCTTCGCTGGGGTAGGCCACGCGAATCTTGAGCAGAAATCTGTCCAGTTGCGCCTCGGGCAGCGGGTATGTGCCCTCAAAGTCGATCGGATTCTGCGTGGCGAAGACGGTGAACCACGCGGGCAGCGGGCGGCGCGTTCCGTCCGAAGTCACCTGACGCTCTTCCATGCACTCCAGCAGAGCGGCCTGGGTGCGCGGCGGCATGCGGTTGATCTCGTCCACCAGCAGCAAGTCGGTGAAGACCGGCCCGGCGTGGAAGACGAAGTTGTCCTTATCAGACTTGGCGCCGGGGCGCAGAATCGTGGTGCCCAGAATGTCTGCCGGCATCAGGTCGGGCGTGGCCTGCACACGCTGAAAGCCGAGGCCCAGCAGCCGCCCCAGAGCCTTCACGATCAGCGTTTTGGCAATGCCCGGCACGCCCTCCAGCAGCGCATGGCCCTGGCAGAGAACGGCGATCAGCACCTCCTCGATCACCTCGCCCTGGCCGGAGATTACCCGGCCCAATTCCGCGCGAGAGTGGGCGATGAGCTGGCTGGTTGCGCGCAAGCCCTCCGGGGTATTAGCGTTTTGGTCTAATTCTTGTTTGTTTTTCTGGCTCATAAAGCCCTTTCCTGCGGTTTGGATTGAATCGTTTCAGATTGCACGGCCTGACTGCCCGGCCTGGCCGCTTCTTTCAGTTTTTCGTAGTGCCCATGCAGCGATTGAATCAGCTTCAGCGCCTGGCGTGGCTCGACGGTTTCGCCCCATGCGGCCTCTTCGCAGGCGGCCAGATCAGCTTCCAGGCGGTCGTCGGCGCGCGGAAAGCGCCGGCGAATCACCGCGGCCAGCTCCTCCGCGCCCATCTTGCTCGCCCCGTGCCCGCAGAGCCGCAAGCTGTGCCGCCGAAACCGCTCCCAGGCAATCGCAACGGCCGTCGATGCGGCTCCGGCCTTGCGATAGAGCGAGCCCAGCGCCTCCAGAAATTCAATCGGCGTGGCGCGCGCCGCCGGAGGCAGGTCGCGCACCGGCCCGCTGCGCCGGCTGAAGCTGAGCACCACCAACAGCCCCAGCACCGGCAAGCCGATCCACAGCAGGGTCCACGCCGGTCCGCCCGCGTAGCTCCACTCGGAGCGAATCTCCCCATGCAGCGACTCATCCCAGTAAAAGTGATGCCCCGCGCGCGGCCCCAGCGAAGCCAGCAGCAGGTCCAGATTGCGGGCGCGGCTCAGCGAGCCGTTTTCGAGAGGCGTCGCGCTGGCCCACCAGACAATGTGCCCCTTGCCCCAGTCATACTCCACCACCGCCGGATGATTTGCGCAATTGTATTCGACGCGCTGCGCCGGGTTGCCCTCATCCCAGGTGGCCTGCGGAACCATCCACACCTCGCCCGAATTAGCCAGCGCGTCTGCTTTCGTATCCAGCCCCTCAGGCTCCAGCTTGCAGGCGGCAAAATGAAACTCGCCGGTTTCGTCGCTGGCCTCGCCGGGCAGGATGTATCCGCCCCAGAAGCCGGTGGAGAGCACGCGTCCTCCGCGCTCCACAATCTTGCGCACCGCCTTGATGTCGTCAGGCTCGCGGGAAAAAGGCTGGGCAAAGATGACCACCGTCTCCGGTCCGGCCGTCTCAGCCAGCTCGCTCAACGGCCGCTCCCAGCGTTCAATCTGATAATTGGAGCGCAGCAGCGTTTCATAAGCGGCGCGCGCTCCGTGCTGGCCGGCCAGGTAGGTCGAGGGCAGAGGATTGTCGTTGTCGTTTCCTCTGGGCATCAGGAAGCCGGTGGCCACGGCCAGCGCAACCGCAATCCCCACGCACCACAGCAGCAATTTGCGATCCTGGGCGTCGAGCGAGGAGAGAAATTTCATCGCGCACCGCCTTGCGCGACACCGCTGCCCCCTGAACTATTTCCTGCAATCAGCCCGTCAGCCACTTCTTCGGCCTTCCGGTAATCGCTCTCGCCCGCCCTCCGGCCGCCGTACCAGGTCCGCTCAAAGCTGCCGGTGAGCGTACTCAATCCCGCGCGGCGCGGGTCGTCCGCAGCCACCAGCGCCAGGTACTCGCGTGGAGTGCGCGCCCGGTCCGCCGGCCACAGCCGCCTCGATTCCAGCCGTGAAATCGCCGCCCAATAGACGAAATGAATCGCCTCGCGCCACTCACCGGCGGCGGCGGCGCGGCGCGCATCGGCCAGCCACAGTTGCCAGTCGCGGGCCGACGCGGCTCCGGCGGCAGGTCCGTCGCTCTCCGGCACCAGGCGGATGCGCCAGCGGCGCTCCAGTTGCAGCAGCCCCCACGCCAGCCCCACGCACACGGCCAGAATGAAGCCCCACACAATCACGCGTCCCGCCCATTCCGTATTTGCGTGCAGATTTCCCAGGTTTTCAAAGAACCGGTTCAGCCATTCGCTCAGCTTTTCCAGGATCGAATCCCGTCGTGTCGGCGCCTCCAGGTTGCGAAAATCGCGCCCGGCCAACACCTGCTTCATCGTCGCTCGTACTTGCGAATAATCGGGCGCCGCGGCGGGCGGACCCATTGCTGCAATGTCGGCCTGGGCTATGTCCTGCATCAGGCGAAGCTGCGCGGCCTGCAACAACTCGCTGGTGGTCGGTTTGGGCGGCAGTGTGGGCTCTTCCGCCGGAGCCTCTTCGGCCGAAGCGGCAGACGTGCTCTTGGCCCTGTCCACTGGGCTGTCTTCCGGTTTGTTTTGAGAATTGTTCCCTTTAGGGTCTTGCGCTTTCTCCGGGGTCTTGTCTTTGATTTGAGCGATTAAGAGCAGCGCGCGCAGCCAGCCGTAGCGCACCAGCCGCCGTTCCGGAGTATTGCCAAGCGGTACATGGTCGTCCCGTCCCACGAGCGCCGGATCGCAGCTTTTGGTGTCCCGCGCCTTGGCGCAAGCCTCCACTACTTCATTCAGATCAACCAGGTGCTGGCGGTACTCGGCGAGCATTGCCTCGCGTACGTTTTTCGTAGGTTGTAGAGCTGGGTCATCGGCACGGGCCGGCAAAGCGCCGCAACCTGCGGCAAAAGCCACAGCCAGCGACATGGCAGCGAGTTGTGCCCGAGCCGTCAAACCTGACCTTCTCCGGCTTGCGAAGGCACAGGCAGCAGACCGTCCTTGCGTACCCGCTGGTCGTGGTAGAGGACGGCGAGAGCGGTGGTGAAGGCCGCGTAGGAAAACAAGCAGGTAGCAATCAACACCAATAGATAACCCAGAATGGCAAGGCCGATCAGGACATAAAATGCCGGGGAGCCTACGGTTACATGAGCCAGCACCGCAATCAGGGCAACCAGCGCGCCCACAAAACAGAAGACGGCCACGCATACCAGACTCACCAGATAGGTGAAGGCATAGACCACCAGCATCACCAGAAATATCCGGCCCATGGCGCCTTTCGTTAGCCGGAAGCTTCGCTGGAGCGAGTCCCACGCGGGCAGTTCCTCCACCACGCAGGCAGGGTAAGCCAGCGTGATGCGCAGCATCATCAGAATGGAGATCACCAGGGCGGCGACATACAGCAACACTCCCAGCGGGATCAGCACAAAGACCGCGGAGCCGCCGGAACTCGAGCCCATCGTGATGTACAGCAGGAGCGCTCCCAGGCCGATGATCACCACGCACGCCACCACCGGAATTAACGTGTACAGGATGCCGAGTATCATCAGCCAGAGATAACGTCCGAAGCGGCGCCAGCCCACGGCGTACGCCTCGCGAAAAGCGACCGCGACGCCCAGATCGGCTTGCGTGGCGGCATAACTGGCTGCCGGCATATAGAGCGCATAAATCAACGGAAAGATCAGATAGGCGCAGATTAAGGCCGCCGGGAAATAAAGAGGAAACATCGGCGGCGTTGCGGTTTTATGGGCAATTTGCGGGATAATCTCAAGAGCCATAAAACCGAATACGATCCCGATGACCACGAATATCGCGACGCAAGGGACTGCCGCAATGCCCAGAAACAGCCGCAGGTGATCCCGCATGAGCCGGTAGGTCCGGTCGAAGATCTGGCCGAAGGTCATAGGAAGCTGGTGAGCTGGGCCAAAGGATGGGCGAGGTGCGGATTCGTTCATTGGGATTCTCCGGATTCTGGCGAAGTTGGTTCCTTGTCCTGCGGAAATTCTACGTCTTGCGGGGTTTCGGGGACTGGCGCAGAGATTGTTCCCGGCGTGGAGATCATCCCCGCCTGCTGCATCAGCCACTCGATGTCGAATCCCTCCAGGCGGATGCGTTGATCGTAGTAGAAAAGCACCAGAGCGATGCCGTAGACCGGCCGGATGAGCGCCTGAACCGCAAAACCCACGCCGTAGCTGATGAAGATGATCGCCAGGCCGGCGGCTTGCTGGTGTTGAGGATCGCCTGAACTCATAAATAGAGAGAGGATGATCGTCAGCGGCAGCGTGATCCCCATTGAAAGCAGCCAACCGAGCAATCCTACCAGCAAGTAAAGTAAAAGAATGCGGCCTTTCGTTCCATTGCTAAGATTCCATGAACGCTTGACGGCGGGCCATGCCCCAATCTGTTCAACCACACAGGCGGGGAAGGCCAGAGAGAGACGGCATAGCATCTGGAATACGTATACAATCAAAGCGATAACGACCAGAATAACCACGAAAATAAAGAGCGCGCCGCTGGTAACATCCCCTATGCCCTCCGTCTGCGCCAACGCAGCACCCCCGGCAAGAATGATGATCAGCACGATATATGCGGCAACAGGAACGGCTCCGATGATGAGCCCCTCAAGCAGATAAAGCCAGATGTAGCGCCAGCCGCGCCGCCACACGCTCTTGTAAGCATCGCGGATGGTGGTCGTTTGACCCAGATGAACACGGGATACGGCATGACTCATGGCTGCCATGGCCAGCGCCGATGCCGCCAGAAGGATAGGCAGCGCCACCAGCGTGACGCCGATGGCGAAGACCGCCACAAGAACGTATCCTGCCTCCTCAGGGACGGAGCCTGCGCCGGCAATGTTCCACCACGCGACAACCAGGCCGATCAGGCAGGCCAGCACCACAATTACGCCGGTGGGGATGACTGAAATTCCCAGAAAGAGGAGAAAGCGCGTGCGATAGAGCTGCGCGGTGCGATCCAGAATCTCGCCTAGCGTTGACGGGCGCAGCGGCTCATTCATGCGCGGCTCCCGGGTCTTGTTGCGGAACTTGTAGCGCGGCCGGCGCGGTCAGTCCCGCGGCCTGCATCATCCACTCAATGTCGTACCCCTCCTTGCGCACCCGTTGGTCGAAATAGAAGAGCGTGATGCCGGCCGCCCAGATCGGTCCCAGGAAGGTGTTGGTAAAGAAGCCGATTACCTGTGATAGCGCAGAAATGCCCGGCCCCAACGGTTGTCCGGGGTGTTTGAAAGCCGCCACAAAAACAAAAAACTGCGTAACGCCGACCAATACCAGCTTGATGACGCCCACTAGCAGCGCCAGCAGGAAGATGCGCCCCCACGCCCCTTTGGCCAGCTCAATGCTGCGGCGAATCGCTGCGCGGGCCTTCATGTTCTCCACCACGCTGGCCGGAATCGCCAGGGAGTAGCGCAGGCTCATCAGGATGGTGTAGATACCCACGGGGATCAGCAGCAGAAAGAACGTTATAAAAACCAGGCCGATGACGACCATCGCCTGCGCGTTGGGCGCGGCAGCCGGCTGTGCGGCTGCGCCCGCGTGGGTTCCCATTTGCTTCAGGCCGTAGAAAGCCAAGGTTCCGAAAGTGACGGCGTAGAGCAGTACAAAAGGTGTCCATACCCGGAAGGCAGTGATGGTCATCAGCCACAGGTAGCGGCCCAGGCGGGGCAAGATGCTCTGGTAGGCGCCGCGGATGGTCGCCGGCTCGCCCAAGTGGACCCAGGCTACGGCGCGGCTGATGGCGGCTGTGGCCGCTCCAAACAGAAGGAAGATGACCAGTAGGGTCACGCCGGTTGTGATTGCCGTCGCCCAGATTACGGCGCTGGCCATGTGCTGCGCTTTCAGCAACGCGCTCAGGCCGATCTGCATCAGGCCCAGCACCAGCACAACGCCGGAATACACCGCAAAAATCCCTGCAAAGAGCAGAAAATGCTCGCGATAGAGCTGCGCGGTGCGGTCCAGAATCTCGCCCAGAGTCATCGGCCGGAGGTTGCTTTCCATGTTAGGCTCCCCTGAAATGCAATGTTTGCGTTTGCCGGGATACTAACACAACTCCGCGCTATTCCAGATGCTGAATCGGAGTTCCCTCGGTGGGCTTCAATTCGAACTGCCGCAGCCATTCGTCGTCGGTCAGCGTCTGGTTCTCCACCACCTTGTCAATGGTCAGAACGACCTGGACCTCCTCAAGCGGGCGCTTGATGACCACCGTAGTCGGATACTTGCTCGCGCCGAACTCATGGTACTCGGAATAGGTGACATGGGTTTCCAGGTTGCCCTCAGTGTCGTATATATCTTGTTGATAAGGCAGCAGGTCGTCGCGGCGGAAGGTGATCACGCGCACCGGCGTCAATTGCCGGCTGCCCGGCTTGCTGCGGCTGATGGTGAGTACGTACTCCGGGATGGTGTACAGATGCTTACGCGCCGTGTCCTCCACCGTTTCCGAGTCCGTCACCACCGCGTACAGGTCGTCCGGCTCCATCCCCCGCACAACCAGCGCGTCCAGAAAGAAACCCGGTCGCAGGTTTTCCAGTTGATTGGCCGATTTCTTCTTCAGAGAATTACCGCCCTTAAAAACCACGTTCCTGGAGGGAATCCACAGCATAAAATTCGCGCCGTCGCTCACCATATCGAAAGCGCGCGTGCCAACCACCGGAACCCTCCCATAGACCCGCAGCATCTCCGGCTTGCGCATCAGGATGTTTCCCCGGATGGTGGTGTAGTCCTTGGCTACGCCTTCCTTGGTCTTCACTACACTGGCCTGAATCTCGACCCATGCCGTCAGGTTTTCCAGCGCCGCCCAGCGCTGGTTGAGGTGCGCCACCAGATCATCCGGCGCGGCTGTCAACTCAATCAACGGAGCCTTGGGAATCGGCAGCTTGCGCGTGGTAGGCAGCAGGGAGCAGCCCGACAACAGGAGCGGAAGAACCAGAACAGCGGCGGAGGCGAGACGACATCGTACATTCATCGCGCGCCTGCCTTCTTCATGGCGTTCCGGTAGCTGGCTACGTTGCGTGCGTGCTCTTTGGCGGTGCTCGAAAACAACGACCCTCCCTGGGGATCGGCCCCCGCGGCCACAAAGTAGAGATAGTCCGTTTTGGACGGCTCCATGGCCGCCTTGAGCGACCGCAATCCGGGATTGGCTACCGGACCCGGCGGCAGGCCGGCGTGCAGATAAGTATTATAAGGCGTGTCGAGCTTCAGGTCGCTCTCGTGGATCACGCCCCGCCAGCGCCCCTCAAGTTCCAGCCCGTAGATAACCGACGGATCGGTCATCAGCGGCATCTTTTTGGCCAGCCGGTTCTCAAAGACACTGGCCACCAAAGGACGCTCCGTGTCCAGCGCCGTCTCCCGTTCCACCAATGAAGCCAAAGTCACCACTCGATGCACGTTCCCCTTCAAACCTATTTGCCCGGCCACAGCGCGAAAGCGCCTGACCATCGCCGCGCAAATCTGCGCCGCACTCGCCTTGCGCTGAAAATGATAGGTATCCGGAAACAGGAAGCCCTCCAGGCTCTTTGCTCCGGGGTCCAGCTCGGCCACCAGGCTCACCTGTTTGGCCGCCGTTTTGAGAAACTCCCGCTGCGTGCCAAAGCCCGCCTGCTCCAGCCGCGCGGCAATCTCAAAGAGGTTTGCGCCCTCCGGCAGGGTGACCGCTCTGGTAAAAACATCGCCGCGCGCGATGCGCGCATAAACTTCGCTGGCCGCTGCCGGATGGTCGAAGCGGTACTCGCCGGCCTTGAGCGTGCCCTGCTTCCACCAGCGAACAATATCAAAGGCATACCGGCTGCGCACAATGCCCGCCGATTGCAGTTGACGGCCGATCCGCATGGTGGTTGAGCCCGGCGCAATCTCGATAAACGTCTCCGTCTCCGGCCCGAAGGGCGCAAAAACCATCCACGCCGCGCCAGCCCCCGCCGCCAGCAGCAAAACCACAAAAACCGCCAGCAAGAAACTCGCGCCGGAACGCTTTTTTTTTCTTCTTGTAGGTCTGCGGCGCGCCATTCCTTGTTGTCTACCCCCTGAACAAAAAACGAGGGAAATCCCCCTCGGGACCCCTCTCTCTGATTGTACCGGGCTGGAGTCTCCTCAACGGGCCATTTCTACCCTTTGGTACCTGGGCCGTAAGCTGCGGTAGCTGGCCTCATCAAGGTATCAGAAGCTGTGCCCCGTTCATCGCGGCCTTTCGCGATGAGCGGGTCTTCCGACAAGGTCGCAGGGTGTACAGTATCGGCAAAGCCCCCTTTGGGGCCGAAATCTCGGAGATGACCAAATAGGTTCAACGTCCGTCTGCCGGCTAGGGATTTGTGAAACAATTGTTGTTTGAATGGGGAGTTGCATGTGCTTTGCGAATGAAAAGACGCTGGTCAACTTATTCATTTCCCAGTTAAGCGCGGAACGATCACCATGGGGCGTCGTGCGGGTTGCCAAGGAGTTCGACTATCAGCGCGGCCGGACTGACATTGTCGCACACGCGCTTGATGATTCGGTCATCGCAGTTGAGGCGAAACTCAATGATTGGCGAACAGCAATGCATCAGGCCTTTCGAAACCGCTGTTTTGCCCATCGATCTTATGTATTGCTGCCAAAGGATACGGCCATGCGTGCCCATCGCTTTGCCGGCGAGTTTGATCGCCGGCGGGTTGGTATCTGCTATCTCGGAGACGCCGAAATAGTGGTACTCCATAGCGCGACGAAATGTGACCCACTTGAGCCTTGGCTCTCCCGCCGCGCACGAATGCATATCGAGGTCGCCGGAGTTAGCGCGTGAGCACGCCCACTGAAGTAGCTCAAGCATTTTGCGTCGCAAACGGCCATCAGTTCATTGGACCGGTCGGAGCGGGCGCGTTTAAGGAGACATTCCATGTTATTTTGGCGACTGGTGAGCCGCAGGCGCTAAAGGTATATCAGCCGGGGTTTTCGCCGGAGCGAACGAGCCGGGAGCTGGGTGCAATGCAGCGTTGTTCTCACCCTAATATCGGTCGCCTTACATCCTTCACGGGATTCTATCTTGACGGAGTCCAATTTCTGCTTTCAGTTGAAGAATTCCTGTCCGGCGGCACTCTTTCGACGAGGCTTCAGCGTGGCCTGCTCAGCGGTCCGGAGTTTCACGTTATTGGTGGGCAGCTGGTTAGTGCAGTTGCTCACATCGCATCTCATGATCTAGTTCACCGTGACATCAAGCCGGACAACATCTTATTCCGGGCAGATGGTGTTACGCCCGTAATAGTAGACTTCGGCCTTGTGAGGGATCTTGTCCGTACGTCGCTTACCCAGACCTGGATGATCCGCGGGCCAGGCACACCGTTTTATGCGTCCCCAGAGCAGCTCAGAAATGAAAAGGCTATGATTGATTGGCGCTCTGATCAATTTTCCTTGGGGGTCGTTATGGCTTTGGCTGTTTTTGGATTTCATCCGTATCAGGATGACGGCGCCTCTCCTGGTCAAACGGTAGAACGCGTTGCTGAACGCGGCTCACAATGCGCCCGATTTGTGGATGCGGCCATACAATCGGGCATGTTATTCCTAGTTAGGATGACGTCGGCCTGGCCGGTTGAACGTTTTCGCACGCCCGAAAATCTCCTGCGGGCATGGGGAAGGTGAAGCGCTAATGTCTGTCTATCATCAAATGGGTCACGACTCGGAGAACCTGCTCTGGACCGATGGGCTCGAACAATACAAGGGTGCGATTCTGAGCCCTGTCAATTATGGAGAGGATAAGACCGTTGCTCAAGTCGAATGGGCCCGTAAACGGGGCGGCTTTGAAACTATCTTTGATCCGCAGCTATATGTACCTAATTCGGAACGTGGATGCTTGCGAGAGTGGCCTTATTTCCCCGACGATGTGGACACCGCCGACCTTACTTCTGATGCATGGTGGGAGGCGCTGCTAGACTCACTTGTCGGAGTTTGCACGACGATTAGACCAACTGCTGTATGCTCGCCGGCTGTCATGCCTGGAACCTATCCAGACGACTATTTTGCCCGCATGGTGAGCATTGGCGACCAGTTATACACACGTTTGGCGAAATGCGGATTGCAAACCGTACAGACCGCAGTTGTCGGCATGCCAGAACTCGCTACGCCCGACAGACCAATGGCGATTGCTTCTATTCTATCGAGATCGCGGACGAATCATATTTATTTGGTACTCGTAAGTCGAACGGAGCCGCGACGTGAACTTATTGAAGTAGAAGAAATCAAGGGCGCGATGCGACTCATTGCTGCAATGCAGACGGCTGGATTAGAGGTTACCGTTGGATTCTCGTCTTCCGATGTCCTACTCTGGAAAGCAGCTGGAGCTAGCCATTGCGCCACTGGAAAATTCTTCAACCTGAGGCGATTTACCAGGACTCGCTTTGAGGAGCCGGGGGGAAGTGGTGGCGGTCAACTCCCATATTGGTTTGAAGAGTCACTGATGGCTTTCCTGCGGCAATCGGATCTGCAGCGCATCATACCGATGGATCTACCGAATCTTGATCCATCCGCCAATCCATTTGGGGTACAGATCCTTGAGCAGATGGCCACCGATCCCGCGCGGGCGTGGCTTGCGTTGGCTTGGCGGCAGTTCATGTTCTGGTTTGCCGATTTGGAAAATCGTCTCGAAACCAGCGCAGTAAATCCTGCTGCCCTGCTCCGAAATGCCGATAGTAACTGGCGAACGCTCGACGATCGGGACTTCATTATGGAAGAGCGAAGAAATGACGGCGGCTGGATACGACCTTGGCGACGCGCGCTGGCCGAGTTCAGGGCGGCGTAGCAGGTTGCTTTATTCTTTCACGCACTAGACGAAAGGGCGGGAGACTACCTACCCAATGGCGCGCAAGCGCTGTCCGCCTGGACAGTCTGCCCTGAGCGAAGTCGAAGGGGCCAGTCCCTTGCAGATTATTACCTTTCCCTGTTGCACACTGATTCCCAGAACTCTTCCTTCAAATCATCGTCCGGCGCGTCTTCTTCGCGCCGTCTTTCATCCGGAAGCTGCCATCAGAGGCCGAAACGTCCCGTAACTCCTTATCCTGGACGACTTTGCAGGGAACTCCTTTGTTATGAGGATTTTGCAGCGCAACCCTGTCTGTAACCTCAAGAAAACAAAGACTTTGCGCCCAAAGTATGGGTGGGGGTACCATCCTTTTCACGTTCTTTGATTCAAGGATCGGATACCACCGTTAAGCTAAAGGCTAGGAGCTAGAAGCTGGAAGCTGTTCGCTATCTCGGCCTTGACGTCGGCAACCGCCGCATCGGCGTGGCTGTCTCGGACGAGCTGGGCCTGACCGCGCAGCCGGTTCTGACGCTGGAGCGCAAGCGCAACAAGCGTGACGACCTGCGCTCATTGGCGCGCCTCTGCCGCCGTTTTGGCGTCGTGGGCATTGTGGTGGGCAATCCCGTGCATCTGGACGGCGGCGTCAGCCCTCAGGCCGCCAAAACCCAGGCCTTTGCCGCCGAACTGGGCGCGTTGACCGGCCTGCCTATCCACCTGTGGGACGAGCGGCTGACCACTCGCGAGGCGCATCAGATTTTGTATGAAGCCGGCCACGCCCGCCAGCAGCATCGCCGCGTGGTCGACCAGGTCGCCGCCACGCTGATTCTGCAATCGTTTATGGACGCCAAGCTGGAAGCCGCATCGAATCCCCGCGTATAATGAAAAGTTGAGTTCTTCTATCTCTTGCGGAAGGCGCAAACCCCGCTCGCCGCCACGGACCCCGGATGCCCGAACACATCAAAAAGCAGATTCTTGCCGAGATCAAACTTCTTGAGCACGAGCTCGCGCACGAACTCCCCGCCGAGATCAAGAAGGCCGTGGCCATGGGAGATCTTTCGGAGAACGCCGAGTATCACATGGCCAGGCAGCGCCAGGACTTTGTGAACGCGCGCCTGGGCCAACTGAACCGGCGCATGGCCGAGCTTTCCCTCGTCAACCTGTCTAATATTCCCAAGGACAAGGTAGGCTTTGGTTCCACGGTGGTGGTCTACGACTCCACCAAGAACGAGGAGATCGTCTACCGACTGGTAACCAGCGAGGAGTCCGATGTCTCCAGGGGGCTGATCTCGACCACTTCGCCCATCGGCCGCGGCCTGGTGGGCAAGCGGGTGGGCGACGTGGCCACCATCGTCACTCCCAACGGCAAGCGCGAACTTGAAATTTTGAAACTGACCACAATTCACGATGAATCCGGCGAGGACGAAAGCCCGGACGACGCCGTCAAAGAACGGCAGCAAGGGAAATCGAAATGACCTGGACCGGCGCTTTTGGCCGCGCCTGCGGATGGCTGCTTGACAAAATCGTTCATGGCCTGGCGCTGACTCGCATCTCGCCCAATGCGCTCACCCTCATCGGCCTGGGCATCAACATCGTGGCCGCATTCCTTTTTGGCCACGCCAACGCCGCCAATGCCGACTGGATGTTCTTCTATGCGGGCGTGGTAATCTTCTGCGCTGGCCTCTTTGATATGGTGGACGGCCGCGTGGCGCGGCGCATCAATAAAGTCACCGTCTTCGGCTCGTTTTTCGACTCGGTGATCGACCGCTACTCCGACGTGGTGCTGTTTTTCGGCTTGCTGGTCTACTATGGCCGCATCAACCGCTTCCGCTATGTGGTGCTGGTGGCCTTCGTCATGGTCACTTCGCTGATGGTCAGCTACACGCGCGCCCGAGCCGAGAACCTCATCCCCCAGTGCAAGGTGGGCTTTATGGAGCGCCCGGAGCGCATTGTGCTCATCATCATCGGCGCCGTTTTCAACTGGTGTGGCGCGATGGCCCCGGTGCTGTGGATTCTGGCCGCGCTTTCCACTATCACCGTCGCCCACCGCATCGTTTACACCTATCAGAACACCAAGCAGATGAAGCCGTTGGGCTGAAGAGCGAGATAACAGCAGATTCGTTCGCCTAAATGACGGCGGATACTTGAAAGACCGGGAGATGATCCCATGCTGCTCAAGTTTTTTAGCTCATCGATTCTGCTGGCTTTGGCCGCACTTCTGCCCTCCGCTTTGTGCTCGGCTCAGAATCTCGATTTTGCCCATGGACTTGGTCCCGCAGCCAATCTCTATCCAACCCAGCAATCCGTGATGACCCAACTCACGTTGCAGGTAAAGAGCATCGTCAACAACTCCACGCAGCCGATTATGAGCTGCGCCAGCAGCAGCAGTTACACAGGCGACGATGTCGGGGATGGCGAGTGGGGCACCATCGCTCTGCTCGCCTTCTGGTGGTACAACAACAACGGCAGTGCGGCCGGCTTCACTTCCCTGTCGCAAAGCGGGAAGGCGTCCGTCACCTCCGCCACATACCAGACATTCGCGCAGAATGAGATCAATTATGCGCTCGGAGTGACGGGAAGCGGCGCTTGCGATTTATCCGACGCCGGTCAGGCCACGGGAGGCAGTTCCTATCTACTTGCGGCCAACGGCTACTATTTTTCAAAATACCATCCCAGCGACACAATCGTCGGCGAGGCGAATTACGAGGAGACGGCGCTCAGCCTGATTTACAAGGACATGATTTACCAGTACAATTCCACGCCCGCTGGCGCCAGCCTATTGACCCCAACCCAGTTGGCAAGCGTGATGAGCAGCGCGCAATCGAACTGGTCCTGGCTCACGATCGATTCGGTCTTCGATCCCGAGCACACTGCCAATCAGGTAATGCAGGCCGTTCTAGGCGGTTACTGGCTGGGCCTCGATATGGGCCTGGATACGGCGCAGTTCAACCAGGGCGCGGTTACGGCGCAGATGAGCGCAGCATTGGACTACTACGACGGAGGACTGGCGAGTTCCAACCAGACGACAGGCTTCCGGCAGGTTGAGATCGCGACCAATCCCCAGGGTTACAAATACTTCACGGAGCATTTTCTCTGCATGTTGCCAACGACTCCCACGACTCGGGTCTACGACCAGGCCAGTTGCACAGCGGGCAACGGCAAGGCGCAGCTTGACGGCTTCGACACGCACTATAGCGGACTGCAATTGACGCACATGGTTCAACTGATCTACATGATGAACCTGGGACAGGCTAAGTATCCGAATCTCTGCAACACGAACAACGGAAGCTCGTGCATCGATTCCAACGTGTACCCGGATGCGCTGGCGGAGGCAGAGTACAGCCGCGACCGGCTTTCGCAGGCAGGCACGATGCACGGCGGCTCGCGCCACAATGAGATGGGCAGCACCTCCACGGACATGACCTTCAGCGCAGGGTATAACTACTTCGGGAAGATCCTGGGAACGGATTTCGGCCGTTCGCTGGTCCGGTTGAATGACAGCTCTAACGGCGCGGGCAGCGCTGACGCCTGGGGACATCGCTCGGCTGAGCTTATCTTTTTGTATCTTAACTATCAACCGTGGGTTACTATGCCGCTGACGGTCAATTCTCTAGCCGGAATGCGCAGAAACAACGTATCCGTCACCTTTGATGCGGGAAACCAGCCGCAGGAGATTTCCGTCAACGGCACCGTGCTGACGGATGCCATTCATAACAGCGTGGTGGGCGGCGACGGAGGCAGCAATACGCAGAGCGAAGAGTTGGGAGTAAACGGCAAGGCGCAGGGACTGGAGATCATCGACGCGAGCGGCAATGTTACCACTCCAGCCACGATGAATCTGCCGATTTATAACTCCACTACGAATTGTACTTTGCATTCGGTTACAGGAACCGCGAACATACCGGGTGGAAGCGCGAATCTGCGGCAGTACTATGTGACCGATGGAACCTCTTTATATATTGTCAGCCTGACGCAGCTTCCTTCCGGCTCGACTTCTCTGACTTCGATTGGCAGTCTACTCGGCATGCCCAACATTTCCAAAGAGAATCGCATCGTCGACATCTGTGCCATCTCCGCCACGCCGTGCGGCAGTTCGACTTCCACCGTGGCGCTCGACTTATCCGCGGGAACAACGGGGAGTTTTGGCGGGAGCTATGGCAGCGCGACGGGCATCCAGACCGGCGACGTCGCGATGTACGCATGGCCGCAGATCGTCGCGGAAAATGCCGCCACTTCGCCCACCGGCTATACCTGGATGAGTCCGGCGGGTGATCCCACGGCTTATACCAACACTCTGGAAGATTTAAGTGATGCGACTCCGCATATCTTCTACTACCCAAACAGTATTTCGGCAATTATTACCAACAGCGGCGAGATTCGCACGCAGATGCAGCCCGTCTCCGGGCCAACCTCCTACAAGCCGGGAGATATGATCGCCTCGGTCGTCCGCATCTCGCCACCGTCGCTTGGAAACACCATGACGATCACGGCCCACTACGCGACGGGATCGACCTACAATCTTGCTTCCTGCGCGAGTTCTCCGTGCCTGGATATTGAAGATACCGGGCTTTCGTTTACGGTTTCTTCTTCAGGCGTCGCAACCTTTACAGACAAGGCTTCAGCACAGACTATCATTTCGCCGGAGTTAACCGCGCAGACCATCACCTTCGGCGCGATTGCAACCCAGACCGTAGGAACGCCGTTGACGCTGACAGCCTCGGCCAGTTCCGGACTGACGGTCAGCTTTACCTCGCAGACCCCAATGATCTGTACGGTCTCTGGAACGACCGCTTCTCTGCTTGCCGCCGGTTCCTGCACTATTGCCGCTTCCCAGGCGGGAAACGCCGTTTATGCGCCAGCCCCCGGCGTTCCGCAGACTTTTACTGTGACCGCAGCCGTTGTTCCCGGCTTTACGGTCGGCGGCACGGCAGTGACCATTGCTACCCCTGGAGCAACCACCGGAAACACCTCGACGATTACCGTAACCCCCAGCGGAGGATTTACGGGCAGCGTGGCGCTGACCGCGGCCATTGCGGGGGGGCCATTCAATGTTTCGGGGGATGCGCCGCAGTTGAGCTTCGGCTCGACCAGCCCGGTCAGCCTTTCCAGTGCTGCCGCGGAGACGGCCACCCTCACTATCTTCACCACGGCGGCAAGCAGCGCGACTCTAGCTTATCCCACGCGTCCAGGAATCCCCTGGCGCAGCGGCGGCGCGGTGTTGGCTTGCATCCTTCTCTTTGGCCTCTCTGCACGCCGCCGCCGCTGGCCTATAATGCTCGGATTGCTCGTGTTTGCGGCATTGCTTAGCGGCGGAGTGTTGAGTTGCGGTTCTGGAAGCATCAGCAGAGGGAGCGGCGGCTCAGGAGGAAGCGGGAACCCCGGCACAGCCACAGGCACCTACCAAGTGACTGTGACCGCTACTTCGGGATCAGTGACGGCGCAAAACACAATCGACGTTCTGGTGCAGTGAGGATTCCGAGGAATCTCCGGTTTGCCTGCCCCGCTGACGGCTTCTACAAATACCATCGCAGTCTGTAGCATTCGCTGTCTTCCTCAGCAATTCACCATCACCACCGAGCAGGGCTGCCCGGGCTCCCATTGAGCCAGAAATTTAGTGACAGCCGACAACTCCATGCGGCTCATAGCCTCGAACTCGCCGTTTTTTTGGCTGTAGAGCAGCTTGCCCTTCTCGCTGAGGACGGCCAGCGCGGGCACGCCTCGCCGCAGAGGAACCTCGTACTGCTCGGCGATGTCCAAATTGGCGTCCATGTGCCCGATGTTCACATGCACCAGCACGAAATTTGCCTCCAGGATGCGCCGGTTGGCCGGGTCGTGGAAGTAAATGTCCAGCACCTGGCAGTCGGGACACCAGTTGCCGCCAAAGTCCAGCAGGATGCGCTTGTGGGTTGTGGCGGCGGTCCTCAGGGCGGCGGCTATGTCGGCCTTGGCCTGCGCCGGGTCGGGATAGATGTCGCGGCCGGCGGAGCGGGCGGCGCCGGCGCTCAAAGCCAGCACGGCGGCAAGAGCGAGATATTTGATGGTCCTCATCGGGAACCCTCCACAACTGTTTACAAGTCTGCCATAAACCTGCTGCGCGCTGCCACAAACCCGGAACGAGCGCCATTTTTCTGCCCCGGCTTGGCTGTGCCTGCTCCCTCTTTGGCGCGAGGGCTTATACTCTTCTGACTGGATGAGAAACTCGACCGATCTGCGTAAACGGCTGGAGTCGGCGGTCTTCCCTGACCTGGGGACGATGATGGAGGGCTATGCGCGGGCGGCGGCGGAGTTGGGCAGGAGCGAGTTCCAGCAAAAGCTGGACTTTACTTCCGAATCCATCGACGCGCTGGACGAGATTCTGGTGGTTGTGGGCGAAAGCCCGGAGCTGGACCTGGACTTCGAGGTGCGCTTGTGGGGCAGCTACCTGGGCGAGGTGGTGCGACGCCGCTACGCCGGCGTCTGGGAGATGAGCCAGTATCCCGGCGGCGTGGTGGCGGTTCCGGCCATCGAGGTGCGCGCCTCAAGGCTCTTTCCGCTGATGAAGGTCTACCGCCGTCTGACCGTGGGCGACGAGGAAGACCTGAGCGCTTTCTACGCCATGGTGACCGAACGGCTGGGCAAGCCGGCGCAGGTAAACTAGGCCCCTGCGCGAGCATCCGGCTTTGTGCGACAATATCATTTGAGAGAGCGCGGCAGCCAGTGCGCGGCGCGCGGAGGATGAAACCATGGGCGATCTATTCCAGCCAACGCATCTGCTGGTCATTGCGGTTGTTTTACTTGTGCTCTTTGGCGGCAAGAAGCTGCCGGAACTGGGCAAGGGATTGGGCGAGGGATTGAAGGGCTTCAGGGAAGGCCTCAAGGGCACGACCGAATCTGCCCCTCCCGCGCCGCCCACGGCGAGTTCGGTGCAGCAGAATGTGGCTCCCACCGCGCCACCCTCCACGCCGAACGAGACCAAGTAAAGTTCCGGCGGGGATTCAGTCCCCGTAGATGCTTACGGCCCGTGTAGTGAGTTGATGGGTTCAAGCAGAAAGGCCTGTGCGCGAGCACAGGCCTTTTCGTGTCCATACGGGTTAAACGGGCCAGCCGCTCCTAGCGGGCATCCTGCCCCGAAGTGTAGTAGCCGGTCTTGGCGATGACCTCCATGCCGGGCCGCTCGACGCGCACATCGATCTTGCGGAACCTGGTGTCGATAATCGGCTGGTGGCTGTAGTAGCCCAGCGTGTACTGGTTGCGCGCCTCCTCGGCGATCTTGGCGTAGCTCTTCTCGATGCCGTCCACGCCGCGCTCGGAGTCCAGCACGCCGCCGGTGGCGTGGGCGTAAGTGATCAGGATGTTGTCTCTCATCATGCCGGGCACACGGAAGCGGCTCACATAGCCCTCGCCCCAGCGGGCCGAGTCGCCCACCAGTGTGCCGTAGACGGCGGTCTTGTTGGTCTCCAGGTACTTCAGCACTTCTTTGAGAGTGGCCTTGGAACCGTACTCCTTGCCGTCACTGATGACGTAGATGATGCGGCGGCGGCCCTTGGGCCGGGTGGAGAGCTCCTTGGCTGCGGCCAGGATGGCATCGTTGAGGGTGTGAATCTCCTTGGGAATGGGCGTCCATGTGCTGCCACCCGCCGACTTTCCGGCTTGCAGGTTGGGATCGACGCAGTTGCCGTTCTGGCGGATATTGCAACTGGAAAATGGCCCGTCGTTGATGGGCACCAGCATCTCCGTGCCGGTGGTCTTGGTCATGGAGAGCACGAAGGGAACCCGCGCGCTCTGCGCTCCCGTGAAGCCCCCGGAACGGTCCTGCGCGCCGTTGTTATAGGAGAAGATGGCTATTTCGTCATAGGGTGTGAGCGCCCCCTGAATGGCGCCCAGGGAATTGTTGACCTTGGCCATCACGTCGGAGGTCAGGCTTTGGTCGATGACGAAAGCAATCGACAGAGGGAACGAATCCGTGGTGAAAAAGGCCAAGGGTTCACGGGTATCATTCTCGTAGACCTTGAAGTCGCGCCAGGTGAGGCCGGCCACCAGCTTTCCCTTTGAATCCTTGACTGTGACCGGGACTTCGACGAAGTTTGTGTGGAGGATGTATGTGGGAATGGCGTTCACGCCTTCGCCGGCGGCGGGCAGATCCGGCGGAGCGGTTTGGACCTGGTCCTTTTCCTGGTCAGAAAGGACTTTGCTGGGCGGCGCCTGGCTGCCGGACGCGGGCTGCTGGGCCGGAGGGTTGGAGGATGAAGTAGGCCCGGACGGAGTTTCCCCAGCGCCCATGCCGGGAGTAATCGGGCCGTTTACGTCCGACGCCAAGGGCTTCGGCGCCTGGGGTTGCGGGGCGTCGGGCACGGGGGGTTGCTGCTGTTGGGCCAGAGCCACAGGGCTCATATGAAAAACTGAATTCGGGCTCAAACTCAGGAGCGCCGCCAGCGCGATTGCCGTTAAACCTAGCTTCACAGGTATTCTCCAATGATCAGTGAACACTGCAAATGTCAGAGTATCAGACGCGCCAGAGTTGCGTAGGTTGCGGCCAGAGGGAAATCGTTCCGGTATGCTCTCTTGAGAGTCCCGATTTCGTCTTAAGGGCCAGAATGTTACCTAGATGGGCAATTGCCGCTTTGCTGCTTGGCCTGCCAGCGCTGGTTCCGGCCTGGGCCCAGCTTGCCCCCTCGCCGGATGCGCCTCCGGTCAGCACCGCCCCGGTCCCGGCGCACGAGGAACAGCCGGTGGCAACCATCAAGTTGAACGTCAACCTGGTGGATGTGATCTTTACCGTCAAGGACAAGGCTGGAAGCCTGGTTCCTCACCTATACAAGGATGATTGCACGGTTTCTGAAGACAAAGCGCCGCAAACGCTCAAGAGTTTTGTGGAAGAGAGCCATCTGCCGCTGACCCTGGGGATTCTGCTGGACACCTCGGGGAGCCAGAGCCGCGTGCTGACTCTGGAGCAGGATGTGGGCAGCCAGTTTCTGGAGCGCGTCATCAAGCAGAAGGACGAGGCCTTCGTCCTCTCGTTTGATGTAAATGTTGACCTGCTGCAGGATTTGACCAACAGCCCCCGGCAGTTGTCGCGCGCCTTGCATAAGGCGGAGATCAACGCCGGCGTCAGTTTTGGTTCAGGGCCGGTTCCCGCCTCTGGAACTCCCCGCGGAACCCTGCTCTACGACGCGGTCTATCTGGCCGCTGCGCAGTTGATGAGCCAGGAGACAGGCCGCAAGGCGATGATTCTGCTCACTGACGGCCAGGACCAGGGCAGCCGCGTCAAGATCAACGAGGCCATCGCGGCGGCGCAAAAGTCCAACGTCATCATTTACACGATTCTGATTGCCGACCGGGACTTTTATCGGGAATCAAACTACAGCGGCTACTCCGCCATGAAAAAGATGACCGAGGAGACCGGCGGACGCCTCATCGACGTAGGCAACAACGGCAAAAAGCTGGAGGCCGCCTTCCAGCAGATCGAAGACGAGCTGCGCACTCAGTACGTGGCCAGCTACACGTCCACGAATACCAAACTGGACGGCGCCTTCCGCAGGCTTTCCGTCGAGTGCCGCGGCGACGGCATGAAGGTTCAAGTCCGCAAGGGCTATTTCGCCATCGCGCCGTAAAATGATTGCACCCCAGGAAGAGTGATCGAGTTGTGTAAAAACAGCTTGAGAATCGCTTAAACTGCCCTGTTTCCGGACAGTAAATTACCTTCGTTTCTCCCCACCGTAATCTGGCGCAGCACAATATATCTCATTAATATCGGCACAGGTTGAGAAAACTTTAGCCTTCTCAACAATATCTTTGAGGGCGCAAGGAATTTCCCTCCAGGAGCCTGCCGTGACGATTAAATGCGCAGCCAGCGAAGGTTTTGAGATCAGTCCCCGGTTTCGCCGCACCCTGGAAGAGCGGATTGAGCGGCTGGAAAAGGATGCTGCATTCGATGAGGCGCAGATATCCCTGCTGGAGGATGGCGACCACATCCGCAGGCATATGAGTCTGGTAGCCATGCAGCGGTGCGAGGCTCTGCGCATGAGGCTGTTCCTGGATCGCGCCAAGACCCGCTTGCCCCGGCCGCTGATCCCGCTGTAAAAAAGGGAACAGGGAATCAGCGAGGGTCCTTGTTATGAGCGTCGAAGTCAGCACCTTTCCTGAGGCAAGAGGACGGCTTTTCCTGCCGGTATGCACATGCTTTCAACAGGATTTAGATATTGCAAGTGACAGTGTGTCATCAATCTAGCTTTTTTCCACCGGTCGCTTTCAGATTTGAAGACAGATCTTCGCTGCGTTTTCCCTCTTCACATCGCAATCCATCCCTCGTACGCTTGGCCTTCATTGCAGGTTTTTAACCGGCGCCTATGCCGGGTTTTGTCCCAGGTTTCATTTACAAATTGATCGTGAGCGAAGACAGCCGCCTGTGCATCGAATGGCCGGTTGCCGCGTTGCAAGCTCGCCGTGCCCGCTAGGGCTGAACGCGCTGCATGCAGGGCAATCCAGCCGCAAGATCTACCAGTAAATGGCCGGTTCGCTCCCGGTCTCCCGGTCTCCAAGCGCATTGCGCCAGCCTGCCGCCAGAGCGGGCGTAGGCGAAGTGTTTCCTGTGGACCAATACAAATTGAACCAAGGAGGTCATCCCCGGCCCATGCGACCCAAGAAAGTGATTCTCTGCGTAGACGACAATGAACAGGAGCTATCCGTGCTCAAGTTCATGCTGACAACCAACGGATACAGGGTGGTAGCGGCGACCAACGGCCAGGAAGCTATCGGCATTTTTTCCGGGACCGCTGTGGATCTGGTGCTGGCCGACTATTCCATGCCGCAGATGAACGGTTGCCAGTTGGTGGAGCGGCTGAAGCAGATCACTGCTCATGTGCCTATGATTTTGCTGGGCGACCCGCAGAGGATGGCGGGCGAGATGCACGCCGCCGATGCCCTGCTGGCCAAGAAGAACTGCTCGTCCCACGAACTGCTGGAGCGCATCAAGGTGATGAGCGCCCGCAAGCGCGGCCCGCGTAAGGGCTCGCAACGGCTGGTCCCCGTGGAGCTGGCGGTGGCGTCGTAAAAACAGGGACTAGAAAAACAGGGACTAGAGATCGGGGAATAGTAAAGAGCCATTCGTGCCAACTTGGTTTGTCATTCCATCTTTACCACGTATTTTGCGGAATAGGTGGAATACAACAGATCCAGTTCAGCCTCTAATCCCTAGTCCCTCGCCTCTTCCCACTTGACGTCTGCGCGGGCTGGTGGGATACTCCCCATCGGTACCCAGTCTGGCGTTTTTTCTTTCCCTGCCAGCGGGGGTTGGCTTTTTATGGACTTAATCGTGATTCGTCTTCTTTTTGTGGCCCTACTTGCCGGGGTCTGTTTTTTCCTTCAACCATTCGGCATGACAGGATGGGTGAGTGCGGCAATGGGCGCTGGGACAGCCGGCGCGGTCATTGTCTTCGAGCTTCGCGTGCGGGCGCTGAGCCTGAAACGGCTGATCGGCGCCGTGGCCGGCAGCGTGCTGGGCATCCTGGGCGCGGCGCTGTTTTGCCTGGTGCTGCGCGGCGCTCTGACGCCAGGGGCCGCATCGTCCGCGATTCAGATATTCATCCTGCTGCTGATGACTTATGTGGGGCTGCTGGTGGGCGCCAGCAAGGGCGACCTGTTGAACCCGGCGGCGCTGGGCACCGTTTTCACGGGCGACCGGCCCACGCGGCGCAGCGCCAAGGTGCTGGACACCAGCGTGATCATCGACGGCCGCATCGCAGACATCGCCGAGGCGGGCTTCATCGACGGCATGATGGTAATACCGGAGTTCGTGCTGCGCGAGCTGCAGACGGTGGCCGACTCCACCGACGGGTCAAAGAGGCAACGAGGTCGCCGCGGCCTGGATATGCTGCAGCGCATGCAATCCAATACCGCCATCCAGGTGCAAATCGTCTCCGAGGACTTTCCCTCCATCCGCGAGGTGGACTTGAAGCTGTTGGAGCTGGCCAAGAAGTGGCAGGCCAAGGTGGTGACCAACGACTTCAACCTGAACAAGGTGGCACATCTGCACCACGTTGATGTGTTGAACATCAACGACCTGGCCAACGCGCTCAGGCCGGTGGTGCTGCCCGGCGAGAAGATGACGGTGCTGATCCTCAAAGAGGGCAAGGAGTTCAACCAGGGTGTGGGCTACCTGGACGACGGCACCATGGTGGTCGTGGATCACGCCCGCAAGCTGATCGGCAAGTCGGTCGAAATCACGGTCACCAGCGTGCTGCAAACCGCCAGCGGCAAGATGATCTTCGGCAAGATGGAAGAGAACGGCAAGGGCGGCGAGGCTGCCTCATCAGTGCCGGGAGGAATGTTGCAAAGATGAGCGAACAGCCCATTGTCTGTAGCTGCCCCAAACAGGAATGTCCGCGTCATGGCAATTGCGTTGCCTGCCGGAAATTTCATCTGAATTCCAAGCATCCCAAGCCGCCGCGCTGCGAAAGAAAACCCGGCGGTCTGCAAAGGATTTTTGGTGCAGGCTCATCGGCTGCAAGGTGAGCCTTGAATCCCATGCCGATAAACTGCTGGCCCCCGCTGCCGGTGTTTGCAGAAAATTACCCCTCTCCGGCGCACAATCAAAGCAATCAAAAGGCAATGCCGCTCCCGATCCTTGACAACTGATTCGCTGACCCGTTATTGATCCAGCCCAAAAGTTTTGAAACGCTGTGCCCCATCCATTCCGCGCTTTTTGCGGAATGGGTGGGAGGGAGTGTTGCATCTCTTTGGGGCGGATCAGCAACGTCTAAAAACCGCATCTTTTCGCCTCCGCCGCTTCCGCAACCAACTCATAAATCATGAGTTAGATCCGCCGCAGGCGCCAAAATGCAACAATTGTTTGGTCCGTTTTCGCCTTTTGGGCCAAAAATCAAAAATCATGTATCCATCATGTTATAAATAACATAACCAATTCGCAGGGGCGAACAAAGGGCATACCAAAGGCGAAACCAAAGCGCGGGATTCCGGCTCTCTCGCCGCTCCATTGTGAGACGCGGGAGGCGCATCCTTCATCGGGATCGAATTTCATATGCGATGGCCCTGTCCCATTGCCACTCCTCAGTATTTCTGCACCTTGGGGTCGATCTCGTCGGCCCAGGCTAAAATGCCGCCGGCGAGGTTGACGACGCGGGGGTAGCCATGCTGCTTCAAGAACTCCGCAACCTGCTGCGAGCGGACGCCCGAGCGGCACTGCACGATCACCTCGCGATTGCGGTCGATCTCGGAGAGGCGATTGGGGACATCGTTTTGCGGAATCAGTTTGCCTCCGATCTGGGCGATCCGGTACTCGTAAGGCTCGCGAACGTCGAGGATGTAAACATCTTCGCCGGCATCGATGCGCCGCTTCAGCTCCTTGACGGCGAGCTGGGGGATTCCGTTTTTCATGGCTTTCTCCGCCGGAGTTTCGGGCACAATGCCGCAGAAATGCTGGTAGTCGATGAGCCGGGTCACGGTGGGGTTGGAGCCGCAGATCGGACACTGGGGATTCTTGTGCAGCTTGAGTTCACGAAATTTCATGGTGAGGGCATCGACCAGCAGCAGCCGGCCGATGAGCGATTCACCTTTGCCCAGAATGAGTTTGATGACCTCGGTGGCCTGGATGACGCCGATGATTCCGGGCATGATGCCCAGCACTCCGCCCTCGGCGCAACTGGGAACCAGGCCTGGCGGCGGCGGCTCGGGATAGAGGCAGCGGTAGCATGGGCCTTGCTCGGTGGTGAATACGCTTGCCTGGCCCTCAAAACGAAAAATGGAGCCGTAGACGTTGGGTTTGCCCAGCAGCACGCAGGCGTCGTTGACCAGGTAGCGTGTGGGGAAGTTGTCCGTGCCGTCGGCTACGATGTCGTAGTCCTTGAGAATTTCGAGGGCGTTTGCGCTGGTGAGCATGGTCTCGTGCTTGACGATGCGGACGGAGGGATTAAGGGCGTTAAGCTTCTCCGCGGCTGAGTCCAGCTTCTTGCGCCCGATGTCTTTGGTGGAGTGGATGATCTGGCGCTGCAGGTTGCTGGCATCTACAACGTCAAAGTCCACGAGACCCAGCGTTCCGATGCCGGCTGCGGTGAGATAGAAAGCCAGCGGGGAACCCAGCCCGCCGGTGCCCACGCAGAGTACGCGCGCGGCTTTCAGTTTCTGCTGACCCTCCATGCCCACCTCGGGCAGGATCAGGTGGCGAGCGTAGCGGGAGAGGTCTTCGGTGGTCAGTTCGGGCAGTGGATTGGGGCTGGTTGTGGTCTTCATCATCCTATTCTAAGATGCGGCTTACCCTTACCGGCGAATCCCGCCCTTGATGGGAATTGCGGTCAACGCTCCGGGTATGCGAGATTGGGTATGCGAGATTGCAGATTCGAGAAGATTCTGCCGATAACAGATTAAGCATTCTCGCAGACTGGAAGGCTGCAGTGAGAAAAAAGGCCAGCAAACCTAATTTTGAGCAGGTTATGGAGAAGCTGCGCGCGCACTCCTTTAACGTGATGCCTTGGGCCGAAGTTGCAGGCGGCGTGCTGGTGACCAAGCACGGGGCCGGGGCGGTTCTGGCGAAGGCGGCGCCGGTGGCCTATGCCGTGCATCCTGGAGTGCTGGTTGGGTGCCGGGTGGCCCGGTTGCTGGATCGCGGCCATCAGAAATTCATTGAAACGCCCCAATTTGAGCTTCCTGCCACGGCCAGCCAGTTGCATGCGATTCACCGCTTCAGCGAAGAGTTGAAGCAGTTGACCGGCGACATCGATCTCTACAACGAGTCGCTGGGCACCACCAGCGACGTGTATTTGTATGACCGCTTGAAGGGCCGTGAAGCTGTGCAGCCTGCTCCGCAAAGCCCGTGGGAGCCAGGAACCGTGTAGTGATACATACCCGATTTTCTGTAATGCATGGTACTGAATGATCCGGGAAACAGGCGGTGAAGGCGATGAAATCGACAGAAAAGGCGCAGGACGCCAGCCCGTCGCAGGCAACGCCCACCGGCCGCGACCGGCGCGGGGCGGCGCGGGAAGAAGTCGATACCTCGGCGGTGATTTTTCTCATCAAGATCGCCTCGCGGCTGTCAGGGCGCATTCTGGACCTGAGCCTGGGCGGCTGCCGCATCCGCGCCGATGAGCGCTTTCCGGTGGGAATCTATACGCGGGTGGAGATCGAGTTTCGCCTTGAAGGGCTGCCCTTTCGGCTCGCCGGCGTCGTCCAGGCCATTCACGACAAGCACACGATAGGCATCCGCTTCCTGGATATGAGCAGCCGCAAGCGGGAGCATGTGGAACAGTTGATCGAAGAGATCCGGGAAATGAGAGAAAAGGGACAGGAAAAAATGAACAAGGAACAGGGAATAGAGAATAGGGAATAGGGTATAAATAGAATCTTAGCGGCGGCGGGCGCGCTCGCGTTGCAGTTCGCGATATAGCTCACTTTTAGATTGACCCAACTCACGCGCCAGGCGCTTGAGGGCTTCCTTTTCGTCTACGCGGGCTTCGGCCATAAGACGGGCGACTCGAACGGCAATATTCTCCTGTGCGCCGGATGAGGATTCTGCTCCAAGCTGCGCCGGTTGCGCATCGACCAGCAAAGTGATTTCGCCGCGCATGCGATCGCGGCCGGCCAATTCGCGGCGCACCTCGGCCACCGTTCCGCGCAGAAACTCCTCATGAATCTTGGTCAGTTCACGGGCCAGTACGACGCGCAGGGCGGGACCAAAGACGACTTCAAGGTCCACAAGGGTCTGCAGAATGCGGTGGGGCGCTTCATAAAAGATCAGGGTGCGCGCGGCATCGTATTTTTGCACTTCGGCGGCCAGGGCTTCGAGCCGGGTACGCCGGGCGCCAGCCTTCTCTGGAAGGAATCCGATGAAGTGAAACTCATCGGCGGGCAAACCGGAGGCCACCAGCGCGCTAAGCGCCGCATTAGCTCCGGGGATGGGAATCACCGCGACGCCGGCGGCAATGGCTTCTGCTGTGAGCCGGCCTCCGGGGTCGCTGATGCCCGGCATTCCGGCGTCTGTGACCACGGCTATGGCCTTCCCGGCCTTTATGTTTGGGATCAGTTCGGTGGCACGTGCGTGCTCGTTGTGCTGGTGGCAGCTCACGGTGGGGGTGGTGATCTCGAAGTGGTTGAGCAGCTTCTGCGTCTGGCGTGTGTCCTCGCAGGCGATGCGGTCCACGCGGCGGAGCACGTCCAGGGCGTGCAGGGTGATGTCGCCCAAGTTGCCGATGGGAGTGGCTACAAGGTAGAGGCCGGGTGCGAGCGGTGAGTCGGGATCTGCGGACATGGGTACCGTCAGCCTCCGGCTTTCTAGAGGGCTTTCTCGCGAGCTTCTTCGCGTTCCAGGCGGCGCTGCTCGGCCAGGAGTGACATGGCGCTCATCAGGTTCTGGACGCTGACGATACCGACCACGCGCCCGCTATCCGTGATGGGAATCAGGGAGAGTCCGCGGCCGGTCTGGATGCGGCGAATGGTGGTTCCCAGCGTGTCCTCGGGGCGCGCTATCTGGAAGGCCTTGGACATGGCCGCCTGCACGTAGCCGTTGCCGTCAGTGCGCAGCGCATCCACAATGCGCTGGCGGCTGATGATGCCCACCAGTTGGGCGCCTCGCACAACGGGAAAATCCTCTTGCAGCGAGTGGACGCAGCGCACCAGCGCGCCGGCCAGAGTGTCGGAGGCGGAGAGGGTGGCGAAGTCGGTGAGCATGACCTCGCGCATATGCACGGTGTCCACCACCGACTGGAAGAAGACGCCCTGATCCTCGATCTGCGCGCCGATCATGATGAAGAAGCCGGCGATGATCAGCCAGGGACTGTGCAGCAACATGCCGGCTACCATGGCGATCAGAGCCAGAATCTGGCCCAGTCCGGCAGCCATGCGTCCGGCGGGAGTAAAGCCGTGCTTGCGGGCAAAGCTGCCGCGGAGAAGCCGTCCACAGTCCAGAGGGTAAGCCGGGAGCAGGTGCAGAAGACCCAGACCGGCCTGCATCCATACCATGCTGCGCACCATCGAGGCGGCCGATATCAACGGCTGGGCAAAAAGATGAATATCGCCGCTGGCGCCCATAAACGCCGCGGCAAGGATAAGCGCCGTTGCCAGGTTGGCCACCGGGCCGGCCAGCGCCAGGCTGAACTGTCCGCTGCCCTGACTGGAGCCTTCCTGACTTTCCGGGTCGGCGTAGGCATACATTCCGCCGATGGGCAAGAGCAGAATGGCGCGCAGGCGCAATCCCAGCCATGCAACCACCATGAGCCTGACCGTCTCCCGCACAGCGACGGCAGCCACCAGCGTCAGGAACAATCCCAGGCCGGCCGCGATGCCGGATGAGCCGCTCAACGCCAGGCACACGACGGCCAGAAGCGGGAAGAATACATGGATGCGCAGTTCGACGCCCATCCAGCGGCCCAGCGGAATTGACCAGCCACGCATACAGAATGATTGTAGAGGGTCAGCCCCCGATTCCCGTATGCTGGTTGGCGTGCGCATCATTGCCGGATCGCTGGGTTCTCGCAGGCTTGAAGCTCCGCCGGGGCTTGCCACCCGGCCTTCGAGCGACCGGCTGCGCGAAACGCTGTTCAACGTGCTGGCCGCCCACATACAGGGAGCGGTCTTTCTGGATTTGTATGCCGGATCGGGCGCGGTGGGCCTGGAGGCGCTGAGCCGCGGGGCTGCGCGGGTGGAGTTTGTGGAGCGGGCCGCGGCGGCGCTCAAGGTTTTGCGCGGCAATATAGAGAGGCTGGGGCTGGTGGAGGGATTCTGTGTTCACGCCTGCGCCGTAGGCGCGTTTCTGCGCCGCGCGACAGTTCCAAAGCCAGAAAGTCACGAAAAACGAGAACGCTACGAAGTAGTATTTCTCGATCCGCCCTGGGATGCCGCCGAGGAGTACGCGGCTACGCTGGGCCTGCTGGGCGGCTCGGCTGCCGGGCTGCTGAGCGCGAATGCCGTAGTTATTGCCGAGCACCGGCGCAAAGTGCGGCTTGAAGGGCGATACGGCAGCCTGGAACGCACCCGATTACTGGAACAGGGCGATGCGGCGTTGAGTTTCTTTGCCGGAAGCCGCAGTCTTCAGCCGGAGTGATCGGGCCGGGCCGGTCTGGATCACTGAGTGGAGCCGCAGGGCCTGGAAGCGGATATAGTACGTAACCAAGGTTTAGCGGAAATATTTTTCACAGTTTTGGGAGGGGAATCAGGCTCAAAATCCGCTGTTTTTTCATTTCAGGCAAGGGGATTTTGCTTTTTCAGGGCACAAATCAGCCGAATGTGAGCGAGGTCACTTTTAACCCCATTGACAGTGGAAGATAGGAAGAGAAAAATGGCGAAGCGGGGTAAACTGAGCCGTTTTATGCGGCCTATGGAGGGAAAGTGAAAAACGCAGGGAAGATGCTTGTTTTTGGAATGGTGGGTTTTCTGAGCGCAGGGTTATTGCTGAACGGCTGCAAGTCAGCGCCGGAGTTGACGAAAGCCAGCGCGCTGGCCTTGATCCAGGCCAAGTATGACCAGACGCCAGCGGCGGGCGTGGCCATCGCGGTGGATGTGCAGGGGTTGAAGGATGGTGTGCAAGCCAAGTATTGGGAAAAGGCCACGGTTTATGCCAACCGGATCTGGGGCGACTTCAAGCTAACTCCGGACGGCAAGAAGGTGCTCAAGCTATCCGATGGGGGCGATGTACTCAAGTGGCGCCCGGATCACGACCCCGACCCGAACTATTCGGTAGTGGTGACATCGGTGGCCACCAATCATCTGAAGGCGCAGGACGTGCAGGAGCCGCAGGACGAAGTGCTTCCCGGCGTAGATACGGCCAAAGGAGCAGATTTTAACGAGGTTGTGAATCTGGACGGTTTGCCGGCCCCGCTGGCCAAAATTGCCCACAACGCCATCAATAAGCTGGTCACCAAGCGTCATGCTGACTTTGCCTATGAAAATGGGGCCTGGACACTGCACTCGATCGAATAAAGCGGAATAATCGTGAGGGGTGGGGTTGGATACATTGACCCCGCCCCGATTTCTTGTTATTGTTAGAAGGTTCCGCAAGAACGCCGCTGTTCGTGTGTCTTGACGGCAGGGCGTGGGGACAGCCCGGTCCGGCTGAAGCCGGCGGGACTGATTTCCAAGGCCAGGAGCAGCAGGCTGGCCAGACATGACCCGGAATCGCTCTTCTCTTGCAAAGGGCAGCCGGGGTTCCCGGCGACAGGTCTTCGTCGCTGGGGTAGAGAGACAAATCGCATCGGCGCCCGCGCGTACTCCGCCACGGAGGGCTATGCGGGCCGGAACCGGCGAAACGGAGTTGGCTTTCCAGAGAATTTGGAAACGCGCGGCCACCGTCCTGGTTCTCGTCTGAGATTGGAACGAAGACAGACGCGAAGCAGCAATATAGGGCTTCCGTGTGCGTACGCGACGAGAAATCGTTGCGTTCTCACCGCGGGAGGCCTACGAGTCTGCGCGCGGCGGTCGAACTTGATGGGTCAAGGATTTTTGGCGTTAAGGAGTTTTGGTTTGCCTACTTTTAATCAACTTGTCCGCAAGGGGCGCACGGCCCCCCGCTACAAGACGGCATCGCCGGCCTTGCAGGCCTCGCCGCAGCGGCGCGGGGTTTGCACCCGCGTTTATACGCAGACGCCCAAGAAGCCGAACTCGGCGCTGCGCAAGGTCGCCCGCGTGCGGCTGACGAACGGGATTGAGGTCACCACTTATATTCCCGGCATCGGCCACAACCTGCAGGAGCACTCGATTGTGCTGATTCGCGGCGGGAGAGTGAAGGATCTGCCGGGTGTCCGCTATCACGTGGTGCGCGGGACGCTGGATTCGGTGGGTGTGAATGAACGCAAGCAGAGCCGGTCGAAGTACGGTGCCAAACGCGCCAAGGGCGCGGCCAAGTAGCAGTGGGACGAGCTGCTAGCTCTTAGCTATCAGCGTTTAGCTTGTTCGGTGGCGGATTGATCCGATGCGGCGAGCTTGAGTGGGACGGAGCTAACAGCTAATGGCTAAAAGCTGGAAGCTGTTTTTTGAGGGTTTTGAGGATTATGCCGAGAAAAGGGCACATTGCGAAGCAGGAAGTGGCGCCGGACCCGGTTTACGGGTCAACGCTGGTCACCAAGTTCGTCAACTCGATGATGTGGGGCGGCAAGAAGTCGACGGCCCAGAACATCTTTTACGACGCGATGAAGATGCTCGAGGAGAAGGGCGGCGGCGACGATGCCCTCAAACTCTTCAAGAAGGCAGTGGAGAACTGCAAGCCACTGCTTGAGGTGAAGACCCGCCGCGTGGGCGGCGCCAACTACCAGGTGCCGATCGAGGTCAATCCCGACCGGCGCACCTCGCTGGCCATACGCTGGCTGATCACCTATGGCCGCAGCCGCGGCGAGAAGGGCATGACCGACAAGCTGGGCAACGAGCTGCTGGATGCGGCCAACGGGCGCGGCGCGGCGATGAAGAAGAAGGAAGATGTGCACCGCATGGCCGAGGCCAACAAGGCCTTTGCCCACTACCGCTGGTAGGACGCAGGGACCAGGGACTAGTAGATCTAACCGCGAGGCGAGAAGCTCTCGCAAAGGAAGTAGTAGCCGTGGCTCGCACTGTACCACTCAATCGCTGCCGAAACATCGGAATCATGGCGCACATCGACGCCGGGAAGACGACAGCGACAGAGCGCATCCTGTATTACACGGGCATCACGCACCGCCTCGGCGAAGTGCATGAGGGCACGGCGACCATGGACTACATGGAGCAGGAGCAGGAGCGCGGCATTACGATTACTTCCGCGGCCACTACCTGTACATGGAACGACTACCTCATCAACATCATCGACACCCCAGGCCACGTGGATTTCACCGCCGAGGTGGAGCGCAGCCTGCGTGTGCTGGACGGCGCGGTGGCGCTGTTTGATTCCGTTGCCGGCGTGCAGCCGCAGACGGAAACCGTGTGGCGCCAGGGCGACAAGTACAAGGTGCCGCGCATCTGCTTTGTGAACAAGATGGACAAGAACGGCGCCGACTTCGAGCGCGTTCTGGACAGCATTCGCAAGCGGCTGGGCGCGCGGCCCGTGGCCTTGCAGATTCCCATCGGCGCCGAGGCTAACTTCAAGGGCGTCATCGACCTGATCGAGATGCGGTCCGTGGTATGGCATGACGAAACCATGGGCGCCGAGTTTTCTATCGAGCCGATCCCCGCAGCGTTGCTAAAGAAGGCCGAGGCCTTCCGCCTGCAGTTGATCGAAATCATTGCCGAGACCGACGACGTGCTGCTGGAGAAGTTTCTCCAGGGCGAAGCGCCGTCGATTGCGGAATTGAAGACCGGCATCCGCCGGGCCACCATCGACTTGAAGGTCTTTCCGGTGATCTGCGGCAGCGCCTTCAAGAACAAAGGCATCCAGACGCTGCTGGACGCGGTAGTCGATTACCTGCCCAGCCCTCTGGACAAGCCACCGGTCGAAGGCATTGATCCCCGCCATCTTAGCCATACGGAGTCGCGCAAGCCGGACGACAACGAGCCGCTTGCCGCCCTGGCCTTCAAGATCATCAACGATCCCTTTGGCAAGCTGGGTTTTGTCCGGGTCTATTCAGGCTCGCTCAAAACCGGTGACATGGTGCTCAATCCTCGCACCGGCAAGACCGAACGCGTGGGCCGGCTGGTGAAGATGCACGCCGACAAGCGCGAGGACGTGAGCGAGATTCTCGCCGGGGACATCTGCGCCTGCGTGGGCATGAAGGACCTGAAGACCGGCGACACGCTGTGTGCGCCGCATTTCCCTATCGCGCTGGGCGCGATCACTTTTCCGGAGACGGTTATCTCTGTCGCGATCGAGCCCAGGACCAAGGCCGATCAGGAAAAGATGGGCGTTGCCTTGGCGCGCCTCGCCGACGAGGACCCCACCTTCAAGGTGCGGACAGATGAAGATTCCGGGCAGACGATCATCAGCGGCATGGGCGAACTGCACTTGGAAATTTTGGTAGAGCGCATGAAGCGCGAGCACAAGGTCGAGGCCAATGTGGGCGAGCCCAAGGTAGCATTTCGCGAGACCATCCGCAAGAAGGCCGAGGCCGAAGGCAAATACATCCGCCAGACCGGCGGCTCGGGCGCCTGGGGCGTTTGTGAGCTGCGCGTCGAGCCCAACGCTCCGGGCGCGGGCTACGAGTTCATCAACGCGATCAAGAGCGGCGTGGTGCCCAAGGAGTTCATCAAGCCCATCGACCAGGGCGTGCAGGGCGCGCTGGAGATGGGCATCCTGGCCGGATACCCCATCGTGGACGTGAAGGTGACGCTCTTCGACGGCAGCTACCACGAAGTGGACTCCAACGAAATGGCCTTCAAGATTGCCGGCTCCATCGCTTTCAAGGAAGCCGCGCGCAAGGCTTCGCCGGTGCTGCTGGAGCCGGTGATGGCCGTTGAGGTCACCGTTCCCGAGGAGTTTATGGGCGTGATCATCGGCGACATCAATTCACGCCGCGGGCGCATTGAGGGGATGGAGCATATAGGCGGGTCGCAGGTGATCAAGGCGATGGTGCCGCTCAAGGAGATGTTCGGTTATGTGAACGACATTCGCTCTTCAACGCAAGGGCGCGCGTCGTATTCGATGCAGTTTGCGCGTTATGAAGAGGCTCCGCGCGTAATTGCCGACGAGATTATCGGCAGGTCGCTGGGCAAGTAGGACGAGCTTTTAGCTGTTAGCTAATGCTTGGGAAGATTGAAGGCTGTAGTTTCAGGCAAGAAAAGCTAGAGGCTAGCAGCTAGAAGCTGATTTTTGGGGCTGGAGCCGGATAGCTGGCGCCCCGAGTTGAAACGGGCAGTACAAGCTATGAAAGGGAGTTGAGACTTTTATGGGCAAGGAAAAGTTTGATCGCACGAAGCCTCACGTGAATGTGGGGACGATTGGCCACATTGATCACGGCAAGACGACGTTGACGGCGGCCATCACCAAGGTGTTGGGCAAGAACAACCCCAAGATTTTGTTCCGCTCTTTTGATTCGATTGACAACGCGCCGGAAGAGCGGGAGCGGGGCATCACCA
>Ga0326727_10003263_pt1 | contig 52507 bp, 40 predicted proteins | sample MB2enrmetagenome_FD_207643 | JGI IMG/M metagenome (GOLD analysis project Ga0326727, IMG submission 207643) | Lab enriched peat soil microbial communities from McLean, Ithaca, NY, United States - MB29MY | ecosystem: Environmental > Terrestrial > Soil > Wetlands > Peat | place: USA: New York...
GCGCCAACCACCGTCTCCACGGCGTAGTCGCCTCCCTTGACAATCACGTCGGGCCGCGTGGCCACGATGACCTCCAGCGGAGTCGGCTCGCCGAAGACCACCACGGCATCGACGGCGGCCAGCGCGGCCAGCACGCGGGCCCGATCGGTCTCGCCTACGATGGGGCGGCTGGGGCCTTTAAGGCCGCGCACCGAGGCGTCGCTGTTGATGGCCACAATCAGCCGGTCGCCGAAGCTCCGCGCCTGCTCCAGAAGCGTGATGTGCCCGACATGCAGCAGATCGAAGCAGCCGTTGGCGAACGCCACCCGCTCGCCGTTGGCCTTCCACAGCGCGACGCGGCGCACCAACTCCTCGCGCGTCACCACTTTGTCCTCGCCGTGCAGGGCAATCTCCGGGGCAAGCGCGGCCAGCAGCTCGTACTTCTCCACCGGGACCGTACCGACCTTGCCCACCACAATGCCGGCCGCGATATTGGCCAGTTCCACGGCGGTCTCCGGCTTGAGCCCGGAGGCCATACACAAAGCGAGCACGGCAATCACCGTGTCTCCAGCGCCGGAGACATCGAAGACCTTGCGCGCCAGGGCCGGCGCCATGAAGCGGTTGCCAGGCCGCACCAGCGCAATGCCCTTCTCGCCCAGCGTCGCGGTCAGGAATTCGAGATCGAGATCCGCCACCAGCGCCTCGGCCGCATCCAGCAGTGGCTTCAGCTCGCGCCCTTCCAGATGCAGCGCAGTGAACAGTTCGCCGAGATTGGGGCAGATCGTCGTAGCGCCGCGATAGCGTGTGAAGTCGGCGCTCTTGGGATCGACCAGCACAGGAATCCTCCGCCCGCGCGCAGCCTGAATCACCGCCTGACAGACCTTCGCCGTCAGCACTCCCTTTGCGTAGTCGGAGAGCACCACCGCATCGCAGCCGTCGAGATGCGCCAGCACGGTCTGGACAAGCCGGTCGTAGTCGTCCTCCGATCGCGCGCCCAGCCGCTCGCTGTCCAGCCGCAGCATCTGCTGCCGTCCACCCAGGATGCGCTGCTTGGTAATGGTGGGAAATCCCTCCGAAACCACAAACTCCGGCGAGATCCCATTCGCGCGCAGTCCTTCCGCCAAGAGCCGTTCGTCCTCGTCGCCTCCGGTAAACCCAATCACCTCGGCGTGCGCGCCCAACCTGCTCAGGTTCATGGCCACGTTGGCCGCGCCGCCCGGCTGATGGCTCTGGTGAGTGGCGTGCACCACGGGCACCGGGGCCTCCGGGGAGATGCGGCCCACCTCGCCCCAGATGTACTTGTCGAGCATCACGTCGCCCACAACCAGCAGACGCTTGGAAGTCCACTTCTGCTCGATCTCCTGAATCACCTCGTGCAGTTGCTCAATCATCGCGCTCCCTCGGTCTGCGCGGCGGCGGCAATCGGTAGAACCACAGCGCCCTCCTGGTCCATTGTGTTCATGCAGTCCAGCTCGATCCAGTCGCAGAGCATGTGCCCGGCCAGTATGTGCGCCTCCTGAATGCGCGCCGTCTCCTTCGATGCAACGGCAAAGAGATGATCGGCCAGTTTGGCCATCCTGCCGCCCCCCGCGCCGGTAAAGGCCACCGTCGCAAGCCCCCGACTGCGCGCCGCCTCGAGCGCGGCCACTACGTTCCGGCTATTGCCGGAGGTGGAGATGCCCACCAGCAGATCGCCAGCCACTCCCAGCGCTTCCACTTGGCGAGAGAACACCGCCTCGTATCCATAGTCGTTGGCAATCGAGGTCAACGCGGAGCTGTCGGTCGTCAGCGCCAGCGAGGCCAGGCCGCGCCGCTGGCGGAGAAAGCGGCCCACCAGCTCCGCCGCCAGGTGCTGCGAATCGCCCGCGCTGCCTCCGTTGCCGCACCACAGGATCTTGCCGCCGGCCCGCAGCGTCGACACCATCGCCCGCGCAATCGCCTCCAGCACCGGCTGCTGCGACTCCACCTGGCGCACAACCTCCAAATGCTCCGCAATGGCCGTGCCGAAGATGCTTGCAGCATCGGGACTACTGGACATGGTTCCCTCACTCTCTGTGCCGCTGCGTTCAGAACTCGTTCCGCGCGCCTTTAGGTGTTTACAACGCTATTGCTATCATAACGGGGTGTCCGACTCCGCTAACAGCTTTTCACTCCGAACCCTGCGCACCGTCTTCCTGGACCGCGACGGCGTACTCAATCGCAAGTTGCCCGAAGGCCGCTATGTGACCACCTGGAGCGAGTTCCAGCCGCTGCCCGGCGCGGCAGAGGCGATCAGCCGGCTCAACCGCGCGGGAGTGCGCGTGGTCGTGGTCTCAAACCAGCGTGGCATTGCGTTGGGACTCTACACGGCAGATGATGTGCGCCAGATCCACTCCGCATTGCAAAGCTGGTTGCAGCCGCAGGGAGCGCATATCGACGCCTTCTACTTCTGCCCTCACGACACGCAGCAATGCAACTGCCGCAAGCCGCTCCCCGGCCTCTTCGATCAGGCCCGCGCCGGCTTCCCTGAGATCGTCGCCGCATCCAGCTTCATGATCGGCGACTCGCTCTCCGACATTGAGTTCGGCCATCGCCTGGGCATGACCACCGTCTTGCTGGAAGGCGATCCCAAACACCGGAAATCAGGAGACGAGACCGCGCGCCAACTTGCCGACTGCTGCTTCGCCTCTCTGCCTGAGGCCGTCGACGCCCTTCTCGCTTCGTCCGATCGATCGGCCTGAACTATCCGCCGATCGCGCGCAGCGTGGCGCAGGTTTCCGCAATCCCCTCTTCCAGCCCTGTCATCGCCAGATCGCAGCCCAGCGCGCGCAGTCCTGTCAGGTCGGCCTCCGTGAAGTGCTGGTAGCGGCCCTCCAGATCGGCGGGAAACGGAATGTACTCGATCGCGGCCTCGCCATGCACCGCCATCAGCGCTCGCGCCACATCGTTGAAGCTGCGGCTGGCGCCCGTTCCGGCGTTGACCACACCGCGATAGAGCTTGCGCTCCTCGCCGGCCTTGGGCGCGTAAGGCCCGATCTGCGCGAAGAACAGATTCATCCGCGCCAGGTCGCGCACGTAGACGAAGTCCCGCCGCTGCTCGCCGTCGTCGTAGCCGCCGCTGCCAGCAAACAGCCGCACCTTGCCGGTGTCTTTCATCTGCTTGGCGAAGTGGTGTACCACCGAGGCCATGCGTCCCTTGTGCTGCTCCCTCGGCCCATACACATTGAAGTAGCGCAGCCCCACGGCCGTGATCGGCACCTGGTCCAGAGCAAGCTGATTGCGGAAGTAATGATCGAAGGCCAGCTTCGAAAAGCCATAGACATTCAGCGGCCGCTCGTTCTCCAGCGTCGGCGTGAAGTGTCCCGGCCCGGAGAGCCCGTAGACCGCCGCACTGGAGGCAAAGACCAGCGCCGCGCCCTGCGCGATGGCAAAGCGCAACACCTCCTTGGTGTACTGGAAGTTGTTGTCCATCATGTACACGCCGTCGTCCTCCAGCGTGTTGGAGCAGGCGCCCTGGTGCAGGACCGCCTCAATCCTGCCGCCTCCCAGCGCGTCCTCCGCAATGGCGCGGCGAAACTCCCGCTTGTCCATGTAATCCGCATAACGCGCGCCGTGCAGGTTTTGGAACTTCCGCGCATCGGCCAGGTTGTCCACCACGAGAATGTCGGTGATGCCGTGGGCATTCAGCTCGTGAACCAGGTTGCTGCCGATGAAGCCCGCGCCTCCGGTAACAATCAACATTTTCGATGGCCCTCCTTTAGCGCTGGATGTCTATCCAATAATAGGCTTCAAACAACGGCGATTGCAGGTTTCTCCCCGGCATGGCCGCTCATCACCCAGCCCCAGCTAGGCCATCTCCGCAACGGTAATGGCGGTGCGGCTGCTCTCCATCTGCCATAAATGTCGAAAGGATGGTAGCGTTACCGGGGCTCGAACCCGGACTCTCCGCCTTGAGAGGGCGGCGTGTTAACCAGTTACACCATAACGCCATCGTCGCGCGACAGGAGGGTGCTCTCTCCAGTGCAGGTTCAACTATATCAGCCGGTCGTCACCGACTCAACTGTCGCGCCGATTCATGGCGAAGGCTGTGAGTGGTTGTTACATCGCCGGAAAATACGGGGATCCTTCGCTGCGCTCAGGATGACAATCCTGAACCTTACAGCCATTCTTGTATCGATCCAATACGCTGCTACAGGCCGAGCTTCTTGACCTCGTCGTTATAGTACTTGCGGTAGAGGATGTCCCACTCCTGGGAGCCTTCGAGGATGATCTTGCGCTGGGATGCGATCTTGAGCCGCGCGCTGGCGTCGAGCTTGGTCTCCTCGGCCAGCAGCTTCTCCAGCGCCTTGCGCGCCTCCTGGCGGATGGTGTTGCGGTCCTCCAGAAAGTCGCACTCGTCCGTCTCGGCCAGTGTGTCGGCGATGGTGTGGGCCAGCTTGTTCACCTTGTCGCTCGAGATCCTCACAGCACCGCCTTGTACTTGCGCGCCAGCTCGTTCTTCACCTTTTTGAACATCTCCTGATAGTTCGCGCCGGTCCGCAGCATGTCTTCCTGAAAGGCGTCGAGGATGACGCGGACCTCTTCGTTGATGCGGTCTTCCAGCGCCAGCTCATCGATCATGGCAGCCGTCACCCGCTCGTTCAGGACGGCAGGCTTCGCCGTCTCGATCATCTTGGCGTCGACCAGGTGTTTCACCGTTTGGCGCGCCAGATATCCGACATAATCCCTTGAGAAGATCATCGCTTTGCTCCAGAATACACCAGCGCGCGCTTCGGTTGCAGGAGGGACGATTTTGCTTCGCGGGCACCCCGTCGTGCATGATGGAACCAGAGGCAAGCCTTATGACGCACCGCACCCGATTCCGCAAAAAGCCCGCGCCGGAGCAGAAGGCTACGCCGATGGCGCTGGGACCAACGATCGGGCTGATGGCTGTGTGTCTGGCGGGCATTGTCTGCATGTTCCTGTGGACCACCCGGCACGCGACGGCGCCGGTTGTGCCTGCTTCGGTTCCCGCCGCGCCCGCGTATGCGCCGAAACACATCTACTCCGAGACGGCCAATCCGAGCGGCGAGATTGCCGCCGCGCTGGCCCAGGCGAAGCGCGAGCACAAACGCGTGCTGCTGGACTTCGGCGGCGACTGGTGCGGCGACTGCCAGGCGCTGGACCTCTACTTCCATCAGGCACCCAACGACGCGCTGCTGACGGACCACTTTGTGCTGGTGCATGTGTGGATCGGGCACATGGACGCCAACCTGGACGTGGCAAAGAGATATGGAGTGCCGATCAACAAGGGCGTGCCCGCGCTGGCCGTACTGGGGGCGGACGGCAAGCTGCTCTACGCGCAGAAGGCGGGAGAGTTTGAAGACATGCGGCACATGGAGCCAGCCTCGGTGACCGAGTTCCTGGAAACGTGGAAGAGCTGAGCGGGGCAGACCCAGCCCACGGGCCGGTGCAGGCTGCGCCGGGGCCGGAGGCGCGGTCGCGCAGCCGTCGCGCCCGCATGAAGCGGCTTCTGCGCTGGTACGCGGTGCTCGTGCGCGCGCTGCACCGGACGCTGCTGAGCGTGCTGGCGCACGACTGTCTGAACATCGCGCAATCGACCGCCTACTCGGCCATTGTGGCGCTGTTTCCCGCGCTGATTGTGGCGGCAGCGGTGATTGGCCTGCTTCCCGACACCGCGCCGGTGCGCTTCCAGCTTACGGACTTCTTCGACCGGGTGCTGCCGGGCGGGGTGAGTGCGCTGCTGGATGCGGCGTTCGAGAATGCGCCGAAGCACACCCACTCGCTGCGCGCGCTGATTTCGGCCGGGGTGGTGAGCTTTGCCGGCGCGTCGAACGTGATTGCGACGCTGATGGAGGGGCTGCGGCGGGCGCGCGGTCTGCCGCGGGCAAGCTGGAGCTTCTGGCAACGGCGGCGGCGGTCGATGGAGCTGGTGCCGCTGTTGCTGGTTCCGCTGACCATCGCGAGCCTGCTAGTGGTCTTTGGCCATGCGGTGTCGGGCTGGCTGTTGGCAAGCATCGGGCCGGGCGGGCGCGCGCCAATCTACGCGGCGACTCTGCTTCTGCGCTGGGCGGTGGCGGTGGGCGCAAGCGTCGGGCTGATTGCGCTGCTATATCACATGGGAGCACCGGAAAAGCGCGATGATCATTCCGCCTGTGCTGCTCAAGGATGGTGGTGGACGAGCCTGCCGGGGGCGGTGCTGGCCACTGCGCTGTGGTTCCCGGCGACGCTAGTCTTCGGCTGGTACGTGACGCGGTTCACCAACTACTCGGAGGTGTACGGGCCGCTGGGCGCAGGCATCGCGCTGCTGTTTTGGCTGTACATCATCTCGCTGAGCGTTCTCTCTGGGGCGGAGTTCAACGTACACTTCAACGCGCAGATGGAAGCGCACTTCGGCGGCGACGGGCAACACCGCAAGGGCTGAAGCTCTGAAGCCGTGCCCATCCGATAATCTGCGCTCGCCGGGCAACAGTACAATCGGGGGATGGGACGCATCCGCATACTCTCCGACCAGGTGGCCAATCAGATTGCGGCCGGCGAGGTGGTGGAGCGGCCTGCGTCGGTGGTCAAAGAGCTGCTGGAGAACTCGCTGGACGCGGGCGCGACGCGGGTGCGGATCGAGGTGGAGGGCGGCGGGCGCAAGCTGATCCGCATAGTGGACGACGGGCAGGGGATGGTGCGCGACGACGCGCTGCTGGCCTTCGAGCGGCACGCCACGTCGAAGCTGCACAGCTCCGACGACCTGTTGGCGATCCGCACGCTGGGCTTTCGCGGCGAGGCGCTGCCGTCGATTGCCAGCGTCTCGCGGCTGACGCTGGAGACGCGCTCGGCGGAGGACGATGCGGGAACGACGGTGGAGATCGCGGGCGGAAAGATTCAGCGCGTGGAGGACGCGGGGCTGCCGGTGGGGACGACCATCGCGGTGCGCGATCTTTTTTACAACACACCGGCGCGGCGCAAGTTTCTGAAATCTGAACAGACCGAGCTGGGACACATTGCGGCGCTGGTGACGCACTACGCGCTGGCCCATCCGGAGCGGCACTTCGAGCTGCACTCCTCCACCCAGGCATTGCTGGTCGCGCCCGCGGTGGCGACCACCGGCGACCGGCTGTTTCAGATCTTCGGGCGCGAGACGGCGGCGCTGATGCTGCCCATCGCAGCGGAGATCGACTTCGCGCGCGCAGGGCTGCTGGAGCCTCCGCCGTGGAAGCGCGAGGCGGACTACGCGCCGCGGGAGCCGGGATTTCTGCGCCTCTCGGGCTTCGTCTCCAAGCCGGAGCTGCAGAAGCTGAACCGCAACTCGGTGTACATCTTCGTCAACCAGCGGCTGGTGCGCGACCGCGTGGTGCTGCACGCACTGGCCGAGGCTTACCGCAACATTATTCCGCCGACCTCGTTCCCCGTGGTGCTGCTGTTTCTGGAGATGCCGCCGCAGGAGGTGGATGTGAATGTGCATCCGGCGAAGACCGAGGTGCGCTTCCGGCAGTCGGGGTTTGTGCACGACTTCATCCGCGACTCGGTGCGCACGACGCTGATGACGGCGCGTCCGGCGGCCAGCTTTGCCGTGGCGCTGGGCGAGTCGCATGGAGGCGTGGGCATCGCGCAGGCCAGCTCGTCGCTGCTGCTGGACGTGAGTCCGATGCCGGGCGCGCCGGAGGATGTGGTCTATGCGCCGCGCGAAGTTGTCGAGTCCGAGGGCGCGCCATCGGCCGACGATGTGGAGCGCTTCACGCTACAGGCGCCGGTTGTGCCGCCATCCGCGGGGCGGTTTGCGTTCGGCGACCAAGGCATTGCGGTGGGATACGAGGCGGAGGAGAGCGCGGCGGGCGCGGGCTCGTCGTGCGGGAGTGAAGGCGCGGAGAGCGCGGACGCGAGTGGTGCGGGAGCGGCCATCGCATCCGTGGGCGATTCGGACTCAGGCGCGGATGGGACGCTGAACGCGCTGGCCACGCTGAAGCCGCTCTGCCAGTTGCGCGACTCGTTCATTCTGGCGGCGAACGACGAGGGGCTGTGGATCATCGACCAGCATGTGGCGCACGAGCGCGTGCTGTTCGAGAAGATCCTGCGCGCGCGCGAGGTGGAGCAGGTGCAGCGCCAGCGTCTGCTGATGCCGCTGCTGGTCGATCTGCTTCCGGCGCAGATGGTGTCGTTCGCGGCGATTGCGCGCGAACTCGACCTGAACGGATTCGAGGCCGAGCCGTTTGGCCCGAGGACGCTGGCCATCAAGGCCGCGCCGGTGGGGTTGGAAGGCCGCGAGCTGGAGCGGATGCTGGAGGAGGTCCTGGCGGTCCCGGAGAAGGAGCAGCAGCAGGAGAACGCGGAGACGCGGCGGCGGCGGATTGCAGCGTCCATCGCGTGCCATGCGGCGATCAAGATCAATATGCCGCTGGAGCCGACAAAGATTGCATGGCTGCTGGCAGAGCTGGCGAAGACCGAGCATCCAATGAGTTGTCCGCACGGGCGGCCCATCGCGCTGCGATATTCTCATAAGGACATACAACGCGCCTTCCAACGCATTTAGAAAGGCATCACCCATTTTGAATAGCCCGAGCAATCCGATCAGCAGCGAAGCCACCAACCAAGCGATCCCGAGCGCAGCACAGCTTGCCGAGACGCGCCTGCGGCAGTGGCACCAGCAGGGCGAGGCGCTGCTGACGATGGAGAACCTGCGCAGTTGGACCAACGCCGCGGGGCTGGTGCTGTTTGTGCCGCGTCCGCAGATCGTCGCGCCCGCGCCGTCACTGGTGGAGGCGGTGCTGGGCGGGCCGACGGCAACCCCCACAATCGAGCAGACCGCAGAGGCGCGCAGCCTGCTGGCGCGGCTCGTCGGGGAGGGACTCGCCGTGCCGCTGAACCTGCTGGGCGCGGGCGCGGGGACGGTCCATGCGGGCGCGCCGGGCGATACGCCGGACTTTGTCGCATCGACTGCCGTCTTCTCGTACGTCTTTACCCTGCGCGGCGACAAGGCGTGGAAGCAGCCGCCGGCGACATCGGGCGCGTTCAAGGTCTCGCCGCTGGCTCTGGCGACGCACGAAGCGCTCTCGCGGCGCGGTCCGCTCTCGGCCTACGACCTTAGCACCGAGGTGGGCAAAGAGGTGACGGAGGCCGCGGTTCTGCGCGCGCTCGCGGAGCTTTGGACGCACCTGCGCGTACTTCCGCTGGCCCAGCCCGATGGCGCGGCAACGCTGTGGGAGCTGACGAGCGCGCGATTCACCAAGCAGATGAAGGCGGGGGCGAATGCGGGGCAGCCGTCGGCGCTCTCCGCGCTGATCTCGCTCTATCTGGGGCAGGCGGTGGTTGCGAGCGAGGACGAGATCGAGAGCTTCCTTGCGCCGCTGGCCTCGCGCTCGCGGATTCGCGACGTGGTCCATGCGCTGCTCTCGGCGCGACAGTTGGACACGGTGGCGGTCGAGGGACGCACGATGCTGCACGTCGCGGGAGAGCTGCCGGAGTTTCTCGCGCCGGAGGCGGCGGTTGTCGAGGGGCTGGTGCAAGCCGCGGATGTTGTTGAGGGCGAGAGTGCGGTCGAAGCGGATGCAGCCAGCGCGAAGGGCGAAGACGCGCCGCGGATTACGAAGTTCATCCCCAAGCCGCGCAAGATTGGGACGGGTTATTTGGCCAAGGCGAAGCCGTCGAACGTTGGCGCAAAGCCCGGCCCGTATGAACGCGGCAGAAAGACTGGATTCGGCGCGAAGGCAGGGTTCGGCGCGAAGCCAACGTTCGGCGCGAAACCGGGATTCAAGTCTGGGTTCAAGGCGCGCGAGGGATCGGTGTCGGCGTCCGGACGCGAGCGGCGGCCGTTCAGCAAGCCGGCCGCTGCTGGCTTTAAAAAAACTGGTGGATTCGACAAGACGGCGGGCTTCAAAAAGACGGGCGGCTTCGACAGGCCGTGGGAGGAAGAGAAGCGGCGCAGGCTGGCGGCTGCGGCGAAGCCGTCGGAGGTCCCGGCGGAGTTCAATGACGCGGTGGGCGATCTGGCTGCTACGGGAGAGACGGCCCGATCGGTCCAGCCCCGCGGGCCGCGTGTTGCCAGGCCGAGCTTCACCAAGCCACGCGAGTATAAACCGCGCGGCGCGGAGAGCGATGCGCGTCCGCCACGCACGACGTTCAGCAAGCCGGGAACCTTCGGGCGCAAGCGGGAGGGATTCGGCGGGCGAGGCTTCGGCAGCGAGAGCGGCAAGCGCGTCTATCGCAAGTTCGATGCGCCGCGCGACCGTCCTGCTCGTCCGTACTCCGCAGACCGGCCTGCGCGACCGGCCCGCGCGGAGGGGGCTGGTGGAACTGCCGGCAGATCGACGGGAGAATTTGCGCCGCGCAAGTTCGCGGGCAAGAAGCCCTATGGCAAGTCTTCCGGTGACTTCAAACCGCGCAAGTTCGCGGGCAAGCCGGGTGGATTTGCGGGCAAGAAGCCCTTCGGCAAGTCTACTGGCAAGCCGGGTGGATTTGCGGGCAAGAAGCCGTTTGGCAGGTCTGCGGGCAAGCCGGGCGCGTCGTTTGCGGGCAAGCCCAGCAGTACATTCGCCAAGTTTGCGGGCAGCAAGAAGCCGTTCGGCAAGCGGGCGCCCGCGCGCAAGTTCAAACCGAAGGAGGATGGGTCCGACTGATGCGAGGCCAACCAGATCCCATGGAAGAAGCCATGCCCACGCAAGCCGAGGCTCCCAGCGGCCCGCGCCGGCCGGTGATTGCCATCGACGGCCCGGCCGGAGCCGGAAAGAGCACGCTGGCGGCGCACCTGGCGCGGCGCTTCGGCTTCCTCAACATCGAGACCGGAGCGATGTACCGCGCGCTGGCGCTGAAGGCGATCGAGGGGGACTTCCCGTTCGACGAGGAGGGGCCGCTGCTGGCGCTGGCCGAGGCGACCCGCATCGTGCTGGAGCCGCAGACGGACGGCAACCGCGTCCGGCTGGACGGCATTGACGTCTCGCAACGCATTCGCGAAGCGGACGTGACGTCGGCGGCGTCGCAGGTCTCCGTCCATCCCCGCGTGCGCGCGTGGATGGTGGAGCAGCAGCGGGCGCTGGGGGCGCGGGGCGGCGTGGTGATGGAGGGGCGCGACATCGGGACGGCGGTCTTCCCCGACGCCGATGTGAAGATATTTCTGGACGCCGCGCCGGAGGTGCGGGGCAACCGGCGGTTCCGCCAGGCCGCACCTATTGAGCAGACCACAGCGCGCCAGACCGAGTCTCGCCAGACCCCGGCGCCGGAGACCGCCGAGCAGCAGCGGGCAGAGGAGCAGGCGGTTGTGGAGGAGATGCACGAGCGCGACCGCCGCGACCGCAACCGGGCCGAGTCGCCGCTGCGCCCGGCCGAGGACGCGGTGCTTCTGGACTCGACCGCGATGGGCCTGGAAGAGGTGCTGGAGCGGGCGGAAGAGATCGTCAGGGCCCACCTGCCGCCGGCCTGAGGCGGTTGTGAATCCGGACTAATGCGGTCCTGAAACACTCGCAATTGCGCTCTTCCAGGCCGCGAATGGGCCGGAGGAGGCATCCCTGGCAGGGGCCTCAGCCGGCCGCTAGGCGATGTAAATAAAACAGTTGCAAATTTTTTCGCATTTTTTATTGCAATATGTGCTACTCTTCAGTCATCGTTTGAAACAGATTGGTTTCTGCGACGTTTGTATGTTGTCGATCCCCGATTTGTATCTTGCGGCAATGAAAATTTATCAGTACTAAGGAAAGAAACAACATGGAACAAGGAACAGTGAAGTGGTTTAACGATGCCAAGGGGTTTGGCTTCATCAGCCGCCAGAACGGCGAGGACGTGTTTGTGCACTACTCGGCGATCAATTCGAACGGTTTCAAGAGCCTACAAGAAGGACAGGCTGTGCAGTTCAACGTGGTTAAGGGACCCAAGGGCTGGCAGGCGTCTGACGTTCAGCCTCTCTAGTCATTCGTACAGTCTCTAGTACATTAGCTGCATTCTCTAGCTGCGCCAGCGGCTACAACAAGGATTTGCGGGAGGAACGGCTGCGGCTGTCCCTCTTCGCTATTTAACGGCAGCTGCGCGCCAAACAGCGAGTCAGCAGCAGATTCATGGCTGGGCGGAACCACCGGGACTGGCCGGCGTCTCCACCGGCGCGAGACCGGGAAGGATGGTGGAGCTTGCGCGATACTTGCGGTAGTCGGACACATGTTCTTCGACCACGCCATAGTGGTTGAAGAACAGCGCGACGCGGGCCGACCCGCGACCGCCGGCAGACGCAGGCAGCCAGACCTCGCCGTTGACCTTGGTCCACTCCTGGTAGAACGTCGCGCCCTTGTGAACATCGGCCAGCAGACCGCCTGCGATTTTAAAATCATTGACAAAGTGGCCTTCCGCGCGAGCCAGCGCGCGGTCCTGCTCGTCGAACCATAGCGTGCCGTCGACATCGCGCACGATCTCATCCAATCGATTGTTGGTCTTTGCCTGGGGATTGCCGGCGTAATCGATGGCGATGGTGTCGCGGCCATGCAACTGCACGCGGCGGGGATTGGAGAACGTTCCCAGCCGCTGCAGGAGATCATAGGTCAGCGAATAGCTGTTTCCCTTCTTCTTCGGCTGCTGGCCCGCGGCCTTCTCCGCGTCGCGCTGTTTGGCCTCTGCGATGCGTTGGTCGATGCGTTCGTTCTGCTTCTTCAACTCATCGCCGGAGATCGGCTTGCCGTCGCGCGCCAGCAGCCTGCTGATATAGACGCCATTGATCCAGAAGATCTCCCGCTCTTCCGACGAAGTCTTCTTGACCGCTCCGTGGGAGTCCGTGTCCTGCTCCGTGTAGACCGAGCGATAGATGTATTCCCTGACGGCCTTCCGCGCGGCCTTTTGTTGCGCATCAACCTGCTTGAACAGGGCGTTGATGTCGGGCAATGGCCGCTCGCCGGCGCTCCCGGGGCCAGGCTGCGGCCTGGGTACGGGGAGCGGCTGGGATGCGGGCGCGGGCTGGGTTGGGGCTGAGGTGGAGGCTGGCGTTTGTGCCTGCGCATTGCATAAGCCGAAGGCGATGAGGAACGTCGAGAGGCCCAACAGCGCATGTAGCTCGATCCGTCTCTTACTGGAACGCATTCCCATGGAATTACTATACGGGCTGATGCTGGCCGCGGTTCCCCGCTTCCGGCCGACGCGCGCTGGGATGGCTCTTATCCAGGATTCATTTCTAGCCTTCCCGTACGTTGCTCTCCTTCACCCGCTCGGTGACCCAGTCGGTCCAGATGGCCTGGTCGATGGGACAGGCCAGGGGCGCGCCGTCGAGGGCGGCGGCGGCAAAGTTCTCAACCGCCGGGAAGTGGACGTTGGCGTGGGCGGGGAGCTGCTCCTCGGTCAGCTTGCCGTCGCTCGCGATCAGGCGGAGCGCGGGGCCGTTGAGTGGGTCGAGGCTGATCTCTCCCTCGCTGCCGACGACGCGGAACTGGTCGCGCGGGATGCGCGAGTTCCAGCGCACGTCGATGACGGCGTGGATGCCGCCCGCGTACTCGACGAGCGCGGTGGCCGAGTCCTCCACGGCCAGCGGATGCAGGGCGTTGGAGAGCAGGCCAGTGGCGCGCAGCGGCCTGCCAAAGAGGAAATTGCACGCGTCGATGCGGTGCGAGCCGACATCGTAGAGCGGCCCTCCGCCGGCGATGGCGGGGTCCTTCAGCCAGGCGCGGTCGGGGCTCTCCAGCCAGCCGTGGTAGTTCGCCTCCGCCAGCACCGGCTGTCCGATGGCGCCCTCGGCGATCAACTCCTTCGCGCGGATGAGCTTGGGATAGAGGCGGCGGTAGTAGGCAACGCCCAGCAGCCGTCCCGACTCACGCGCAGCCTCGGCTATGGATTCGGCCTGGGCAAAGTTGAGCGCGACGGGCTTCTCGCAGAGCACATGCTTGCCGGCGCGCAGGCTGGCGATGGCGTGGCTGGCGTGCAGCGCAACGGGCGAGGCGACGTAGACGGCGTCGATCGCCGGATCGCGCAGGGCATCGCCGAGATCGGTGAAGACGAGCGCGCCGGGATAGGCCGCGGCCTTGGCGGGCGAGCGCGTGAGCACGGCGTAGAGGCGGCTGCGCGGCTCGGCCAGCACCGCGGGCAGAACGCGCTTGCGGGTGATGTCTCCGATTCCGATGACCAGCCAGTTGAGCATGGTTCTATCCTTTCATTGCAGGCGGTGCAGTGTATTGATGCGCCGGGCGGGCTACGCGGTTCGCGGTTCGGAGTGCGATACCAGCCGAGAAATTGCCAACCCAAAATCTGGTTGTCGAACTGCAAGCGTTTCTTCCGCGCCTCAACGCCGCTCCGCGGCCTCGACGAGCTTTTCCACGCGCTTCTGGCGGGCCTCCGGCGTCTGGTAGTAGAAGACCGCAAGCAGCTCGCCGCGGCGCTGGGTGGGAGTCATGCGGGCCCATCCCGCGCGCGCCCTGGGATGCTCGCGAAACGCGGCTTCGATGATCGGCGGCAGCTCGCGTTCGCCCTCCATCGTGGCCAGCAGACGCTCGGCCATCTGCTGCGCGCGCCGCATTCGCGTTGCTCCGCTCCTGGGCTCCATCACCCACTTGCCGATCTCGCGCCGCATATATTCTGTCAGTCCGTCGAACCACTCGCGCAGGCCGGGCTCTTCCTCCAGCAGCACGGCCAGCCCGTCGGGCAGCTCCGCCTCGCGAGGGTCGAGGTCCGGCTGCAGGCGGAACTCGGCCGCGTCTCCCAGGCCTACGTCCGCGCCCGCCTGCATCTTGCGGTTTACCAGCAGATGGAAGCCGCCGCGCGCATCGGGAAACAACGAAGTGCGAAACGAAAAACCGTTGACCGTGCCGCAAACCCGCAGCCGCACCATCGGCTTGCCGGATGCGGATTGCAGCTGCGCCAGAGTGAACGGCACGCGGGCGATGGTCCAGCCCAGCGCACGGTTCCCCTTCTCCAGCACCGCCTGAAAGCGCATTGCACGGTCTGCCACAACCCCTCCCGAACGTCTCTATCGTACCCCGGCGGCGCAGCGCTGCGCGGGAGAGATAAACTCATAGGCATCGCTGCCATCTCCAATCCGCGCGTCTTTCTCTCCGCCGGCGAGGCCTCGGGCGACCACTACGGCGCGGGAATTATTGCGGAGCTGCGCGCGCGGCTGCCCGGCGCAACCTTCACCGGCCTGGGCGGCACAGCGATGGCCGACGCGGGACTGGAGCGCGTCGTGCGCGCCGAGGATGTCGCCCACATGGGCTTCACCGAGGTGGTGCGCCACGCGCCGTACATCTATGCGCAGTACCGCAGGCTGGTGGCGTCGATTGAACGCGGGCGGCCCGGCGTAGCAATTCTCATCGACTTTCCCGAGGTCAACTTCCGGCTTGCCAGGCGGCTGCGGCGGCTGGGCGTTCCCGTGCTGTGGTTCGTCAGCCCGCAACTGTGGGCGTGGAAGCGCGGGCGCCTGCGGCTGGTGCAGCAGTATGTGGACCGCATGATGGTGATCTTCCCCTTCGAGGCCGCGTTCTACCGCACGCGAGGCGTGGACGCAGAGTTTGTCGGCCATCCGCTGGCCGCGCTTCCGCTGCCGACCATCTCCCGCGAAGAGTACGCCGCGAAGCACGGGCTCGATCCTGCGAAGCAGTGGATCGCACTGCTCCCCGGCAGTCGGCAGAGCGAGATCCGGGAGAACCTGCCGGCGATGCTGCAAGCCGCAGCCACTCTGAATCTGGATGTGAATCTGGATCAGCAGAGGGCCTGCCAGTATCTGCTGCCGTTGGCATCGACCATCGACCTTGCGTGGATCAAAGATGAGATTGCCGCACACGAATCTGCCGTGAATAGGAAGCTGCCCGGCTTTGCGGTGCTGCTGCGGATTGTACTGGTCGATGACGCGCGTACGGCCCTGTTCCACGCGCGCGCCAGCGTGGTGGCCAGCGGCACGGCGACCGTGCAGGCGCTGACCATCGGCACGCCGTTTGTGGTGGTCTACCGAGTTAGCGCGCTGACCTTTGCGCTGGCCAAGCGGATGGTCCGCTATCCCGCTGAGATTCCCGCCGTGCCGGACGCCGACAGCAACCTGCCGGTCGCGATGGTCAATTTGATTGCGGGTCGACGCATCGTCCCCGAGCTGCTGAACCGCCGCTTCACCGCCGCGAATGTGGTCGCCGCGCTGCGCCCGCTGCTGGACGAGACGCCGGAACGCCGGGAGATGATCGCCGCGCTCGCGGAGGCCCGCGAGAGGCTGCTGCCCACCCCCGCCCAAACAGGACAACCCGCCAACCCCATCCGCCGCGTAGCGGACGCCGTCGTCGAGCTCCTGCACCCAACCAATTCCGCCGCATCCGGAACCCCCGTAACAAACGTCTAACCAGTTGGGTCTCAACATGAGCCAGCCTTACGGCTGCTGCATCCAATCTCCAGAATCGCGCAAACGCTTTACCATTTCATTTAAGCTTGAACTGCATCTGAGGAATCGCGCACGCATGTCCGCCAGCCCGCAAATCGGAACCCAAACCAGGTTTGGAATCCTCCCGCGAATCCGGATCGCCCTCATCTTCCGCGCTACCGGCTTTCGTGCCTTCGCCGCTGCCGTCCTCGCTCTCTGCGCGCTCGCGCTTCCCTGCTGGACGACTGCGAATGCCGCGCCCGTGCGTCCGTTGCTCAATATCACCGGCTATGTCATCAACGCGGACCTCGATCCGGCCACCGGCAGGCTGACGGCCACGGCCGATGTCACCTTCACCGCGCTGGAAGACCTGACCACGGCGAGCTTCGAGCTGAACAACGGCCTCAACGTCACATCGCTGACGGACAGCACAGGCGCCGCGCTCAACTCCGAGCGGCTGGCGGCAAACTTCACCGTGCGCGTCACGCTGCCCGCGCCGCTGGCCAAAGGCTCCACGAACACCTTTCACTTCGCGTACTCCGGCACGCTTACCGGCTCCGACACCAGTCCGGTCGATGGGATTAAACTCGCCGCCATCGCGGACCCCATCAGCATGTTGCTCTACGCGGGCCGCTGGTTTCCGATGGCGGGGCTGTTCACCGACCGCTTCACCGCAGAGATGCACATCCGCGTGCCTGCGGACTACACCGCCGTGGGCAGCGGAACGGCGACCAAGAAGACGCTGCCCGACGGGCGCAACGAGTTCAGTTTCGTATGGTCGAAGCCGGGATTTCCGGGAACGATTGTCGCGGGAAAGTTTCTTCCGCCGATCACCGCATCGGGCATTAGCAACATCCACGTCTATGTGACAGAGAAGCGCAGGGACGGCGCGCCGGACTTCGCCGCGCTGGCCGGGCGCGAGTTCGAAACTATGACCAGCGTCTTCGGCCAGCCGGAGAGTGGCCGCATCAACATCGTGGAGTTGCCGGAGGACGCAGTCAGCGCCGCTTGGGCGCCGGAGATGGCATGTATCGCGGGCAACCGCATCGTGGACCGCACGGCGGCCTCGCAGCGCCTGCTGAGCAACACGCTGGCACACCAGTGGTGGGGCTCGGAGGTGTCGCCCGCAACGCTCAACGACGCGTGGATCACCAACGGCATGAGCCGCTACGGCGAGCTGATGGTCCTGGAAGATTCGGCGGGCAAGAACGCATTTCAGGCGGCCATCGGCGATGTCTCCGCAGGGGCGCTAGCCTACGACACCGAGCCGCTCAGCACGCTGGGCCGGCTCGATCCCTTTTCGCCGCAGTTCCAGTCCATGACGCTGGAGAAGGGCGCGATGGTCTTCCACATGCTCCGCTGGGAGATGGGCGACGACGCATTCCAAAGCTTCCTGCGCGGCCTGCTCTCGCAATATACCGACAAGGGGATTCGCAGCTCCGATGTGGAGACGGTGGCCGAGGCGCAGCCGGTGAATGGGTCTCACCTGGAACTGACCTCATTCTTCTCGCAGTGGATCGACGGCACCGGCGCGCCCAACTTCACCGACAAGTATTCCGTCTTCCGGCTGGGCAGCAACAAGGGCTTCCGCACGGTGGGATCGATCGGCGAGGACCTCGACCTCTTCCGCATGCCGGTGGAGCTGCGCATCGAGACCGACGGCAAGACGGAGGACCGGCGCATCGACGTGGCGGGCAGCGACTCGCCATACACCGTCGAGACCTTCGGACGGCCGCGACGCATTACCATCGACCCGGAGAACTGGCTGCTGAAGAGCACGCCCGACCTGGCCATCCGCGTGGCCGTGCTGCGCGGCCAGCAACTGGTGGCGCAGGGCGACCTGATCGGCGCGCTGGCCGAGTACCAGAAGGCGCTGGACGAAAATAAAACCAGCTCGCTGGCCGCCTACCGCATCGGCGAGGTCTTCTTCATGCAGCGCAACTACCAGGCCTCCGCCAACAGCTTCCGCGACGCGCTGCGCGGCGACGGCGACCCGCGCTGGACCGAGGTCTGGAGCCACATCCACCTGGGCTATATCTTCGACGTGACCGGCCAGAGGGAGCGCGCGGTCAATGAGTACCGCCTGGCGGTGCAGACCAACGACAACACGCAGGGCGCCATCAACGAGGCCCGCGCGCGCATGGCAACCCCCTACAAACGCGAGCGCGCCGACAACTAGCACCACGCGAAGACGAGTTGCATTCATCCGGAGCGCCTGCGTGCGATATACTCGCCCCTGTCTATTTCAACCAAGGAGACTTTCATGCTCAAGGGATTTCGCGACTTCATCCTGCGTGGCAACGTGGTCGATCTAGCGGTCGCCGTCCTCATCGGCACAGCCTTCGGCGCGGTCATTACCTCGTTTACCAAAGACATCCTCATGCAGCTTGTCGCCGCCATTGTGAAGACGCCCGACTTCGCCGGCCTCGTCTTCACTCTTAACGGGACCCCCATCAAGTACGGCAGCTTCCTGGGCATCACGATCAACTTCCTGATCGTGTCCAGCATGATCTACTTCTTCGTCGTGCTGCCTTTGAAGTATCTGCTGGCCAAGGCGAAGGGGGCCGAGGCGGCGACCACGAAGACCTGTGCCGAGTGCCTCTCGGAGATCCCGTTGGCGGCCCGGCGCTGCAAGTTCTGCGCGCAGCCGGTGGCGGAGTAAGGCGCAGGCAGAGGCATCCGGGATGGCCTGGCAGGGCCGGCTCCGTGGAGTTTTTCCCACACATCCGCGAACCAATCCACAGCGGCCATCTCTGCCTACAACTTGCGCTGTATCCCGTAGTGCGGAAGTGTTATGTACCTTTGTGGTACTTGGACAGATCATTGTTTGTGGAAGCGGCCAAGCCGTTCGCACGGAGACTGTATTGGTTCACACTGCATCTCTCGCTTTGGTTTTCCCAGGAACGATACTTGTGCCTCGTCCGATTGCCCTGCGTTCGGACAGGGATGAAGGGGATTCCCTATGATCCGCTGGTCGCGAGCTCTGGAGCCCTCCATGGATGTGTGCAGCCTGCCAACGCCGCACCGCATTCCGCAGTGCGTGGCCGGCATGGCGTTCAACTTCAGCAAGATCGATCTCTCCCAGTGCGCGGCGCAGCACGATGCGGCCAGGCCAGCGGAGAGCCAGGCGGACCCGGCAACCTCCGCGCGCAGCGAAGCCTGCAAGCCCTGCTTCGAGATCCCCGAGTGTTCTCTGGCCAGCTAGGTCCAGCAAAGGTCTGAACAAGTATTCGACATTTCCTCAGCGGCCAGAGCCGCGTTGCAATTGACGCGGTTACGGCGGGACTGAAGTCCCTCCCCTTCAAAATGCGTACTTATTCAGTGGTTTTCTAGAACGACAGCGCGAGCAGATTGGTCCAGACCTTAGGATCGACGGGAACGCCGAGGCGGAGGTTCTCTGCGCGCAGGCGGAGCGTCTGCTGGCCGGGGTAGCGCACGGGGCGTGCGGGATCGATGGGGACGGCCGCATGGAGCGAGTCGAGAATGCCGTTGGCGATGCGGTCGAACTCGGGGCGGGCGGCGAAGCTGGAGGGATCGATGGCGAGGAATATCTGGCTGAGGCCGGACTCGCGCGCGGGATCGCGCGGAAGCTGATGCGTGGCGAGGCCGCCGGAGAGCATCGCCGCAAGCAGATCGAGGACCAGCGAGAGGCCGGAGCCCTTCCAGTAGCCGATAGGCAGAGCGCGCTGCGAGGCCTCGATGGCGGTGGGGTCGGTGGATAGATTGCCGGCAGCGTCGTAGCCTCCGGGGACGGGCAACTGTTCGCCGCGAGCGGCATAGGCGGAGATTGTGCCGTAGGAGAACTGGGAGACCGCCATGTCGAGGACGACGTGCGCGCCGTCCGGACGCGGAATGGCGACGACCAGCGGATTGTTGCCCAGCGTGGGCGAGGCCGCGCCCCAGGCAGGCAGATTGGCCAGCGTGTTGGTCCAGCAGATGGCGAAGAGGCCGGACTCCGCCGCCAGCCAGCCGTAGCTTCCGCCGCGCATCCAGTGGTTGGTGTTGGCCAGGGCGACTCCGCCGAGGCCGTGCTGGCGGGCAAGCTCGATGGCGCGCTGCATTGAAGCGTATGCATTCAGGTTGCCGGGGCCGAGATGTCCGTCCCAGCGCTCGAGGGCCGCGGCGGCGGCGACGCAGGTGGGTTTGGCGGCGACATCGATGCTGCCGTTGGCAACCATCGCGGCGAAACGCGGGAAGCGGTCGAGGCCGTGGGTGTAGACGCCGTCGCGCGTGGTCTCGGCGAAGAGGCGGGCGCATAGGGCGGCGCGATCGCCACGAAGGCCAAGGTGCAGCATTGCCCGGTGCAGCGCGCGGTCGAGGTCGGCGAAGGGAACTCGGAGCATGGCAGTGTCCAGAAAAGGAGTTTACCTAATTGTTCAAGGATGACTCGTCTGTCTCGGCTTCTTCTTTCTCTTCCTCCACCTTGTCGCCTTCGCCGGGGGCCAGGAAGAGGTTGGTCTCCAGGCCGTGCTGGCGGGTGTAGAGGTCGAAGTAGCGCCCGCCCAGGCGGTAGAGCGACTCATGCGTGCCGCGCTCGACGATGAGCCCGGCCTCGATCACCAGAATCTGGTCGGCGCGGCGGATGGTCGAGAGGCGGTGCGCTATGACGAAGGTGGTGCGGCCCTGCATCAGGTGCTGCAAGCCGCTCTGGATCATCGCCTCCGACTCGGAGTCGAGCGAACTGGTCGCCTCATCCAGAATCAGGATGCGCGGGTCGGCCAGGATGGCGCGCGCAATCGAGATGCGCTGTCGCTGGCCGCCGGAGAGCTTCACTCCGCGTTCGCCGACCACCGTCTCGTAAGCGTCGGGAAAGCGCTCGACAAACTCATCGACGCGCGCGATGCGGCATGCTTCCATCCACTCGTCGTCGGTCGCATTGGGACGCGAGAACTTCACATTCTCGCGGATTGTTCCGTCGAAGAGGAAGGTCTCCTGCAGCACCACGCCGAGCTGCTGGCGGTAGCTGCTCAGCCGGATTGTCGCCAGGTCCACGCCGTCGATCAGCACTCGCCCCGAGGTCGCCGTGTGAAAGCCGCAGACCAGGCTGATGATGGTCGACTTTCCCGAGCCCGACGAGCCCACCAGCGCGGTCACCGTTCCCGGCGTCGCCTCGAAGCTGATGCCGTGCAACACCGGCTTGTTCTTCTCGTACTCGAAGACCACATCTTTGAATTCGACATCGCCGTTCACATCGAAAGCATGGGTGCGGGCCGGCTCCGAGTCCTCCTCGCTCTCGTTCATAATCTCCGTCGTCCGGTCCAGCCCGGCCAGCGCCTCGGTCAGTTGCGTGCCGATATTCACCAACTGCGCAATCGGCGCTGTCATGAACGCCAGAAACATCACATAGGAGAAATAGCTTCCAGGAGTCAGTTTCCCGGTCGCATTCAGGTGCGCCCCCAAATACATCACCACCGCGCCAACGATCCCCAGGATCACCGTCGACGACAGCATCATCAACGACTGTGCCGTAAGCGAACTGATCACATTGTTCAGCAGTCGCGTCACGCCCGCCGCGAAGACCCGCTCCTCGCTCTCCTCCGCGTGGTAGCCTTTGACGACGCGCACACCGCCCAGCGATTCGGTCAACCGCCCAATCACCTCCGCATTGATCTTCGCCCGCTCGCGGAAGATGGGCCGGATGGTCTTGAAGGCGCGTTGCAGAACCAGCGCGAATGCAGTCATAATCACGAACGCCAGAAGCGTCATGCTCACGCTCACGTACATGAGATAAGCAAACGCCAGCAGCGCCGTCAGCACGCCGCCGACGAAATCCACCACGCCCGTCCCGATGAGGTTGCGCACGCCCTCCACATCCGTCATGATCCGCGCCACCAGCGTGCCCGTCCGGTTCTCGTCGTAGAACGTCACCGATAGCCGCCCAATGTGCGCCTGCACTTGCTTGCGCAGATCTGCGATCAGCCTCTGCCCCTCGGTCGACAACAACTGTGTCAGGGCATACGATGTCAGTCCCTGAATCAACGTCGCCGCCAGCACCGCCCCCACGATATAGGGCAGCAGCCACATCTGGTGCTTCGTGAACACCCGGTCAATCAGCGGCCGGAACGACCACGGCAGCACCAGCGCGCACGTCCGATTCACAACCATCAGAACGAAACAACCCGCCAGCAGCCAGCGCCGCGGCTTTGCCAGCTTCCATACCTCGGGGAGCACCTTCTTCAGCTTGGGCTTGGGCCGCTTGGCGGTCAGGTCGGCGGAGAGAGATCGCCCCGTGCCCCGGCTCGATCGGTCCGCCGAGTGCATCCCGCCACCCATCCCACCCCCCATGCCGGATGATCCAAACGAAGAACCCATATACCGCAAGTGTACCCCGTGGCCGCGCCGCGTTCACAGCGCCGCCGGCTTCATGAGGGGCGGGTCTGCGATACGATGGAGCGGTTCAGCAATGAAAAACGGTCCAGCGGCATACGTATTGGCAGGCTGCGCGTCTGAAGAGAAGATAGGGAGGAACACCCCGAATGGCAATGAGTTTGGCAGGCAATGTACGGTACTTCTTACTTCCGTTGGTCTGCGGTGCGCTGCTGACGGCGGCGTGCGCGACAGCGTCGGCGCAGGTGGCCCCGCTGGCGCCGCGCTGGCTGGCGGGAACGCCGCCTCCGCCGGTGGAGACCTTTGCCGATGGGCTGGCGCGGCACCACATCGAACTGACCGAGACGGCGTTGATTGCCGCGCTCACGGACCCGGACGGGGAGGTGCGCAGCCTGGCGGCGGCGCAGCTTGCGGCCATGGACGACCATCCGGCGCTGCCGGCGATTCTCCGCGCACTGCTGGCGGAGCGCGATCCCCAGGTGGAGGTGAACCTGGCGGGCGCCGCGACCTGGCTTGGCTCGGGCCGCGCTCTCGACCAGTTGCAACAGCTCTGCCAGGACGTGAATGTTCCCTCGACGGCGCGGCTGGATGCCGCGCGCTACGTCTCCAACAAGGAGCTGCCGACGTGCTTCCCGGCAATCGAACAAATTGAACGGACCGAGGCGGACCCCAGCATCCGCGTACTGGCGGTGGTGGCCGCAGCCAGCTATCGCGGGCAAAGGGAGAGAGCGCAAGCCCTGGCCGCCTCGGCACTGGCGGACCTCGACCCAACGGTGCGGATTGCGGCGGCGGATGCGCTGCGCTTCCTGCGCGCAACCAACGCGGTGGCCGCTCTCGACCGAGCATTGCACATCGAGGGCGACGATACGGCGCGGGAGCATCTGCGGGAGGCGGTCCGCGTTCTGCGTCTCCCCAGCGCAGACAATGACGAGGCGCAATGAACGACCGCGGCAGCGCGGCGCTCTATCGATCGCGACTGCCCCTATCGACGGGGCAACGATTGCAGGGAGAGATACGAATCTCTACGCAGCGGTCTGGCGCGAGCTGCGCGCCGCGATGAAGGAACGCACGCACAGGATCACGAAGACCAGGCAGATCAGCGACATCGCAACCTGATCCGCGACGGCCACGGGATAGGCCAGCTGCGCGCCGTGCGCCTGTATATACTCGGTGATCGCCCTGTACCCCGCGCCGAGAAATCCCACCAGTCCCAGCACCGCCGCGGCGTGCATCCATAGCCTTCTCCGCTTCAGGTCTTCGGTGAGGGCCAGCAGGCCGCAGACTGCCAGCGCAAGCCCGAACCAGGTTGGGAACAGCGTCGACGAATGCGCGCTCGCGCCCCCTGTGGCCACGAATCCCCAGATGCCAAGCATAATCAACACAAGCCCGAAACCGATCGTCAGTTTTGCCATGGTGTGGAACTCCCTTTGCCGTAAGAACGATTGTTTTGCAGAGGCGATGGGAGCTTTCGCGCCACCGCTTGCAACTCTTATTGCTACCGCTTACAGCTCAAGGTTGCAAGCGAATTATCAGAACCGCCGATGCGCGGCGCGCAGCGGTTGCGCCCATCTCAGGCTGCGGCTGCGGTCTTGATCGCCGCCAGGACCCCGGCCGGCAACCGCTCGCAACGCAAATCGCATCGGCAACGCCCTCCTGCGTCCATCATGCCTTACTCCCGATACCACAGACCAAGACAGTCCGAAGAGGAATCTGTACGAAATATAATCAACCCAATGGATATGTACCACGGCATCCTCGTCAACTTGAGCCAAAGGAATCGATCGATCTTTCGCGAGTCTTGCATCGTTGGGCGCAAGAACGTCTTTCTCGGGCTGCTCGTCCTGTACAAGATCGAAGTGGCACCGCAATATCTCGATCCTCTCATTCGGAGGATTCAGGCAAACATGGCAGACCGTGTCGCTCTCCTGCACAGGGAGTTCTACTGCCACTTCTATCGCGACGACGAGCTCGTCATCGTCTTTCGACAGAAACTCTTCCGGGTGACGACCAATCCGGGCACATGGAGTCAGGCCATCGCCTACGGCAGATCCATCGGGATTGCGAGAAGTCAACTCGACTTTTCCCCGTGCCGCATCGAGGACGAGTCATTCTGAATCAATCCGAGTCAGCTTTATCACTCAGTCTCCTACCAGCTTTTCCTCCTCGCACCAGCGTATAAAAGGCGTATGGACGATCCTCACGCGCTGCCCCGGCAGATTCATCAGGCGCTGGAGCGCGGCTGGACCGTCCTGACCGCCAACCAGCGCGCCGCGCGAACGCTGCACCACGGGTTCGATCTGCACCAGCGCGCGCACGGACTCACCCACTGGGAGCCACCGGCGATTCTCGCGTGGGATGCGTGGCTCGCCAGCCTGTGGCATCGCCTTCTGCTGGACGGCCAAGCCTCCGAACTGCTGCTCAACCCCACGCAGGAGCAGACCCTCTGGCACGCGATCATCGCAGAGGACAGCGCGGCGGACGGCGCATCAGAGAGCCTCCGCCCCATCGACGCGCTCGCCGAGCTTGCCGCCGAGGCATGGCTGCTGCTGCACGCCTACCGTGGCCGAGGCCGCCTGCAAGCCTCTATCGCCAGCACCGACACGCGCGCCTTCGCCCGCTGGGCCGGCGAGTTCGAGCGCCGCTCGGCCCGCTCGCACTTCCTCAGCGAGGCGCAACTCCCGGAGGCCCTGCGCGCCGCATTCGCCGCCAGCCGCCTCACTCCGCCAACTGGCCTCCTGCTGGCCGGATTCGACTCGAAGACGCCCGCAGAGACCGTCCTGCTCGACGCTGTCCGCGCCACCGGAACACCCATCGAGGAACTCGACCCACAGAATCAGTGTGCCCCACCCATCGCGGCTTCATCGCGATGGGTAGGAAGAATTGATCGTGCCCCGGATGCAACCCCGAACCTCACCCTGGTCGCAGCACCCGACGAGCGGGCTGAGCTGACCGCGTGCGCCCGCTGGCTGCGCGCACGCCTCACCGAGCAGCCTACCGCTCGCATCGCCGTCATCGTTCCCGCCATGGAGACCTCGCGCGCCGAGATCGACCGCGTCTTCCGCCAGGCGCTCGCGCCCGAACTCAACGCGATCGACGCGCCCGCTAGCTCCGGTCCCTACGAGTTCTCGCTCGGCGTTCCGCTGGCCCAAACACCGATGGTCGCCACCGCGCTCGACATTCTGCACTGGGGCACCGGTCCGCTTCCGCTCGACCGCGTCAGCGCGCTTCTGCTCTCGCCCCACTTCGCCGCGGGCAGCTCGGAATCCACAGCAACAACCGGCGTCTCCCACTCCGAATTCCTGGCCCGAGCCGAGTTCGACGCCTTCGTCCTGCGCAAACAGCCCCTCCTGCAACCACAGATCAAGCTCGACGAGCTGCATTCACTCGCCTCCAGCCCGAAGCACGGGGCCTCCAACCTTTCCATTCTGCTGCATCACCTGAGCGCCCTTCGCCCGCTCTTCACGCGCATAGACCGCGCAGTACAGACCCACGCCGAATGGGCCGCAACCTTCCATGATTTGCTCGACGCCGCAGGATGGAACGCGCCGGGCCGAGACAGCAGCGTCGAGTTCCAGACCCGGCGCAAGTGGGAGAGCGCGCTGGACGAGCTGGCGACCCTGGACTTCGACTCGCGCTCCGACGGCACGCGCGTCCGCTTCTCCGCCGCTCTTGCCGCGCTCGAGCGCATCGCCACGCAGACGCTCTTCGCGCCCGAGTCGCGCCACGCGCCCATCCAGATCATGGGGCCGCTGGAGTCCGCCGGCTCCAGCTTTGACGCGGTCTGGTTCCTCGGCGCAGACGACCTCGCGTGGCCCTCCAACCCCGCGCCCAATCCCCTTCTGCCCTGGCTCCTGCAGCGCGAACTGGCCATGCCCGGAGCCGATCCCGCGCACGACACCGCACGCGCACAACGCATCACTGAACGCATCGCCGCCAGCGCACCGACTGTTCTCTTCAGCTACGCGCGGCAGACCGCCGACGGACAGCAGCGCCCGTCGCCCGTGGTTACGGGTCTGGCCGCGAACGGGCTGGTGCTCCAACTCCGCAACGCCGATGAGATCGCTCCCGCCGGTCCAGACGCTGAACCTGTCGAATTAGAAGCATTCGCGGACGAGGCGCCCATTCCACCCCCGCCCGACCGCGTTCTTCACGGAGGCGCATCCATTCTCGCGGCGCAGGCTGCCTGCGGCTTCCGCGCCTTCGCCGAGAAGCGCCTCTTCTCCTGCGCGCTCGACACCGTCTCGCTCGGCCTCGATCCACGCGAGCGCGGCAGCCTCGTCCACGCCGTTCTGGAGCGCTTCTGGGCGGAGGTTGAGACACAGTCCGCGCTCAAGGGCCTGCCGCTCGACGAGCGCAACGCCCTGCTCAGCAGGTTTATTGCCGACGCATTCGCCAAAGACCACGCCCACCCCGCGCCCGGCTGGCCCCGCGCCTACCTCCGCACGGAGCGCCAGCGCCTGCTCAACCTGCTCGGCCTGTGGCTCGACTACGAGGCCAACCAGCGCGCGCCCTTCACCGTCCAGTCGCGCGAAGAAACCCTGCGCGACGTGCAGATCGGCCCGCTGCGTCTCAACATCCGCGTCGACCGCGTCGACTGCGCACTCGGGGAAGGAAACACCGGACAACCATCCAGCGAGATCATTCTGGACTACAAGACCGGCCCCGCCAGCCCCGCCGACTGGCTGGGCGACCGGCCAGACGCGCCACAGCTCCCGCTCTACGCTGCCGTCTCCAGCGCACCACACCTCGCCGCCGTCGCCTTCGCCAGCGTTCGCCCCGGCAAGGAGATGGGCCTGCACGGCTATGAATCCCAGGAAGGAGTTCTTCCCAAGGCTGCAAAGCTGAAAGCCGAAAGCCTCGCAACTCAGGTAGAAGATTGGCGCGAGGTGCTCACCGCGCTCGCAGAAGACTTCCACTCCGGCCAGGCGCGCGTCGATCCCAAGCAGTACCCGCAGACCTGCGCCCACTGCGAGCAGCGCCTGCTCTGCCGCCTCGACCCCACCACCCTCGACGCCAACTCGCTGGATGAAGATTCCGGCGGCGGTTCCGACTCCAACTTGTCCGGCCCCTTCGATTCCGCAAGCGCGGAGGCCGCCCGTGGCTGAACTTCTGCGCTTCCCACCCAGCCCAGCCGCCGCGCCGCCCGACGCCGAGGCGCGGCAGCAGGCCCTCGACGTCCGTCGCTCCTTCATCGTCGAAGCCCCGGCCGGCTCGGGCAAGACCGGCCTGCTCATCCAACGCCTGCTGAAGCTGCTCGCCGACGACTCCGTGGAGCAACCCGAGCAGGTCCTCGCCATCACCTTTACCAACAAAGCCACCGCCGAGATGCGCGACCGCGTCCTCGCCCACCTCGCCGCCGCAGCTCAATCCAACGAAACCGGCCAATCCACCGCCGAACCCGCCGTCCTGGAGCAGCTCGCCGCAGCCGCAGCCGAACCAGCCCCAGCCGAGAACGACTTCCAGGCGGAGACGCGGGAACTCGCCCGCGCCGTCCTCGCCCGCGACCGTCAGCTCGGCTGGTCGCTCGCCGACCACCCGCACCGCCTCAACATCCGCACCATCGACTCGGTCTGCGCCGAGATCGCGCGCACCCTCCCCTACCTCTCCGGCTCCGGCGGCCGCCTCACCCCCGCCGAAGACGCCGGACCCCTCCACCGCGAGGCCGCGCGGCGGACTCTGCTTCTGCTCGGCACGGGCGACGCCGACTTCGACACTGCCCTGCGCGACCTCCTGCTGCACCGCGACGGCAACCTCGCCGAGTGCGAGTCCCTGCTCGCCAACATGCTCAGCCTGCGCGACCAGTGGGGCGACCTGGTTCCTCTCACCGGGCCGCAGTTCGACGAGGTCTGGCTCGACGCCAACGTCCTGCCCCGCCTCGAACTTGCGCTCGACCACGCCATCCGCGCCGTCCTCACGCCGCTCGCGCAGGCCTTCCCCGCCGATCTTCTCGCCGAGCTTACCAATCTCGCCGCCGAGATGGCCCACTGCGAAGGCTACAAAGGCCAGGAGTCGCCCATTGCCATCTGCAAGGGAAAAGAACAATCCCCGAGCACGTGCGCCGATGATCTCGAACATTGGCGTTGCCTGATCCACCTCATCGTCAAACCCTCAAAGCCAAGGGACTGGCGCAAGACCGTAAGCCGGAATGTGGTTGGGTTCGAAATCGAGAAGCATCACGCGACCCACCTGAAGGGCATCATTGCGCGGCTCTCAGAGACTCCCAATCTGTTCGAGATGATCTGCGCCATTAACGCGCTTCCCCCCGCCCACTACCCCGCAGACCAGTGGGCTGTCGCCAAATCGCTCTTCCGCGTCCTCAGTCGCGCGCTGGTTGAACTCCAATTCGTCTTCAGTGCCCGCAACCAATGCGACTTCACCGAACTCAGCCTGCTCGCCCGCCACGCCCTCCGCGCCGACTCCGGCCCCGACGACCTGGCCGCCGCTCTCGGCGCGCGCCTGCAGCACCTCCTGGTCGATGAGATGCAGGACACCTCCACCAGCCAGTACGAGCTGATCGAACTCCTCACCGCCTCCTGGGACGGATTCAGCCAGACCGTCTTCCTGGTCGGCGATCCGCGCCAATCCATCTACCTCTTCCGCCAGGCGCGCGTCGAGCGCTACATCCGCGCCATGCGCACCCAGCGGCTCGGCGACCTGCCCCTCACGCGCCTGCGGCTCACCGCAAACTTCCGCTCCCTGCGCACCCTCGTCGAACAGTTCAACCGCGACTTCAATCTCATCTTCCCCCAGGAATCCGACCCCCACGCACTGCCCTACACACCCGCCCAACCCACGCTGCCCGCCTCGCCCAGCGCACGCGGCGCCGTCTGGCACGCCAACCCAATCTCGACGAATCCTGACGACGAGGCCAGCGAAGCCCTCACCCCGGCCCAGCTCAAGCAACAACAGGCCCGCCGCGACGCGCTCGAACTCCGCCGCATCGTCAGCGAGTGGCTCGCGAAGCCGCTTCCGCCGGGACGCAGCGAGCCCTGGCAGATCGCCGTCCTGGTGCGCAGCCGCAACCACCTCATCGAGATCGTTGCGGCACTGAAACAGGAAGATGCAATCCCCTTCCGAGCCGTCGAGATCGACTCCCTCGGCCAGCGTCAGGAGGTGCTCGACCTCACCGCGCTCACCCGCGCCCTGCTGCACCCCGCCGACCGCGTCGCCGCGCTCGCCGTTCTGCGCGCTCCCTGGTGTGGCCTCTCGCTGGCCGACCTGCACACGCTCACCGGCTGCGACGACCCAGCCCTCCAGTGCCACTCCATCCAGCGCCTGATGGACGAGCGCGGCCACCTGCTGCCCGACGACTCCTGCAAGCGCCTCCAGCGCGTCTGGCAGGTCCTCGCCGAGGCCGCCGCCCAACGCGCGCGCCTCACCCCCGCCCAGCTCGTCGAACGCGCCTGGCGATCGCTTGGCGGAGACGCATGGCTCAAACCGGAGGAACTTATCAACGCGCAACACTTCTTCAATCTGCTGGACGAACTGCAAACCCAACTGCAGGACAACTCCTCCACCGGAATCTTCGACCCAACCCTGCTCGACGCCCGCCTGCAAAAGCTCTACGCTGAACCCAATCCAACCCCCGCCGGAACCCCCTTCGTCGAACTGCTCACCATCCACAAGGCCAAGGGGCTGGAGTGGGACGTCGTCCTGGTCCCTGCCCTCGAACGCCAGCCCGCGGCAGACCGCTCCCGCCTGCTCACCTGGTCGGAACTCGAACCGATGGACGCCTCCGACGAAGACGCCGCACACTTCATGCTCGCGCCCATTGCCGGCCGCGGCGAGCCGTCGAAGGCGCTCAACAACTGGCTCAATGGAATCCATCGCGCCCGCGAGGCGGCCGAGCGCAAGCGCCTCTTCTATGTTGCCTGCACCCGCGCCCGCCAGGAGCTGCACCTCTTCGCCTCGCCACAACTCACCTCCAGCGGCGAGATCAACCCCCGCTTCGACAGCCTCCTGCAGGCCGCCTGGCCCGCCGCCAAGGCACACTTCTCACCCACCGAGAATCTGGGTGCCCCAGACGGGGTCCCCGGCGAGCGGTCGTTGCTCGCTGGGGTGGCACGTCTCGATTCTGAGACCTGGGTTCGTGCCACAAATCTTCATGTTTTCAATCCCACCGACGAACTCGACTTGGCTGCCTCCGCATCCCCCACCCTACAGCGTTTTCCCCTCGACTTCGACCCCGCCGCGCGCATCGCCGCCACCCGCGCCCACAGGCTGCCCTACGGCGATTCCGACGGTGCCACCGCTTCCAGCCAGGCCCAGTTCTCCCGCCCGGAGGGCTCGTTTGCCGCGCGCTCCTTCGGCAACGTCGTTCACGCCGCCCTGGAAACCCTCGCCGACCGCATTGCCGCAGGCAGCTCAACCGGCGCACTGCTCGCCGAACTCCCCGCCTGGATGCCGCGCCTCGCCACGCTGCTGCGCGCCGACGGACTTCCCCACGCCACCATTAACCGCCTCGCCCGCGAGGCCCGCGCTGCTCTCGAAGCTACCCTGCGCGACCCTGACGGCCTCTGGCTGCTTGCGCCCCACGCCGCCGCCGCCAACGAGTTCGCCCTTACCGCATGGCCCGAGTCTCATAACGCGGACGGTCAACCCGTCATTCGCCCCACTTCCATCCGCATCGACCGACTCTTCCGCGCCGGGGCCGAACCCCACTCCCCCGGCGAAGACTTCCTCTGGATCGTCGACTACAAGACCACCGCGCCGCACAGCTCCGCCAGCCTCGACGACTTCCTCGCCGCCCAGCGCGCCGCCTACGCGCCACAGCTCGAGACCTACGCCCGTATCCTCACCCAGCTCCTGCACTCCGCGGACCGGCCCGCGCCCAAAGAGGTCCGCCTCGCGCTCTACTACCCCACGCTGCCCAGACTGCTCTGGTGGCCTTTTACCTAACTCCTCAGCAGCGAGGCTTGGAAATTATCTGCTTCTTGTCGAATTCAATCCGCGAGCGAAGCAAGCGCACGCTCCAGCTTCACTCCGCGCGAAGCCTTTAGGAGCACAGCGTCGCCAGCTTGCAGGTTCGCCTTGAGCCACGCGCCGGCCTCTTCCGGCGTCGCGACAAAGACGGCCTCCGTTCCGCTCTGCTTCGCACCCTCCACCAGCTCTGCTGCCAGCCCGCGCACGCCGACCACCACATCCACGCCGCGCTCCGCCATGCGCTGTCCGCACGCCCGATGCAGCGCCTCGCCCTCGGGCCCAAGCTCCAGCATCTCGCCGGCCACCACGATGTGCCTGCCCTCGTGTGTCACCGGCATCGCCAGCAGCGCGTCCACCATCGCATCCAGTGCGCGCGGATTGGAGTTGTAACAGTCATTGATGATTTGTGCGCCATGCCACTCGAAGACCTCACCTCGCCTCTCGCCCGCATGCAGCCCGCCCAGCGCCGAGGCGCACTCCGCCAGTGTCATGCCGCTCTCCAGCCCCACCGCAATCGCCGCCAGCGCGTTGTATACGTTGTGCCGGCCCAGCAGATGCAGTTGCACGCCGGCCCGCTCGCCGCGCGCTGTCACGGTGAAGACGATTCCCTCCGCGCCAAGCTCGGCAATCCCGCTGGCGCGAACGCCGGCACAGTCGCCCGTCCCGAAGAAGACTGCGCGCGCGCCCAGGCCTTCGCCAAATTTGGCTACAAACTCGTCGTCGCAGTTCAGCACCGCGATCCCATCCGGCGGCAGCGCCCCGATCAGCTCATATTTTGCGCGCGCAACACCTGCGATGCCGTCGGCGAAGAACTCCAGATGCACCGGCGCAACGTTTGTCACGACCGCCCAATCCGGCTGCGCGATGCGCGCCAGCGCTGCGATCTCGCCCGCGTGGTTCATCCCCATCTCGACCACCGCAACCTCGTGCTCCGCTTCGAGCTTCAGCAGTTGCAACGGAAGCCCGAAGGCATTATTCAGATTGCCCTGCGACTTCAGAACGCGAAAGCGCGCGCCCAACACCTCGGCCACCGCGTCCTTGGTCGTGGTTTTGCCCGCAGAGCCGGTAATGGCAACCACGCGCCCGCCCCAGCTTCGCCGCACCATGAGCGCCAGCCGCTGCAAGCCGGCCAGCACACAGTCGGCATGCGCATCCGGTACGCGCAGCAGCCGGCCCCGGTCCATCTCCTCCGGCGCAACCCATCCCGCGCTCACTACCGCGGCCACCGCGCCCTTGGTGAGCGCAGCCTGCACAAAGTCGTGCCCATCAAAGCGCTCGCCGCGCACCGCAAAAAAAAGCTCGCCCGCCGCGACGGTGCGCGAGTCGATCGAATAACACAAAGCCTCAGCATTCGCGTGGAAGTCGCCCTCCGCGTGAATCCACTCGGCCACCTGCTTCAATGACAGCTTCACCGCATCTCCTTCAAACTGTTCTCCGCAACAACCACATCGTCGAACGGAATTGTGCGGTCGCGCAGAATCTGCACCTTCTCGTGTCCCTTGCCTGCGAGCAAAACGATGTCTCCCGCGCGCGCCGCCCGGATCGCAAGCTTGATGGCGGCGGCACGGTCCGGCTCGACGATGCACTCCGTATTCGTCTCGCGAACGCCCACCAGCGCCTCCTCGATGATCGCCATCGGCTCCTCGCTGCGAGGATTGTCGCTGGTCAGCACAACCAGATCGCTGCCCTCCGCTGCCGCGCGGCCCATGCGCGGACGCTTCGTGCGGTCGCGGTCGCCGCCGCATCCGAAGAGCGTGATCACGCGGCCGCCGCGCTCTTTCACCAGCTCGCGCGCCAACGCAATCAGGTTGCGCAGCGCATCGTCCGTGTGCGCATAATCCACAACAACGTTGAATCCAACCTCTGCCGAACCTGAGACCGCCTGAAACCGTCCCGGTGCGGGTTTCAGATTACGCGCAGCCGCAGCGATCTCTTCCAGTGTTAGGCCGCGCGCCAGTGCTGCGCACGCAGCGGCCAGTAGGTTTGAGACGTTAACCCATCCCAAAAGCTCGGATTTCAGTTCCACAGAACCGTAAGGTGTTACCCACTCAAAACCAGTCCCTTCCATGCTGTATGTAATGTTCTGAGCTTTGTAGTCTGGAACCCAACCGTACATACTCTTGATCCCGAATGTCCAAACTGCGCCGCAAGATCGTGCCGCATCCTCGATTGGCCCGGCATACTCGTCATCCAAGTTGATCGCCGCGATACGTGGAGCTGACGCACCCAGTCCTGCAAACATCTTCGCCTTCGCAGCGAGATACTCCTCCATCGTCTTGTGATAGTCCAGATGGTCCTGCGTGAGATTGGTGAAGATCGCAACGTCCACCGGAATTCCCCACACCCGCTCCTGATCCAGCGCATGCGAGCTCATCTCCATCACCGCTTCGGTCGCGTCCGCGCGCGCGCCGTCGGCAAAGATCTTCAGCAGGTCCGAGGCCTCCGGCGTCGTGTGCGGCGAGACGCGCACCTCGTCTCCGATGCGCGTCTCGATCGTCCCGATCAGCACGCACTTGCGCCCCACGCTGCGCAGCATCTGCTCCAGCAGATACGCGGTTGTCGTCTTGCCGTTGGTCCCCGTCACCGCGCTGATCTTAAGCCGCCGCTCTGGATGTCCCATCACCGCCTCGCTCAGCTCGGCCAGCGCTCGCCGCCCATGCGCGACACGAACCGCGGCGATCTCCGGATGCTCACGGCGCAGATTTGCATACGCCTCCTGCGAGTCGGTGACAATCGCCGCCGCGCCCTGCGCCATGGCCGCGTCGATGTAGCGATTGCCATCGGTGGTGCCGCCGCGCATCGCCACAAACGCAGAGCCCGCCCTCACGCGGCGCGAGTCGTACTCGACGCCAGCGACTTCGCCGGCGACGCCTCCACTCTCGATCCTTGTAACTTCCTGCAGCGCGTCAGCCCAATGCATAAGTTCAATTCTATGTCCGCACGCCGATGAGGCCGCGCAGCAATGTGATCGCGCAGCAATGAGTCCACGTTCTATCGTGTGAAGCGCACGACCACTTCCGTGCCCAGCGGGACCATGGCGCCGGCCGCTGGCGCCTGCTCGCGCGCTAGACCGCTGCCCACCGGCTCAACCCGCAGGCCGAGTCCGGCCGCCGTCTCCACCACGTTGCGCAACGCGGAGCCGGTAAACGACGGCACGGTCACGCGCGCGCCCGCATCCACCACAACCGAGCCATTGGCGCGCGGCTGCACCTGCGGCGCGACGATGGGAGCGCGCAGCGCGGCGGAGGCGCCCGAAGCGGCGTCCGGCATCGCCGAATTTGTCCCGCCATTGGCGTTGAAGGCGGCCAGCACCCTGGCCGGCAGAAGGCCCAGAATGCGCGAGGTCTTTGTACTGCCAGCGGCCTGTAGCGACGGAGCAGGCGCGCCGGCCGCATCCGTTGGCGCGGCAGCGCGCGTCGCGTTCGCGTCCGTCGCGGCAATGGACGAGGCGCGCAGCGGGTCGTCCGCGGGCAGATTGTTGATCTCATCGAACATTGCGCTCAAGTCGCCCAGATGCTCACTTGGCGCATCGTCCGCAGTGCCCTCTGAAGCCGCCGCGATCATCTGTTTGGTCGTCTTCAGCGGCTGGTCGTGGGGCACTCCCAGGTACTCCAGCACCTGCTGCGCCAGGACCTGGAAGACGGGCGCCGACACCTCCGCGCCGTAGAGGCTGCCTACCGTTGGGGTGTCGATGACCACCGCGATGGAGACCGCCGGCGAGCTGACCGGCGCAAAGCCGGCGAAGCTTGCGACCAGCTTGGTATGCGAGTAGGTGTGCGTGGCCGGATCGATCTTCTGCGCCGTTCCGGTCTTGCCGCCGGCGCTGTATCCATTCAACTGCGCGGCTTTGCCGGTTCCCTCGATTACGATGCCCTGCATCATGGAGCGCATCTTGGCCGCCGTCAACTCCCGGACCACGCGGTGCGCGCCGTCCGGCAGATTTGCCGGAAGCTGGTTCGCGGGATGAAAGCCCGCGGGCTGCAACCGCGTGTCGCCCTTGTTCTCGTCGGTGGATTGCAGCAGGACATGCGGCGGCATGTACACGCCGCCATTGGCGATTGCGCTCACCATGGTGACAAGCTGAATGGGCGTGACGCCCACCTCCTGCCCGATGGCGAGAGACAGGATGCTGGTCGAGCCCCACTTGCGTGGGCTTTGCAGAAGACCGCGCGTCTCGCTGGGCAGTTCAATGCCCGAACGGTCTCCGAAGCCATAGGCCTTAATGTACTTGTAGAAGGTGTCGGGGCCGACTTTCAGCGCCATCTTTGCCGCGCCAACGTCACTCGAATGCTCCAGCGCGTATTGCACCGTCACGCGGCCGAAGTGGTCGGCCTTGTCGTCGTGCAGGGTGCGTCCATACATGGTCATCGAGCCGTTCTGGCAGTCCACCATGTCGTCCGGCTGCACACCGGCGGCGTCGAGAGCGGCCGAGAAAGCGACCAGTTTGAAGGTCGAGCCCGGCTCATACACATCGCTCACGGCAAGGTTGGTCAGCGAGCCCGGCTCCATGTGACGCGAGTCGTTGGGATTGAAGCGTGGCGAGATGGCAAGCGCGAGGATCTGCCCGGTGTGCGGGTCCTGCACCACCACCGTGCCGTGCGCCGCCTTCACCTTGGCCATCTGCTCGTCCAGCGCGCGCTCGGCCATGTACTGAATGTTGGCGTCGATGGTGAGCACAAGATTATCGCCCGGCAGAGGCTCGTTCTCCACGCTGCCCATCACGTGGCGCCGGGCGTCCACCGCGGTCAGCATGTGGCCGGGCGTGCCATGCATCTCGTCGTCGAACTCCTGCTCCAGTCCGCCCAGTCCCGTGTCGTCGGCGCCCACATAACCCAGCACCTGCGCGGCAAGATCGTTGTTGGGATAGAAGCGCTTGAACTCCTTCTGCAGATAGATGCCCTTCAGGTTCAGCTCGCGCACGCGATTTGCCGTATCTGCATCGACGCGTCGCGCCACCCACGCAAAGTTCTTCGAATCGTTGAATCGCGCCAGAATCTGCTGTTGCGATGTGAAGGTATCGCTAGGGTCCGTATGCACAATCTGGGCCAGCATCTCCGCCGCATTGGCGCGATTCCCGCCCAGCTCCGTTGGGTCCGCATAGATCGAATCCACAGAGACCGTCATTGCCAACTCGCGCAGGTTGCGGTCGTAGAGAACGCCGCGCTGTGGCGCCACCTCGAAGGTGCGCTGCTGCTGGTGTTTTGCCTTGTCGATCCACTCCGCGTGGTGCAGCACCTGCAGCCACACCAGCCTTCCGCCGATGACCCCAACCCACAGGCAGAAGAAGATCGCCATCCACGCAAAGCGGACCTTGCGGATCGGAGCGGTCAGTGTCCTGCGTGAAGCCGGTCGTGGCGCTTTATTCATGGAATCCAAAACCACCTGAACTTAGGGCAGCGATGGCGTGGACGCCTGCGCCAGCACAGGAACGTTTCCGCCGGCCCCATCGGGGCGCACCACCTGGCCCGGCTCGGGCGCTGCGAGACCGAGCTGCTGGCGGGCGATCTGGTCGATGCGCACGGGATTGCTCAACTGCGCCTCGGTCAGACGCAGTTGCCGGTTCTGCTCCTGCATCTGCGCCACCTGCTGCTTCTGCGTCTCCACCTGATAGCCGATCTCGATGGCTGAAAAATGCTGCCACACATAGATCATCACCAGCAGAAACAGAATGCTCATGGTCATGGTGAAGATGCGCATCTCCCGCCGCCGCTCCGGGTCGTCGGCCTTCACAATGCGGCTGTTGTCGATGTGCTTGACGAAGAAGACCTCGGGCGTGGGGCCGCGGCGGGCGCGCTTTTGCAGCTCGAAGAGCTCGCGGTTGCGCGCTGCGCGGGCCTGCGACGCGAGGTTCATGCTTCCCATGCCCATTCCGAAGATCGCTCCCTGCCCTGCCATCGCCGTCGTCGCCATCGCCCCTCCTTTTCTGTCGTTATCGACTTGCGCCTTTGTACTTGCTCGCTGTTCCCTGTTCCCTGTCGGGGTCCCCGGCGAGCGGTGTTGGCTCGCTGGGGTGACTGTCCCCTGTTCCCTGCTTTTCAGCCGCCCTTAGCTTTGCGCTTCTCGAACGCGGATTGCGCATCTGCTCCTGCTCGCTGGCGACCACCGGCTTCTTGGTCAGCACTTCAAAAATCCTGTTGCGCCCGGCCTCGCGCAACGCATCCTTCACCAACCGATCTTCCAGCGAGTGGAAGCTGATCGTCACCAGCCTTCCTCCCGGTTTCAGCAGAGATGGCGCGCTTGCCAGCAGCGTCCTGATCTCTCCCAGTTCATCATTCACTCGAATTCGAAGCGCCTGAAAGGTCCGTGTCGCGGGATGAATCTTGTCGCCTTTCATTGAGGGGGCCGCGACCGATATGATTCCAGCTAACTCCGCTGTCGTCGATATCGGCCGGGCCCGCACAATGGCTCTGGCGATTCTCCGCGACCTCCTTTCCTCTCCGAATTCGTAAATCAGGTCGGCGAGTTCGTTTTCGTCTTCCTGATTTACCACTTGCCCGGCCGTCACTCCGCTGCGCGTATCCATCCGCATATCCAGCGGCCCGTCCGACCGAAAACTGAATCCTCTCTGTGCCTCATCCAACTGCAGGCTGCTGACGCCGAAGTCGGCAAGCAATCCGTCCAAACTCCCCGGCTCGATCACGCCGGCCAACTCGGAGAACGCCCGCGGCTCGAAGACCACCTCCGGCATCGCATCTCCCAGCTCGGCCCTGACCTCGTCCATCCGGGCCTTCGCCAACTCCATCGCCTCTGGGTCGCGGTCGAAGCAGATCAGCCTGCCCCGTGCGCCCAGCCTCCTGGCAATCTCCGCCGAGTGCCCGCCCAGCCCGACCGTCGCATCGACAATCACGCTGCCCGGCCGCACATTGAGGAACTGCAAAACTTCGTCTAAAAGAACCGGCACATGTTGCGGTTTGTTCATTCCGTCCGCCTCTGTGCTGCCCCTGGGGGCCAAACCAAACTCATGCTTCCTTGCAAAACTCTTCCCGTCCTACGTCTCGTTCGTCTTCCCCGCAAACGAACTCAGGTCCTCGTCCGTCAGCTCGACCGCGCCCGTGGCCTTGGTCATCATGCTGGTGAAGACCTCGCTGTTCACAACCTCCAGCAGTGTCTGCGACCCCAGCACCTCGACGTCTCCCGTCACCTTCGCCATCTCGCGCAGCTTTTGCGGGATCAGCAACCGGCCCTGCGCGTCCATCTCCGCCATCTGCCCGTAAAAGTTCGTCACGTCCTGAAACTTCCGCCGCACCGGGTCCATGGGAGACATCTTCTTCAGCGACGCCTCAATCTCCTCCCACTCCTTCAGCGGATAGATCTGCGCGCGCTTGCCATCCATGCTGGTGATGTAGAAGAGCGGCCCGTACACCTCGTCCACGCGGCGCTTGAACTCCGCCGGCAGCTTGAGCCGGCCCTTTTCGTCCACGCGGGTTGGGTGATTGCCTCGAAACATTGCGACCTCAGGCCCCCGGAACCAAACTTGCCATCCCGGGGAAGACAGCTTTGGGGAGTAAACTGGCCTGGAAGTGAGCGGCTTATTCCGCTGCACTCCAATTTATACCACTTAACTCCACATCGACATCCTGCCTCAGCAGGTTAGCCTTGGCAAGCTTTAAATTAGGAGTGAGGGGAACTATTTTCTGGCCGAATGTGGAAAAATCTACCTGTAGAGGCACTTAAGCCACAGACGCTATATGTAGTGTTTTGCCGGATGGTTCCCCCGCGAAGTACTTCTTGCGGCCAAACCGAAGTTGCGATAGCAAAACAAAAGCGAAAATGACGGCCTTGAAGGGGCGGGACTTTAGTCCCGCCGCAAACCGCCAATTGTCAATTGGGCTTTAGCCCCTGAGGGAAACCTTCCGCATCACAATCCATTTATTCTGCAACGATCATTCCCCCACTACTGTTTCCACCCGCCGATTGCGGCCCAGCCACCACACCAGGTACGCCAGCACGACGAGGTTCGCCAGCAGCAGGCAGACCCGCACCCAATCCGGGCGCCGCGCAATTTCGTACAGCTCCCACGGCAGAAATGCCGTGGTCACGCCGACGGTGAGGTACTCGGCCCAAGTCTGCTCAAGAACCAACCCGATCCCCTCGGTAGCCCGCAACGCCGCGTAGAAGAAGGTGGCCAGGCCGATCTGCTTCAGCCGATGCGCCGTGATCGCGTCCAGGTGGTCCAGCAGGTAGGACACCAGCCGCCCATCGGGATCGATGCGCAACCTCTCCGCCAGGCGCAGCGCCGAGTCGCCCAGGTCGCGATGGATGAAGTGGATCGCGCCCGCGCCGACCAGCAGGAAGAAGGCCGCCTCCGCCAGCTTGAACAGGCCGATCGTCAGCAGGCCGCTGTCGTGATGCCGGGCGGCGCGCTTGTGGACTGCGCCAGCCTTGTCTCCGCTGGCCGTGCCCGTCGCCTGCATCTCGATCCCACTCATACGCCTCTACACCGCGCCCCACTTGCAAAAATGCGCTATAACCAGTTGACGAGCGCCCCGCGCGGTTGTCAACCGCATGCGGCCCGGCTGCGCTCAGAAGACTACTGGGGAAGGACTTCAATGCCTGTCACAGTCGCATAGCCCTCCACCGGAACGAAACTCAGGAGCAATTTGCCCTGGGCATTCGGCTCCAGGCCCGTGGCCTTGCGAAGCACCACGTCTGTCTGGCGGGCCTCTTTCACTAGGTTGAAGTTATTGAGGAGTACCTTCCCATTGCAGAACACATTGAAGATATGGGCGACTGTGGCCCGGTTATCGCCGGACAAAGATGAAGGCTGGTCCCAGTCGCCGTGGCGTACCGCAAAATGCAGCAATACAGTGTACTTCCCCGGTGACACGGGAATCGCGTAGGAGAAGTTGCCCCAGCGCTCGGTTTCGTAGAGTTCCGGGTCGTCGGTCCCGCTGACTGGAGAAGTGTAGGAAGCCATCTGGCCACCCTCGAAATAGCTGTCCGGACTCCACCAGTGACTATCGTTGGAGTAATAGGGGGTCTGCCTGGCCAGGAGGCGTACAGGCCGAATGTGTCCCGGGACTCCGGGCAGAATCTCGATGGCCGAAAGGATGGCCTGCATCCCATCCTCCCCGGAACATTCGAGATCGAGCAGCCCATCCGCGGCCGGTTCGATGTCCGGAAAGACCTTGACATCGGCGGTGCGGCTGCTTCCAGCGTCGGCCACAACATCGAAGCGGCTCAGCAGCGTTTTACCGTTGGCGCGTACGGTAAAGATACGACTGCCTTCTCCGCTCATTTCTGTGGACTCCGGACCATAGACCGTCTCGGCAAAATGCAGGCGCAGTTCGTAGACGCCCTTTTTCAGCGGAATCCTGTAGCGGAATTGTCCTTGTCGGCTGGTGCGGTAAAATCCTGGGTCCTGCGTGCGCCAGATGTGCTCGACGGAGCTTTTCACTGCCGTGCCGCCATCAAACCAGGTATCGGCGCTCCACAATTTCCCTGCATGATCGACAAAGCTGCGGCTTGAACCGGACAGGATGCGGACCTCCTCCCCGATGGGCGGGCCAATCTGCGGTTCCGCGGGCTGTGCCGAAGGCTGATTCGATAGCGCAGCCGAGGACGGCCGCTTCTCGTACCGGAGAAATAGCAGAACACCGCTCAGGCCCAGGAGCAGAAGCGCAAGTACGGCGGCAAGCCACAACTCCCAACCACCGGGATGACGAAACCCGTGTTCCGCCTGGCGCAGGGTGGCGCTCCCGGTTCCGAACTGGCTTGCATCGGACGGGACCTCCGCAGTGGACGCGCGTTCTCCCTGTCGCGAACTGCCCGGTCCAAATTCCGGAACATATTGCCCCACTGGAATCGTGATTTGGAGCCGGTGCGATGCGCCCTCGCTGGCATAGTACTCAGCCAGACGCTTGCGTAAGCGGTTGGCCTCCACCCGCACGATGGAATCGGAGTTCTGATCGAAGGAAGGTCCGCGATGGAAGACTTCCACCCCGATGGAATATTCCTTAATCTGGTTGGCTTCCCCATCAAAGAGCCTTTCGCATAAGTAAGACAGCAGACGAGCGAGGGCAGGCGCACGGGTAAAGTACTGCGACTGAAGCACCGCCTTCAGTTCCGTGCGCAGGGCGTCGAGATCGAGCGGTTCTTGGTGTTCCATCGCCATCGTTCCAGACCCAAATGAATGTTATGGTAGCTCTCCCCGGCCTTTTGCGGTTTGTTTAACGGTGAAGACGGAGGGCGGGAAGAGGGATGTAACGGCAGGTAACCTCCGCCGCGTCCCGCCTGTGTCTCCCTCCGGGCCGAATTCCCCATCGTCGAAAGTGTCCGTTGCGCCGTCAGTTTGCCTGCGCGCATGGGCTGTAACCCAGGCGGTAAGGACAGGTAGCAGGATTAGCGTTGTGGAATGCCAGCGCATGTTCTCTACTGGGGTCGATGCAGCCGGCAGATCGCCGGAGACGGCAGGTGCAATCGCCGCCTTCCAGGAAATGCCCCTTTGCAGAGGAGGTGACCGATGAAAAAATTGGTGACGATGCTCATGGCGGCGGGCCTGCTGATTTGCGCGGCCCCATATGGAAGGACAGCCCCGCTCCCTAACGCGGCCACGACGGACAAGCTTGCAAACGCCAAGGCGGCTGAGGAGAAAGGAGACCTGGCACGCATTCACGACGATTATGAGCAGGCCGCTTTCTACTATCGCAAAGCCCTGCGCGTCGACCGTCAGAACGCCGATCTCTATAACAAGCTGGGCGTGGCCGAACTCAAGTCTGGCAATAGGGGTTCTGCGCACAAATCCTTTGAGCTTGCCGTGAAATACAACCCCCAGGACGCTGTTGCGCTGAACAACCTTGGGGCCACAGCCTGCCTGGACCGGAAGTACCAGCTTGCCGTCGGCTACTTGAAACAGGCGCTGGCACTGGATGAGCCGCAAGCCCCTACCCACATCAACCTGGCGGAGGCCTGGATCGGCCTGGGCCAGACAGATCGCGCCATGACGGAGTACACGCGGGCCCTCGAACTGGACCCCGATGCCCTCAGCGAGAACGAGAATGGGACCCTGGCACGGGTCAGCACGCCGGAACAGCGCGCCCGCGCTGCCTACGTTATTGCCAAATCGTATGCCAGGCGCGGCAACCTCGAAGGGGCCCTGGAGTATCTGCAAAGGGCCAAAGAGGGCCGCTATCCCGATCTGGCCAAAGTCTATACCGACCCGGAGTTCGCCCCGCTCTGGAAGGACCCCCGTCTGGCTAAAATCATCAAGCGATAGAGCATTTTTGTCTCGCTGGAAAAGTTGGGTTTTCGGAAACCACCTGCAACAGAAACCCTACCGCAGCGCCATGCGCCGGCTCTCCATTGCGGCGAGATAGGGCCGCGCCTTCACCAGCGCGGCCTCGGCCGTCAGGCCATACTTCTGGCGCAACTGCTCCAGCTTGCCGTGCTCGATGAAGCGGTCGGGCCAGCCCACGCGCACCACCGGCACGTCGAGTCCAAGCTCGCTGAGCGCCTCCAGCACCGCCGAGCCGAATCCTCCCGCCAGCACATGGTCCTCCAGCGTCACCAGAAGCCCGCAGCGGCGCGCGTACTCCGCCACGCACTCGCGGTCGATGGGCTTGGCGAAGCGCGCATTGACGACCGCGGCCGAAAATCCCTCGCGCCGCAGCATCGCAGCCAGCCGCACGGCCTCGGGAAGCATCGCGCCAAGGCCAAAGATGGCAACGTCGTGGCCGTCCTCGATCACCTCGGCCACGCCGATCTCCAACGCCTGGGGCTGCGCCTTCACCGGCACGCCCGGCCCCGCGCCCCTCGGGTAGCGGATGGCCGCCGGCCCGTTGTGCAGCATCGCCGTGAACATCATGTCGGCCAGCTCGTCCTCGTCCTTGGGGACCATGTGGACGATGTTGGGCAGGCTGCGCAGGTAGCTGATGTCGAACAGTCCGTGGTGGGTCGGCCCGTCGTCGCTGGAGAGCCCGCCGCGGTCCATGCAGAAGACCACGGGCAGGTTCTGCAGACACACATCATGCACAATGGGATCGAAGGCGCGCTGCAGGAACGTCGAGTAGATGGCGCAGAACGGCTTGTATCCCTTGGTCGCCATGCCCGCGGCGAAGATCACCGCGTGAGCCTCGGCGATGCCCACATCGAAGTAGCGCGTCGGATGACGCGGCCGGAAGAGGTCGAGCCCGGTGCCGCTGGGCATGGCCGCCGTAATCGCCACAATCTTGTCGTTGTCGTCGGCCAGTTTGCAGAGCGTCTCGGCGAAGATCTCCGAGTAGGTCTTCTGCCCGGCCGACTTGGTCTCGCCCGTCTCCGGATCGTACGGCCCCAGCCCGTGAAACTTCTTCTGCTTCTCCTCCGCCGGCTGGAAGCCGCGCCCCTTCTGCGTGATCGCGTGCAGCAGCACCGGCTTGTTCTGCTGCTTCAGGAACTTGAATGTCTCGATCAGCAGCGGCAGGTTGTGGCCGTCCACCGGGCCGTAGTAGCTGAGCCCGAACTCCTCAAAGAGCATTCCCGGCCCGATGAGCCCCTTGGCCGCCTCCTCCGCCTTGCGCGCCATCTGCCGGACGGCCTTGCCGCCGAAGCGCTCTAGCATGGTGGCCGCGCGGTCGTGTATTGCGGCAAGCGTCGGATTGGTCACCATCTTGTGGAAGTACTGCGCGATCGCGCCCACGTTCTTGTCGATCGACCATGCATTGTCGTTCAGCACCACGATCAGCCGCCGGGTCTGCGCTGCGATGTTGTTCAGCGCCTCGAAGGAGATTCCGTTGGTGAACGCCGCGTCCCCGCAGAGCGCGACGATGTGCTCCTTGCCGCCCGACATATCGCGCGCCACGGCCATGCCCAGCGCCGCGCTGAGCGCCGTGCCCGCGTGCCCGGCGCCATAGCTGTCGTGCTCGCTCTCGCTGCGCAGCATGAAGCCGTTCAACCCGCCCGGCTGGCGGATGGTCTCGAACCGGCGGTTGCGCCCGGTCAGCATCTTGTGCACATAGGCCTGGTGGCTCACGTCGAAGACGAAGCTGTCGCGCGGCGTGTCGAAGACGGTGTGCAGGGCCAGCGTCAGCTCCACCACGCCCAGGTTGGGGCCAAGGTGCCCGCCGGTCTTGGCGACGCCAACGATCAGCCGCTCGCGGATCTCTTCGGCAAGTTGAGTCAGTTGCGGAATGGTCAGCCGCTTCACGTCCGCCGGAGACTCAATCCCGCTCAACAGCTCTTCCATGCTCATCCTGTCTGAAGCTGGCGCCTGCCATGCGACATGCGTTTTTGCAGAAGCCACAGCCCTCAAGTATACCAATCCGTTGGATGCTCCCCGCGGCCGTCGAATCCACTCCGTTCCAATCCGCTGCATCCACAACGCTTCAGGCCCCTGAAGTACCACGCGCTTCCCCCAAAAGTGCCAGTGCCGAATCCCCACCCATCCCTTACCATCGGGGGGTAATATGATCGCCACATTGGAAAAACGCGAAGTTACGCGCAGTGAAGCCCTGCGGATCGAGACCCTCGACCGGTACGAGATCCTCGGCGCTGTGTCCGACCCCGCCGTCGACGACCTCGCGGAGCTGGCGGCAAAGGCCTGCAACACCACCGTCGCCGGGGTCTCGTTTGCCACCGACCGCATCTGGGTCTACTCCCGCTACGGCATCCGCGAGACCGAGCTGCCCCTGGGCAGCCTGCCCTCCGTGCCTCCGCTACGCAGCCAGGGCGTGTACGAGATCTCCGACACCACCGAACACCCCGCCTTCTCTCCCGGTGGGGTCCTGCTCGGCGGCCGCACCTTCCGCTTCTATGCCGACGCTCCGCTGATCACGGCCTCCGGGGTGCGCATCGGCTCGCTCTTTGTCCTCGACACACCAGCGCGAAGGCTCACCCCCCTTCAGACTCAGACCCTCACCGTGCTGGGGCGGCAGGCGATGGCCTCGATCGAGCTCAGCCACGCCCTGCGCCAGATGGAGCGCGTGGCCCGCGCGCGCCAGCGAATCGAGTCCGCGCTCACGGTCGAGCGCAACTTCGTCTCCACCGTGCTGGACACCGTCGACGCCCTGGTCGCCGTCTTCGACACCGCCGGCCGCATCGTCCGCTTCAATCGCGCCTGCGAGGCCGCCTCGGGATACAACTTCCCCACCCTGGTTGGACGTTACCTCTGGGACAAGCTCATCCCCCACGCCGATGTGCCCGCAGCCATGCATCACTTCGAGCGTCTGCGTGCCAACGGCTCTCCCGCCGCATTCGAGAACCAGTGGCTGCACCGGGACGGAAGCCTGCGCCGCATCGCATGGTCGGCCTCGCCGCTCTTCGACGACCAGGGCCATATCAACTTCATCATCGCCACCGGCATCGACGTCACCGTCGAGCGCGAGGCCGAAGAGACTCTGCGCGAGAGCGAAGCGCGCTATCGCCAGCTCGTCGAAGGCTCGCTCGGCATGGTCTGCACCCACGATCTGCAGGGCCTTGTGCTCTCGGTCAACACCCACTCCGCGCAGAGCGTAGGCCGTACCCGCGAAGAAGTGGTCGGCCATCGGCTCTCCGAGTTCATTCCCGAAAGACTCCACGCATCCTTCGACAGATACCTCAGCGACCTCGCTCTGAAGGGCGAGGTCCAGGGGCTGCTCCACCTGCGCCACACCGACGGCGGCGTGCGCATCGTCGCATACCGCAACAAACTCATCCAGGCCCCCGGGCGCGACCCCTATGTGCTCGGTTTCGGCATCGACATCAGCGAGCAGGTCCGCACCGAAGACAAGCTGCGCGTCCTGATGCGCCAGTCGAACTCCGTCCTGGAGTCCGTCGGCGACGGCATCTTCGGCATCGACCTCGACGGCAACTGCACCGTCGTCAACCCCGCCGCCGCACAGATGCTCGGCTTCAAACCCGACGAACTCCTCGGCCGCAACATGCACGCGCTCATCCATCACACGCGCGTCGACGGCAGCCCCTACCCCGAGGAAGAGTGCCCCATTCAAAACTCCATCCGCGACCTTGACACCGTGCGCATCTCCAATGAAGTCTTCTGGCGCAAGGACGGCACCAGCTTCCCGGTCGAGTACGTCGCCCGTCCCCAGATCGAAGTCGAGCCGGTTCCCGAACCCAAGATCGAGCCCAAGGTCGAATCCGGAATCCTGCTCGAGACCCAGCCTAAAGTTCAGCCCAAAGTTGAGCCCGAGATCGATCCCGCCGCCCTGGACGCAAAGCCCGCGGGCAAGGCCGTCGGCGTTGTTGTCGCCTTCACCGATACCACCGAGCGCCGCACCCTCGACCGCATGAAGGACGAGTTCATCTCCACCGTCTCGCACGAGCTGCGCACGCCGCTGACCTCGCTGCGCGCCGCCCTCGGCCTCATCACCGGAGGCTCGCTCGACAGCCGACCGCAGAAGCTGAAGCAGATGCTCGAGATCGCCGCCGGAAACACCGACCGCCTGGTCCGCCTGGTCAACGACATCCTCGAACTGGAACGCATCGGCTCCGGCAAGGCGGAGTTGCACTACACCATGACCTCGGCCGACGACCTCTTCCGCCGCGTCGCCATCCTGCAGCAGACAGACGCCTCCAAGGCCCAGATCCGCATCACCTTCAACTCCCACGGCGTCAACGTCTGGGCCGACCCCGACCGCATCCTGCAAACCCTCACCAACCTCGTCTCCAACGCCATCAAGTTCTCCCCTCCGGGCACGGAAATCCACCTGCGATCGCGCCGCACCGATGCCAACGAGGCCGAGATCCAGGTCCGCGACCAGGGCCGGGGCATCCCCGAAGACAAGCTCGAAAGCATCTTCGAGCGCTTCCACCAGGTGGACGCCTCCGACTCCCGCACCATGGGAGGCACCGGCCTCGGACTCGCCATCTGCCGCTCCATCGTCGCCCAGCATGGAGGCCGCATCTGGGCCACCAGCACCGTCGGCAAGGGCTCAACCTTCCACTTCACCCTCCCCACCCGCCCCGCCAGCAACCTGCTCTAGTTCCAGGTCGCCTGCGCGTCCGTCGTCTCTACCGCAGCTCGACACGCACCGTCGCGCCGTCTCCGTTCACAAAGGAGACCCCGCGGCCGGTCATCGAGACTCTCGGATCGTACTTCCCTTTGTGCCTTCCGCTGTTGCCGGTCCAATCCATCGGAATGGTTGCGGCGCGGTCTGCATCGGCGAGGCACACCATCCAGCGCAGGCAGATGAGGCGCACCGGCGTGCCCGGCGCCTTGTTCCAGCCCTGCACCAGAATGCGGTACGCCCCCGGCTCCGCTTCCTGCCACAGCAGCACGTCGCCGGCAGCGTTGACAAAGACCTGCACACCGCTCTGCCTCCCATCCTTGCCGCTGCCTTGCAGCAGGACGGAATCCATCCCCTGCAACAGGCCGGAGACCTCACGTTGCACTTGATCGGCCTTTGCCGCCTGCATCACGCCCGAGACTCCGCTTTGCAATTGTCCGGTCGCCTTACTGCCTTGCAGCAGCTCGGCCGCTGCATTCTGGCGCTGGCCGCTCTCGCTCGGCACGGAGCTGCCGCTTGCGGCCGGCACGATCACCGCGCCGCTTTGGATCTGTTCATCCATTGCGCTCTGCAGCGATTCGGTCACCACGCCCTGGCTCTGGCTGGCCCCGCCGCTCTGCCGCGGACTGGACTTGCCGCTCGGGAGAGCTTCGGACATGCCACTCGCTCGCGCGTCGGACCTCCCGCTCTGGTTCATGCCGGACTTGCCGCTTTGACGCGCGTTGGTTATGTACACCGCCGCCAGCGGGTCGCGCACATAGATGCGCCCCCGATTCACCGCGACCAGCGCGATCACCACCAGAAGCATCAGCAGTAGTATCTTCTTCACACTTACCTCAACCTGCACCCTGCAACTAACAACCTGCAACTTACTTCTTGTCCTTCTCCTCGTGGTACTCCTGCTCGGTGTTGATCTCCCACAGCGCCTGCTTGTCCACCGAGCCCGCCGCCAGTCCATCGACCACGTGCATCGCCGTCAACATGCTGTGGTCCTGGTTGTTGTACTTGTGCATCCCGTTGCGGCCCACCAGGAAGAGGTTCTCGATGCGGTTGGTGAACTCCTTCAGCTCGTCGAAGCGATCGTAGGTGCCGAAGTACGCCGGGTAGGTCTTGGGAACGCGCACCACATGCGCGTCGGTGACATCCGCCGCGTTGAGGATTCCGATCTTCGCCACCTCGGCGATGGCGAACTGCTTCAGGTCGTCGTCGGCCATCTTCCACAGATCGTCCGTCTCGTAGCAGAAGTACTCCAGGCCGATCCACACCTTCGCCGGATCGCGCACCAGGTACGGGCTCCAGTTGTTGAAGAGCTGCAGCCGTCCCAGCAGCACATCCGGCTCCTGGATATAGATCCATGTGTCCTTCAGCAGGCCGCCGTCGGGCTCGGTCACCTTCAGCCTGTCCACCAGCAGGCCAACGGTGATGAAGTCGCGATACTGCAGCCCATCGCTCACCTCAAGAACATTCGCCGGGACCGGCGTCTTCATTGCGCGCAGCAGATCGCGCATGGGCATGGTGGAGAAGAAATAATCTCCGGCAAAGGTCCTGCGCTCGCCGTCCGCGCACACCGCCTCGATCGAAGCGACCCGCAGATCGCTGCCCTCGCCACCCTCGGCAAAGTTCAGCCTGTCCACCTTCCAGCCCATGTGGATCTCGCCGCCTTTCTGCCGGATGAGGTCGGCGACGTGCTCCCATAGCTGGCCGGGGCCGAACTTGGGGTACATGAAACGCTCGATCAGCGATGTGTCGGTCCCCTTCTGCGCCAGATCGCCGCCCTCGCTCCTCGCGCGAAACAGCTTCTTCACGAAGTGCTTGACCGCGGTTGTCAGCGAGAGCCCCTTGATGCGTTGCGCGCCCCACTCGGCGGAGATCTCGTGGCACGGCGTGCCCCATACCTTCTCGGTGTAGCTCTTGAAGAACGTCAGGTAGAGTTCGCGGCCGAAGCGGTTGATGAGGAAGTCTTCGAGGCTCTTCTCCGGCCGGATCTGGCGCACGCGCGAGACCGCGTAGCTCGTCCCGACGCGCACCATGCGCACCACGCCGAGGTTCTTCAGCGTGTTGGCCGTCAGCGTGATGGGGTAGTCGAAGAACTTTCGCAAATAATAGATCCGGCTGCGCCGTGGCCGGATCAGCATCACCAGGTCGGGGTTCTCGGGCTCGGGAACTGCGACCGTCTCGGCGACTTCCTCCGCGGACTCTTCTGCGGAATCTTCCTCCTCGGCGGCGCTCTCTTCATGGTGCAGCGGTCCCAGTCCGCGCAGCGGCGGCTCCTCATGCAGGTGAGCGGGGACGGTCACCACCCGCCGCTTGCCCTGATAGCTGATCTCGGCCGGCTGGCCCTGCGCACCCGGCGCGGTCGTCGCTGCGTTCGCGGCCGCCTCCGAGCCTGCCTCGCCCGGAACGGAGAGCTCGGGCGGCATCAGCTCCATCCACCACTGCATGACCCGGTCACTCTTGGAGAAGAACCGGTGGCCGCCGATGTCCATGCGGTTTCCCTTGTACCGGATCGTCCGCGAGATGCCGCCGATCTCCTCGCTCGCCTCCAGAATTACCGGGACAATCTCCGTGCGCCGGAGCAGTTCGAGCCCGGCCGTCAACCCCGCCGGCCCAGCCCCAATAATGACCGCCTTCTTTGCCATCCGAGCCCCTGCTCCCTCAATACTGGGTTGCCGATGTGAGTTTAGCAGGATGGGAAGGGGCGGAACCGCGGCGAACCACAGTCGGCACCGCGCGCCGCAGATTTAGGAGTTGTCTTTCTGAGCGCAGCGAAGAATCCCCGTATTTCGTCGTTGTCTGTTTCGTATCTGAGGTCGGACCTCATAGTTTTTATGACAGTCTCTGAGAGGAATCCGCGCGCGAAACGTCTAAGATGGAAAGGGCCTTTGCGGTCGAGCGGGTCGATGCTTCCCGCTGGCCCGCTGCGATGTGTTTCCGTATCTGAGTTTGCGTTTCCAGGATTGAGTTCGTGATTCTATGGCTGAGTTTGTAGTCCGATTGGCGGATGAGCGTGGCCGTGTGCAGGAGCAGACGCACACCGCGGCCACCGAAGAAGAGCTGCGCGCGCGCTTCACGCAGGCGGGGTACTACGTCTACTCGGTGAAGGCGCGCGGCCTGCTGGCGGGCGCAGGCAAGACCAAGAAGGTCAAGCTGGAGACCTTTCTCGTCTTCAACCAGCAGTTCCTCACCCTCATCCGCGCCGGCCTTCCCATCCTCGGCTCCATCGAGCTGCTGGCCCGCCGGCAGAAGCTCCCCCACTTCCGCGCTCAACTGGAGGACGTCGCCACCCGCGTCAAGAACGGCGAATCCATCTCCGAAGCCTTCGTCGCGCAGGGCGGATTCCCCATCGTCTACACCACCACGCTGCTGGCGGGCGAGCGCTCCGGAAACCTGGAAGAAGTCCTGCAGCGCTACCTCGACTTCCAGCGCGTCTCGCTCACCTTCCGCAAGAAACTCCTCGCCAGCCTCATCTATCCCGCCGTGCTGGTCGTCATGGTGATCGGCCTCTTCATCTTCCTCATCACCTTCGTCGTCCCGCGCTTCGCAGAGCTGTACGAACAACTGGGCACCAAGCTCCCGGCACTCACGTCCTTCCTCCTTGCGCTGGGCAAGAACGCGCAGAGCTACGGCGTCTATGCCCTCGCCGCGCTGGCGCTGCTGGTCTTTCTCTTCGTCCGCTGGATCAAGACGGACGCGGGCGCGAACATGGTGGACCGCGTCCGCATCGGCCTGCCGCTGATCGGCCCCGTCTGGCTGAAGTACCAGGTCGGGCTCTTTGCGCGCACCCTCGCCACGCTGCTCACCGGCGGCCTGCCGCTGGTTCCATCGCTGGAGACCGCGGCCCGCTCCATCGACAGCCGCCAGATCAGCAACGCCGTCTTCCGCAGCGTGGAGACGGTGCGCGAGGGCAAGGGCCTCTCCACCAGCCTCGCCGAGACAAAAATCTTCCCCGAGCTTGCGGTCGAGATGGTCGAGGTCGGCGAATCCACCGGCGCGCTGCCCCAGATGCTCAACTCAGTCGCCGAGTTCTTCGAGGAGGACGTGCAGACCAACCTCACCGCCGCCATGAGCCTCATCGAGCCCATCATCCTCATCGTCATGGGATGCGTGGTGGTCACCATCCTCATCTCGCTCTACCTGCCCATCTTCAGCATGAGCGCCGGCGCCGGCGGCGGACAGTAATCCCGTAGTAAGCTGTTTGTGTGGAATTTGAATGGGACGAAGCCAAGGCGCGTAGTAACCTGAAGAAGCACGGCGTTGCGTTCAATGTGGCAGTCAGGATCTTTCGCGACATTCGCAGAGTCGAGGAACAGGACGTTGGCGACTATGGCGGCGAAGTCCGCTGGAAGACAGTAGGATTGGTCGACACTCAAGAGATTGTTGTCGTCTATACGGAACTCGAAGACCGTCTGCGAATCATCTCAGCAAGGAGGGCAGCGACATATGAGCGAAAAGGATACTGGCAAAATCGTAACGTTTGAACTCGATTTGGATAACCCTCCACCACTGACCGGCGAGGAGCGGGAACAGTTGGAGCGTCTGCGAACGATGAGGGACGAAGACATCGACCTCAGCGACATTCCAGAGCAGACCGGCCTGAAGAACTGGACGCGTCCCGGTTTGTTTGGAGGCCCCGCTGGCAGACTACGTATGGCCGCGTTGAAGGAAAAAGTTCTCATCCTCGACGAATCCGTCGTCGATGGATTCCGCGCAATGGGCGACGTCTCCCCGCAAAAGATGAACGCAGTCCTGCTCGAATATCTAGCCACGCACCGCAAGTCCGCGTAAGCATCGCCGTGCAGCGAGCGCAGCCCTGTTTCGCCTCGCGCGCCCGCATGGACCTTGCCGCCACCCTACCGCGCGTCGCCGCCAATGGCGACGACGAAGTAGCTCGCCGGAACGCCGCCCGCATTCTTCACCGTGTGCTTCGTGCCGTAGGCGACATAGAAGACGCCGCCCGGCCCCACGTGCTCACTGACCAGCCCGTTCGCGCTCTCGTGCTGGAACTCCAGCTCGCCCTCGCGCACCAGGATGAACTCCGTGTGCTGGATCGTGTGCAGCGGGTTGGGCTCGGCCTCGGCCATCTGCATCGACTGGTGCA
>Ga0326727_10003264_pt1 | contig 52505 bp, 44 predicted proteins | sample MB2enrmetagenome_FD_207643 | JGI IMG/M metagenome (GOLD analysis project Ga0326727, IMG submission 207643) | Lab enriched peat soil microbial communities from McLean, Ithaca, NY, United States - MB29MY | ecosystem: Environmental > Terrestrial > Soil > Wetlands > Peat | place: USA: New York...
TTACGCGCAGGGCGACAAGCGCGACGCGCTGGCCTCGTTTCGAAGCGCGCTCGACGCCGACCGCGCGAGCGGCAACCGCGCGCGGCAAGCCGACGAACTGCTCGACGCCGGCATCGTCGAAACCGATACGGCACGTTACGCCGAGGCGCTGAGCGACCTCGCGCAAGCGCAGACGCTCGCGCGCGACCTCGGACTCAAACCGCAGCAGGCCGCCATCGCCAATAGCACCGGGATCGCGCTGACGTACCTCGGACGCTACGACGAAGCGCTCGCTGCCGAACGGCAGGCGTTGGCCTTGCGCGAGGCGCTCGGCGATGCGCCGGGCCAAGCCGACGCGCTCGGCGCGATGGGCGTCGCCCAGATGCACCTGAGCCGCTATGTGGAGGCGCTGGCGACGCAGCGGCAGGCGTTGGCGATCCACCGGCGCGCCGGCAACCGCGCCGGCGTAGCGCAAGACTTGGGCAACATCGGCAACGTGCTCTACCGGCTCGGGCGTTACGACGACGCGCTCGCCACGCTGCAGCAGGGGCTTTCGATCGCGCGCGCCCTCGGCAATTCGCTCGGCGAAGCCAACGATCTGAGCAGCATCGGGGCGATCGACCTCGATCGCGGCCGGTATGCGCAAGCGCTCGCGACGGACCGGCAGGCCCTGGCGCTGTATCGGGCCACCGGGGACGCGCTCGGCGAAGCCAACGAACTGGCCAACATCGGTGCGATCGAGCAGAATCTGGGACGCTATGCCGAGGCGCTCGACGGGTACCGGCAGGCGCTGACAATCGTGCGCGCGACGGGCAATCGTTTGGGCGAAGCGACCGATCTGGCCAACGTGGGCAACATCTTGTTCGCGTTGGGCCGCGGAGACGAAGCGTTGGCCTCCCACCGTCAAGCCCTGGCGCTCGATCGCGCGCTGGGCAGCCGTCTCGAAGAAGCGGGCGAACTCGGCAGCATCGCGGTTTTGGAAGAGCGCTTGGGCCGCTACGACGAGGCTCTGCGTTTGCACCGTGAAGCGCTGGCCGTCGACGCGGCGATCGACAACACGCCCGGCCAAGCCGACGAACTCGGCAGCCTCGCCGTCGTGGAAGAAGATCTCGGTTCGTACGCGACGGCGCTGCGCGACGGCGAAACGGCGTTGGATTTGCATCGCGCCGCGGGCAACCGGTTGGGCGAAGCCGTCAATCTGGGCAATCTCGGCATCGTCGACGAGGATCTGAAGCGCTATGCCGACGCCGCGAAGGCGCACCGCGCGGCGCTGGCGATTCTCCGCGCGCTCGGCAACCGGCTGCAAGAAGCGCAGGAACTGAGCAACCTCGGCAACGTGTACGCGGAGACGCAACGGTTGCCCGCGGCGCTCGCCGCGTATCGTCGCGCGCTCGCGATCGACCGCGCCATCGCGAGCCCGCGCGGCCAGGCCGACGCGCTCGACGACATCGCCTACGTCCAACGCGCGCTCGGTCGCTACGCCGCCGCGTCGGCGGCGACCCGGCAGGCGATCGCGCTGTATCGGCGTTTGGCCAGTCCCGACGGGCTGTGGCGTTCGCTCGGGATAGAGGCCTCGGTCGCCGCGCACCTCGGACGGCGTGCGGCCGCGATCGCCGGGTACGATGCCGCGCTCGACGCGGTGGAAGGCCTGCGGGCCGGTTTGAGCGAGGCGGAGCGCGGTTCGTTCTTTGCGGGCAAGCTCTTTCTGTACGACGAGTACATCGCGTATCTGCTCGACCTCGAGCGGAAGGCGCCGGGCCGCGGCTACGACCGCAAAGCGCTCGAGATCTTCGAACGCAAGACCGGCCGCGCCGTCCTCGAACAGATCGGACGCAGCGCCGCGCGGCGCTTCCGCGGCGTTCCGCCCGAGGTCGTCGCGGCCGAGGCTGCGGCCAACGACGCGGTGGCGCGCGACCGCGAGTCGCTCGAGCGGCTGCTCGGCGCGGCCGAGGCCGACCGCCCGGCAACCGCCGCCGCGCAACGCACGTTGAACGACGCCGAAGCGCGCGCGGTCGGGCTCGACGCGACGATCCGGCAACGCTATCCCGCCTATTACGAATTGCGTCATCCCCAACCGCTGCTCGCGCGCTGCAGCCGCCGGCCGTGCCGGAGCATCGACGACTTCCGGCGCTTCACCCTGCGACCCGGTGAGGTGCTGCTCGTCTACGCGCTGATGCGCGCGCGCAGCGCGCTCTGGATAGTCGAGCGCGACCGTCTCCGGCTGATCGCGCTCCCGGGGAGCGCGACGATCGACGCGGGCGTCGCCCGCCTCCGCGCGCACGTCGCGGGCCTGTTGAGCGCGGGCTCGAACGACGCGAAGCTCGAACGGCTCGCAGCCGCCGATACGCCCGCTTTCGCGAGCGACGCCTTCGCGCTCTATCGCGTGCTCGTGCCCGGCGTCGCCGCCCGGGCGCTCGCGCGCGCCGCGAGCGTCATCGTCGTCCCCTCGGGTTCGCTGTACGGGCTCGCCTTCGAAACGCTGGTCACCCGCCCGCCGGGCGGGGCCGCGCGACCGCACTATCTGATCGACGACGCGCCGGTTTCGTACGTCCCGTCGGCTTCGCTCTTGGCCGTCGTGCGCGCCGCGCAGTCGCGACCGGACCCCGCGCGCGCGCCGCTGCTGGCCTTCGCCAATCCGGCCTTCGGCGTCGCGTCGCAGGCGCAACTGCGCAGTCCGGCGAGCGTCGCCGACCTGCAACTCGTCGCGGTACGCTCGGCGCTGGTGCGCGACGCCGCGCCGGACCTGAGCGGCGCCGTCTTTCCAGGCTTGCCCGGAACGCAGACGGAAGCCGACGCGGTGCGCAAGCAACTCGACGCGCCCGACTCGAGCGTGGTCAGCGGCGAGGACGCGACGCGCGCGCACCTGCTGGCGCTCGACGCGGACGCGAAGCTCGCGACGTTTCGCTATCTGCTGTTTGCGACCCATGCCGTGTTGCCCGGCGAAATCAGCGGCGTCGCGCAACCGGCGATCGTGCTCGCGCATCCCGAGCGCGGCGACGGTTTGCTGACGATGGCCGACGTCTTCGGCCTCTCGCTCGACGCGGACTTCGTCGCGCTCTCGGCCTGCAACACCGGCGTCGCCGCCGACGACGCGAGCGGCGAAGGCGTCAGCGGCTTGACCCGCGCGTTTCTGTTCGCGGGTACGCCGGCCATTTCGGTGACGCTGTGGCAAGTCGACGATGCGGCGGCGCCGCGCCTGACGCCGCCGTTTTTTGCGGGCATGAACGCCGGCTTGTCGCCGGCCGAGGCGCTACGCCGCGCGAAGCGCGCGATGCTCGCCGCGCCGCAGGCGCGCTTTCGCCATCCGTACGCCTGGGCGCCGAGCGTCGTCTTCGGCGACGGCGACCGCGTGGGCGCACCGTGAAGCGCCTCGCCGCGGTCGTCCTCGCACTGGTTTGCGCGTTCGCGGCGCTTCCGCCCGCGCGCGCGCAAACGCCCGCCGACTCGGGGACGAGCGACCCCGCAGCGGCGGCCTACGCGGCCGGAAAGGACGCCTTCGCGCGGCGCGATTTCGCTCGCGCGGTCACGTTGTTGACCGGCGCGCTGCCCGCGCTCGAGAAGGCGGGCGGCGCGCGCGCGGCCGACGCGCTCGTCATCATCGCCTTTGCCGACGAAGCGCTCAAAGATTACCCGGGCGCGCTCGAGGCCTTCGGGCGCGCGCGAGCGGCGCATGCGGCCGCCGGCAACCGGCTCGCCGAAGCGGCCGACCTCGGCTACGCCGGCGCGCTCTCGTCCTCGCTGGGCCGCTTCGCCGAAGCGCTGCCGCCGTTGCAAGCGTCGCTCGCCATCTATCGCGATTTGAAGAACCAGGCCGGCGAAGCGGCCGTTCTCATCTTCGCCGGCGTCGCCGAAGAGAATCTCGCCCGCTACGCCGAGGCGCTGGCCGCACAACGAGAGGCGCTCGCGCTCGACCGCGCGTTGAAGAACCGCGCCGGCGAAGCCGACGCGCTGGCCAATGCGGGCAACGTACTCAACCGGCTCGGGCGCTACGCCGAGGCGCAGCGGTCTCATCAAGAAGCGTTGGACATCCAGCGCGATCTCAAAAATCGCGCGGGCGAGGCCGGCGACCTGACCGACCTCGGCGTCGACCTGGTCAGCCTCGACCGGTACGCCGAGGCCTTGACCACCTTGCATCAGGCGCTCGACATCCATCGCGACCTCAAAGACGGCCTGGGTCAGGCCAACGATCTGAGCGACATCGGCACCGCGCTCGAAGACGAGGGCCGGTATGCCGAAGCGCTCGACGCGCATCAGCAGGCGCTGGCGCTCTATCGCGCGGCGCCGAACGCGCTCGGCGAGGCGCGCGAACTGGCCAATTCCGGGAACGTCTACGAACGGCTCGGCCGCTACGACGACGCGTTGGCCGCCCATCGCGCCGCGCTCGAGATCGAGCGCGCGATTCCGAGCAAACTCGGCGAGGCCGACGAACTCGCGAACCTCGCTTTGATCGATTTCGATCGCGCGCACTACGAAGCCGCGCTCGCGGGGTTCGAAGCGGCGCTGGCGATCGATCGCGCGATCGGCTATCGTCTGGGCGAAGCCAGGGTGCTGGGCAACGAGGGCAGCGTGCGAGAGCGGCTCGGGCGGTACGCCGAAGCGCTCGATTCGCACCGGCGCGCGCTCGACATCGATCGCGCGATCGGCTATCGCCTCGGCGAAGCCAACGCGTTGGCCGACATCGGCATCGTGCAAGAGGACCAGGGCGCCTACGACGACGCGCTGACCGCGCACGCTCGAGCGCTGGCCCTCGATCGCGCGATCGGCAATCGCGCGGGCGAGGCGGGCGAACTCGGCAACGTCGGCATCGTCGAGTTTTCGCTGGGCCGTTTCGCCGACGCGCTCGCGACCCACCAGCAGGCGCTCGCGCTCGATCGCGCGATCGGGAACGTTCTGGGCGAAGCCAACGATCTGGGCAACATCGGCAACGCGCTGCGCGGCTTGGGCCGGTTCGACGACGCACTGGCTTCGCACCGGCAAGCCCTGGCGCTGCAGCGTCGGCTCGGCAACCGCCTGGGTGAGGCCAACGCGGCGAGTAACATCGCGACGATCGAGCAGAGTCTCGGCCATTACGTCGACGCGCGGGCCTCCGCGGCCGATGCGCTGAGCGCGCATCGCGCCATCGGCAACCGTCTGGGCGAAGCGGCCGACCTGACCGATCTCGCGCTCGCCGACGAGCAAGCCGGACAGTACGCGCAAGCGCTCGACGAAGCCGGACAGGCGGTCGCGCTGGCGACGCAACTGGGCACGCGGGAAGGCCTGTGGCGCGCGCTCGGGACGCAGGCCGACGCGCAAGCGCACCTCGGCCGGCGCGACGCCGCCATCGCCGCGTTCGACGCCTCGCTCGACCGCATCGAGGAGCTGCGCGCGGCGCTCGAGACCTCCGAACGCGGTACCTATTTCGGCACGACGCTTTTCGTTTACGATCGCTACATCGCGTATCTGCTCGACCTCGAAGCGCAGTTTCCGGGCAACGGCTACGCGCGCAAGGCGCTCGAAGTGCTCGAACGTAAGAGCGCGCGCGTCGTGCTCGAGCAGATCGGGCAGAGCGCGGCCCAGCACTTTCGCGGCGTGCCGGCGAGCGTCGTGACGGCCGAGGCCGCGGCGAGCGCTTCGCTGGAACGCGCGCAGGCGGCCTTGTCGACCCTGCTGTCGTCGTCGGCGCCGGACGCCGCAGCCGAAGCTTCGGCAGCGAAGGACGTCGCGCAGGCCAAGGCGCGCGTTGCGGCGCTCGATGCGGAAGTGCGTTCGCGCTATCCCGCCTACGCGCAACTGCGCAGGCCTCAGCCGCTGGTCCTCGAGTGTCGCACGGCGCCGTGCCCGACCTTTGCGAACTTTCAACGTTCCGTGCTCGAGCAAGGTGAGTTGCTGGCGATCTACGACCTGCACGCCGGCCGCAGCGGATTGTGGCTGGTCGACCGCGAGCAGATCCGCTTCGTGCCCCTGGCCGGCAGCGAGATCCTCGACGCCGCGGTGGACCGCGTGCGCGCACACGTCTCGGGCATGGTGAGCTTGCTCGGGAGCGCGAGCCCGAGCCGGCTCGAGCGCGCCGCTACCGCGGATTTACCGCGCTTCGCCGCCGACGCGCACGCGCTCTACGGCATGCTCTTTCCCGCCGCTGCGGTCGCCGCGCTGGCCCGCGCGAAGCGCTTGATCGTCGTTCCGTCCGGCTCGCTCTACCGGCTCGCCTTCGAGTCGCTCGTCGACCGCGACCCGGCGACGTCCGCGCGCCCGCACTATCTGATCGAGGACGCCGCTATTTCGTACGTGCCCTCCGCGTCGCTGCTCGGCGTCGTGCGGTCGTCGTACGCGGCGAAACGGCGAGGCCGCAAGCCGCTTCTGGCGTTGGCCAATCCGGCATTCGGCGCGGCGGCGACGGCGTCCGCGGCGCGGAGCGGCGTGCCGAACGTGGCGCGGCTCCAACTCGCCGCCACCCGTTCCGCGTTTGCGCCCGGCTCCGCGGGCGCGCTCAGCTTTCCGGCGTTACCGGGCACGCAGCGCGAAGCCGACGCCATTCGAACGGCTTTGGGCGTGCCGCCGGCCGCCGTGCTCTCCGGCGAACGCGCCACTAGGCAGGCCGTACTGAGCCTCAACGCGAGCGATATGCTCGAAACGTTCCAATACGTGCTCTTCGCGACGCACGCGGTGGTGCCCGACGAGACCCTCGGCGTCTCCCAACCCGCGATCGTGCTCGCGCATCCCGAGCGCGGCGACGGTCTGCTGACGATGGCCGACGTGTTCGGGCTCGCCTTCGACGCCGATTTCGTCATGCTCTCGGCGTGCAATACCGGCCTCGGCGGCGCCACGACGGGCGATGGAATCAGCGGCCTGACGCGCGCCTTTCTCTACGCCGGGACGCCCGCGCTCTCGGTAACGCTATGGGAAGTCGACGATGATGCGGCGCCGCGGCTCACGCCCGCGTTCTTCGGCGCGATGCATGCCGCCAAGCTCGCTCCCGCGGAAGCGTTGCGGCGGGCGAAACTCGGCATGCTCGCATCGCCGCAGGCGCGCTTTCGGCATCCCTACGCGTGGGCGCCGAGCGTCATCTTCGGCGACGGCGACCGTTCGAACTAGGCATTTTCGAGGAGGTCGACGCCCGGCCGGGGTATTGAGCGGCGACCGCTTATCGCCAGGAGTTCACGCATGCGCGCCCCAGCTTTCTCCAAATTGGCTATATGTGCGGGTGCGTTCGTCGCACTGATGGCGCTGGCCATCGGTGCCGGCTTGCCGCCGAAGCTGGTCGTGCACATGGCCTTCGGCGGAAACGTCACCGCGGTGGAAGTGCCCGAAACGCAAGGCTCTCCCGCCGCCTGTCCGGCGCCGCTCAAAGCGCAGCCCGCCACCGTGCTGAGCGCAAAGCCGGGGAGCAATTTCGCGTTCTGCGTCGGCGGCTCGGGCGGCGGGCTCGACGTACAGTTTTTAGCGCCGGCCGCGCCCCCGGTCGATTTCGACTATCCGCCGACGCTGAGTTGCGTTACGCTCAAACCGTCGGACAAACGGGATCTGCTGGTGCAAGTTTCGGTCCAGATCCCGGGAAAAGATTTTCCGGTGGAGTGCGACATCGACCGCGCGTTCTTGTACGCGCTTTCGGTGGAGCGGCATGGTCCCGCGGGACTACAATTCGTTCGGCCCAACCGGTCCGCGCCGGCCTGGACCGCCACGATCGAGATTCCCTGGAGCGTCCTCCGGCTGCGCACGCACGAGTCGCATCTGACGATCGCGGTCTCGCCCGGCGGCGCGAATAAGCCCACGCTCGTTCCGCTCGACGTAACGATCGAGGACAACAATCAGTCCCTGTCGTTAGCCTATTCGCCGTTCCATCATTTCGCCTCACCGGCGCCGTCGTCGAAACGCCCGGCGCCGCGACTGCACGACGTGGAAGCCGACGTCGCCTATTCGTTCGATCAGCACACGCTGCTCGACGCGGCCTTCGCGCAGAACGGCGCGGCCGTTGCGGTGCAGCAGGCCGCATCGCAGATCATCGGCGGCGCGCCGTTGCCCCTGCCCAGCGCCGCAGCGTTGCCGGTAGGCCCGGACAACATCATCACCCGCACGACGCCGCTGGTCACCTTTCTGCGGCCGAGCACCGCGCTCGGCGATCAGGACCTTCGCGTCTTCGCCGACTCCGCGCCGTTCTCGATCAACAAGGTCGGGAGCTTGGCTTCGGGTTACACGGCCGGCTATTCGTCGTCGATCGTCAGCGGCGGCGCGTTCTACGGTTTGCAGCGGCCGGGTTTGTACAACACCGCGTACGGTCTGACCGTAACGATCCCCACGCCCGAACCGCGGGTGACGCCGTCGCCGCCGCCCACGCCGGTCCCGACGCAGACGCCGATCAAGCTGGGCGTCGCGCCGCCGCCGATCGCGACGCCGGGTCCGATCGAAGAATCGAAGACCTCGCACGATCCGCTGGCCACGATTTCCTACATCGACTCGGTCGCCGGCACGGGCACGAGCGTCGATTCGGTGCAAGGCATCGCGCTGGGGACCAACTACTACAAGAACACCTGCGCCTCGGAAGTGCTCTACTGTGCGCTGACCTTCCACGTCTTCGGCAGCGGCCAGTTCGACGCGCAACAGGCCCCGGTCGCGCTGGCCACGCCGCCGCCGAAGAAGAAGGGTGCGATCGATTATCCCGACGGCGCGGCGCACGGACCCGTGTTGTATTCGCCGCCCGCTACCGGGCAGACGCTGTTCGCCGGCGAGTCGGGATCGTACACCAAGATACTCTCCGCGAGCGGCAGCACGCCGAGTTTCGTGCAACTCGCCGAAATGTTCGCCGCGCAGCAGGCGGATCAGTTCTACTCGCCCTCGGCCGGGTCGGTCACCGCGTTCGCGCCGCTGAGCGGCCCGCTCGGTCATCTCGTGTTCTCGTACGGCGCGGGTTCCAACGAACACGTCTATTCGGCGGACTTGCTGGCCCTGCGGTACACTTCGCCGTACGGCGACGTGTTCACCGACACGTCGTGGCAGATCTTGGTCCCGTTCGATACCGCGGGACTGCGCGGCTGGACGCTCAACGCAGGCTTCCAGTCCGAATCGCTCTCGGACCGCGTTGCCGAATTGCAACAAGGCTTGGTCACCTCGTACTTTTCCGCAATCTATCCCGTGCCGACCCAGAAGGCGGTCGACGCGCCGGTTCCGCTCGGCTTCGTCCGGCCGCAGACCCAGCAAAACGCCCAACTCTCGACGCCGATTCTCGGCAAAGTGCTGACCTTCCAAGGGACCGGCGGTTTCCAGAACGGCTTCGTGACGACGTGCGCGCCCGCGCCGAAGTTGATCGCCTGCGCCACCTCTCACGACCACGCGGCGACGTGGGCGCTCTTTGCGACGCGCTCGCCGGTCGGCTTCGGCGTCGCCAACACCGCCAGCACCGCTATTCCGGGCGACCTGGCGGTGGCTACCACGTCGCGCTATTTCGGGTCGTACGTCAACGCGCCGGGCTCCGTGACGTCGTTTCTTTCGTACAACCGTTGCATCGGCATCACCGCGGCGTATAGCAATGCCGCCTATCCAACGGGCGTTCCGCTCGCGCAGAAGGGTGAGACGGTAACGGCCAAAGTATATTACCCCGTGAGCTTTTTCGGGATCGAGGGCGGCTATTTCCGGTCGACCGACCTGCAGAACACCACGCTCAGCCAGTCGGGGTACTACGCGCTCTTGCATTTCGGGACCACGTTCAAGCGGCCCGTTCCGGCGCCGGGGTGTCGTGGCTGAGGCTTCGCGCTTTGCGTAAGGCCGCCGCGCTGCTCGCGCTTTTGCTGTGCGCGCTGGCCATCGCGCCCGCGCCCGCTGCGGATAACGGCTTCGCGCACGTACGGGCGAGCTTGGCCTTGATCGGCTATCCGGTCGACGACAAGAAACTCTTGATCGCTTTCGGCACCGGCTTCTGCGTCAGTTCCTCGGCCTCGAAGTCGTTCTTCGTCACCAACAATCACGTGGTCACCGACGGCCTGGGCAACCTCGCTCCCAACCTCTTCGCGATCTTGCCCAAGAATCCGGAGATGCGCTACAAGGCCACCGTCGTGCGCCACAATCCCGATCCGGATTTGGCCGTCGTGTCGATCGACGCCCCGTGCGAGGCGACGGTCAAGGTCAGCCCCACCGTGCCCGACGCGGGCGACGACGTGGCCATCGCCGGCTTTCCCTATACCGAAGTCTGCGAATTGGCCGGTTTGTGCAGCACCGATCTGCTCGTGAAGAACGGCCACAAGGGCAAGCTGATTCCGGTTCTGAGCCGCGGCACCGTCAACGAAGCCCAAGAGGGCACCTACTCGATCATCTACGACGCGCTGGCCGATCACGGGAATAGCGGCGGCCCGCTCTTCGACTTCCGTACCGGCAGCGTCTACGGCGTGGTCGTCGACGCATTGCCGGGCTACACCGACGAGGGCGCTCCGCCGCAGCGCGAGTTCAACCGGGCGATCGCGATGGGCGTCGGCGTGCCCTTCATCAACGCCGCGCCCGTCACGGTCGCGATGGACGCCGCCGCCGGGGGTCAGCGCGGCTTCATGAGTTCGGCGCCCAATCGCTACACCGCCGCCGCACTCGGACCGGCTTCGTGCCGCGTCGCTTGGCGCGACCTCGACCGCGGCTACGGCGAGTGGGCGCAAGCGCACGGCAAGATTGCGTCGTTTGCCGAGTTTTTGGCCAAGCCCGAGCACGACTCGAGCAAGCCGCAACTCAAAGCATTGGCCGGCCAACTCGCGCAGCACGAGTCGGCGGTGCTCGCAACGATGCGCGCGTCGCTCGAAGGGCTGGAGAAATCGAAGGCGACGACGATCGTGAGGCCCGCCTCCGACTTGGTTGCGGCCGTCGAGGCGGCGACCGCCGACGATGCGGCGCTGGCCGCCTCCCTCGGCTCCAATGCGAAAGCCGCCGACGAGAACGTCAACGGTCGTTTGCGCCGGGCAGCCCAAGCCATGGACTCGGTCACCGCGTGCATCTGACCGGGCGTTGCGCGCGCCGGGTCTGAGGCGCTGGTGGGCGCGCCGTTCGGAGCGGCAGCGCGCCTTTGCCCTCAACGTCGCGATCGGGACGGTCATTTCGGTATTGGCCGGCTACCTCGAAACCAACGCGGCGGTGGGTAAGGCGCGCGACGCGCTGCTGACGTGGCAGATCGCGCAGTTCGCCTCGACCGACGTCGCCCGCGACATTCTCTGGCTCGACGTCGACGAGACGACATACTTGAACTGGCACGCGCCGGCTTTGACGCCACGCGATAAGCTCTGCCGGTTGATCGACTTTGCCGTGCGCGGCAAGGCGCGCGTGGTCGTCGTCGACGTCGACCTCAGCGAGCCGACCGCGCCGGGCGACGTCACCCCCGCTCAGCCGTGCGGCAAAGCGCACGCGGGCGGCGACGCGGAACTCAAAGCCTATCTGCACGAGTACGCGACGGCCTGCAACGGCCGCGACGCGCAAAGCGGCTGCCCGCCGATCGTGCTGGTTCGCGAACTGCGCACGTCCTATCGCTCGACCTACGCCGACGGCGCGCCCGCGCACGCCCGGCGTCCCCAATACTTCGACGACGCCGCGTTTGGCGCAAGCGGGCCGGTCTTTTGGAGTTCGCCGAACTTCGACGTCGACGACGACGCGATGATCCGCCGCTGGCGCCTGTGGGAGCCGCTGTGCGACCCGAGCGACGTGTTGCCTTCCACCGAATTGCTGGCCGGCGCGCTCTTCGCCGGGACCTCGCCCGAGCGCGTGCGGCAAAGTCTCCAAGCCTTCCGGCCCGCGTGCGTGCCCGTCGGCGGTGCGTCGAACGCCGTCATCGCGGCCGCGGAGCCGCCCGAGAGCGAACTCGACGTCGGCCACCCGTTACGGCTCAGCAGTCGCAACGCCGACCGCCGCTTCTTTTACCGCGTCGGTTGGGAAAGCGCGCGCGGCCGCGCGACGATGGCCGCCTTCGTTCCGGCCACGCTCGTGACCGACGTCGACGCGGCGCACGCCTTCGATCCGGCGGTCGCCGCGGGCCGCATCGTGGTGATCGGCGGCAGTTACCTCGACAATCCCGACCTGCACCGCACGCCGCTGGGCCTGATGCCCGGCACGCTGATCCTCATCAACGCGATTCAGGCGCTGGTGCAGAACGACTCGCTGCGCGAGACGCCGGCGGCGCTGCGCATCGGCATCGAAGGCGCGCTGATCCTGGTGCTGAGCGCGCTCTCCGTCTACCTCCCGGCGGCCGCCGCACTGATCGTCTCGATCCTGTTCGTCATCGCGAGCGCGTTGACGTTCGGCTTCGTCTTCCTCAACATGGGGTATTGGATCGACCCGGTGCTTCCCTTGCTGGGGATCTTCATGCACAATCTGTTCGAATTCAGCGTTCATCGTTGGCGTCACCGGAGCAAACACGCATGAGCCCATTCGCGGCGCTCGCCCTCTCCGTCTTTCTCGCAGCCGTGACCGCGGCGCCGCTCGTCAGCCGCTACATTCTGACGTTTACGGGCCCGGCGTCGGCCTGGCAGGTGGAGCGCGGCACGCAGCGCCTGTCGCCGAAGAACGGCCTGCCGCTGCAGCCGGGCGACTGCATCACGCTCGATGCCGGCGGCAGCGCGACGATGACGCTCATCGTCGACGGCCGCGAGATCGCAATTACGGCCAAGAGCCCGCACTATTGCGTCAGCGCGCAGGGTACGCAAAACCCCGTCGTCGCGGCGATCGCGCGCAGCTTCGCGTCGTTCGCGAGCGTCTTCCACGACGCCCAGTCCGACTACGACGCGCAATCGACCGCCGCGGCCGTGTCGCGCGGCGCGTCGGCGCCCCACGTCGCCTTTCCGATGCTCGCCGTGGGCGACCAACGCGTCGTGGCGGGGCGGCGCGCGCTCGCGCTGAGTTGGTCGGGCGGCGCGCCGCCCTACGTCGTCAGCGTGGGCACCGAGGGCGCAACCGCGCCGCTCGCGACGGCTCATGCCGCGGCCAAGCACGTCCGCCTGCCCGAGGCGTCGTTTACGCCGGGCGCGTACGCCGTGCGGATCGAGGCCGCCGACGGCTTGCGCGGCGAGGCGCGCTTTACCGTCGTGGCCGCGAGCGCGCTGCCCGCGCAGCCCGCCGACGTCGCGACGATCCTCGCCGACCCGGGCACGCCGGTCGACCTGCGGGCGGCCTACGCCGCGGCCTGGCTGATGGCGGATCCCAGCGACGCCTGGCGGCTGGAGGCCTATCAGCGCGTCGTCGGCCACGACGATTCGGCCCTCGCGCGACGGCTGATCTACCAACTCGAAAACGACGGCTAACCCGAGGGCCGCTGCCGCCGGTGCCGAAGCGCCGTCTATGCGGCCACTCAGTTACGCCTGCGGTCCGGCGGACGCGCCCTTGATCGGCGAGACGATCGGCGCACACTTCGCCGCCGTCGCCGCACGCCATCCGCACGACGAGGCAGTCGTCTCGGTGCACCAGGGCGTGCGTCTGACCTATGCCGAGTTGGACGCGCTGACCGACCGCTTCGCGCGCGGCTTGATGGCCCTGGGCGTACGGCACGGCGACCGCGTCGGCATCTGGTCGACCAACTCTGTGGAGTGGGTCGTCGCGCAGTTCGCGACGCCGAAGATCGGCGCGATCCTGGTCAACGTCAATCCGGCATATCGCACGTCGGAAGCGGCCTACGCGCTCGAACAGAGCGGCGTCTCGGTGCTGCTGACCCAAGTGCGCCACAAGACCAGCGAGTACGTCGAGATCTTGCGCGAGATTCGCGACGGTCTGCCCGAGTTGCGCAGCATCGTGCTGCTCGGCGACGAACGGCCGCTCACTCCGTTCCCCGGCGCGCTGCGCTGGGACGACGTGTTGTCCTTAGCCGACGCGGTTGGAGAACACAAGCTCGAAGCGCGGCTCGCCGAGACGCAGTTCGACGAACCGATCAACATCCAGTACACCTCCGGCACGACCGGCTTTCCCAAAGGCGCGACGTTGTCGCACCACAACATTCTCAATAACGGGTTCTTCATCGGCGAAGGTTGTCGCTACACGCCCGCCGATCGCGTCTGCATCCCGGTTCCGTTCTACCACTGCTTCGGAATGGTGCTGGGCAACTTGGCCGTGGTCACCCACGGCGCGACCATCGTCATTCCGAACTACACCTTCGACGCGGCGTTGACGCTCGAAGCCGTGCGCGCCGAACGCTGCACCTCGCTCTACGGCGTGCCCACGATGTTCATCGCCGAACTCGCGCTTCCGAATTTCGCCGACTACGATTGCAGCACGCTGCGCACAGGCATCATGGCCGGCTCGCCCTGCCCGGTCGAGATCATGAAGCGCGTGCAGAGCGAGATGCACATGCCCGAGGTGACGATCTGCTACGGCATGACCGAGACCTCGCCCGTATCGACGCAGACCGCCGTCGACGACCCGCTCGACAAACGCACCGGCACGGTCGGTCGCGTGCACCCGCACCTCGAGGTGAAGATCGTCGACGAGCAGGGCCGCATCGTTCCGCGCGGGACGCCCGGCGAACTCTGCACGCGCGGCTACAGCGTGATGCTGGGCTATTGGAACGACCCCCAGAACACGGCGCTCTCGATCGATGCGGCGCGCTACATGCACACCGGCGACATCGCCGTGATGGACGACGAGGGCTACGTCAACATCTCCGGACGCATCAAGGACATGGTGATCCGCGGCGGCGAGAACGTCTACCCCCGCGAGATCGAGGAGTTCTTGTACGGCCATCCCGCCGTGCGCGACGTGGCCGTCATCGGCGTTCCCGACGAAAAGTACGGCGAGGAACTCTGCGCCTGGGTGATCCTGCACGAAAACGCGAGCGCGAGCGAAGACGACATCAAGGCCTATTGCCGGGGCAAGATCGCGCACTACAAGGTGCCCCGCTACGTGAAGTTCGTTCGCGAACTGCCCATGACGGTCACCGGCAAGATTCAGAAATACAAGATGCGCGAGCAGTCGACGCTCGAACTCGGCCTTTCGGCCGCGGCCAAGATCGTCACGGCGTAGCGTTTTGTCCGACGACCCGATCCTCGACCGCCGCTTGCTCTCGGTGCTCGGGCCCGCGCTCGAACGGCTCGAAGCGGGCTTCCGCGACCTACCGCCCGCGACGCCCGCGGAACTCGACGTGCCCGCCGCGAGCGCCGTGCTGGCGGCGGTCGCCGACCGCCTGCGCGATAACTACCCGTACTTCCATCCGCTCTACGCGGGGCAGATGCTCAAGCCGCCGCACCCGGTAGCGCGCTTGGCCTACGCGCTCGCGATGTGGATCAATCCCAACAACCACGCACTCGACGGCGGCCGCGCGAGTTCGGCGATGGAGAAGGAAGCCGTCGCAGAGATCGCCCGGATGTTCGGCTGGGAACGCGCGCTCGGGCATCTCTGCGGCGGCGGCACGATGGCGAATCTCGAAGCGCTTTGGGTCGCCGGCCGCCTCCATCCCGGCAAGGTGGTCCTCGCGTCGGCGCAAGCCCACTACACGCACCAACGCATCTCGAGCGTGCTCGGGCTCGAATACCGCAGCGTGCCCTGCGACGCGCGCGGCCGTCTCGACCTCGCCGCACTCCGCGCCGAGTTGGAACGCGGCGACGTGGGAACGGTCGTGGCGACGATGGGCACGACCGCGACCGGGTCCGTCGATCCGCTCCCGGGCATTCTGGCGCTGCGCGACGAGTTCGGCTTTCGCGTTCACGCCGACGCCGCCTACGGCGGTTACTTCACGCTGACGGCATCGCTCGGCAGCGAAGCGCGCGAAGCGTTCGATGCGGTCGGTGCGGCCGACTCGATCGTGATCGATCCGCACAAGCACGGCCTGCAACCGTACGGTTGCGGCTGCGTGCTCTTTCGGGATCCGTCGGTCGCCGCGCTCTACCGGCACGACTCACCGTACACGTACTTCAGCTCCGACGACTTGCACCTCGGCGAGATCAGCCTCGAATGTTCGCGCCCCGGTGCGGCCGCCGTCGCGCTCTGGGCCACGCAACGGCTGTTGCCGCTGGTTCGCGACGGCGAGTTCGCCGCCGGCCTGGACGCGGGGCTGCGCGCCGCCCGCGCGTTACACGCGCGCCTCGCCGCAGATGCGCGGTTTCTGACGCCGTTCGAACCGCAGCTCGACATCGTCGTCTGGGCCGTCGACGCTCCCTCGGTTTCGGAAGCCTCGCGTCGCGCGCGAGCGATCTTCGCCGCCGCGGAAGAGCGGGGACTCTACCTCGCGGTGGCCGAGTTGCCGCTCGCGTTCTTCCCGAACCGGCCCGCTGCGATGAGCGCGGACCGTGAAACCCTTGCCTGCTTACGTTCCGTGCTCATGAAGCCCGAGCACATCGATTGGGTGGAGCGCATGTACGCGCTGCTCGACGCGTCCACGACTGCAACGCGGGAATCGATCGCCGAGGCGTAATCCAGCCAACCCGCGCGGGAACGGAAGGAGATCGTTGCGAGCAGCTTGCCATTGAATACGGGAATTCGCTGTTCCAGGCGGCCGCGTGTCCCACGGGCTCGAGCGTGACGGAATCAGTGTCGGGGGGTACCGCCTTGGGTTTCCCCGGCGGCGTCGTTTTTCCGAACGGGCAATACTGAGGCTCGCGCCGAGCCTCAGTGCGGCCGCCGGTAGCGCAAGAGGAACACGGCCGCGACGGCGGTCAGCAGGCAGGCCTGCAACAGTTGCGTCGGCCCCTGGCCCGAGACGAAGAACATCGTCCAGGCGCCGACGGCGACGGCGAGCGCGATGAAGATGTAGGCCCGGTCGACGTTCACTACAAACCCAAATAGGCTTTGCGCACCGTGTCGCTGGCCAGAAGTTCCTCGCGCGTGCCCTCCGTCGCGATGCGGCCGGTTTCGAGGATGTAGCCGCGGCTTGCCAGCGCGAGCGCGCCCGCGACGTTTTGCTCGACCAAGAGCACCGTCGTTCCCCTCGCATTGATCGCCGCGACGGCGGTGAAGACTTCGCTGACGATCTTCGGGGCTAAGCCGAGCGACGGTTCGTCGAGCATCAGAAGCGACGGTCGCGACATCAGCCCGCGGCCGATCGCCACCATCTGCTGTTCGCCGCCCGACAGCGTGCCGGCCATCTGCCGCCGGCGTTCGCGCACGCGCGGGAACAGGCTGTAGACCTCCTCGAGCGTCGCGCGTAACTCGGGACGCGCGCGCTGCGCGTAGGCGCCCAGCAGCAGGTTTTCTTCGACGCTCATGTCGGGCCAGAGCTTGCGTCCTTCCGGCACGTGCGCGATCCCCGCTTCGACGACGCTCGGCGCCGAGGCGCGCGTGATGTCGCGCCCGTCGAAGTCGATGCGACCCGCTGCCGGATCGATCAGCCGGGAAACGGCACGCATCAGGGTCGTCTTGCCCGCGCCGTTGGCGCCGAGCAGCGCCACGATCTCGCCGCGCCCGACGGTCAGCGTGCAGCCTTCGAGCACGCGCACCTCGCCGTAGCCGACGACGAGGTCGACGATCTCAAGCATGCGCCGTACCCAAATAGGCTTCGACCACGCGTGGGTCGGCCAGCACGCCGTCGGGCGAACCCTCGACGAGCGCGCGGCCTTCGACGAGCACGACCAGGCGCGAACACAGGCCGCGCACGGCGCGCAGGTTGTGCTCGACCATCACGATCGTCGTGCCGCGCGCGTTGATGCCGCGGACCAAGTCGAGCGTGGCGTCGGTCTCCGTCGGATTGAGGCCCGCGAGCACTTCGTCGAGGAGCAAAAGCTTCGGCTCGGTCGCCAGCGCCCGGGCGATCTCCAAGCGCTTGAGTCCGGCCAGCGTCAGGGTGCTCGCCGGCGATTGCGCGCGTTCGCTCAAGCCGCACGTCGCGAGCATTTCGTCGGCGATCTGCCGCGCGCGTTCGTGCGGCGGGCGCGGACGGCGGCCGAAGTAGGCGCCGATCAGCACGTTGTCGCGCACGCTGAGGTTGCGAAACGGCCGGACGATTTGGTGCGTCGAGGCGATGCCCGCGCGGCACACGGCTGCCGTCCGCTCACCGGCGAGCGCCCTGCCCGCGAAGGTTACCGTCCCTGACGTCGGACGCAGGATGCCCGCGATCAGTTTGAAGAGCGTCGACTTGCCCGCCCCGTTGGGGCCGATCAGGCCGAGAATCTCGCCCTCGCGCACGTCGAGGTCGACGTCGCGCACCGCGACGAGTCCGCCGAAGCGCCGGGTCAGTCCGCGCGCGGTCAGGAGCGCTTCAGCCATCGCCGCCGCAGTCCGTTGGTGAGCCCGAGCAAACCACCCGGCTCGAAAAGTACGATCGCGCAGAGAATCACGCCGAACACGAGCAAGTCGAGGTTCTGAAAGTTCGCTTCCAGTTGCTCGCGCAGCACGGTGAAGATCGCCGCACCCAGCAGCGGCCCGAGCACGGTGCCCAGGCCGCCGACGATGGGCATGACCACGAGCGAGATCGAGGTCGAGAATCCGAACACCGAGTCGGGGCTGATGAAGAGGTAGTGCATCGCGTAGACGCAGCCCGAGACGCCGAGGATGAACGCCGAGATCGCCAACGCCTGCGTCTTGGCGACGGTCGTGTCGACGCCCAACGTTTCCGCTGCGTCGGTGTCGGAGCGGATCGCGGCCAGCGCGAAGCCGAAGCGCGAAGACTGGATCCACGCCGCCGCGCCGACCGCCGCGCAACACAGGGCGAGCGCGGCGTAATACTGCACGACGGGCGACGGCGCCGACGACAGCGTGAGTCCGCTCGCGCCGCCGGTCAGCGACGTCCAATTGAGCGCAACCAGACGCGTGGCTTCGCCGATGCCGATGGTCGCGATCGAAAAGTAGGGGCCGCGCAGGCGAAACGACGGCCAGCCGATGATCAGCGAATAGAGCGCGGCGAGCGCGCCCGCGGGCAGGGCCGTGGCCCAAATAGGCCAGCCCTGCGCCACCAGGAGCGCCGCCGTATACGCGCCGATGCCGAGAAACGCCGCATGGCCGAACGACACCTGACCGGCGAATCCGCCGAGCACGTTCCAGCCCGTGGCCATCGCGCCGTAGAGCAACACCAGAAACGCGACGTCGAGCAGATACTCCGCGTGCGGCGCGACCAGCGGCAGCGCGAGCGCGACGGCCAGCGCGAGCGCGCTCCAGAGCAGGCGGTTACGCACGCCGCAAGCTGCGAATCAAGCCCGCGATGCCCTTGGGGAAGACGATCAGCACGACCACCAAGACGACGAACGAGATCAAATTCTGCAACGCCGCGGGCATGTAGCGCAAGCCGAAGCCTTCGGCCAGCGCCAGCGCCAGCGAGCCGAAGGCGACGCCCGCGAACGAGTCGAGGCCGCCGAGCACGACGATGCAGAAGGACTTGAGCGAGAGCGCCCGCCCGAAGTCGGGGTTGAAGGAGAAGAGCAACGAGAGTAGCGATCCGCCGAAGCCCGTCAACGCGACGCCCAGCCCGAACGCGAGCGCGTTGACGCGGCCGACGTCGATGCCGACCAGCTTCGCGGCGTCGCGGTCTTGGGCCACCGCCCGAATCGCGCGACCCGCATGCGTCTTGCTCAAGAATGCCGTCAGCGCCCACAGCGTCAGCGCGCCGGCGACGAAGACGTACACGCGCGGCCAAGCCAGGCGCAGCGGGCCGACGTCGAGCGTCGCGTCGATGAACTTCGTGTCGATCGAGCGCGTGTCGCCGGTCCAGATCAGGTACGAGACGTTCTGCAGCACGAGCCACAGCCCGAAGAGCAGCAGCAGCGAGACGATCGGCTCGCGATCGATCACGCGGCGCACGAGCGTCACCTCGAGCAGCACGCCGAAGGCGAAGAAGAGCGGCACGACGATCAGCGGCGCGAGCAGCGGGTCGAGGTGAAAGGCGCTCCACAGCCACCAGGTGACGTAGGCGCCGAGCATCAGCAAGCCGGCGTTGGCCAGGTTGATGATCTTGAGCACGCCGTAAATGAGCGCGAGCCCATACGACATCACGGCGTACAGGCCCGCGACCAGCAGGGCCGAGACCAGCGTCGTCAGCAGATCCACGCCGGCCTCCGCCCGCGGCTACGTATTGGGAACGGGCAGCACCGCCGCGCCGGTCGATTCGCCCTTCGGCCAGACGATGACCGTCTTGCCGCCCGGCAAATTCTCCGTCACCACGAACGGCGCGTCGATTTGGCCGTTGGCGCCGAAGCGGATGTGGCCGCCGGGCAGCACCGTGTCGGTGATGTCGATGTGACGCAGCGCGTCGATCACCCGTGCGTGGTCGAGCGTGCCCGCTTCGGTCATCGCGGTGAAGAGCGTGCGCGCGGTTTCGTAGGGCAACGCCGAGAACCACTCGACGCCGGCCTGCGGATACGCCTTGGTCCACTTCTCGTCGAAGGCGCGCACGGCGGCGTTGGGAATCGCCTTGTTCCACCACGAGGCGGCGACGATATAATCGACGCCGTTACCGAGCGCGTCGTAGGCGGCCTTCTCCGGACCGCGCGCCCCGTAGGTGATGTAGGCGTGGTGCAAGCCGAGCTGCTTGTACTGACGCTGCATCGTGATGTAGTCGTCGAGGTGCGCGTCGGACATGAACGCGTTGGCCCCCGAGGCCTTGACCTTTTGCAGCAGCGGACCGAAGTCTTTGCCGTGCAGATCGAAGGCTTCGTCGAGCACCACCTGATAGTTTTGCGGCTTCGCTTTGGCGCGCTGCAGCAGGCCGTCGACGAAGTCGCGTCCGTGCGAGGTGTTCTCGTAGACGATCGCCATCTTCAGCGGCTTGGGCAGCTTCTTGGCCGCCTGCATCGCTTCGATGAAGTCGCATTCGGAGAAGGCCAGGTGCTGGATCGAGCTGAGCAATCCGAAGATCGTGGTGAAGCCGCGCGCGTAGATGGCGCTGGCCGCGCCGCCGCCGTTGACGTAGGGTATGCCGTGCTGCTGCGGCACGACGGTCTGCGCTTGTACCAGGTCGGTGGAGTAGCCGCCCAACATCGCGTCGACGTGGTCTTGCACGGCGAGGCGTTCGAAGAGGTTGCGCGAGGTCGCCGGATCGGTCTTGTCGTCGTAGACGATCAGCTTGATCGGAACCTTGCGGTGGTAGGCGCGCAGCATCACGCCGCCGCGGTCGTTGATCTCCTTGACCGCGAGTTCGTAGCCCAACTTGAAGTAGCCGCCGATGCGGCTCTCCTCGCCGGTGAGCGGAAGCGCGGCGCCGACGACGACTTGGTCCGGCCCGTCGGCCGCCGCGAGCGGCGCCGCACCGAACCCGGCGAGCATCGTCGCCGCGCCGAGCGCGGCGACGATGCGGCGGCGGGTCGCCCTCACTTGACCTTGACCGGCGTGTAGTCGGCGCGCTGCGGCACCTTTTGGCTGCTGATGATCTGCTCGGCCTTGGCACTGTCGGGATTCGAGCACTCGCCCGCGGCGAAGTCGCCGCCGACGGTCGAGGCGATGACGAAGAACTCTTGCTCGCTGCGCCGCTTGTTCTTGGGCACGATCTCGCCGGCATACGTTTGCTGGATCGCCTGGTGGTCGCACTTGCGCCAGTAGTTGGGCTGCTTCTTGCCTGCGTCGTAGTGATGGCCTTCGAAGGCCCGCACGATCGACTCGGTGTCGGTGGTGCCTGCCGCGTTGATGCGGTCGATGAGTTGCTCGCCCGCGATCAATCCCAGGTACTGGCGCCAATTGGGCGGGAAGCCCTTGGCCCGGGCCTTGATCGTCTGATAGATCGCCGCCGTGCGCGCGCCGCCGGCTTCGGGTCCCCACACGTAGCCCCACAGCGAGCCGACCAGGTCTTCCGTCTTCATGCCGACGGCGACGTCGTTACCGCAGAGGATGCCGCCGAAGGTCATGCGCTTCTGCAAGCCCAGTCCGATTGCGGCGTTGGTCGCGTTGATGCAGTCGGGTCCGTAGTTGCAGAACACCAGCACGTCGGCGTCCGTGTTGCGCGCCTTGGTCATATACGACGAGTAGTCGGTCTGGCCGAGCGGATGCCGGTCGTTGCCCATCTCCTGCCCGCCCGCGGCGCGGAGGATCTTGGCGAAGCGGTCGTGCGCGTCGTTGCCGAAGGCGTAGTCGGCGGTAATGAAGTACCAGCGCTTGCCCTTCTTGAGCAGCGCCGGGCCGACGGCGTTGGCCAGCATCGCATTGGAACAGGTCGCTCGGAAGGTGACCCGGTTGGCCTTGGGTCCGGTGATGTTGGTGTCGTGCGTGCCGATCGCCAGGAAGAAGACGCCGTTCTCTTCGGCGATCGCCGAGACCGCGAGGCCGACGCCCGAGGAGAGGCAGCCGGTCAGCACGTCGACCTTCTCTTGCGAAATCAGGCGCTTGGCTTCGTTGGAGCCGATGGCCGGCTGATTGGCGTCGTCGCCGCGTACGATCTCCCACTGGATGCGGGAGTTCTTCTTATTAGCGGCGTCGACTGCGGCTTGCAGGCCGGTCTGCTGCGACTCCGAGGCCAGCGCGTAGACGCCGGAAAAGCCGTCGATGTGGCCGATGCGGACGCGTGCGCCGCCGCCCGCCGCGATGATGTCCTTGGGCGGGGCGAGCGGCGCCGCGCCGGCTGCGCGGGTCTCGAGCAGCGGGAAGCCGAGCGCGGCCGCGCCCGCGACGCCGAGCGCGCCGGTGCGGCGGAGGAATTCCGAACGGTCTATGTCCTGACGTGGATCGTCGTTCATCGAGCTGCTCCTGGCGGACGAAAGCAAAAAAGGCGGCGGGGCGGCGCGTAGGGCGCAGCCCTGTGCCTCTAAGGTAAAAGCACGCGAAGCAAGGTTCCTTCGAGTATCGGGGTCCGGCGCGGGCGCGGGGACCGGCGGGGGTCGCGTCGCAGCTTGCTCCGATGTCCAGGATCGCGCTGCTCTTGCGCCTGCTCGCTGCGATCGACGAGGGCTGCTACTCCTTCGAGGCGCTCAAGCGCCGCGTCGATCCCGAGAACCCGCCGGGGACGCGGACGATGCGGCGCTATCTGGCCGAATTGGCCGCGGGCGGCTTCCCGTGGTACTTCGACCGGCAACGCCAAGTCTATCGTTTCCAGGGCGACTATTCGCTGCGCCGTCTCGAACTCTCGAGCGACGAACTCTTCGGACTCCTGACGCTCAAAGGCATCGCCGGGGCGCTCGGCGGGGAGATCGGCGCGTCGATCGACGAGGTGACCGACAAGTTGACCCGCGTCGCCGGGCGTGGAACCAACGCCGCGGCCGCGCGTCCCGCGGTCCGCGTACAACTCTCCGACGCGCACCTCGATCCCGAACATTCGGGAAACTTCGCCACCTTGCAACGCGCGCAGCGCGAACGCCAGAGCGTGCGCTTCGATTACGTCGACAAGCGCGGCAAGGCGTCGCGCCGCCACGTCGATCCCTACGGCTTCGTGGTCAGCGGCGGCCGCGTCTACGCCGTGGCCCACGATCGCGGCCGCGGGGCCAAACGCGTCTTCGCGCTCGACGGCATCGCGCGGGTGACGATCGCGCCGCAACGCTTTACGATGCCCGCCGACTTCGACATCGAGGCCTTCGCGGCGGGCTCGGTCAGCGGGTTGATGCACGCCGGCGAGCCGACCCGCGTCGTCGTGCGCTACTCGCCGGTGGTCGCGCGCGCGGCCCGGGCCGAGCGCGTGGTGCGCGAGCAGACGCTCGAGGACGGTGCGAACGGCGAGCTGCGCATAGCCTACGTGGTGGCCGATGCCGGCGAGTTCGTGCGCTGGACCATGAAGTGGGGCGCGGAAGCGGAGGTCGTCGAGCCTCCCGCGGTACGCGCCCTGGCGGCGCAAACGGCGCGCGAGATACTCGCGCGGTACGAAAGCTAACGGGGGCCCGCGATTGCTCGCGTGCCCCCGTCGACGTGCTTTCGTTCTTTCGGCTGCCGCGTTTCCCGATTGCTCGGGTCGCCTGCCTCCGGCGGTTCGTTTCGGTCACTCGCTTTGGATGTCCGCCGCGAAGCGGTGTTCCAATGGAGAGTATCGACCGCGGCGTCACGTTCACCGCGCTTCATTGCTGAAGTGAGTTGACTGTAGCATCGGGCAAATCAGGGCGCAAGGGGCGCGCGCGCCTACCCACAACTAATCCACAAGAAAGTGCGTTTACTCGCCGTCATCCACCGCGTATGCACAGAACGGAGCGTTCCCGTTGGCACGAATTCTCGTTTTCCCCGCCGTTGCGCTCGGTGCGCTCCTGCTCGGCGCGCCGCTCACCGTCTCGGCCGAGATGCCCGACGGGCGAACCGTGGACGGGATTCATTGCGACCGCGCCGAGGGCGTCGCGTTCCACATTCACCAGCACTTGACGCTGCTCGACCACGGTAAGCCGGTGCTGATCCCCAGCGACGTCGGGCGTCCGCTCGCCGCGCAATGCTTCTATTGGCTGCACACGCACACGCCCGACGGGCTGATCCACGTCGAGTCGCCGGCCATTCGCACGTTTACGCTCGGCGAGTTCTTCGCGGTGTGGGGCGAGCCGCTTTCGGCTAAACGGGCCGGTCCGTTACGGGCGGCCGGCGGAACCAGCCTGCGCTTCTTCGTCAACGGCGAGCGCTACACCGGAGATCCGCGCAAGATCGAGTTGGTCCAGCATGCGGACATCGTGATCGAAGCCGGGCCGCCCTTCCCCAAGCCGGCGCCCTTTACGGACTGGAACGGTTTGTAGCCTCGCCCAAATAGGCGGCCGTAATCTCATCGCGTCCGAGTAAGTCGGCGCCGCTGCCTTCCAACGCGATCGCGCCTCGCTCGAGCACGTAGGCGTAATCGGCGAGCGCCAAAGCGCGGCGCGCGTTTTGCTCGACCAACACGATCGACGTCCCGCGTTCGCGCTCGGCGGCCACGACTGCGAAGATCTGGTCGACCAACTTCGGCGCGAGTCCCATCGACGGCTCGTCGAGCAGCAGGGCCTTCGGTTTCATGACCAGCGCCCGGGCGATGGCCAGCATCTGCTGTTCGCCGCCCGAGAGCGATCCGGCCGGCACGGCGCGGCGCGTGCCCAGGATCGGAAAGCGCTCGTACAATGCGTCGATGTCGGCGCGGACGGCACGCGAAGTCTCGGCGGCGACCAGCATGTTTTCGTCGACGCTGAGCGAGGAGATCATCCGCCGGCCTTCGGGCACGTGCACGAGGCCCGCCCGCACCACGGCGTGCGAGGGTGCGCGCGTGAGGTCGCGCCCGTCGAAGCGGATGCTCCCGGCGCGCGCCGCGATCAGCCGCGAGAGCGTCATCAAGAGCGTCGACTTGCCCGCGCCGTTAGCGCCCACGATCGCGCAGAGCGTCCGCGCCTCGAGCCGCAGCGAAACGCCGTGCAACACTTCGATGCGGCCGTAACCGGCGCGCAAGCCCTCGACTTCGAGCAGCGCCATCAGGCCGGCGTTCCCAAATAGGCTTCGACGACGGCCGGGTCGCGCGCCACGGCGGCGGGCGTGCCTTCGGCGATCGTGCGACCGAAATTCAAGACCACCACCCGGTCGCAGACCGCCGCGACGAGGCCCATGTCGTGTTCGACCAGCAGCACGCCCGCGCCGCCGTCGGCGATGCCGCGCACGATCGCGCGCAAGGCCACGGTCTCGCCTTCGTTCATGCCCGCCGCCGGTTCGTCGAGCAGCACGATCCGCGGTTTGGCCGCGAGCGCGCGGGCAATCTCGAGCCTGCGCTGCGCGCCGTAGGGCAGCGTCGCGGCGCGGGCGCGCAGGTCCACGTCGCCCGCGCCCGCGCGCTCCAGCAACGCGCGCACCGCCGCGTCGTCGAGCCTGCCCGGCAACGCAAACGCGGCGGCGCGGACGTTGTCGGCGACGCTCAACGCGCCGAAGAGGCGAATGTTCTGATACGTCCGCGCGACCCCGGCGCGGGCGATGCGGTGCGGCGCCAAGCGGTCCAAGCGCAGCGCTCCCAGCGTGATGCTGCCGGCGCTCGGCCGCACGATGCCGGTCACCGCGTTGATCAGCGACGTTTTCCCCGCGCCGTTGGGCCCGATCAATCCCACCACGCGACCCGGCGGAACCTCCAGCGACACCGCGTCGAGCGCCATGACGCCGCCGTAGCGGACGCCGAGTTCCGCGACGCCGAGCGCCGGCTCGCCGTTCACGCGTCGCGCCGCCACAACCCGGCGATGCCGCCGGGTGCGAACACGATGAAGCCGAGCAGGATCGCGCCCGTCGAGACTTCGCGATAGTCGTGGAGAAAACGCACGGCCTCGGGCAGCACGGTCATCACCGCCGCGCCGAGCACGGCGCCGAGCGAACTGGTGACGCCGCCGATCACGCACGACACCAGGATCTGTTCCATGCGCGGAAAGCCGAAGTCTCCGGGCGTGATGAAGAAGTTGGCGTGCGCGTAGAGCACGCCCGCGACGCCGGCGATCACCGCGCCCGCGACGAGCGTGCGCGTGCGGACGGCCGCGACGTCGATGCCCACGCCCCGCGCCGCGTTTTCGTCCTCGCGCGTAGCCGCGAGTGCGAGCGCGGCCTTCGACCGTCCGAAGAGCAGCAGCGCCGCGCCGGCGAACGCCAGCGCCGCATAGATTGCGAGCGTGCCGGCATCGTTGGGAATGTTGGAGAAACCCTCGGCGCCGCCGGTGACCGGCGCGTTGATCTCGGCGATGCGCGCGATCTCGCCGAAGCCGATCGTCGCGATGGCCAAGAAGACCCCGCGCAACCGGCCGATGGGCAGCGCGAGCAACGCTGCGACTAGGGCCGCGGCCAACGCTCCCGCCAGCACCGACTCGGCGAGATTCCAGCCGAAGCGCACGGCGCCGATCGAACCGACGTAGGCCGCGACGCCCATGAACGCGGCTTGGGCCAAGGCCAGGCTGCCGCCGCGCAACGAGAGCGAGAGCGAGAGGGCGAGCAGCGCGTTGATGCCGATCTCGTCGAACAGCTTGGAGTGCTGCGCGAAAAATTGCAGCACGGGTTCAGGCGGCGCGCAGGGCGCGCTTGCCGAGCAGCCCTTGCGGGCGCAGCACCAAGAGTACGAACATGACGCCGAAGGCGATCGCGTCGCGATACGACGAGCCGATCGAGGCCACCGCCAGCGTCTCGACCAGACCCAAGACGAATGCGCCGATCACTGCGCCCGTGACGCTGCCCATGCCGCCCAGAATGATGATGGCCAAGCCCTTGAGTTCGATCCGGCCGCCCATGTCGGCGCTGACGCTGTTGTATTGCAGGCCGATCAGGATGCCCGCCGCGCCGCCCAGCGCGGAGGCGATGAAGAACGTCAACGCAATCGTCCGTTCCAGGTTTATGCCGAGCAAGGCCGCGGCGATGCGGTCGTCGGCGACCGCCCGAATGTTGCGGCCGAGCGGCGTCGCGCGCAACACGTAGGAGAGCAGCAACATCAAGGCCAGGGCGGCGGCGAGGATGACCAGGTCGAGCGCGCCGACGGTCAGCGGGCCGAGGTGGAATTGCGTCGAGGCCAGCGGGCCGGCCGGAAAGTTACGCTCGTCGGGACCGAAGATGCCGCGCGCGACGCCTTGGATTACGATCGCCGCGCCGATGCTGGAGATCAACGGCGCGAGCGTGCCCGCATTGCGCCGGCGCAGCGGCGCGAAGGCCACGCGGTCGAGCAGGATGCCCAGCAGGCCGGCGAAGACGATCGCCGCGGCGATCGCGAGCGGCAGCGGGAAGCCGGTGCTCGTCAGCCACAGCGCCGCGAAGGCCGCGGCCATGAAGATGGCCGCGTGCGCCAGATTGAGGATGTCGAGGACGCCGAAGACCAGCGTGTAGCCGATTGCGAACAGGGCGTAGACGGCGCCGAGAAAGATGCCGTTCGCGCATTGCTGCAGGATCACGCTATTTGAAGAACGCGAACGCTCCGCCCTTGACTTGCAGGATGGCGCTCGCCGCGCGCACGTCGCGATTGGGCGCGAAGGCGACCGGACCGAGCACGGTCTGCACGACGGGCAGGCGCTTGAAGGCGCTGCAGAATTGCTCGGAGGTCGTCGCGCCGTCTTTGACCGCCCGCGCCGCGATTTGCGCCGCAGCGTAGGCCTGCGCGGCGAACTGATCGGGCGGCGACCCGAAGCGCTTGGTGTAGCGTTGTACGAACTCGCGGTTGCCCGCGTAGCCGTTGCCCGAATAGTAGGCGGCGCCGACCACGACGCCCTCGGCTGCCGGGCCGGCCAATTGGATGAACTTCGGCGAGTTGAGCCCGTTGCCGCCGATCGCGTGGACGTTCAAGCCGAGTTGCTTGGCCTGGGCGACGATCTTGACCGCCTCTTCCTGCAGCGCGCCGATCACCAGCAGGTCGGGCTTCTTGCTCGCGATCTTGGTCAGTTGCGATTTGAAGTCGACGTCTTTCTTGTGAAACGTCTCGACGTCGACGACGCCGATGTGGTGCGCTTGCAACGCCGCGTTGAAGATGTCGTAATCGCTCTTGGTGAACTGGTCGTCGTCGCCGTAGATCACCGCCGCCGTCTTGACCTTCCAGCGCGCGATCGCTTTGCCCAGCGCCTCGGGGACGACTTGTTCCTCGGCCAGCGAGTTGCGGAAGACGCAGGGTCCGAGGCTGGTGATGCCTTGCGCGGTGTTCGACGTGGCCAGAATCGTCAAGCCGGCGCGCACCGCGATCGGGTCGGCCTTCTTCGCTTCCGACGAAAGCGTCGGGCCGATCAAGAGCGCGGTGCCGTCGCCGCTGAACTTCTGCGTCAGCGTGACCACTTGGGCCGGGTCGGTCGCGCTGTCCTCGATGTCGAATTGCAGCACGGCGCCGCCCGCGTCGATGCGGTGCGCGGCCAAATCTTCTTGGGCCAGTAAATATGCGTTCTTCTGCGAAGTGCCGTAAGCGCCGGCGCCGCCGGTCACGTCGGCGATCACGCCGATCTTAACGGTCTTGCCCGCGGCCGGGCCGCCCGCGGCAGGCGCCGCGATCGGACCGAGGAACGCGAGGCATGCAGCGGCGGCGAGGATCGTTACGCGCATGGCCGCCTGTTCGCAGCGTTTGCGGAGGCCTCCCCCAGCGCCGCGCCTTCGCCGCTACAGGTGCGCGCGGAGGGCCCGCATAAGTTCGGCGAAACGCGGGTCGTCGCCGTCGGGGGAAGGCGTCGGTGCGTAGACCACGACGACGTAGCGTCTGCCCGTCGCCGTCGTCAGGATGCCGCCGTCATGCGAGACGTCGTCGGTGTCGCCCGTTTTATGGGCGAACCTGTCGCCGGGGGCCAGGCCGCCGTTGAGCTTGCCGTTCCACTCTTGGCGGGCGAGCAGGTCGCGCAGCCACGCCGACTCGGGGAGCCGGTCGAGCGCGATCGCCTCGAACAGGCGTGCCGCCTCAGCCGGCGGGTGGGCGTTGCGCCCCTGCGTTCCCGGCTCTTCGATCAGGGGCAGGCTGCCGGAGACCTTGCACCGGACCGCCGTCCCCGGCAACCCGGCCTCGCGGGCGAAGGCGGTGATGCTCTCGCGGCCCAGCACGTCGATGAGGACGTTGGTAGCTACGTTGTCGGAGCGGGTCAGCATCAGCTCGGCCAGCTCGTCGAGCCGCGCCCGATACCCCTCGACCAGCGGCGAGGGAGCGTCGTTGGCCGTCAGGTTGGCCGCCTCGACCGGCATGCGGTCGTCGCGCGAGAGGGAGCCCGCCGCCCAGCGAGCGCCCAGGGCGGCGGCTATGGGCGTCTTGATCATGCTCGCCGGATAGAGCGAGGCGTTTGGCCGTACGGCGAGCAGCGGCGCGGCCCCGCCGGCCTCGACCCGCGAGAGCAGAAGCGAGGCCTCGGCCAGGCCGGTGGAGCGCAAAGCGGCATCGGCCCAGGCGCCGTCGACGTCGATCATAGTAAGCACGTACTCCCGAGCGCTCTAAGTACCGGGTATTCCGTAGCAGCGACTACAACGGCACTTGACCCCTCCCGCGTACCATGGATGCAAGAGTTCAAGGCTCTGCGTCACACCGAAGGGGGATAACCGTCAATGGCACTGAGCGAGTCCGCAGTCGAGATCTCGAACGACGCGGTTCCCGAAAAGTATCGCGGATACTTCGATAACGCCGACTGGACGCTGCACACCCTGGTCGTGCAAGGCTCCTGGGCGTTCGTCATCGTGGCCATCGTGGCCCACATCTGGATCCTGAGCATCAAGGCCTAAGCGGGGAGATTGCAGTGGCATACAAGTACAGAGAACACCTCCATGACTTCAAGGCCGCCGTTGCCGGCTATTCCGGCGCCGGGCTGGTGATCGCCCTGGTGATCCACGCGATCGTCTTCAGCTCGCCGATCGGCGACCCGACTCTCAAGCACGTCATGTTGAACCTGGGAGTCCACTACTAAGACCTGCACCCGCTCGGTGCCTTGAAGACGAGAACCCGCCCCGGCGCTTAGCGAGGGGGCGGGTTTCCCCATTCTCTCGCCGGTTGGCTGCAAGCGGGTACTTGCATGGAACATCAGGACCTGGTATTCTGCGTGCAAGTACTCACTCTCATGGAGCCCACATCGTGCCGGCACCCCTCGAAACGGCAGCGCTGCGGCTGACCGGCGGTTCCTCCGACGATCTGCAGGCGCTGCTCGCCGCGGCCCGCGGCGAACTCAAGGCCGGCGCCAAGCGCCTGCACGTCGACCTGGAGCAACTCGACCGTCTCGACTCGCCCGTGATCGCCGCGTTGATCACGATCTTACGCGCGGCCCGGCAGGACGGCGCCGAAGTCGCGCTGGGCGCCACCCGCCCGGCGGTGCTGGATACGCTGCGGGTCACCGGGCTCGACAAGCTCTTCCCGCGCGAGGCGGCGCCCGAGCCCGCTCCGCCCGGACCGCCCCCGGTCAAGCCGAAGCGCACGCTGCGGCGCGCGGCGGCGGGACTCACGGCCGTGCTGGCCGTTTTGAGCCTGCACTGGAGCACGCCGGCCGGCGCGAATTCGGCGCCCGATCCCGACGAACTGGTCTCGCACCTCGTCGCGCAAAACCCCGACATGCGGACGTTTCAAGCCAGCCTGCACGTCGATTTCCAATTGCGCACCTTCCCCTATATCGCGCAGCACCTCGAGGGCACGGCCTACTTCAAGCGGCCGGACAACTACGAGGTGATCTTCAGCAACGTGCCGCCCTACGCGCGCGGCTTCGACAAGCTGTTCGCGGACATCGGCGACCCTTCGGGTTGGCAGCGCCGCTTCCACGTCTCCGTGGTCGGCGAGCGCGACCTGCACGGCAAGCGCGACGTCGTCGTGCGGCTCGTGCAGCGCGTGCGCGGCATGATCGATCACGAGGACGTCGCCGTCGACACGCGCGCCTGGCGGATCGACGAGATGGAGTGGCACTACTACAACGGCGGCGTGATCTCGATGACCCAGGACTATCAATCGGTCAACGGCTTCGTGGTGCTCAAGGCGCAGCACGCGACGATTCGCATTCCGTACATCCACGCCAGCGCGGAAGGCCGCTACGATGGGTACCGGACCAACGTGGGCATCGACGACTCCGTCTTCACCCGGGGAAACAAGTGACGCTCAAAGCGCCCGAGGCCGCTCTCAAGCACGGCGTCGAGGATACGCGTCTGCGCATTCTAGCGGCCGCTCGCACGTTGTACGCGCAGCGCGGCTCTCGCGGGACGACGACGCGCGAGGTCGCCGACCTCGCCGGCGTCAACGAGGCGACCCTCTTCCGCCACTTCGGCACGAAGCAGCAACTGCTCTCCGCGATGCTCGACCATTACTCGGAGCGCTCGACCTTCATCTCGATCTTCGAGCGGCTGCGCGACGTGCCGACGCTCGACGGCCAATTGCGCTTGCTCGGCGGCGAGGCGATCGAGTCCTTGCGACGCAAGGAAGATCTGATCAAGGCCAGCATGGCCGAGGAGACCTCCAATCCCGAAGCCGGTCTCTGTGCGTGGCGCGCGCCGGTGGAAGGCCGCCGGCTGTTGAGCGACTTCATGCGCGGTAAGGTCGAGTCGGGCGAACTGCGCGGAGATCCGGAAACCCTCGCCCGCATCTTCATGTCTCTTTTCTTTGCGTACGTGGTGGGCGGCCGGATTTGGCGTGAGGACCAGCGGCCGCGCGAGGAAGTCGTTCACACCATCGTCGATACTTTCATGAACGGAGCACGCCCCCGATAATGGAAACTCGTCAGGCCCCGCCCGCCGGCGCACCGGATGGGAGAACCGCCCCGCCCCAGCCCGAAGCGCAGGAACCGCCGAAGAACGGCGGTCCCCGCCCCGCGGTGCGCATCGTGCTCTTCGTGGTCGGCGCGGTCGCGCTCGTCTTCGCGTTGATCTTCGGCATCCGCTTCATCTCGTACGCGAGCACGCATCAGACCACCGACGACGCCGAGATCGACGCCGATCAGGTGGCGATCACGAGCAAGATCTCCGAGCGCGTCGACAAGATTCTGGTCGATACCAATCAGGAAGTGCGCAAGGGCCAGTTGCTGATCGCGCTCGACTCGCGCGACGAGGCGCAGCGCGTCGCTCAAGCCAAGGCGCAGGCCGACGCGCTCGACGCGCAGGCGCGCGCCGCGCAGGCCAACGTGGCCTTGACGCGCGACACGCAGTCCGCGCAAAACGAACAGAGCGCGGGTTCGATCGGGCAAGCACAGGCGACGATCGCGAGCGCGAGCCAGCAGGCGAAATCGGCCGACCAGGAGATCGCCGTGGCGCAGGCGACCCTCGACGCGTCTCAGGCGCAATTGCGCGCGGCGCGCGCCGCCGTTCCCGGCGCGTATCAGAACATGCTCAAGACGCAAGCCGACCTGCAGCGCACCCAATCGCTGGTGCGCACGGGCGACGTCGCGGTGTCGCAACTCGACGCCGCGCGCGCGGCGTACGCGGCCGCGCTGTCGAACTATCGCCAGGCGCAAGCCTCGGCCAGTGCGGCCAACGCGCAGGTCCTCGAAGCGCAGCAGCGGGTCGACGCGCAGCGCTTCACCGCCGCCGGAGCGGCCGCCCAGATCGGCGCCGCTGAGGCGACGCTGACGACGGCGCAGGGACATCTCGCCGAGTCCGATTCGCCGCACCGCGTGCCCGCGCAGCAAGCGCAGGCGGACGCGGCCTTGGCCCAGATCGAGACGGCCCACGCCGAGCTGAAGACGGCCCAGGACCAGCTTTCGTACACGCAGATCCGCTCGCCCATCGAGGGCTTCGTCGGCGCGAAGAACGTCGAGATCGGCGCGACCGTGCAGCCGGGTCAGACCCTGATGACGATCGTTCCGGCCAACCACATCTACGTGACCGCGAATTTCAAGGAAACCCAGATCGGCAACATGCACTCCGGGCAGGAAGTCGACATCAACGTCGACGCCTACAACGGCGTGAAGTTCACCGGCCGCGTCGAAACGCTCTCGCCGGCCTCCGAAAATAAGTTCAGTCTGGTGCCCGCGCAAAATGCGACCGGCAACTTCGTCAAGGTGACGCAGCGCGTCCCGGTGCGCATCGACTTCGTCAACCCCGACCCGAAGTATCCGCTGCGCCCCGGCATGTCGGTCGAAGCCTCGGTCAAGGTCAAGTAGCGGCGGTGGCAGTCCAGGTCGCGGCGTCTCGCAACGGGGCCGCCGCGAGCTTCGGCGCGCGTCCGGCATCGCGGGACGTCGTCGAGTACGGTTGGCGGCGCGGCGTCATCACGCTGGGCATCGTCATCGCCACGCTGCTCGAGATCATCGACGTCACGATCGTCAACGTCGCGCTGCCCAATATCGAGGGCAACTTCGGCGCGAGCGTCGATCAGGCGGCCTGGATCGGCACGGGGTACATCATCGCCAACGTCGTGGTCATTCCGATCACGCCGTGGCTGCAGAAGCGCTTCGGACGACGGCAGTATTACGCCGCCTCGATCGGCTTGTTCGTGGTCGCCTCGATCATGTGCGGGCTATCGGGTTCGCTCGAAGACCTCGTCTTCTGGCGCATCGTCCAGGGCATCGGCGGCGGCGGGCTCGTCTCGACCTCGCAGGCGATCTTGCGCGAGACCTATCCGCGCGCGCAGCAAGGTAAAGCGGCCGGCATCTTCGCCATGGGCGTCATCGTCGGGCCGACGATCGGTCCGACGCTCGGCGGCTTCATCACCGATCAATTCTCCTGGCGCTACGCGTTCTTCGTCAACGTGCCGCTGGGCATCGTCGCCTTCTTGATCGTCGTCTTCTTGCTGCGCAATCCCGAGAAGCCGCAGAAACTGTCGCTCGATTACGTGGGCTTGGCGGTGCTGGCCACGGGCATCGGCTGCCTGCAGTACGTGCTCGACCAGGGCCAGCAGAAAGACTGGTTCGACGATGCGTCGATCGTGATCTGCTCGATCGTAGCCATCGTCGGCCTGATCGCGTTCGTCAGCTACGAGTGGCGCCAGAAGAAGCCGCTGGTCGAACTGCACGTGTTGCGCTATCCGTCGGTGGCCGCGGGCAGCATCCTGGGCATGGTGCTGGGCATCAGCCTCTACGGCAGCGTGCTGATCTTGCCGCAATACGTGCAGAGTTCGCTCGGCTTCACGGCCACGCTCTCGGGCGAACTGCTCGTCTTTCGCGCGGCGGCGGTGATGATCTGCACGCCGATCAGCGTGATGCTGCTCTCGCGCGGTTTGGTCGACACGCGCTGGCAGGTGGCCACCGGCTTCACGCTCTTGGGCATCTCGAATTTCATGCTGGCCTCGGCGACTACGACCGGGTCGGATTTCTGGACGTTCTTTTGGCCGCTGGCGGTCAGCGGCGTAGGCTTGGCCCAAATCTTCGTGCCGCTGACGGTGACGGTGGTCGGCGGCGTCGAGCCGCGCGACATCCCCGCCGCCGCGGCGTTCTTCAACCTCGCGCGGCAGATGGGCGGCAGCGTCGCCATCGCCGTGCTGGTGACGATCCTGTCGCGCTCCAACGCGATCCACCATACCGAACTCGCTTCGCAGGTCACGCTGCGCTCGCCGGCCGTCTCGATCTACGCCGAACGCTCCGGCGGCACGTCGCCGAAAGTGACCCAACAGTTGAACCTGCTGGTGACGCAGCAGGCCGCGGTGCTGGCCTACGCCGACACGGCGCGCGTCGTGGCGCTGTCGTCGCTGCTGATGGCCCCGCTCGCCTTTATCTTGAAACGACCCAAGTCGGCCGCGATGGTCGCGGCCGAGTAATAAGGAGAAGTCCCGTGTTCGCGTTCGTGCCCCTGGCCGCGGCCCTGCTCGTGGCCCAAGCCGCACCGGCCCCGGCGCCGTCGCCGACGGTGTCGCCGGTGGCCGTCCCGGTTGCCACGCCCGGCATTTCGGTGACCCCCGCTCCCGATAGCGGGCTGGTGCTCCCGCCCGCGCCGGTGATCGCGCCGAGCTTCGCGCCGCTCAACTACGCGCCGTCGGGCGACATCGCCGGCAACGCGGGTCCGTTCGTCGGGCTCACGCTCGGCGATGCGATCGCCATGGCCCTGGCCCGCAATACCGACCTCAGCGTCTCGCAAGCCAACCGGCGCATCGCCGGTTACCAAATCGTCGCGGCCGAAGGCGCCTACGACCTGCAGTTCGTCATCACGCCCAGTTACTCGTTCGCCAAGACGCCCGCGGTCAGCTCGTTCGAGTCGGGACCCGACGGCACGCCGCCGCAGCAGATCACCTCGCAGATCAACGCGCAGGCGCAAGGCCTCACCCCCGGCGGCGGCCAGTACTCGTTCGGCACGATGGCGGAACGGATCAACAGCAACCTCACCCTCAACAGCTACGATCCTTACTATCAAACCTCGTTGGCCTTCAACTTCAGCCAGCCGCTCTTGCGCGGACGGCGCATCGATGCGACTCGTCGTCAGATCTTGCTCGCGCGCATCAACGCGCGGCTCTCCGACGCGCAGGCGCTCGGCACGGCCTCGAACACGCTCTCCGAAGTGCTCGACGCCTATTACGATCTGGTCGCGGCCTGGAAGAACGTCGCGATCCAAGAAGATGCCTTGCGTCAGGCGCGCGCGCAGAGCGAGAGCAACGCACGGCTGGTGCGCCGCGGCGCGGCCGCGCCGGTCGACGTGATCGAATCGGACACGCAGGTGGACGTTTTTCAAAACGACGTGTACTCGGCGATCGCCAACGTGGCCAGCCTGCAGAACCGTCTCAAGGAACTGATTCTGAGCAATCCCGCCGATCCGGTGTGGACCGCCAACCTCGTGCCGGTCACGCCCGACACCTCGCTGCCGCCCGAGCCCAACCTCAACGATCTGATCGTCGCGGCGTTGCGCACGCGTCCCGAAGTCGGACAGTTCCGCGCGTCGCTGGCTCAAAATCAAGTCGACGTCGCCTATCTGCGCGACCAGACGCTGCCGCAGGTCAACCTCAACGTCGGCGTGACCGAACAAGGCTTCGCGGGTTCTCCCGCGCCACTCAGCCTCAACCCGTTCTTCAGCGCGCTGGGCGCGCAGGTGGCGGCGATCGATCAACTCGTCGCGCGGGTCAACTCGCTGACGCCGCCGGGCGTCCCGCCGCTCATCCCCATCGGCGGATTGTCGACGGCGCTGCCCAACTACACGATCGGCGGTTTGGGGACGGCGTACTCGAGCATGTTCGCGCTGCGCTATCCGACCTACACGATCGGCGCGAGCATCGGGTTCCCGCTGCGCAACAAGGCCGCGGAGGCGCAGTACAAGGTCGCGCTCGAACAGCGCGCGCAACTCGCCTCGCAAGAGGTCGCGTTGATCCAGCGCCTGCAATACGAAGCGCGTAACGCGCTGCAGAGCTACCGCAGCGCGCGGGCGCGGCTGATCGCGGCGACCGCGGCGCGCAAGGCCGCCGAGGCGGTCTCGGCCAGCGAAGAGCGTCGCTTCCGCGCGGGCGAGTCGACGACGTTCTTGGTGCTGCAGCGCCAAATCAACGTGGTCACCCAGCGCGGCGCCGAACTGCAGGCGCAGACCGACCTGCAGAAGGCGCTGGTCGAAATCGCCCGCGTGCGCGGCAGCATCCTCAACGATAACGGCGTGCAACTGGGCACGCTCGGCACGGCCACGCCCGACGTGCCGCCGGGCCTGATCCCCGACCCGAAGGCGCCGTAACCTTCAGCGCCCGGGGGGCTCGTCGTCCCTCGAGCGTCGCGCCTTCACGCGCGCGATCGTTTGCGCGGCGTGGCGCCGTTCTTTGGCCAACTGCCGCTCCTCGCGCCACATCGCGTAGTGTTCGCGGGCGAGGCGCATGCGCGTCGGAAAGGTGACCAGCGTGTAGAGGAGCAGCGCCCCGAAGCAGATGCAGACGGCGCGGACGATTTGCGAGATCGGAAGGTTGCGCACGTGCGGACGACGCCGGGCGCTCCGCTAACGTAGCGCGGACAAGGCGCTCGCCGCGGCTCGGTCGACGAACCAGGTCAGCACGCCGTCGTTCGGGTTGACGATTTCGATCGGGTGTTCGACCGGCGCGTATGGCCCTTCGCGCACCTCGCGGAGCACCGCGGCCTTAGCGGCCCCGCCGGCGGCGATCGCCACTTCGCGTGCTGCGTTGATGACCTTCGGCGTGAGCGTGATGCGAAAGGTCGAGAACTTTTCGACCCACGGCGCGCGGACCAGCGCGTCGTCGTCGGTCAGCGGGTCGCTTCCGGGGAAGAGCGAGGCGGTGTGTCCGTCGGGCCCCATGCCGAGCAGGACGAGGTCGAAGACGGGCAGCGCGCCGGCTTCGCGCTGCAGCACCTCCGCGTAGGCGCGCGCGGCCGCGGCCGGTTCGTCTTCGCCGCGCATGCGGAAGACCTGTGCCGCCGCGATGCCGAGCGGTTGCAGCAATCCGTCACGTGCGGTTTTGTAGTTCGATTCCGGATCGTCGGGCGGCACGCACCGTTCGTCGCCGAAGAAGAAGCGCACGCGCTCCCAGGGCACCGCGGCGCGCAACGGCGGCTCGGCCAGCAGCGCGTACATCGCCTTCGGCGTCGAGCCGCCCGAGAGCGCGACGTCGAAGCGGCCGCGCGCGGCGATCGCGGCGCGCGCGGCGGCGACGAACCGCGCCGCCACGGCTTCCGCAAGCGCCGCCTCGTCGGCGAGAACGACGAGCGTGCCGGCGGCCATCAGTCGATCAGGTCGCGAACGGTTTCGAGCGAGGTTTCGAAGATGACGTCGCGCGCGTCGCGCAGCAGCGCGCGCTCGATCAGCGAGATGTTGTCGACGTTCATCAGCGGCGCGCAACGTCGCGGCTTGGCCTTGACCCCGGTGACCGTCAGGCAGACCGTGTTGGGGTCGTCGGAGAGCGCGGCCGAGTAGGTCGAGTCGTCGCTGGCGAGCACGACGCTCAGCACGCGGCGCACGTCACCCTTCACTTCGTGTTCGAGCCGGACGCGGCGTCCGTCGTGGGCGCGGAAGCTGTGCGCGTCGAGCGGTTCCCACGAGAGGCGGCTGCCGAGCCAGCCGGCCAAATAATGCGCTTCGGCGTCCGAGCCGCTCTCGATGCGCAACGCGTTTATGGAGAAAAGATCTTCCCTCAGGGCGGGATCGTCGAAGAACTGCGCGATCATGTCCATCCACGGGCCGAGCCGCATGAAGGCCAAATCGTGGAGGACGAGGCCGGGGCTCTTGGCCACGAATTCGCAGAGTTCGCGCAGCCGCGCGGCGCCGCGTTCCTGGCCGCTCGAATCGACGACGACCGTGCGCGCGCCGGCGGCGAGGCGCGCGAAGACCTCGCTGCGCAGCAATTCGCTGCCGTTCCACCAGAGGACCGTCGGCACGTCGACCACCGTGTGTTCGGCGGCGAGGCTCACCACCGCGCCGGCGCCGAGCCCGGCGACGCCGACGGCGTGGCGCGTACCTTCGACGGTCGCGCCGTTCGCCTCGCCGGTGGCATCGAAGATGACCAGGCGGCAGGGATGCTTGGCCGCGAGCCGCTCGGCGCGTTCGACGACCCACTGGCGGTGTTCGGAGGAATCGACGAAGACCAGGAAGTTCATCGTGGCGACGCGCGCCGCCACCGGATCCGCGTGCATCAAATGCGCCTCCATTCGCGGCCGTCGGCAACCAGCAACGCGTCGGCCGACTGCGGTCCCTGGCTTCCGGCCAGGTAATTCGGGAAGTCGGTTGCGGTGGTGCTCTGCCAGCGGTTGAGGATCGGCGTCACCGCGAGCCAGGCCGCTTCGACGGCATCCCAACGCGTGAACAGCGTCGCGTCGCCGCGCATCGCGTCGCCGATCAGCCGTTCGTACGCGGGCGCGGAGACCACGCCGAAGCCGCTGCCGTAATTGAAGTCCATGGTCACCGAGCGGATGTGCATGCGCGGCCCGGGCACCTTGGCGTTGAAGCGCAGCGACACGCCTTCTTCGGGTTGGATCTTCATGACCAGCGTGTTGGTCTCGATCTGTTCGCCGCCTTCGCCGAAGATGCGGTGGGGCAACGGCCGGAAGAGCACCGCGATCTCCGAGTACTTGTGGGCCAAGCGCTTACCGCTGCGCAGATAGAAGGGCACGTCGGCCCAGCGCCAGTTGTCGATGAAGAACTTTACCGAGGAGTACGTCTCGGTATTGGAGTTGGGATCGACGCTGGGTTCTTCGCGATACCCCGGCACCGGATGCCCGTCGACCAGCCCCGGCCCGTATTGCCCGCGCGCCGTACACTTCGACACCTGGTCGGGCGCGATCGGCCGCAGCGCGGAGAGTACCTTGAACTTTTCGTCGCGCACGTGATCGGCCGCGGGCGAGATCGGCGGCTCCATGGCCACCAGCGCCAACAGGTTGATCACGTGATTTTGGATCATGTCGCGCAGCGCGCCCGATGACTCGTAGTAACCGCCGCGACCTTCGACGCCGACCGTCTCGGCGGCGGTGATCTGGATGCAGTCGACGTAACGCCGGTTCCAGATCGGCTCGAAGATGACGTTGGCAAAGCGCAGGGCCATGATGTCCTGCACGGGCTCTTTGCCCAGATAGTGGTCGATGCGGTAGACGTGCTTCTCGTCGAAGACTTTGGTGACTTCGGCTTGGAGCGCGCGCGCCGAGTCGAGATCGGTGCCGAACGGTTTCTCGACGATGATCCGCGACCAGCCGTGGGCTTGATCCTTGGGCCCGAGTCCCGCGTTGCTGAGCTGGGCGACGATCTTGCCGAAGACGCTGGGCGGCGTCGAGAGATAGTAGAGCCGGTTGCCCTGCGTGCCCAAGTTGCGATCGTTCTGTTCCAGCCGCGCGCGCAGCCGCTTGAAGGCTTCGGGGTCGTCGAATTCGCCCGACACGTAGAACAGGCGCTGGGCGAAATCTCCCCACAGCGGCTCCTTGGCCGGGCCGCTGCGCGAGAACTGATCGACGGCCGCGTGCATTTGGTCGCGGAACTGGTCGTCGCTGAGGGCGGAGCGCGAGAAGCCGACGATGCCGACGTTGGTGGGCAGAATGTCGCCCAAGCGCAGGTTGTACATCGCGGGAATGAGCATCCGCTTCGTCAGGTCGCCCGAGGCGCCGAAGAAGACGATGCTGCACGGTTCGGCGATGCGGCTCGAATCGAGCCCGGCGCGCAGCGGGTTGACGGCGCCGTTGCCGTCGGCGCGAACGAGCGACCCGAGTTGAACCGACACCGGCTAGGTGCTCGCGACCGGTTCGGGCGGGGCCTCGTGCTTGACGGCGTGGCCGCCGAACTGGTTGCGCAGCGCCGCGATCACTTTAGCGCTGAACGATTCGGGCTGACGCGAAACGAACCGCGAGAGCAGGGCCATGGTGATCACCGGCGCGGGCACGTTCTCGTCGATCGCGGCCTGCACGGTCCAGCGTCCCTCGCCGGAATCGTCGACGTAGCCGCGTATGTCGGCCAACTGCGGATCGTCGCGGAAGGCCAACTCGGCCAGTTCGAGCAGCCAGGAACGCACGACGCTGCCGTGCAGCCACAGTTCGGCCAGTTGGTGCAGGTCGTAGCCGAAGCCGGACTTCTCGAGGATTTCGAAGCCCTCGCCGTAGGCCGCCAGCATTCCGTACTCGATGCCGTTGTGGACCATCTTCGAGAAGTGTCCGGCGCCGCTCGGCCCGACGTAGGCGTACCCGTTCGGCGGGGCGAGGGTGGTGAAGACCGGTTCGACGCGGCGCACCGCGTCCTCGTCGCCGCCGACCATCAGACAGTAGCCGTTGGCCAAACCCCACACGCCGCCGCTCGTGCCCGCGTCGATGAACGCGATCTGGGCCGCCTTGGCCAGCGCGTAGCGGGCCTGCGAATCCTTGTAATTGGAGTTGCCGCCGTCGACGATCGCGTCGCCGGGCGAGAGCAGGCGCAGCAGTTCGGAGACCGTGTCGTCGGTGGGCTTGCCCGAGGGCACCATGATCCACACGGTGCGCGGCGGGGCGAGTTTGCCGACGAGGTCGGCCAGCGAGTCGGCCCCCGTCGCGCCCTCGGCCGCCGAACGCTTCACCGCGTCGGCGCTGCGGTCGTAAACCACCACCTGGTGTCCGCCGCGCAGCAGCCGCGTGGTCATGTTCGCGCCCATGCGCCCGAGGCCGATCATCGCCAGTTGCACGTTAGCCTACTTTCGCGGAGAGCGCGTCGTCGACGGCTTCGGAGAGCGCGGGCAGCGAGAGCGCCGGCGCGGTGGCGAGGTGTAGCCGAAAGCCGCGGCGGCCGCGCTTGTCGAGCGACTCGAAGTCGCCCAGGGCCTGCGCGCGTTCGAGCGTCTTGAACGTGCCCATCCCGGGAATGGGCAGGTCGAATGCCGGGTCGGCCGTCAGTTGCAAGAAGACGCCGGTGTTGGGGCCGCCCTTGTGCAGTTGCCCGGTCGAGTGGAGGAAGCGCGGTCCGAAGCCGACGGTCGTGGCGACTTTGAGCGCGTTGCGCACCTTGAGGCGCAGGTCGTGCAGCGCCTGCTTGTGCTGCGCGTTCATCTCGATGTAGGCCGTGAAGGCGACGTAATCGCCCGGTTGGACTTGCTCGAAGAGTGCGGCCAGCGCGCTCGGCAAGTCGTCGCCGAGCGTCAAGTCACGCGAGCCGGCGAGCGGGATCACGTTGGCGACCGGCGTCGCCAGCGCTACCGGCGGCTCTTGAAAGCTGCCGCTCTTTTTGTACTCGGCGAGCAGACGCTTCGTGTTGTCCTTCGACTCTTGCACGTTGGGTTGGTCGAAGGCGTCGATGCCCAGCACGGCGCCGGCCGTGGCCACCGCGATCTCCCACAGCGCGAACTGCGCGCCGATGTCGAACCGGTCGCTCATCGCCAAGCGGACGACCGGGTGACCCGCGTGTTCGAGCAACGCCAGACGCGTCTCGATCGCGTAGCCGTCCATCTCGCCTTCGATGTGCTCGTCGACCGGTAAACCGCTGCCGACGTAGACGAACACGCGGTCGTTGCCGTATTCGTGCGGCTCGCCGAGCGTCTCGCCTTCGATCGGCACGATGCCCGTGCCGTTCTTGCCGGTGCTCTCGGCGATCAACTGCTCCGCCCAGGTGCCGAACGCCGCCACCTCGGGATGGGTGACGATCGTCAGCTTGTCGCGGCCGGATTTGGCCAGCGCGCCGATCGCCGAACCGAAGCGGACCGCGGCGGCCTCGCGCACGCTGACCGTCCGTGCATTCGAGTGTAGGGCGCTGACCCCGCGGTCGAGGATCGAGCGGACGTCGTAGCCGGCGATCGCGGCGGGCACCATGCCGAAATACGACAACGCGGAGTAGCGGCCGCCGATGTCGGGATCGTTGGTGAAGACGCGCCGGAAGCCGCACTGCTTCGCTTCGGCGGCGAGCTGCGTGTCGGGATCGGTGATGGCGATGAATTGACGGCCCGCGTCGCGATCGCCGACCGCCTTCTGCACGCGACCGTAGAAGTACCGGAAGAACGCCTCGGGCTCGGTCGTGGTGCCGCTCTTCGACGCGACGATGAATAACGTGTGCGGGATGTCGAGCGCGTTCTCGAGCGTCTTGACCTGTTGCGGATCGCTCGAGTCGAGCACGTGAAGTTGCGGGAAGCCCTCGACGTGGCCGAAGGTGGCGCGCAGCACGTCCGGGGCGAGCGAACTGCCGCCCATGCCGAGCACGACCGCGTGCGAATAGAGCCGGGCCACGTCGGCCGCGAAACTCTTGAGCTCGGCCGCGCTTTCGAGCACCTCTTCGGGGAAGTCGAGCCAGCCCAGCGCGTGCGGCGCCGGCTCCTTACGCCAGAGCCGCTCGAGGAAATGCCCGGCGTCGAGGCCGGCCAACGTGCCCTCGAGGTCGGCGCTCGCATCGCCCGTAGCGATGGTGACCGCTTGGTGGTCGCCGATCAGTTGGGCCATCTTCTTTTCGATCGCGGCGAGCATGGCCGCGTAAGAGTCGGCAAACGATTTGACGCCGTCGACTTGCAGCTTTTGGGTGATGTCGTAGAGCGGGATCTGCGCTTTGGCCAACGCTGCGAGGGCGGCGCGGGCGCCGTCGAGATTCTCTTCGATCGAATCGGCGCGTACGGTACCGTGCGCGAGCAGCGCGTCGAGCGTGGCCGGCGGCAGCGTGTTGACGGTTTGGCGCCCGATCGTGTTTTCGACGTAGAGCAATTCCGGATAGGCGGGATTCTTCGTGCTCGTGCTGGCCCACAGCGGACGCTGGGGCTTGGCGCCGAGATCGGCGAGCTTGCGCCAGCGGTCGGTCGCGTAGATGCCCTTGAAGCGCTGATAGGTGATCTTGAGATTGGAGAGGCCCGCCTTGCCGAGCAGGTCGCGTAATTCGGGCCGTCCGGCGGCGATCTTGTCTTCGATCAACGCGTCGACGGCGGTGTCGATCCGGCTGACGAAGACGCTGGCCACCGAGGCGATGCGGTCGACCGGCAGCCCGGCGGCCGCGCGGCGTTCGAGGCCCGCGATGTAGGCTTCCGCCGTCGCTTCGTAGGTTTCCACCGAAAAGATCAGCGTGACGTTGACGTTTATGCCGGCGGCGATCGTTTCGGTGATCGCGGGCAAACCGTCGGGGGTGGCCGGAATCTTGATCATCAGATTCGGACGGTCGACTGCCGCCCACAGACGCTTCGCGGCGGCGACCGTCCCGGCCGTATCGGCGGCCAACAGCGGCGACACCTCGAGGCTCACGAAGCCGTCGCCGCCGCCCGTCGCTTCGTACAGCGGACGAAAGGCGTCGAGCGCGTGCCGTATGTCGTCGATGGCCAGCGCCTCGAAGAGCGCTCCCGGATCGCTCTCCACCCCGATCAGCGAGCGGAGTTGCGCGTCGTAGTCGCTTCCGCTGCCGATGGCCTTTTCGAAGATGGTCGGATTCGAGGTCATGCCGCGCAGGCCGAGCCCGATGAGCCGCTCGAGTTCGCCGGAGGCGAACATGCTGCGCCTGATGTTGTCGAGCCAGATGCTCTGGCCGACCTCGGCCAATTGGCGGATTTGCTCGCTCATATCCGTATTCTCCCCGAAATCTATTGGTTCGCCTACGATGCGACCAGCAGCCGCGATGCGACTGCCGCCACGTTCTCCGCAGTGAAGCCGAACTCGCTCGCGACCTCGCCGGCCGGAGCCGAGGCGCCGAAGTGATCGACGCCGATCGTCGCTCCGCGCTCCCCGACCCAACGCTGCCAACCGAAGGTTGCGCCCGCTTCGATCGAAACCCGCGCGGATTGCGGCGGGATAATCGCATCCCGGTATGCGGCGTCTTGCGCGGCGAAAAGTTCCATCGAGGGCATCGAGACCACGCGGACCGAGGTGCCGCGCGTCTCGAGCAGCTTCGCCGCGTCGATTGCGAGCGAAACCTCCGAGCCGGTCGCGATCAAGACCACTTCGGGAACGGCCTGCGCGTCGCCGTGGATCACGTACGCGCCGCGCTCGACGGGCACCGCACGCTCGCCCAGGAACGGCACTTTTTGGCGGGTGAGGACCAGGGACGACGGTCCGCCGTGAGCCAATGCGAAGCGCCAGGCCTCGCGCGTTTCGACGGCGTCGGCGGGCCGCAGCACGATCATGTTGGGCGTCGCGCGCAACGACGCCAACTGCTCGATCGGTTGGTGCGTCGGCCCGTCTTCGCCGACGTAGAACGAGTCGTGGGTGAACACGAACGCGACCTTGATGCCGCTCAGCGCCGCGAGCCGTACCGCCGGCTTCATGTAGTCGACGAAGTTGAAGAAGGTCGCGGTGTAGGGCAGGAGGCCGCCGTGCAAGCCGAGCCCGTTGGCGATCGCGCCCATGGCATGCTCGCGCACGCCGAAGTGCAGGTTGCGTCCGGCGTAGTCGCCCGGCTGGAAGTCGCCGAAGCCTTTGAGGTACGTCTTGGTGGAGGGGTCGAGGTCGGCCGAGCCGCCGATCAATTCGGGCAAGTCGCCGGCGATTGCGTTGAGCACCGTCCCGCCCGCGTCGCGAGTGGCGACCGCGCCGTTCTCCGGAGTGAACGCCGGCCAGTTGATGTGCGCCGGCAGCGCGCCGGAAAGCGTGCGCTCCAACTGCGCCGCAAGGCCGGGTTCGGCGGCTTTCCAAGCGTCGTACTCGCGCTGCCACGATTGCTGCGCGGCGGCGCCCTTCGCGCCCGCCTCGCGCCACCAAGCGAGCACGTCGTCGGGCACGAAGAACGCGGGCTCGACCGGCCAGCCCAAGAGTTCCTTGGTCTTGCGCACGTTGTCGGCGCCGAGCGGCTCGCCGTGCGCTTGGAACGTGCCCGCCCGCGGCGAACCGTAGCCGATCTCGGTGCGAATCGCGAGGAACGACGGGCGCGGATCGGCCTTGGCCGCGCGCAGCGCGGCGTCGATCGCGTCGACGTCGTTGCCTTCCTCGCCGCGCACGATCTCGGTGTGCCAACCGTACGCGGCGAAGCGCGCGCAGCGGTCTTCGGTAAAGGTCACGTCGGTTTTCGCCGCGAGCGAGATCAGATTGTCGTCGTAGAGCACGATCAGCTTGCCCAAGCGCAGATGGCCCGCGAGCGACGCGGCCTCGGCCGACACGCCTTCCATCAGGTCGCCGTCGCCGGCGAGACAATAGGTGTGATGGTCGACGATCGTGCGCCCGCGATTGTAGGTCGCGGCCAAATGCGCTTCGGCCATCGCGAAACCGACCGCGTTGGCCAGGCCCTGGCCGAGCGGACCGGTCGTCACCTCGACGCCCGGCGTTTCGTGCACCTCGGGGTGGCCGGGCGTACGGCTGTGGAGTTGCCGGAAGTTTTTGAGGTCGTCGAGGTCGAGGCCCATGCCCGTCAGGTAGATCAGCGAATAGAGCAGGGCCGAACCGTGGCCCGCGCTGAGCACGAAGCGATCGCGATCGAACCACTTCGTGTCGGCCGCATTGAATTTGAGGTGGCGCGTCCAGAGCACGTAGGCCATCGGTGCGGCGCCCAGCGGCAACCCGGGGTGTCCCGAGTTCGCCTTTTGAACGGCGTCGATCGAGAGCGCGCGGATCGCATCGATCCTCTTCTTGTCGTCGGCGGTGTACGGCACTTCATCCTCACGGGCGGCGGTGTGGACCGCGTCTCTTCGCCGCCGGTCCCCTCCACTCCCGATACCCGGGCGCCATGGTGCGGCCGCCTCGGGTGCGAAAGCCTTCCGGCGATGGACACCTCACAGGCTCAACGCCTCGAAGAGCGCATCGAAGCCCTGGTCGCCGATCCCTCCGCGGTCCGCGGGCCCGGCGGCGCGGCGGTCGACGAGGTGCTGGAGGCCCTCGATCGCGGCGAACTGCGCGTCTGTTCGCCCGAGGGCGACGGCTGGACGACCCACGCCTGGATAAAACAGGCCATTCTGCTCTACTTCCGCCGCTACGACAGCGTGCTCGTGGGCGAGGCGTCGGGCAACGGCATCGAGGGCGTCGCGCGGCCGCCGAGCTACTTCGACAAGCTTCCGACCAAGCGCAACTACGCCGAACTCGGCGCGCGCTGCGTGCCGCCCGGAGTGGCCCGCTACGGATCGTTCTTGGGCCGGGGCGCGATTCTCATGCCCGGCTACGTCAACGTCGGCGCCTGGGTGGGCGAGGGTTCGATGGTCGACACGTGGGCCACGGTCGGTTCCTGCGCGCAGATCGGCCGCGACGTCCACCTCTCCGGCGGCGTCGGCATCGGCGGGGTGCTGGAACCGCCGCAGGCCCAGCCGGTGATCGTCGAAGACGGCGCCTTCGTCGGTTCGCGCTGCATCGTGGTCGAGGGCGTGCGCGTCGGGCGCGAAGCGGTGCTGGGCGCCGGGCTCGTCTTGACCGCGTCGACGCCCGTGGTCGACGTCCGCGGGCCCACGCCCGTCGTCGGCAAAGGCTACGTCGCGCCGCGCTCGGTCGTCATTCCGGGAACGTTGCCCAAGACGTTCCCGGCCGGCGAGTTCGGGGTGCCCTGCGCGCTCGTCATCGGCGAGCGGACCGCGGCCACGGATCGCAAAACCTCACTCGAGAGCGCCATCAGAGATTTTGGAGTTGCCGTATGAATCCCGCGATCAAGAATACGAGCGGTTCGCTGATCAGGGCGCTGCACGGCAAGCGCAAAGCGACGACGATCAACCTCGGCATCGGCGAACCCTCGCTCTCGCCCAACGTCGAATACTTCGAACGGGCGACGCGCTGGGTGGCCGAGCACGGCTGCCGCTATTCCACCAACATCGGGGATCACGACCTGCGCGCGGCGATCGCCGCGCACTACGCCTACCCGGGACTCAACCACGCCGACAACGTCTGCATCATGGCCGGTTCGCAGGAAGCCGTCTACGTCGCAATGCGCACGTTGCTCGATCCGGCGCGCGACGAAGTGCTGATCGTCGAACCGGCGTTTCCCGTCTACGCCAAGATCGCCGCGCTGGAAGGCATTCCGTTCCGGCGCGTCACGGCTACGGCCGAGACCGGCTTCGCCATCGACGTCGACGCGATACTCGGCGCTCTGCAACCCCAGACGCGCATGATCGTGCTCTGCTCGCCGTCGAACCCGACCGGCCGCGTGCTTTCGCGCGCCGGCGCGAAGCGCTTGGCCGACGGGCTGACGGCACGCGGCGGACCGCCCGTTTACGTGCTGCACGACGAAATCTATCGCGAGATCGTCTACACCGACGACGCCGGCGAACTCGGCAAAGTGTATCCGCACACCGTCGCGATCAATTCGCTTTCGAAGAGCAACGCCTTGACCGGCTTGCGCCTCGGCTGGGCCATCGCGCCGCACGACGTGATGGCGCAGATGGTGAAGATGCACGGCTGGGTCACCTCGTGCGCGAGCACCTTCGCGCAGCGGATCGCCTACGCGATCTTCGAGGCCGACGACCTGGCGGGGCATCGGCCATGGTACGCGGCGCAATGCCGCCTGGCGCTAGACGCGGCGCGCGAAGCGGGCCTCGAAGCCATCGAACCCGAGGGAGCGTTTTACCTCTGCTTGCGGGTCGGCGACCCGGACACGATCGGCTTCGCCCACTCGCTCCTCGAGGAACGGGACGTCATCGCGATTCCCGGCGACATCTTCGCGGCGTCGCTGCGCGGCTGGGTGCGCACCAGCTTCGTCGCGCCGGCGCACGCACTGCGCGAGGGCTACGCGCGAATCGCCGCGCACGCCCGGGAACGCGCCGCGCTCGTCCCCGCCGGCGGTCCTTCCGGCGGTTGAGCCTCCGCGTCGAGCAGACGAGGGAGCCGAACGAGCGAGCGCATCCAAGGAGACGTACGTAGTGCGCGCGTAGCGTCGGCCATGGCGCCTACCCCAGCCGTCATCACCGCATTCCACGTCGCCGCGGGCACCCTGGTGCTCGCCGTCGCGCCCGCCGCGATGATCGTGCGCAAGGGCGGCCGCTCGCACCGGCGTTGGGGCTCCACCTTCATTGCCGCGATGCTGGTCGTGCTGCTCACGGCGGCGGTGATGTGGCAGCCGCACGGCCACCTCTTTCTTTTATTTCTCGACGTGGTGTGTGCGTACTTGGTCTTTCAAGGCTATCGCGTAATCGCGCGCCGGCGGCGCAAGCAGCCGCAGGCGCGTCAGGACGGGATCGACCTCGCCGCTGCGGCGCTCGTGTTGCTCAGCACCTGCGCGTTGCTCGTCCTCGCCGTCACCGCGACGACCCCGCTGATGCGCAGCATCGCGCTGATCCTGGCGGCCATCGCCGCCATCGCCGCCGCCTTCGCAGCGCTCGATCTGCGCGCCATTGCGGCCGGGCGGCAATCGAGGCTCGGTTCGCTGCTGGTGCACATCTCGGCGATGATCGGCGCCTACATTTCCGCGGTCACCGCGTTCGTGGTGATCAACGTGCACGCCGCGCCGATGGCGGCACGCTGGATCGTGCCGAGCCTGGTGGGCTCGATCGTGATCGGCGGCTTCTCGACCGTTTACCGCCGCCGCTTCGCCGCGGCCAAGCCCGCCGCGCCGCGGGCCGCGCCCTCACCGCCCTCGTCGGGGATCGTTCCGATGCCGATGCCGAAGCGATTGGAAAGTTCGCTGCCGAAGTAACCGCCCGCGAAGAGCAGCACGGCGCCGACCAGCGTCAACGCTATTCCCCACGGCGCGGCGTAGTTGCGGTGGCGTACGTACCACGCCAACGGAAAGACGGCGATCTGCGCGAGGCTCGTTATCAGGTGGAAGTCGGCGACGCGGCGAGCGCGCGCGGACATCGGAATCGTGCGATAGTCGACGTAGCCGAAGATCCCGGCGACGATCGCTCCCGCGCTGCCCATCGCGAGCAAAGCGACGCTCATGCGAAACCAGAACGGATCGTGGGTGGCGGCCCCCGCGACGTCGGTGCCGAGCGCGCCGGTCCAGAAGGCGACGGGGAACGGCACCAGCATCAGGTGGAGCGGATGCCCGCGAAAGGTAGCTTTGCCTTGCACGCGAGGTCAATTCGCATTTTGTCCGCGCGCTCATGTTACGTTTCGCGGAATTGGGCATACTGCCGGGCATGAACGACACGAAGTCCACCGTCCCGGGCAACGGCGCGCAGGGCGATTCCGACGAACTGGATTCGCTCCAAGCGTACGTCAGCGACATGCTGGCCCTCGAACGACACATCGCGGCTCCGCTCGCGCGTCAACTCGAAATCGACGAGACGCAAAAATACGGCGAGGCCATCGGCCTCACCGGTCGCCTCAAGAAACTCACCGACGCTCACGTCGAGGCGCTCGACGCGCGACTCAACGCGCTGGGCGGTCATCCGGTCAATCCGGTGAAGTCCGCTTGGAGCGGTTTGCTCGGCGCGGGTGCGGCGGCCGTCGGCACCGTGCGCAAGACCAAGGTCTCGAAGAATTTGCGCGACGACTACACCGCGATCAGCCTGGCCGCGGTGAGTTATTCGATGCTCAACACCACCGCGCTGGGACTCGGCGACGCCGAGACCGCGGCGCTCGCCCAGCGCAACCTGACCGACTACGCCGGTTTGATCATGGAGATCGGCCGGGCGATTCCAGAGGTCGTTCTGCAAGAACTGGCCGACACCGGACAGCGAGTCGACCGCAGCGTCGGCGAGCGGGCGCGGCAGATCGTCGAGCAGAGTTGGCGCGGTCAAGCCGAGCGGCAACACGGCGTCAATTAGCGCTCCCGGGAATTAAAGCTCGAAGAGAACGGCGGCGCCGGTGCGAATGCACGGCGCCGTCTCGTTTCGGCCGCGCTAACAATTGCGACTTTGCGGGTACGTGCGGAGCGATGGAGATGAATCACGTCCGGCGCGGTTCGGGCAAACCGCTGCTCCTGCTCCACGGCCTCGGCGGCAGCCGGCGCTCGTGGTCGACGATTCTCGACGATCTGGCGGCGCATCGCGAGGTCATCGCGGTCGACCTGCCCGGCTTCGGCGAGACGCCTCCGCTCGACGGCGAGACGTCGATCGCGACGCTCGCCGATGCGGTGGCGAACTTTCTGGGCGAACGGCGATTGCTCGGCATCGACGTGGTCGGCAGTTCGATGGGCGCGCGCCTCGCGCTCGAACTCGCCCGCCGGCGGCTCGTCGGCGCCACGGTCGCGCTCGATCCCGGCGGCTTCTGGCGCGGTTGGGAAAAACACGTCTTCGTCAACTCGATCCGCCTTTCGATCCGGCTGGTGCGCGCGCTGCAGCCGGCGATGCCCTTGCTGACGGCGAGCGCGGCCGGGCGCAGCCTGCTCTTCGCGCAATTCTCGGCGGCGCCGTGGGCCATTCCGCCGGACGCCACGCTCGACGAAATGCGCAGCTTCGCGGCCTCGCCGTCGTTCGACGAGTTGCTCGAAAGTCTCGTCTTCGGTCCGCCGCAGGAAGGCATCTCGGCGGCCCTGCAGCCGGGCCCGATCGCGATCGGTTGGGGCCGTAACGATCTGGTCTGCTTTCCCAATCAGGCGCGACGCGCGCTGGCTCGCTTTCCCGGCGCGCGACTGCATTGGTTCGAACGCTGCGGGCACTTTCCGCAATGGGACCGGCCGGCCGAAACGATCCGTCTCATTCTCGAAACGACGGCGGGCGAATCGGCCGTCACGCCGTCCGCGCGCTCGACGGTCCCGGCCGCCCGTTAATCCAGATCGCGCGGGGCGCGGAGCTGGACGATGCCGCCCTTGACGCGCACGTCGTAGCGCGTCAAGGGAAAGGTCGCCGGGCCTCGCGCGATGCCGCCATCGACGAAGCGGAACGCCGACCCGTGCCACGGGCACTCGACGCACCCGTCGGCAACGCTGCCCTCATCGAGCGGCGCGCCGCGGTGCGTGCAGACCGCGGAGACCGCATGGATTGCATCGCCGTCGCGATAGAGTAACACCGGAATGCCGGCGAGTTCGACCCGCTGCATCGTGCGCTCGGCGAGCGCCGACGCGTCGAGCACCGGCACGAACTCTTCGGGCGGATCGATGGGGACGGCCGTATGCTTGACGCCGATCTGCAATCCGAAGGCGAGCTCGCCGCCCAGATACCCGGACGCTCCGACGAGCGCGTAGCCGAGCATGGCCAAACCGATGCCTGCGTCCCGCCGCCCGGCGCGACGCAGTCCGAACGCGGCGGCGTACGCCGTCAGCGCCGCGCCGTTGAGCGCGGCGTGCGCCATGCCGAGACTTTTGACTTCGCCGCTGGTATCCGACCAGTCGGCCCAGCCGGCCGCCGCGGCCAGGGCCGCGCCCGCGATGCCGATGCCGAGCGCCGCGTCCGCGCCGCCCGCGAGGTCGTCACGGCCGGCGAGTTCGAGCGCGTCGAGTACCGCCGTCACCGTCCAAGCGCCCACGGGGACGTCGGTGAGCAGCGGGTGTAAGGGATGTCCGAGCGGCGTACCGTGCAGCAGGTCCGACGTGCCGCGGCCCGCACGCTCCAGCGCGCCGCGGACGACCGGCTGCCAGGCGTCGGCGACGGCGCGCAACGCCGGCCAGCGCGACAGACGATCGACCGCGCGATCGGTGTAAGGCTTCTCGGGATTCTCCATGGCGTACCCTTACCCGCATCGCTCGCATCGCGACGAGTCGCCGTGCCGGTCGCTCGACCGGCCACGGCCACGGAGCGACGGAATCGCAAGACGCCTACCCGAACCGGGCGCCGATGAGACTTCGGGTCGACGCGCCTTGAGAGCGACGAACGTCCTCGACGTATTTGCGGGCATCCACGTGACCGAATACGCGGCGGCGCTGCATTGGTACGAACGTCTCTTTGGAATCGCGCCCGCGTTCTTCGCGCACGAAACGGAAGCCGTCTGGAAACTCGCGGAACATCGCTACGTCTTCGTCGCGCGGGAGCCCGAACACGCGGGCCACGCCAGGCATACGCTCTTCGTCGACGACCTCGACGCGCTCGTCGCGCGGATCGCCGAACGGGGCATCGAGCCCGTCGAGCGCGAAGTCTATCCGAACGGCGTGCGCAAGATCACCTATCGCGATGCCGACGGAAACGAGGTCGCCTTCGGCGGAGCGGCACCCGAAGGCCGACGCTAAACCCGGGTTACTCGGCGGGCGGCGCGGGGCTCGCAGCGCCTTGCGCCGGGCCGATCCAGATCGTCTGGATGTTGACGAACTCCTTGATGCCGTAGTGCGAGAGTTCGCGACCGTAACCGCTCTTCTTTACGCCGCCGAAGGGCAGGCGCGGGTCCGACGCCGTCATGCCGTTGATGAACACCGCGCCGGTCTCGATCCGTCGCGCGAGCGCGCGGCCG
>Ga0326727_10003265_pt1 | contig 52500 bp, 43 predicted proteins | sample MB2enrmetagenome_FD_207643 | JGI IMG/M metagenome (GOLD analysis project Ga0326727, IMG submission 207643) | Lab enriched peat soil microbial communities from McLean, Ithaca, NY, United States - MB29MY | ecosystem: Environmental > Terrestrial > Soil > Wetlands > Peat | place: USA: New York...
GATGAAACAAAAATGATGACGAAATTAGTGGAAAACCTGTTGACATTGGCTCGGGAGGAGTTGCAGTTAACCTTAGTTCCGCTTAACTTGAGCGAACTCATTATTGAAAGTGCGAGGGGTTTGCCATTTTTGTGCTCGTTCGTGGTTAAATATGACCTGCTTCCAGATATCGAGTTAAAGGGTGACGCTCTCTATCTTAGACAGCTCATTAGAATCATCTTGGAAAATGCCGGGAAATATGTACCGCCTGGCGGGAGGATTCGGATATATCTACAGAGCGTCGAGGATAAAGTAAAGCTTATTATCGAGGATAATGGTCCTGGATTTCCGCCCGATGCTCTGGAATTGATCTTTGACCGATTCTACCGGGTTGATGAGGCTCGTTCACGCGATATACCGGGACATGGTCTGGGACTCAGTATTGCCCAGAGGATCGTCGAGGCTCACGGAGGAAAAATTTGGGCCGAAAATCTGGAACCGCAGGGAGCGCGGTTTTGCGTGGAATTGCCATACAATAGTTTCATCTAAGTAAAAGCTGCTGTTTTCACTGTTGCCCCTAAGGTCTACAGCTTGACCAGTGAATACAATAGACATGACACGCCCTCCTCATTGAAATAGACAAACCCTAAGCATACAGTAAAACCTTCGAGAATGAGAAAAACGAATCTCCGCCAGACATTCAAATAACAATTGATAGCTTGGCGTAACGAATACGCCTTTGTCAGACCTAGGCCATAATTGCCTAGGTCTTCTCTTTTTTATACAGGAAATTTAGGGGAGATGTTTGCTAGCATATTTGGCATTTAAGCTTAGGCCAAGAACTAGAAGAGGGACAATATTTGCCTAGATTTAACACATTATTTACACTAAATGAATTGTAACGACTGTCACACTAAAATATAATACATGTAAATGTAACCGGTATTACAAATAGGTCAACATGTTTTTAGGGACGTAATGGTTATCTAAGGGATAACAGCAATGTTTTGTAGCTATTACAGAGGGTTCGGCGTTAAACAATGAGGTTTTATAACGGAATATAACACTCTGTTTGTACAAAACTTTATATAGAGTCGGCTGAAATGTTTAGTGAAAGAGGAAAGTTCAGTAAAGCTGGAGTGTAAATGGAAAGGCAGGTTAAACAATGAAACGATTTAATGCCACAAAATTGCCCTTAGTAATTATGTCCTTTGTTCTGCTGAGTGCCACAATCACAGGCTGTGGTACTACTTCCAAGGCGGCCACCGAGAAAATTAGCCGTTCAAGGAGGAAGTGGACGATGAATCTATTTAAAAAGATCTTCGATTTTTTCTGCGGGGATTGGAGGATTTTCTGGGGAATCGCTCTAACGATCGCTCTCGTTGAACTAGTCAAAAGTTGGGTTGTTCCTACTCTAATACTTGTCATTTTTTTGTTCGGTATTTCGCTAAGTTTGATATTTTCTTTAAGTCGAGAGATTACGAAGTAGTTTTGCTTGACATGTGCTAGGTTATCCGGCGCTCCTACGAATACAGGGTAGTCTAAATTGTTATTTTTATTCTATATTAGTTATTGATGGAAATTTTTCATTAATGGCTAACTAAATTGTGGGGTCTTCGCCTCCCAAACTCCAAATTGAAATGCCCTTTAGGTTATACTTGTTTACCAAGCCAAGAAGAGATTCGATAGACACCTCGTTTTCAAACCATACCGTATGATTAACGTCTTTGTCCGAGTAGGTGTAATCATAGCAATATTAGTTTCACTATCGCGGGTTTACGTTGGTGTCCATTGGCCGACAGATGTGTTTGCAGGAATTACTGTTGGAATAATTTCCTCACAAATTATGTGGAAATTCAACAAATACGCGGAGCCTTTAACTGATATAGGTCTACGTTTGTTCAAATTCGGGAAATATGCTCAGAGTCCACTGCTTCCATGAAATAACTGGGACCAATAAGACCTGCCTTCCTGATGAAATGCAACTTTCATTAAATAATTTTCAAATTAATGCACGAATTTTAATCAATATTTAATGTTCAAGTGTTAAAATCATTTTGCAATACTGCCATTGATGGTCAATCATTCTCAGCTTCAAATCAAAATAAGACCCAGATGGTAGAACAAAATATTGTTGGTAAATTTATTTAATGCTCGGTGATTCAAAATATAAGAGAGAAAGGCGGTTTTCACTATGAAGGTATCAGCAGTAAATAGTCAAACAAACCAGATGGCAAGCATGCTAAGTTCACAAAGTATGTCGAGTGTACCAACCGCAATTACCGCAACCGACCCAACGGCTTTGGCGGCGCAAGCAAGTCAGCTTACAAGTCAAATTACACAATTGCAAGGCAAAAGTGGCAGCGCCCAGCAGATTCAGAAGCTCCAACAAGCTGTACAAACTATTCGTGCTAAAATTCACCGCCAACAACAACTTGCCCAAGAGAATAAAGTTAGCCCTCAACCGGTAGACACTAATCAACAAGCTCCATCCAGTAAGGCCTTTACAGGTGGAGTTGATGTTAAAGTCTGACGTGGAATGAAATGAAAAGTAACGTGAGTAGCAAATGTAGCCTGTGCGAACGTGCTATATTACTTTTGACCCGCAATTCAAGGTTTCTGCAGCAGAATCAACTATACATTTGTTAATTGGGACAGAAGAAAACGAATACGACTCAGTTCATTAGGTCAGGAACTTTGATAAACCTTAAAGAGACCGTTGGTCTAATTTGGCTCGTTCATCAACAAGAAAGAGATAGCACCAGCATCCTTATGGATAGAATGATGGTGCTATTGTCATTTGAATGTTCTATAGATTCGAATGTCTAGAGTTGTGATTATGAAGAATTTTAAGGAGATATTAAGAATCTTAGAGTATAGTTAGTTTAAACACGCTGGGAATGGGGAGGTAAGCGTGAAGTCTAGTTCTATGTAATTGTGGAGAATTAACACAAATATGGCATCGTGACGATTTATTAAAGAATTTACTTTTCACGGATTCTGCCTTGGTTTCGAGTCGATTTAGAAGCTATGTTTAGTTAAAGATTGAGGAGGAGAAATCTTGGGCGTAATTCTATCCTACCTATCACAATTTGTCATAAATCTTATTTCATCCCTTGGTTATGGTGGCGTCTTTTTCGCCATGGCCATTGAGAGTGCCTGTATCCCGTTGCCGAGTGAAATTATTCTGCCGTTTACTGGTTATATGGTGTTTACAGGGCATTTCGGCTTTTGGCAAGCAGTCATAGCGGCAACTTTGGGGAATCTCTTTGGTGCGCTTGTAGCGTATTATATTGGTGTGTGGGGAGGGCGTCCTTTCCTCAAACGATATGGACGTTATTTCTTTATCAGTCAACGAGAGTTGATTTGGACAGAACGCTTATTTGAACGTCATGGTGAAGTGACTGTTTTTGCGGGTCGAATATTACCTGTCATACGTACTTTTATTTCCCTACCGGCTGGTATTGCCCGAATGAACCCGTTGAAAATGTCAACCTATACAGTGATCGGTGCATTTTTGTGGTGCACCTTGTTAGTTTTTGCAGGACAAAAATTAGGGGAAAATTGGGATACGTTAAAACCTTATTTTCACCGTGTAGACATAGCCGTTGGAGGTGTCCTTGTTCTTGTAGTTATTTATATGTTGTGGAAACGTCGCCTGATTCGATTAATCAAAGGTTAAGCCAGGCAGGAGAAAATCTGGAGGGGGGACTAAGGGTTGGAAACAATTTCGGATAGAGGTACCAGTATTGCCTTTTTCACATTAGTGTTATTTGCATCCACCTGGTATCACATTGTGAAAGTTAAGCGAAAAGCCAAGGAATCTGAAAAATAAAGCAAAGAAGAAGCTTCAAAATATAACGTCCCAATTGCGGGCACTTAAAGCGCAAACGTAAATCATTGAGGAAGGAGTAGCAATGTGAACTTTTTTGAAAGTATCCGGGTTTCTCTCAGAGCTTTAAAAGCGAACAAACTCAGGTCGATATTGACGATGCTCGGGATGATTATTGGAGTAGCGGCAGTCATAGCCATGGTTGGAATCGGAAACGGAGCAACCGCATCGATAACTTCCCAGATTGAGGGACTCGGCTCAAATCTTCTCACGATTAGCCCGGGTCAGTCTAATTCCGGTGGGGTTAGAGGGGGAGCGGGCAGCTTAACTACCCTGACCATAACGGATGTTGCCAAGATTCAAGCAGTTGGACCCGCAGTGAAAGCTGTAGCCCCGTATACGGATAACGACTATCAAGTGGTATTTGGTTCAGGAAATACTTCCACCCAAATCAGTGGAACTAATGAGAACTATGAAGTTATTAAAAATGTCACGATGGCTACCGGCCGATTTATTACAAAAGTAGATGTTGATAGCAACGCACGGGTTGCGGTACTCGGTCCGACAGTAGTTACAAACCTGACAGGGGATCCGAATACAGATCTGATCGGGAAAACCATTAAAATAAACAATGTGCCTTTTCAAGTGATTGGAGTGACAACGGCTACAGGGTCAACCGGCTTTATGAGTAGCGACAATATGATTCTCGCACCGATCACAACAGTTCAGGAGCGCTTAATTGGGAAAAAGAATTTGCGCAGTATTTTAGTATCGGCTTCTTCGGCGGATCAAATGCAAACGGCGCAAGATGAGATTACGATCGCTTTGGAACAAGCCCATAAGATCCAAGCCGGCAAAGCGGATGATTTTACGGTTCAGAATCAGGCTGATATATTAGCATCGATGCAAGGTGTCACTCAAACCTTGACTATGCTCCTTGGCGGAATCGCGGGCATCTCCCTGCTGGTCGGAGGGATTGGAATCATGAATATTATGCTCGTTTCAGTTACTGAACGAACAAGGGAGATCGGTATTCGGAAAGCAATTGGGGCAAAAAGTTCCGATATCTTGCTCCAATTTCTCATAGAGGCAATCGTGCTTAGTGTCTTGGGCGGCGGAATCGGCATTGTCATAGGTACTGCGGGGTCCGGTCTTATAGGGGCGGCCTTAAAGATGAGCACCAGTATTTCTCTAGCTTCCGTGTTTGTAGCCTTCGGCTTCTCGGCCGCGATTGGAATTGTCTTCGGGGTATTCCCGGCGCGAAAGGCCGCCGCAATGGATCCCATTGATGCTTTAAGGTTTGAGTAAGTTAAATAGCCGGGATTTTAGGATTTCGCGATAGATCGTCTGCAACGTAGGAGTCGGGTTATGGCAGGAATATGATCTTAATTTGTCGAAAATATTTTGTACTTAACCAGACAGTATAACATATCGCACTTTGAGCACAGCGGAAAGGATGGAGGTGAGGCGCTGTGCTCAAAATAATGCCTCAGACAGCGTTTGGAGAAAGTTCATTTTATGTTATAATAGGTCAAGATAAAGGTATAAAATGTTGGTAATTAAATAACCATGATTTTGAGCAAATTTTCAATTTCTTTGCTTGTTTCCGCATGATAACACCTCATCTTTGGTTGATGTTGATTTGAAGTAGCATCTTAATTATACCAAGAAACGAGTGTTTATGCGGATTTTTGCAGTTTTCTTGTCCTTTTTCCGGCTGAAACTCTGGGTGTCTGAGAGTATAGAAATACTTTGGTTATCTAAACCGATTTATTTTAAGGAGGACGTAGTATGTATAAGTTCAAAAACAACGAATCCAATAACACTTTCGAGTGGAGTAGCCTTGGAGATATTCGGACAGGAAGGAAAAATTTAGGAGAAGAAATGCCGGTTGTTGCCTACAGGCTTTTCCAATACACCTTGAGAGATGTTATGAACAGGGAGTTAGGTGTCGATAAAACCAGTGACCTGATCAGAAAAGCCGGTGAGCTTGCAGGCCGGGAATTCTGTAAAAACGTCCTGGACAAAACGCTTGATTTCAACGCCTTCATTGCTAATCTTCAAAAAACCCTCAAGGATTTGAAAATTGGAATATTGAGAATTGAAAAAGCGGATATGGAAAAATTAGAATTCTACCTAACCGTTGAAGAGGACCTGGACTGTTCCGGCCTGCCCATCTCCGACGAGTCGGTTTGTGACTATGACGAGGGTTTGATTGCGGGAATCCTCAACGAGTACACAGGTAAAGCCTTTGTGGCACGGGAAGTGGACTGTTGGGCAACCGGTGACAGAGTCTGCAGATTTAAAGTAAATCTCAAAACCGCCGAATGAATAGAGGAAAATATATGAATGAAGCTCAAGATGAGATTCTCGAGGCAATCTGGGTTTCTCTGACTGAATTGAGAAGCGGAAAATTTAAAGAATTCATTCAGCCAACTTTTGAATCAGAAGCCCTAACCGAGATCTTTGCAGAGATCAATAAGCTTTCAGGGAACTTGAAGGAGCTCTATGAGTATGTCGTTCCGCTGTCCAAAGGCGATTTGGACATAGAAAGGCCCAGCAGAACTAATTTTCTGGCTGCAAGCCTGAAGGAACTACACTCACGTTTAATTCATCTGACTTGGCAGGCTCAGCAGATTGAAAATGGGGATTACAACCAGAGAGTCGATTTTATGGGTGATTTTTCTAATGCCTTTAACTCTATGATTCAAAGGCTTGACGACCGTGAAAGCCAACTGAAGCAGGAGATTGCGGTCAGAAAAAAGGCGGAGTCGGAATTGCTGGAGAAGAATACACTAATAACGGAAAGTATTGAATATGCATTGATGATTCAAAAGTCAATCCTACCTCCTTCCGCTCTGATTGAAAAATATGTTTCCGATTTTTCAGTCTTGTGGTCACCAAAAGACATTGTCGGTGGGGATTCCTATTGGTTCTTTCCGCTGGAACAGGGTTTTCTGGCGGCTGTTCTTGACTGCACCGGTCATGGAGTGCCCGGAGCCTTTCTAACGATTGCCGTAATCGAAATCCTGAACGGGATTGTCAATGAGGACTATGATGCCAGTCCTGCGAGCATACTTAATCAGCTTCATTCCAGAATAAATAGTTGTTTCTACAAGGGAGACACAAGCGACCACTATTATGCGGGTCTTGACATAAGTCTCTGCAGAGTCGATTTCAACAGAAGAAATATTACCTTCAGCGGTGCGAGATTACCCTTGTTCCATCTTAGAGAAGGAAACCTAACTGAACTTGCTTATTTGAAAAGAAGTATTGGGTATAACACCAGATCACGCTCCAATAAAGCGAAGCCTGTGGAGTTTTTTGACACAGACCTTCCCTACCTTCCGGGAGATACAATCTATATGAGCAGCGACGGTCTTTGGGACCAGGATGGTGAACATGACCCAAACGGGTTCGGCAGCAAAAGAATGACGGAAATTCTGGCAAAGAATACAGGGCTTGGACTGGAAGAGCAAAAGAACAAGCTCATGGATGAATTTACCGCCTATAAGGGCAGTCAAGACCAAAGGGACGATGTTACGCTTATAGGGTTGAAACTTAGGTAAGCAGTGGAGGAGGGTAACCATGATAACGAAAAATCTCAATGATTTAATGGGCCAGTTGAATCTGAACGGTGTTATCATCAGCTTCAATGGCTCCTTTACGCAAGGGATTATTGAAGAAATGGGCGAGGCCATCAAAGCGTATCTCGACAATGAGAAGCCTGAAGATGAATCGAGGGTTTATGATGTCTTTTCGGTATATATCGAGCAGTCTCAAAACATCAAAAATTACTTTTTAAAGAAGTCCGATCCGGTGATGGGCAATGGTCCCCAGATTGGCAAGATGTCCTTTGAAAGTATAATTATTATTGGAAGAGAACAGGACAGCTATTACGTTTGTTCAGGCAATCTTATTGAAGACTGTGAGATTGATGATTTGAAGAAGAGAATTGATCAGGTGAATTCTCTCTCCAAGGATGAGCTTCGGAAGTTATACAAAGCCAAGCTGAGAGAAGCCAGACAGGAAGGTGACAATGCGGGACTGGGGATCATTGAGATGTCCCGCAAGGCTTGCCAAAACCTTGATTATGCTTTTACCAAGAGGGATGGCGATTTTTCCTTTTTTTCTTTGAAGGTTACAATATGAGTTTGGGGAGGTTGTAGGATGATCAGCCTGTTTAGAGAAGCAACTAAATCTTCTCCAGAAATAGACTTCAATGCAGAAAAAGGCTTGCTGAAACTTAGCGGCCAGTCCTATCCTGAGAATGCCTTCAAGTTCTATGAAGAAGTGTTTGAGTGGTTAAATAACTATTTTGAATCTGCTGACTGCAATACCGTGATTGATATCAACTTAGTTTACATCAATACAAGCAGCACTAAGTGCATTATGGATATCATGTACAAAGTAGAGGAAGTTGTCAAAAACGGAAAAATAGTTACCATAAATTGGTATTATAACAGCCGAAACAGGAATATATACGAGTGCGGAGAGGAATTAAAGGAGGATATGGATATTAACTTCAATCTTATCAAGGTTGAATAGCTTTTCCCTAGGAGGTATTTCGCTAAATGGAATATGATGAAAACCTTTTTAGAATTGAATTGGACATTCTGAATGAGGCGAAAAAAATTCCCCATTTCAAATTTTTAGATGAAAAGGAGCTTTATGATGAATTCCAAAAGCTCCTGTACTTTTATGAGAAAAATTTGAAATCGATGATGAAACTGACTAAAATCAGCGATTCCCAGCAAAATTATCTGCAGGAGATTCAGGATGAGTTAAGAAAGGAAATCATTGAGCGGGAAAAAATCGAGCGAAAACTTGAATATTATGCCTATACAGACCCTCTGACAGACACCGCCAACCGAAGGACTGGTCTTATGGTGTTTGAAAAGTTGATGAAATCCTCCTCACGGAACAATGCCCCACTGACAATCTGTTTTATCGATATCGATGGGCTTAAGCGAGTGAATGATACTTATGGTCACAATGAAGGAGACAATTTGATTAAAACCATCGCCACAATTATCAGCTCATCCTTAAGGGATGTTGATACGATCAGTAGGCTGGGAGGTGACGAGTTTCTGCTAATTCTTCCTAATTGCAATGCTAAAAACGCAGAGATGATCGTGCAACGAATTCGAGAAAAAATGGATCTGTATAACCTTAGCGACAAGAAGCCCTATAGTCTATCATTCAGCTGCGGTATTGAGCAGGTGAGTTGTGATGAGGAGACCAATGTGGATGATATCATCAAACGAGCCGATGAAAACATGTATACAGAGAAAATTTGTAGAAGGTCCTTGGGTTAGGCTCTCGATTAGGTAGACACTTTAGTTTAATACTAAATATTCCAGTTTGGAATTTATTAAAGGGTAGTCAGCAGGGGGTAATCTTGGCAGTTTGGTTCTTCCTGTAATTAACAAGGCTATAACCTGAAAATAGAGCGGAGAAGTTGAACAGATACCAAATTGAAGAAACCGGCAAACCTGCATCAGGCAGGCATTGCGGGTTTTTGAATTTTGGAGATTGAATCCAAGTAACCTTAAATAACTGTTGATTTATCCTCTGGTGAAGAATTATAATCAAAAAATGGATAGGAAAAGGGGGATGCGAGGTGGATGTTTTAGATGAATTGATTAGACACAGGGTCGATACGGTGAATAGCATGATCACACCTGATTTCCCCAAGGTTTTAGTGGACTTGCAGATTTCTGAGGTTTATCAACAATTCGGTCATACCTTAGAATCTGTCTATATTGTAAACAAAGATGGACGATTGGTAGGTGTACTGGATCAGGCAACTATGCATCAGGTCGGAACCGATAAAATCAGACCAAGACTTGCAGGGGAGTTGGCGTGTGAGGTGCCGATCTGCCTGGCATCCGACAGTTCAGCCCGGGAGGCTATCTCCTTCTTTTTAAGGCAGAAACGAGACGAAGTTCCGGTTACCGACAAGTCAGGGCGGATGATTGGCGTACTAAAGATTTGGTCGCTGCTTGATCATTTGGCAAGTAAGTTGGGGAGGTTGGAACAAGAACTGAACGAAACTAAGAAGCTGACAACTACTTTGGAGACGGTTGTAGAAAATTCGTATGAAGGTACTGTGGTCGTGGATGAAAACAGCCGTGTTATTATGATTAACAATTTCTACCTGGAGAGCATTGGCTTCACTAAGGAACAAGCAATGGGACGACATATTCACGAACTAACCCCACATTCTGAACTTCCGGACATTGTACGGACGGGCAATGCTCAATTCGGTGAGCACTGGAAAGTGCGAGACCGGGAATTTATGATTATCCGCGCCCCAATTAAAAAAGATGGCAAGATAATTGGCGCCCTGGGCAAGACCATCTTTAAAGATATGCGTTTGGCTCGGGTCTTCGCCCGTAAACTGACCCAATTGGAAGATGACCTGAAGTTCTATAAAGAAGAGTTGCATAGAATCCACAGCGCTACTTATACCTTTGAGGATATTATCGGGGAAGGCCTGAAAATTACAGCAGCCGTTCGTCTGGCTCAACGGGCGGCCCGTTCAGCCTCAACCGTTCTGTTGACGGGAGAGAGTGGAACGGGTAAAGAATTGTTTGCTCATGCCATTCATAATGATAGCGTGCGGCGCCAAGCCCCCTTCATTAAAGTTAATTGCGCCGCGATTCCGGAACAGCTTTTGGAATCCGAGTTGTTTGGCTATGTTGAGGGAGCTTTTACCGGAGCACGCAAAGGTGGTAAACCGGGTAAATTCGAATTGGCCAACCTCGGCACGATCTTTTTGGACGAGATCGGGGATATGAGCTTGACGATGCAGGCTAAACTTCTACGTGTCATTCAGGAACGTGAAATTGAAAGAGTCGGCGGAACCCAACCCTGCAAAATCGATGTGCGGATTATTGCGGCTACTAACCGCAAATTAGACGTTATGGTACAGGAAAGGACGTTTCGGGAGGACCTTTTTTACCGGCTGAATGTTATGGTCCTTGAGTTACCTTGTTTACGGGAAAGACGTGATGACATCGAATTACTTGCCAATTACTTGGTGACTAAATTAAACCAAAAGATGGGAACCGATGTGGAAGGTATTTCCCACGAAGCTCTGCAAATATTACAAAACTATACTTGGCCAGGCAATGTTCGGGAATTGGAGAGCGTTTTGGAACGAACGATGAACATGTTTGATGATTCGTTTATTTTTCCCGAACATTTACCGACTCGAATGTTGCACTCTATAATGAGCGGGGATGAGAGTCCGGGCGGTGAACAAAGCAGCTTGGAAGAAGGCTTGAATTTGGCGGAGAAAGAGTTACTGAGCGACGCCTTGCGGCGTGCTAAGGGCAATAAGGCGCAAGCTGCTAAAATTTTAGGAGTGCACAGATCAGTTTTGTATAAGAAACTAGCTAAACATGGGCTTGGAGGATGAAGATTTTTTCTTGGGACAGGTTAATTAAACGATTATAGGATTATTGCGTTGCCGGCAGAGATATAATGTCCTGTTTCGGAGAAGCATTGTCTCAAATAAGAGACACAATATCGCAGTCGTTGCCTTGTCTTGGTATTATAGTGGTCTGACATCAGCCCATTTGAATAAAATACTTCTCTGGATGAGTGCTTAGGCCCGGGTTTCCCCGGGTTTTTTATTTTTTCTATAGCAATTGTCATAAAAGTCAGAAAGTTGGCGCTGTTCTTGCATATTGTTCGAAAGCAGGGAGGCAGAGAGGAGGGACGGGACGCAAGAAGGCGCAGTTTGGCAAATTATGATGAATTAGAGGAGGGATTTGATTTGGAGATCAAGAAAATTGGGGTTCTGGGTGCAGGTACGATGGGCGCGGGAATTGCTCAAGTATGCGTGGAAGCAGGATATAGTGTCGTTTTGATTGATGTAGTATCAGAAGCAATGGAAAAGGCAGTTAATAGTTTAAAGAAATCCTGGGTCAAAGCAACGGAAAAAGGTAAAGTGACCGCTGAAGCTGTGGCCAATTATAATGCTCTATTGATTAGCAGTACGGATATTAATGAATTTAAAGAGGTTGATATTGTCATAGAAGCGATTGTTGAGAACATCGACATCAAGAAGAAAGTCCAAAAACAACTCGGTGAAATTTGTAAAGCCGAGGCTATTTTGGCTACTAATACCTCAGCCCTCAGTATTACTGAGATTGCTGCAGCCACCAATCGCCCCAACAAAGTGCTGGGAATGCATTTCTTTAATCCGGTAGTCCGGATGAAATTGGTGGAAGTAATTCCGGGTGTTGTAACAACCGATGATGTTGTGCAGGCCGTCGTAGATTTGGCCAAGAAAATCGGCAAAGAACCGGTATTAGCCAAAGAAAGTCCCGGCTTCATCGTTAACCGGATCTTAGTTCCCTATATGAATGAAGCGGCTAACGTTTACCAAGAAGGGATCGCTTCAGCTGCAGAAATCGATACGGCCCTGAAACTGGGCGCAGGCATGCCTATGGGTCCGTTGGCCTTGGCTGACCTGGTTGGCATCGATATTGTTTTGGCGGTATGTGAATTTTTCCTAAAAGAATTTGCCGATTCCAAATACCGTCCTTCGTTGGCCTTTAAACAGAAAGTGCGTGCCGGACATTTGGGTGTCAAAACGGGTAAAGGTTTCTTTGACTACAGCAAGTAGGCAGAACCGGGGTCTGGCGGTGAGTAAGTCGAGCTGCGTCTTGGAAAGGTGGTAGGAATTTGGAATTCAAAAACATTATTTTAGAAAAAGAGGATTATTTAGCTTTACTCTACATCAATCGGCCTAAAGCCATGAATGCTCTCAATATTGAAACCTTGTACGAAATAGAAGCAGCGGTTAAAGAGGTTAAAGCTGATCCCAACCTCAAGGTTATGATCGTTACCGGAGTGGGAGAAAAATCATTTGTTGCTGGGGCCGACATCAATTTTATGCTGCCGCTCTCTCCGGCTGAAGGAAGATTTTTTTCTGATCTCGGGGAAAAGGTCATGCGTCAGTTTGAGCTTCTGGAAAAACCTGTTATTGCTGCTGTCAACGGCTTTGCACTCGGCGGGGGGTGTGAGTTGGCTATGTCCTGTGACTTGAGACTGGCCTCGGAATCTGCAATTTTTGCGCTCCCTGAAGTAGGACTTGGCGTTATACCCGGTTTTGGGGGAACCCAGCGGCTGCCACGTTTAATTGGTGAAGGACGTGCTAAAGAACTTACTTACACGGCAGAGACAATCAATGCCCAGGAAGCCTACCGCATAGGTTTGGTAAATCGGGTATATCCCCTGGAGCAGTTGATGGAGGAAGCCAAGAAACTTGCCCGGAAAATTGCCGGCAAGGCTCCGTTGGCAGTGGGTTATGCCAAATTTGCCATCAACAAAGGTTTGCAAGTAGATATCGATACTGCCATGAGTATAGAGTCTGACATGTTTGGTATGTGTTGTGCTACAGCCGACAAGTTCGAGGGAATGAGTGCTTTTGTTGAAAAGAGAAAACCCCAATTTTTAGGTAAGTAAGTTTAGAGACCAATGGAGAACTAAAGTTGGAACTAAAAATTGAAACCAAGGAAAACTTTACGAAAATATTTGCGATACCAAGATTAGCCAGAAATTCAAGGTGCAACCTAAGCGCTAAGCCTGGTTATCGTTGACGATATAGCCCAAACCTCTGGGGATAAAAGGATAAGGAGGGCTTGACTTGGATTATAAGAGCGAGTACGAGCGCAAATTAGTTTCTGCTGATGAAGCGGTCAAAGTGGTAAAATCCGGTGATCTTGTCCATTATGGTGAATTTGTCATGAATTCTCATATTTTAGATGCAGCTTTAGCCAAGAGAAAAGAGGAATTGGAAGGGGTAAACATTAGAACGGTTACCTGTCCTTTTCCACCGCAAACCATTGTCAATGATCCGGAGAGGAAACATTTCATTTATAATGACTGGCACTTCAGTGGGGCCAGCAGGAAGCTGCATGATAAAAATCTGTGCAACTATATTCCGCTGAACTATCACGAAGGTCCCAGTTATTATGATCGGGGTCTGACGACAGTTGACGTAGCCATGATCAAGGTTACTCCACCCGATCAACATGGCTTTGTAAATTTAGGTACGGCTAATTCCTTAACCCATGCCTTCTGTGATGCTGCTAAAATCGTTATTGCCGAAGTAAATGAGTCCGTACCGAGATGCCTGGGTGGCTCAAGAGAGACCTTGCATGTCTCGGAAATTGACTATTTTGTCCAAGGCGACAATAAACCGCTAATTCAGCTGCCCGAGCCACCTATTTCCGATGTGGATAAGACAATCGCTGCGATTATTCTGGAACAAATCGAAGATGGCGCCTGTCTGCAGTTAGGAATCGGAGCGATGCCGAATGCAGTTGGTGCAATGATTGCCCAATCAGATTTAAAAGATCTGGGTGTTCATACCGAAATGCTGGTAGATTCCTTTGTGGATATGTACGAAGCGGGAAGAATTACAGGGCTGCGCAAACAGCTGGACAAAGGTAAGATGGTCTATACCTTTGCCATGGGAAGCAATAAACTCTATAATTTTTTGGATAATAATCCGATTTGTGCCATCCACCCGGTCGATTATACCAATGACCCCGATATAATTTGTCAGAATGATAACATGATGTGCATTAACAACGCCATAGAAGTGGATCTCTATGGTCAGGTTGCCTCGGAGTCCTCGGGAATAAGGCAAATTTCAGGAACCGGCGGACAGTTAGACTTTATTTATGGGTCCTATAAATCCAAAGGCGGTAAGGGGTTGATTTGTCTTACCTCTACCTTTGTTGACAAGGATGGCAAGCTGCAATCGCGCATCAAGCCTATTCTGACTCCCGGGGCAATTGTTACGGTTCCCAGAAGTATAAATTATTATGTGGTTACTGAGTATGGTATAGCTTTCCTTAAGGCCAAGAGTACCTGGGAGAGGGCTGAGGCCTTGATCAATATTGCTCATCCTGATTTGCGTGATGAACTGATCAAAGAGGCGGAAGCTAATAAAATCTGGGTAAGAAGCAACAAGATCTCTTAAGGTGCCGCTCAACCAGATTCGGAGTTGAAATAAATTGAATAAAGGGGAATTTAATTATGGCAATGGAACTGAATGAAGTTGTAATGGTTAGTGCTTGTCGAACGCCGATTGGTGCTTACGGAGGTTCACTCCAACCGGTTGCAGCCAATGAATTGACTAAGATTGCTGCTACTGAGGCGATTAAGAGAGCGGGGATTGACCCGAAACAGATTGATGAAATCGTGGCCGGTATGTGTTTAGGCCATAGTAATGGTTCTTGTCCACCACGTATTGTCGCTATGGAAATCGGGATGGACCCTACCTCAAGTGCCTGCATGGTCAACCAGAATTGCGCCTCGGGTATGAGAGCTTTGGAGATTGCTGCCATGAAATTGCAATTGGGAAAATATGACATTGCCCTGGTAACCGGTACAGAAAGCATGAGTAATATTCCTTACCTCTCTACAACGGCCAGATGGGGAGCCAGAATGGGGGACGTCAAACTCCAGGATGCTATGCTCCTAGATGGACTGGTCTGCCAATTGGCCGGTTCTCATATGGGTGGAACTGCTGAAAACATTGCTGAACTATATGGAATTACCCGAGAAGAATGCGATGAACTGGCGCTTCTCAGCCATCAGAGGGCAGTAAGGGCCAGTGATGAAGGTCGTTTTGAAAGAGAGATTGTGCCTGTTCCGGTTAAAAAAGGCCGGAAAGAATATGTCTTTAGCAAAGACGAGCATCCGATCCGGGATGCCAGCCTGGAATCGATGGCCAAACTGAAGCCTGTATTTAAGAAGGATGGCGTGGTAACTGCTGCCAATGCTTCCGGTCTGAATGATGCGGCGGCGGCTGTTGTGTTGATGACGAAGAAAAAAGCTGAAGAATTAGGTATTAAACCTCTGATGAAACTGGTTAATGTCTGTGATGAAGGGGTAGAACCCCGCGTTATGGGCTTAGGCCCCGCAGTGGCGATTACAAAATGTTTGCGGGAAGCGGGGATGAAGTACGAAGATGTTGATTACTGGGAAATTAACGAAGCCTTTGCGGCTCAAGTTATCGGTGTCGGCAGGAAGATTAAAGATGAAGCAGGTATCACCTTGAATATAGGCACCTTTGAACAGGATGGCAATATTAATTCCAACGGTTCGGGAATTGGGTTGGGGCATCCGGTTGGTGCTACGGGGCTGCGCATCATTGTCAGCCTCTACTATGAACTGGAAAGACTCGGGAAGACAACAGGCGGAGCCTCCCTCTGTGTAGGCGGCGGGGCAGCTATGGCCTCTCTGTGGACCAGAGATATATAGGACTCCGGATAACTTATATTTGAGTGATGGTCTCTGGACCATCAAATGTGAAAAAAGATTAGAACTGGAGGAAATATAGATATGGCTTCAAATTTCGCCGTTAATAATATTCGGGATTTTGAATTTATCATTCAGGAATGGCTGCCGACGGAGGGGGTATTTAATTATCCGCAGTTTGCCGATTATTACTCTAAAGATGATGTTAAATCAGTTCTGCAGCCCATACTGAAAATGTGCAAAAACATTATTGAGCCGACCAACGCCGAAAACGAGACTCATCCGGTTACCTTTGCTGACGGCAAAGTAACTACCCCGCCGAGCTTTGGACCTCTCTTCCACAAGTTACAGGAAGAAGGTTGGGGTACGAGCAATATTGATAATTCGCCGGATGCCATGGTATTGCCGGAAATGTTGTATGCTGCTGTTTGGGAATTGATTTGTGCCGCGAATCCGGCCTTTATGCCTTATATTCTGTTGACCAGTGGAGCTGCCGACTTAATTCAAAGCTTTGGCGATGATAAACTAAAAGCCATGTTCTTGCCTAAGATGATGGATGGAACATGGGCCGGAACGATGTGTTTAACTGAGCCCGGCGCGGGGTCCGATGTCGGTGATATCCTTTCCAAGGCTTATCCGACCGACAATCCGCGGATTTTTAAGATCAAAGGCAATAAGATCTTTATTACCGGCGGGAATAATGATTTTACGGAAAATATCATCCACCTCTATTTGGCTCGTATTGAAGGTGCCAAGCCGGGCACGGGCGGCATCTCTCTGTTCGTAGTTCCGAAATTATGGGTCAACGAAGACGGGAGCTTTGAAGACAACGATTTCGTGAACACCGGAGTCGAGCATAAGATGGGACAGCACGGTTCGGTTACAGCCTCTTTGGCTGCCGGGGAAAATGATAATTGCCGCGGCTGGCTGCTGGGTATCGACCCGCGTGAAAACGAAGGCAAGGGTGAAGGAATGGCCCAGATGTTCCAGATGATGAACCTGGCCCGTATGGAAACCGGCCATATGGCTCTGTCCTGCATCATTAACGCCTTTGCCAATGCCCGCGATAATGCTAAAGAAAGGGTTCAAGGCCGCCTGATGACCAATCCTAAGGCCGGCAGAGTAGCCATTATTAACCACGAAGACATTAAGCGCACACTGATGATGGGCAAGGCTCATATTGAAGCTATGCGAGCCATGCTGTTTAGGGTTTATCTGGCTTTTGACCAGCGGCACCGCGATCCCGATCCGGCAGTAAGAAAAGCGGCCAGTGATCTGATTGAACTGACCACCCCGCTTTGCAAGGCCTATCCTTCGGATGAAGGCTGGTGGCTGATCGGCGAAGCTATCCAATCTTATGGCGGTTATGGCTACTGCGAAGAGTACCCTGTGTCCCAAATCGCTCGCGACATGAAGATCTACTCGATCTGGGAAGGCACTAACTTTATCCAGTCCCTTGATCTGGTTGGCCGCAAGATGAATATGAAGGGCGGCACGATATTTGGCGATTGGGTACAGGAAATGGTCGATTTCCATGAAGCTAATCAAGGCAATGAAGCTTTAAGCAAGGAATTTGCCAACCTGGGCAAAGCACTTGAGGCCTATAAAGCTATGCTCAAGGCTTTGGCCGGATATTCCAAGAGCAATCCGAGCCTGATTCCTCTCTATTCCCGGCGCGTTCTGACGGCAACTTCCCAGCTCTTTTGCGGTCGGCAGATCCTTGACCAAGCGGTATTGGCCGAAAAGAAGGCTAAAGAAGTGGGTCCGGAGCATTTTGATTATAACTTCTACACGGGCAAAGTAGCCACAGCCAAGTACTACTTGCGCAACGTGGTTCCCAATGTCTGGGCGGTTGCGGAGATCGTAATTGATGGTGATACCTCGGCTCTTGATGTTCCGGTTGATGTTTTTGAATACTAGAATGTAATAAAACAAATTGAGAAAAAACTCGACTGCGCTTCGGCCCCTTTATAACCGGAAATTACCTTCTACAAATGCCTGCCGGCCAATAGGTTCCGTGGGGCAATTCATGTTGCGCCTACAACTTATGCATTCTGATTAAATTCAAAAAGGACCTCCGTATATACGGAGGTCCTTTTTGATATCAGCGCTTGCCCAAATAATAGCCTTGGGAGATTACGTTGTAATGTCTGGAACTGGAAATAAATGCGCTGAGTTTGGGATTTGTGTTACAATGAAGAGGGGATTATTTAGATAACGCCGCCAGAAAAATTGGTAATACAGAGGAATGGCAGAGATATCGATTATCGAGAAGACTCAACTTTCTCTGCTTTCTTTGCGTCAGATCCGATTTTAGGTGATGAATCCCAGGTCAGACGGATACACGTTGTATTTGGAGGGTGAGAGGGATAAATAAAATAATCAAGAGCTTTTCGTTTTGGTTTCCTATCGCCAGTATCGTAATTATTTCCTTTAATTTGTTTGGTCTGGATTCTAAAAATATAATACTAACCTATTCAAACTATCCGCTGTATTTAATCTTAGCGGCAGTGGGATTTACCCTATATTTGCCTAGGGCAGTTGACCACGTATATTTCATGCAGCATCTGTTGTTCTGGTATCGGTGGCATTTTATCTCTTTTGTTTGCTATGGATTAATTATTGATGTAATTAGAGCAATTATCAAAAGCAAATGGTGAGATTCAATTGAACGAAAACTAATGACAAAAATACTGGAAAAGGTGTTTGAACCGGTCCGGGTTTAGAGTTTATCGTAAAGAGCATCAAAATAGTACATAAAAGCTAAGAGTAGCTTAAAAGGGTTTTAATTTTAGCCATAAAAGTGATAAATTATATTTGGAAGATGGTTTTGATAGAGGTGAACTGATTGTTAGATATCAAGAAGATTGTTAAAGTATGTTCAGTCCAAAAGTTTGGAGCCCAGGAGACCATCTTTGAAGAAGGCGACCCCGGGGAAGAGATGTTTATTATTTTATCCGGCAGTGCCAGAGTGCTAATTTCTGCCCCCGATGGCAATAAGGTTGAGATTGCCCAGCTTAAGGCCGGGGACATTTTCGGGGAAATGTCCTTATTACAAGGCTTGCCTCGAAGTGCCACGATTCAGGTGCTTGAAGAGACGACAACTGTTGCAATCAATGAATCTAACTTTGAATACGTAATTATTCAGGAACCATCGCTTGCCATGAGAATAATGAAGAGCTTAAGTGAACGTCTAAGAAGGAAAAATGCCGAATTAAGTAAGAACAGGGAACTGCTCTATCTTGATACACAACTATCGGACGCGGTTCCTCAGACGACAATTGATCAAATCAAAGTAGAATACAAGCTGGAGAAACTGCATGAATCGGAGGACTTTGCCGAATTAATCCAATATGCAGGAAGATATAGTAAGGTGACACGTTCAAATCATTCGGAATATTTATTTGATAAGAAAATACAATGTCCAATCTGTGATCAAACAATTGAAGTACAGCTCTATCGCTCATCAAAGCTCAGGATAAAGCAGATTGAGTCTGATTACCGCCAAATTTACACCGATTTTGACCCTTTATGGTACATTGTATGGGTTTGCCCTCATTGTTATTACGCTAATTTTAGTTCTGATTTTACGAATATTTCGGATCGTGAGCGAGAACGAATCAAAGCAATGTCGAGCACGGCTAAAGAAACCTTCAGTTTCCGTCCCGATACTCCTCTGTCGTTAACTCAGGTTTTGACTGGTTATTATTTAATGTTATATTGGTATCAACAATTGAAAATACCTTCAGCGGATCTCGAAAAACTTGGAAAAATATGGTTAAGAATATCTTGGTTATACTATGATGTGCAAGAAATGGAAATGTTCACAGCTACTACCGGAAAGGCCTTAGATCATTTTTTAAATCTTCTGAATGACATAAAATTAAAAACGACTGCCGCACAAGATCAATACCTCTATCTACTGATCGGAGAGTTGAGCCTTAAGTTGGGCAATAGCGCAGATGCGAAAGGCTATTTTTATAAGTCGATTGGCGTTAAAGGTGGAAATGTGCGAATGAAGCAGCAAGCTCAAGATCGAATTCAGGAAATGAAATAGTTGCTTTCTTTTGGTCTATTGGAGAGGGCCTTAAGGTAGTATAACTGTGCAGCGCTTCGACAAATAGAAACCTGCGGTCCCTTATGATTATCAGGCAAGGGATCGCAGGTTTTTAGAATTTTAAGCCTATTTTCTGATTGATATTCTCTCAAAGTAAAGCTATAATAAGAACAAAGGTTCGCATAACAACCAAATGCATGTACCATAAAGTGGGGGAATGAAGGGCGTTATGCGTTGATTGCAATCAAAAGACCTCTTACTTAGAGTCGTGTGCATAGTGGTTAATCTAAGGCGACAAATGACCAAGCCGGAAAAACTCATACATATCGGTAGAGGAACTGGGGGCTTGTCGCAGATCTTTTGATGTCGTCGTCCTTATTTATCTGGAGGTGTAAAAATGGCCTATGTCATAGCTGTTTGTTATCTTTCCTCAGTATTGTCTTATGGGATGGGATATTCGGAAATGTTGGTCTTCAAGAACGCCGTCATTGACCATCTAAATGCCCAGGATTATAACATTCATGTACTCCTGACCACAGGATATTTTGTTTTAGCAATCTTCTTTGCTATCATTGGATTTTTTTTCTTTTACCTTAAAAATAGCAGCGAGCAAGAAATTATTGACCTGGAATTCGAACGAAAAATTGACAGGGAATCTGATGATTACAAACGAACAAGCATACTTGAGGTTAAGGCCCAATTAACACAGCCTGAGTATGGTCTGGATGAAGACAGGACGATGTACTCCTAAGCTGCTCAAAGCCCTCGAAATCAATAAGGACGGTTTAGACAGCGCAGAAAATTTGAGCTATAACGTGTATTCAGCAGGAATTCGCGATCTTTTATGGAAGATAACTTTTATGGAAGATAATTTGATGAAATGTTTCACTGGATACTGGATGCCCTAAAGGAGGAATAGGGCATCCTAAGATGTTCGGGGGAGCTTCGCGGCAAACTAAGAAGCGGGGCGGAAGTGAAACACACAATAATGGCAATAAAATAAGGTAGTTAGGGGAATTGAAATGACTGTAATAACCAATATACCGACTATTAAAGAAGAGTATGTAATTGACATCCGCAATGCTATCGAGCACAGGGCTACCTGGATGTCCCTACTGATGGACGAAGCTCGGAATAGTGGTCTGGATTGGTCTGATTTTGCCAGAAAAGCCATATTTCGCTGCGGATGCTTCCATGGGACGGATATTGCCGCAAAATGCACGGATATTTCTGATTTGAAGCAGTTTGCCGAAGTTTTCGCCGACGAGGCCGGAAAGAAAATTTTTGAGAGGAATGTTACGGAATTAAGCGAGGATAAGCTTTCCGTAGAGTTTCATTACTGTCCGCTGGTTAGCGCTTGGCTCAAGCAAGGATTTTCCGATGAAGATATAGCCAAGCTTTGTGACATTGCGATGGATGGTGACCGTGGTATAGTCAGCAACTTCCCGGACTTCCAATTTGAGCTGGGTAAGACAATCGCCCAAGGTAACCCTGTCTGCGAACTGAACTTTATTAGAAAAAAGTAACGGCAAGTGTTATTGATTCAAGGCTTTGAAGATTTTTATAATTCTAAAGTTCTAAATTTCTAAAGTGTGATAATTGAGCCGGATCAAGGGGGTAATTCGACAGATGCTTAAGGAGAATTGGGTTATTTTCACTTGTGTAAGCGGCCATTCTTTTAGCATAAACCCTGAATCAATTAAGGAGAATCCAGCAGATCCAGAGGAGGCTGAAGAGGAGGCGCGTTGTCCGGTTTGCTTAAGAGCCGCCGAAGGTATAGTTGATCGGACGGTTCTGATCGCAACCAATAGGGATGACGAAATTGCTCTGGATAATTTTTATAAGTCGTTGAAGAAGTAGTCAAAAGTAGTTAAGTCAATTATGATGAAGAGACCAAGGGAGACTGCAGTCCTTGGTCTCTTAGCTTAGTTTACAGAACAAAGCTAAGATGGGTTAAAGGAACAAGGAAATTCCGCAGTAGACAAGTAACAAGGCCCTAACATAGGTTGTTCAAATTAAGGAGGGATTTCTAATGAGAACAAAAGAGGAGTATTATGAGTTGGTCCTGGAAAATCGCAAGATTGCCGGCAACCCTGAAAACCTAAAGTGCCCATGTACCGAGATTTTATGTGAATGGCATGGCCGTTGTCGGGAATGTGTTGCCTTGCATAGGTATCACCAAGACCATGTCCCGGCTTGTTTGCAAAGCTTTATCAACGATAAGCTAAGAGGTATCGTTAAAATCGGAGAATTAACAGCAGTTAAAAATGATAAAACCCCAACGGAATACAGAAAATATGTTAAGGAACAGGATGCTATCTCCTGTATAAAATCAGAAAGCGAATTAACATAGTTAATTCGCTTTCTGATTTTATACTAATGAAAGAAGAGAAGAACTGAACAATAGCTTATTTGTTCTTCAATGACTCGATCTCTTCTTCAACTTCCCGAGCGCCTTCCAGATAAAATTTCTCTTCATCGGGAGCTAACTCTTTTAATAGCCTTAAAAATTCTCCGGCGTGGACTTTTTCTTCATCAGCAATATCCTTTAATACCTCAATTGCTAATTTATTGTCCGTTGATTCGGCTAACTGCATATATAATTGGATGGCTTCATATTCTGCGGAAATCATGAATCTAATTGCTCTAATCAGTTCTTGGTCAGTCAATTTGCGATCTTTTGCGAGCCCTGAAAATGGATTGCCAAAATCCGGCATACTAATTACCTCCTAAAATTTGCTGTGATTACTAAATTTAAAATAATTATTAGTTTTAGTTAAGGACAACGTCATTTTATTTCTGCAGGAACAATTTGTCAATAAGAGTTTACCTATTTCAGAGAAATCTTTTTGGGTTATTTTAACTGTAGTGCTAAGGGGGGTATAAAAACTTCAATTTTCCGACACTTGCCTTTAATAACCTCGTACAATAGAATTATAGTAGAGAGACAATAAGATTTGCGCAGATGACCGGAATTAAAACTGCCGAAGAAGTTTTGAATATCGTAACCGGGTCATTTTCCGAGCCGACAGTTGTATAATATTTCGATTAGAAGTACAATATAGTGGCAAAGATTGGGAGAAGAACGAGAAAATAACCGCTTAAAGTCAAAGTTAAGGTCTAAGTGGTTTTTAGACAAGATCTTCAAAAACACAAAGTTAGCCCGCCAAAATTAAATGTGAAACTTATGTGAAAATCCCAAAGCCGTGTATTTCAAGAGCAATCATTATGATAATATACAAGCAGGAAAGAACCACAAATATGAAAGAGTCTAAACCGCAAATTGTCAGAGAAAAATGAACAAAGAATAAAAATTGGAGTGGTAGGAATTGGACTCATTAGCATCCTTTTTTCAAGGAGTTGCGCAAAGTTATGGTCAGTTTTTCTCTTTGCAGGCCTTACTGGCAACCTTGTCTGACCCGGTAAGTCTTGGAATTATAGGTTCCTTAATAATCCTGGAGGGCTTACTATCTTCCGACAATGCCCTTGTCCTGGCTGTCCTTGTAAGAGAGTTGCCAAAGCGTCAGCAAAAGAAAGCTCTGTTTTATGGTATTTGGGGTGCTTATCTTTTTAGGTTTTTAGCTATCGGCTTTGGTGTTTATTTGGTCCAAATTCGCTGGGTTAAGGTGATCGGAGCCCTCTATTTACTCTGGATGGCCGCTAAATATTTCTTTTCCAATCAAGAAGAGGATGAACAAGCGCTTGAAGGGAAGGCGAGAAGCTTTTGGGGAGTTGTCCTGCAAGTTGAATTAATGGATATCGCCTTTAGTATAGATAGTGTGCTGGCGGCATTTGGTGTTAGCGGAAAGGTTTGGGTGCTTTTTCTAGGTGCTGTTTTTGGTATTTTAATGATGCGGGGAGTAGCCCGAATTTTCCTGATTCTAATCGAAAAATTCCCTGAGCTCGAAACAACGGCCTATGTCTTGATTGGTTTAATCGGAGCAAAAATGATGGCATCAGTGTTTGGTTATGTTATTTCAGACGCCGTGTTTTTTATAATTTTGCTTACTGTCTTCATGAGTACGTTTATTTTTCACTATTTTAAAGTGCAATTTGGCAAGAAAAATAAAGGAAATAAGGATGAAGTAGAGAAAACAAAAGTATCTTAAGAATTTTCAGGTAAACTCACTGGTCCGTTAGGATACTAACCAAAAGGGGGAGCTTGTATGGCTACGATTAATTTACAAAAAGGCCAAAAGATTGACTTAACCAAGGGTAATCCCGGTTTGTCGAAAATTATGGTTGGTTTAGGCTGGGATGAAGCGGCAAAATCAAAATCCGGAGGCTTTTTAAGCAGTTTGTTAGGCGGGAAACCTGCAGAAATTGATTGTGACGCTTCTGCAATTATGCTTGATGAGCATAATAAGCTTACTAAAAAAGATCGCATTATTTATTTCGGGAATCTCCAAAGCGCGGATAAAAGTGTAAAGCATAGTGGGGACAATCTGACCGGTGGCGGTGAGGGTGATGATGAGCAGATTCATGTGGAGTTAAGCCAAGTCCCCAGTGGTGTACAAAAAATTGTGTTTGTTGTTAATATCTATGATTGTGTCAAGCGCAAACAGGACTTTGGCCATATAGCTAATGCTTTTATCCGGGTTGTAAATTCAGTCAGCGGACAAGAATTTTGCAAATATAACTTGACAGACAATTATGCGGGAAAAACCAGTTTAATTGTAGCTGAGGTATATCGGCACGATAATGAGTGGAAATTTGCCGCGATCGGCGAAGCGACGAATGATACTTCTCTGAGCGAGATCGTGCGCCGATATCAATAATTTGTGAGCTTTATCGCAATAATACAGAGTGGAAGTTTAATGCCATCGGCAGTGGTTATCAAAACGGCTTGGCTGGACTTTGCAAAGATTTTGGGCTTGACGTTTAGTTCGATGCACGTTGCTCGAATTTTTGGATTCCAGCTCTCAGCTGCTGGGTAATTAATGCATAAAACAAAAGAAAAGAGGTGCCTTTATGGCGGTCATAAGTTTACAAAAAGGCCAAAAGATTGATCTGACCAAAGGAAATCCCGGCCTCACAAAAGTTGTTATCGGTTTAGGGTGGGATACTAATAAGTATTCAGGCGGTTTTGATTTTGACCTGGATGCCTCTGCTTTTCTAATCGATAAAAATGGTAAGGCCGGCGGTATTGAGGATTTCATTTATTACAACAATCTTGTCGGCGGTGACGGTTCCGTGGTACATACAGGTGATAACCTCACGGGAGACGGTGAGGGAGATGATGAGCAGATTAAGATTGATTTACTCAAGGTCCCGGCGCATGTCGATAAAGTTGCTATTTCCGTTACCATTCATGATGCAATCGCCAGAGGACAGAACTTTGGTCAAGTCTCGAATGCTTTTGTTCGCGTGGTGAATGAAACAAATGAGCAAGAAGTTATCAGATATGATTTAGGTGAAGATTTTTCCGTGGAAACTGCCCTGGTTATTTGCGAGCTATACCGCCATCAAGGTGAATGGAGGTTCAATGCTGTGGGGAGTGGTTTTTCCGGGGGCTTGGCAGCCCTTTGCACAAACTATGGTTTACAAGTAGGCTAATCTGTTCGGAAAAGAGGCACTCTCAATAGTTGGGGGTGCCTCTTTTCCGTTGCCAATTGGTCGGCGGCGCAGGTCACCGGAGGATAGTAGATTAATAAATCTCGCCATTACATAATAATATGATGGAATTAAATCCTGCTAATAAGTATATTGTATTATGTGCAAAATTCTGAAAGTTGGACAATTAGCCGGATTACGCTGGAATATGGCGATATTTGATATCTGATAGGGAACAAGCCTCTTCTTGTGGTTTGATATTTAAAGTGTTATTGCTTATGATTAAATGGAGATCCAATCGTCAATTTGTATTGAACGATGGACTGGATAGAAAATAGTTCATAATAGGCAATCAGGGGGTAAGCATAATGGCAAATAAGGGGAGCCAATTCGTTCGTCAATTGTTAATGACCTTAAGTATCGTATTAGCCGGAGCGGGACTCGTCTGGGGTTTTAATATGTCGCAAAGCGGGGAGTGGGCTAAAACAGGATTGCGGTTCTTCTCGGGAGGAGGAGCTGGACTTACGCTCTCTTGGAAGGTGGATGGACTGGCAGTGTTCTTCCTATTTCTTCTGCTTTTAGGGCAAGGTTTTTCATCCCTATATGCAATGGGATATCTCAAGGAATATGAAGAAAAGAAGAAGAGTCTGGGGCCTTTTCATCTAAATTGGTTTTTGTTTCTGGGTAGTATGTTTGGCGTATTGCTTGCTGATGACGGCTTTTCCTTCTTATTCACTTGGGAAATGATGTCCCTGTTTTCTTTCTTTTTAGTGCTCTATGAAAACGAAGATAGTCAAAATCGAAAGTCGGCTTACATATATCTGGTCATGACTCATGTGGGGACGGTCTTTTTAACTGCGGCAACCTTATTTTTATATACCAAGACGGGCAGCTTTGCTTTTGAAGCGTGGGCGGCTGCGGCTCCTACCTTAACGACAATCCAACTAAATCTGATTTTTCTGGCCTTTTTTATTGGGTTAGGTACCAAAGCTGGTTTTGTTCCGTTTCATATTTGGTTGCCTTATGCCCATTCGGCTGCGCCCAGTCCGGTGTCTTCACTGATGTCCGGGGTCATGGTTAAAGTTGCGCTTTATCTCTTTTTGAGATTAGTTTGGCTGACGTTAGGGCCCGGTCCTGTTTGGTGGGGCTGGCTATTTTTACTGATCGGAGCCTTATCTGCTTTAGTTGGGATACTTTCTGCTTCAGTTCAGTCGGACCTTAAAAAATTACTCGCTTTTTCCACGATAGAAAATGTGGGAATTCTGGGCATGGCCTTAGGCAGTGCTTTTCTGGCGAGGTCCTGGAATAACGCCTGGGCCATGGATTTAGCCCTGGTCGCTTTCTTTTGGCATTCTCTGCAACATATGCTCTTTAAATCATTACTTTTTATGGGAGCAGGGAACATCATTCAGGCAACCCACACCCGGAATCTGGAGCGACTTGGTGGATTACTCAGACGAATGCCGAAAACAGGTTTTGGAGCGCTGCTCGGAATTTTGGGAATTACAGCGTTGCCTCCGCTTGGTGGATTTTGGGGGGAACTGATCCTTTTTCAATCTTTGTGGACGAATACCTTAAAACTTACCAATGGCTGGAGTAAAGTCGTCTTGCCTTTGGCAATTGGAATTCTCGCCTTGGTTGGTGGGTTATCTTTGGCTACGTTCGTAAAGTGGTTTGGAATATCTTTTCTTGGACAAGCTCGTTCCCCTGTAGCGGAAAAGGCTAAAGAAGCAAATCCTGTACAATATATTGCACCATTGTTAATTAGTGGGTTGGCGGTTTTAACTGTGCTTTGGCCGGCGGCAACTTTAGCTCTAATCAACTTGCCCCTTTCCACATTGAGAACGGGTGAAGTGATCGGGATTGGATCAGACCTTGGAAAACCGCTGGTTATGTCCGCTGTTTATTTTATCATACTCAGTATACTTACCGTTGTCGTTGTAGTATTGAGTAAACGAGGGGTGCGGAGAGTCACCGCGACTTGGAATTGTGGTGGCCCCCTTACTTCGAGTATGCAATATACCGCTACCGGCTTAACTAAACCTATTCGGATCCTTTTTTCGAAAGTGTTGGGTTCGCAGCGCAATGTGGAACAGGATTTTGAGGGAACACGTTATAGTCTCCGTTCTTTGAGTTATGAAGGGAAAATTAAAGAAGTGTATGAAGATATCCTTTATCGGCCTATAATCCGCGGGTTGCTTTGGTCGGCATCACAAATCCGAAAACTGCAAGAGGGGAGCATCCATATATATATAGGGTACTTATTAATCACAGTCATCGTTGTGTTAATTATAGGACGATAGGAGGAGAAGAGATGGATGAACTATTGGTGATTTTAAACCGTTTACTGTTGGGATTGGGACATTTGGCCTTGATTATAGTTGTCGCTCCGCTTCTTCAAGGATTTATTAAGAAAAGTAAAGCATTCTGGCAGATGCGACAAGGCCCCTCAATTTTTCAACCCTATCGGGATTTAAGCAAATTGATCAGAAAGGAGGAACTGATCTCGGAACATGCCTCTTGGATTTTCCTTCTGGCACCTCGGATTGCTTTGGCTGCCACCCTAATGGCTGGGCTCGTGATTCCGAATGCTTGGGGCTGGGCGCCTTTGAGCGGTTGGGGGGATCTCTTCTTATTTGGGGCAAGCTTAGGTTTAGTGCGTTTGTTTCTGACACTTTCGGGTTTAGAAGGGGCAGGAACCTTTGGCGGGATGGGCTCGAGCCGAGAACTCTTTATGGGCCTGTTAACCGAACCGGCTTTGCTTCTGGGACTAATCGTTTTAGCATTTATTGCTGAGACTACCTCTTTACAAGGGATTACAATCGGCTTACAAAGTGTATCCCCTATTTTTATTCCCCGCTTATTGGCTATCTTAACCCTAGGGATGGTTAGCATTGCGGAAATGGGGCGGATTCCGATGGATAATCCGGATACCCATCTGGAATTAACCATGGTTCATGAAGGGATGCTATTGGAATATTCGGGGCTTTCGCTCGCTTTGCTTAGTTTTTCTGAACAGATCAAACAACTTTTGCTGCTTATATTATTGGCGCAAATCGTTTGGCCCAGCGGGTTGATTTTGGGTGGAGACGGCTTAGTGGGAATCCTCTGGGCTTTGGGTTTTGCTGTAGTCAAAGTTGCTGTTTTAGGGTTTTTCTTTGCCACTGTGGAGAGTCTCTTTGTCAAAAGGCGACTTTTCCGGGTCCCCCATTTTTTGGCAACGAGCACTGCCACCGCTATTTTGGCCTTAGTATCACTCTGGATTATAAGGGGGCAGATTTAAGTGTCAGGTTTTTCTGAGAATTGGCTTAACTTAGTACTCCTTGTTCTTTTGACTAGCGGATTGAGCATTGTTTATAGCAGCCGTGTAGAAAAGGCCTTAAATTGGTGGACGGTACAGACGGTCGCTGTGTCGCTCCTGATTTTAGTTCAAGGGATTTATCAAAATGAATTAGAAGTCATCTTGGTCGGCATCTTGTTATTAATTGGCAAGGCTGGGGTTATCCCGATACTTTTGAGACGCGTTTTGAAAGAGTCCAAGACGGAGTGGGTAGGTGAGATCTACTTAAAGCGTGCTTCTTCGTTGATTGTGGCAGGAGGCCTGACTATTATTGCTTATGATGTAACCAAACCATTAATGGCCTTGCCTCAATCAAGCTTTCGTAACGGTTTAGCCGTCGCCATAGCGTTAATTTTCTTTGGCTTGCTGCTAATGATGGTACGCAAAGTTGCGATAGTACAAGTTTTGGGAATCTTGCTGATTGATAATGGAATCTTCCTCGCGGGCTTTTTCCTAACTCAAGGGATGCCTTTGTTAGTGGAAATGGGGAGTATGTTTGATATCCTAGTTGGGATTGTCATAATAGTGATTCTGTCAAAACAAATGCTGGAGAATTATGATTCGCTGAATGTTGATCACATGCGGTCATTGAAAGGATAGTATGCGATGTTTATTGGAGTAGCTGTAATCGCGGCGGTAGGAATGCTGATATCGTCAAAGGACACTTATTTGAAACTGTTAAACAGTTTGGCTCTTGTCCTGTTAACCTTGAGTGGAGGATGGACCATAAGACAGACGTTAATGCAAGGGTCTTACGAGTATGGGTCAGGCATTTTATATTTAGATGCTCTGAGTGCTCTGCTGCTTGGCGTCATTATCGTTATTGCTGTCTATGTCATTCTATTTTCTTTAGGGTATATGGAAAAGGAAGTCCATGAGAAGAAACTACCGAGAGCGAGTTTGAAGTGGTACTATTTTTGGATTTGGATTTTTATGGCCACAATGCTTCTGGTTGTAAGCACACCTAACTTGGGAATTATTTGGGTAGGTATTGAGGGCACGACTTTAGCTACAACCCTTTTGGTGGGTTTTTATCGGAACAAGAAGGCGGTCGAAGCCGCTTGGAAATATCTGATTCTCTGCACAGTGGGCATCAGCTTCGCCTTGTTGGGGACGATGCTGCTCTTTGCAGCGGCTGCACCGCATTTGGGTCAAAGCTTGACAGCTTTGGATTGGCGGATGCTGCCCAAAGTTGCCGGTCTGTTAGATCAAAATTTAGTCCGTTTGGGTGTACTGTTTACGGTAGTCGGTTATGGGGCGAAGGTCGGTTTGGCCCCCATGCATGCTTGGCTTCCGGATGCTCACAGTCAGGCTCCGTCTCCGGTCAGCGCCTTGCTATCCGCTGTTTTGCTGAACTGTGCTTTGTATGCTATTTTGCGTTGGTACAGTATGGCTCGTCTCACGACTTTGGGGCCGGATTTCGTGGGAAAGATCCTGATGAGTTTCGGATTTCTATCATTGGCTCTGATGGTCGCCTTTATCTTATTGCAAAAAGATGTTAAACGATTATTGGCCTATTCCAGTGTTGAACACATGGGAATCCTAGCGATCGGTTTTGGGTTGGGTACGAAAGAAGCTGTCTGGGGGGCGTCGCTGCATCTCTTGCTTCATGGACTGACCAAGGCTAATCTGTTTGTCATTATCGGGAGCCTGGTACAAAAAACGGGAACAAGACAAATTCCCAGGATTCGCGGGATCTTTAAAGTTTGGCCATACACCGGACTGATCATGATCTTAGGATTATTGGGAATTACCGGGACACCCCCGTTTGGGACCTTCCGTTCAGAGTTAAGTATCTTATCGGGACTATATAAAACGGGTCATCCACTGCTTGGCTTTTTGGCCCTGCTCTGTTTAACCCTGATCTTTGCCGGATTCCTCTATCATTTCCTCCAGATGCTTTTTGGGAAGCCAAGGGGGAATTATCAAGCTGGCGAGAGCGTAACTACACTGGCTCTGGCAGTCCCTATTTTGATAGTCCTTTTCTTAGGCTTGTTTATTCCGCAGAGCTTGAATCAGGCGCTAAATCAGGTTGTCAAAGTCATATTGGGGGGAGTATAGGATGCAAGGCTTACAGGAATATTTACAGAGTTATCCGGACATTCAGATATTACAGTGGGAGAAACAGGAGGGCTTCGTGAATTTGCCCTCCGGTGAGCTTCCGGAGGTGTTGACCTACTGTTTAGCCATGTGGCCGCGTCTCATGTGGTTGACGCACGTTGTAAATGACGAACGTCAGTTGGGGAATGGATTTTGCATTTACTTAGTTCTTCATTTTCCGGGCAAAGATTTCTCTCTTATGCTGGTTGCTAAAGGAATTGAAGATGAATTCCCTGCGCTCGCTGCAATTTTCCCGGCCCTAAATTGGTCAGAGAGAGAAGCTCAAGATCTATTCGGCTTGCAGGCTGTAGGACATCCTGATCCCCGCTCTTTGGTTTTACATCCGGGTTGGCCGAAAGGATTCCATCCCTTGCGCAAGGATTACAAAACGGGGGCAGAACATAAGGCGTTTAAACGAGCTCCTTTGGTGTTTCCCGAAGCCCGTGGCAATGGAATATTTGAGGTTCCCGTCGGTCCGATTCATGCCGGAATTATTGAACCGGGACATTTCCGCTTTTATACAATCGGAGAAGCTGTTCTTCATTTAGAGGCCCAACTCTTCTTTACGCACAAAGGAATCGAGAAGCTCCTTGAAGGAAAAAGTATTGAAGAAGGTTTGCACATCGTTGAACGGGTTTGTGGAGTATGTGCTCTGAGTCATGGTCTGGCATATTGTGAAGCGGTTGAAAAGCTGGCTGATCTGGAAGTTCCCCGGTCGGTTTTATTATGGCGGACAATCCTTGCTGAATTGGAACGGGCTTACAACCATATTGGAGATATCGGAAATATGTGCGCAGGAGTCGGCTTTGCTTTAGGAAATGCCAATGGCATGCAATGTAAAGAGAAGCTTCAGCGGCTAAATCTGGAGTTTTTTGGGCACCGATTTTTGCGCGGTATGGTCGTTCCCGGGGGAATCAACTCCATCCCCGGAGCACAGGCCAGTCAAGCGCTTTTGAACCGTCTTCAAGAACTGTCCGACGATTTTGAAGACTGGATACCTCTGCTCCTCCACCATGACGGTTATCGACAGAGAGCAGTTACAACCGGAGTTTTAAAGCCGGAGAATGCGCTTGATTTAGGGGTCACCGGGCCGGCTGCTCGTGCCACGGGCATAGAGAATGACTGGCGGGAACTTCATGCCCACCTGCTCTATCCTGAGCTAAAGGCAAAATCAATGATCGAACAAGAGGGCGATTGTTGGGCGCGGTTAATGGTTCGGGTTAAGGAAACCAGAGAGAGTTTTCGATTCCTCCAAACTTTGCTGTCTGAAATAGTGAAGAAACCGGAGTATGAGGTTGTAAGCCCAAAACTGTTTTCGGAGCATAAGCTGCGGCCCTGGCAACCGGCCTGGGGATGTGTAGAGTCCCCTCGGGGTACGGACGTCATTTGGCTGATGTTGGACGAGGAGAGTAAAATCTATCGTTGCCGAGTTCGCTCAGCCAGCTATGCCAACTGGCCGGCAGTACCTCTCACTGTACCGGGCAATATTGTACCGGATTTTCCTTTAATTAATAAGAGTTTTGAATTGTGCTATAGTTGTTGTGACCGTTAGCCGAAAAGGGGAGATAAAGCATGTGGAGTTTGTTGCGCCGGAAGTTGAAAATGGGACGTCTCACGGAGAAGGGCAAAGATTCCCTTACACCGCCCAAGTCGTCTATTTTACCAGCGAATTTTAGAAAGTCGATGCAGATTCGACACCTTGATTGTGGCTCCTGTAATGGGTGCGACTGGGAAATGACAGCTTTAGGTAATTCCTTTTATGATCATCAGCATTTTGGCATTGACTTCGTGGCTTCCCCTCGCCATGCAGATCTCCTAATGTGTACCGGGCCAGGTTCCACCCAGTTAGTGAATGCTGCCCATGAAACGTATGAGGCCATGGCCAATCCCAAGTGGGTCATGGCGGTAGGAGATTGTGCGATCAATGGTGGGGTATTTAAAGGTGCCTATGCCAGTGAAGGCGGCATGGGCAATGTGCTGCCAGTCGATATTAAGGTTCCTGGTTGTCCGCCTACGCCCGATGATATGATCAAGGCTTTACTGGAGTTTATGGGGAAGAGATAGGAGCTGGATAGTATAAAAAAGAGCCTAAAAGGGCTCTTTTCTATTCCATAAGAAGTATAAAATTTGTAGGGGCAATTCATGAATTGCCCGACGGAACCTATTGATCGGCAGGCATTTGTAGTGAGCTTGAATGGTTAACGACGGCCTGAAGTTATTGGTGAATAATCAGATAAGAAAATGAAACCCTGTTTCATTTTGGGCAAGAGTCTTCTAGAGTTTAATATCCAACTCTTTTATCTTGCGGTAGAGCGTATTTCGTCCGATACCCAGAAGTTTAGCGGCCGGGGCAATTTTCCCTTTGGTTTGGGTGAGCGCATAGAGGATCGCGTGTTTGGTCTGTTGATTCAGTAAGGGACGGTGTTCGGGTTGAGAGATTGTTTGGCGAATTTCATTCGGCAAGTCTTCGACGGTAAGCAAGGGGCCGTCCGCCAGGGCTACCATACTCTCAATGCAGTTTTCCAGTTCCCGAACATTACCGGGCCAAGGATGGGCTTGTAAATAAGTAAATACTTCGGGCTGAATTCCTAAGATGGGACTGCCGAAGGAGTCGCAGGCTTTGCGGATAAAATAAGGCACTAAATCTTGAATATCTTCGGTACGTTCACGAAGCGGAGGTAATTCTAAGGTTACGACTTTCAAGCGATAATATAAATCCAAGCGGAACTTTTCCGCTGCAATAAGGCTGGAGAGGTCTTTGTGCGAGGCAGCTAGGACACGCACATCAATTTTGAGAGCTCTGGTATCACCAACTCGATAAACTTCTTTTTCTTGAAGTACTCGCAAGAGCGCAACTTGAATATCTAAAGGCATATCGCCAATCTCATCGAGAAAGATAGTTCCTCTGTTAGCTAATTCAAATTTTCCGGGTTTACCACCACGGCGCGCTCCGGTAAAGGCGCCCTCGACATAGCCAAAGAGCTCGCTTTCAACCAGAGCGGAAGATATTGAGGCACAGTTCAAAGCGATAAACGGACCTTTGCTCCTTGGGCTAAGTTGATGGATAGTTCGGGCAATAATTTCCTTTCCGGTTCCGCTTTCCCCTTGAATTAAAACGGAAGAGTGGGTTGCGGCGACTTTTGAAGCTCGTTCCAGAGTGCGTTGCGTAGATGGACTATGTCCAATCCAGAGGGTGTTGGGACAAAGGGTATCCTCTGTGGTTTGTACCGTTCCTATGGCCCCGAGTGACTTGCCATCTTCATTAACTACGCGCGTCAAATGAGAGGAGATTGCCTTTCCGGACTGATCTTTAATCCGCAGATCCAAAGATTGCCCACTCAGCATCCATCCTTTTGGGGAACTAAAGATGTCCCCGGCAAGTTGCCCAATGATGTTTTCAGCACTGCGCCCCAGCAGCGCAGCACCGAGCGGGTTGATGTTAGTTATGATCCCATCATGATCAATAGCGATAAAGCCCTGACGTAAAAGTGAGGAAGCTAACTCGAACCCTTCCTGGTAAAATTTCAGCTGGCTTTCCAACTCAAAAAGGCGCAGATTCTTTTCGATCATATTTGCGCCCATCATCACAATGGACAAGATCTTTTGACGGTCTGGACAGGCTTCTCCGCTAATATCTAAAACGCCGATCGGAGCACCTTGGCAATTTTGAATCGGAGCAGCCCAGCAGGCTAGAAAGTGATTATTTTGGACAAAGTGCTCCCAACCGAAGACGGAAATGGGAGCATTCTCACTGAGGGCAGTGCCGATGGCATTTGTCCCTCGGACTTCCTCACGCCAATCGGCGCCGGCGTTTAAATTCACTTTCTGAGCCTTACTCATAAAGGGGGCATCCCCAATAGCTTCAATGATGTATCCGTCATTATCGCCTAATAAAATAGTATAATTGGTGCTTCCAAGCAGGTTGAAGATATAAGGCAAAACAGTTTCTCCCGCTCGAATTAAGGATTCTTGAGCTTCTCGGCGCTCACTGAGAAGCGGTGTAGACAGAATGTCTTGGTTAGAAATTAAGGTATGGTCTACCTGATACGCTATGCTTCTTTGCCAGGAACGATAGATAGAAGGAGTGACATCCGATTCTACGCATTCTCCATTTATAAAACGCTTCCAATGGTTGTCCATAAAACTCTTTCCTCCTCTTCGCTAAGCATAGAAAGTGTCTTCCATATATGACAAGAATATCATACCCATTTCCGACAGACAACAGCCTGTACAATATTTCTATTCTTAGAAAAAGTGTATCATAATGGAACACAAGTGCAAGACAAACGCTCAAATGTGGAGCATTTGTCAGTCTGAATCGTTATTCTGTTTCGCTTGAAATTTGATCTTCCGGGGTAAATTGTTGATCAAATTTCCAAGACCCCCCACTTCAAGAAGCGGGGGGTCTTAGTGTGTAAACTTTAGCCAAACAGAGTTTACTTGCCGAAAGAGCAGCGCGGGTAGATGCAGACTGGGCAGTCGAGGCAAAGACCACCATGTCCCAGTTTAGTAAGGTCACGGCGCGCCAAGCGTTCTCCCGTAAGCAAGCGCGGAGCGACTAGATCAAAGATGGTAGTTTTAGAATACATAACACACCCCGGCAAACCGATAATTGGAATATCTCCGATGTAGGCTAACAAAAACATAGCTCCGGGTAAAACCGGTGCCCCGTAAGTAATGAGTTCTGCTCCCATTTCTTTAATTGCCGTGGGGGTCACATCATCGGGGTCAACGGACATTCCGCCGGTGACTAAAACCATTTCTGCTCCGTTGGTTAAATGTTCTTGAATGCATTTTTGAATCAGCGCTACCTCATCGTTAGCAAAGGTTTGGCCTAGGACTTCGGAGCCCCATCCTTCGATTTTGGTACGCAGTACGGGGCCGAATTTATCTTGAATCCGTCCATGATAGACTTCACTTCCCGTTGTGACGATTCCGACTTTCAACTTTTTAAGGGGATGAACAGCCAGAAAGGGCTTGGCATACGTAAGGGTAATTTGTTCTGCTTCAATGATCATTTTTTCATTGATCATCAAAGGAACAACACGGGTTCCGGCGACCTTGTCTCCCTTTTTGACGGGGTAATGGTTATGAAGGGTGGCGAGAATGATATCTTCTAAACTATTTAAAGCCCAAATGCCGTCTTCTATGACATAAAGAAGGCCGTCGTAGGCAGCGCTCAGGGTAATTTTACCTTCTTTAGGTTCATCACGGAGCAGTCCCGGACCGGAAACTGCCTTGGCTAGGCGCTCAGCAGCTTCATTTTCGTGAATAAGGCCGGGCGCAGGATCCCAGACGTAAACATGTTCTTTACCCATGCTCAGCAAGACTGGAATATCCTCTTTTTGGACAATGTGCCCCTTGCGAAACCGGGGACCTTTAACGACACCGGGGATAATTTGCGTCATGTCATGAATTAAAACTGCACCGACAGCATCCTGTACATTGATTTTTTCCATGCGGATAGCCTCCAATCCATTAGGTGAGGTGTGTTCATACTTTATTACTCAAACTAAAAGAATTGAACACTGCCAGTGGTTCAGGGACTGATTGAGGGGGGGACAATCTGGTCCTTCTTGCATGGTACCTTATTCTTCACAAGAGGTCAAGATGTGAGTTAATGCCAGAAGGATAATTCTAAACATTCGAATATGAATTTTTGGCATGAATCTTGCAAATGATATTCAAGTAGAACCAAGTAAAGCAGGCCAATCAGAGAAACTGAACTGAAAAGTTAAGCGTTTCAGGCAAGCATAAGGAAGCTCGACCGGCACCTGAAGACACTGTCTTCGCACAGGTCAGCTCAGCGGAGAAGCCTTGGCGAAGGCGGCTGACTAGTCGCCCTTATGCTCGGAAAGTATATAACGCAAGTTATACTTTCTGATAATAGTACAAAAAAGAATGGGGAGGACAAATTTGCCAGTTGTTCATTAAAAGATAGGCGGGGAAGCTGCTTTACTGGTGATTGAGTCAGTAGCTATTGTAGAGAATAATTTAAAAGGAGCGGATTCAAAGTGATTAAAAAAAATGTCGTTATTAACGGTGTCCCTCAAACCTTACTTGTTGACGGGGAAGTTACCTTGGCCCATGTTTTACGGGGACAACTGCACATGACCGGAACAAAAATCGGGTGCGGAAAAGCTCAATGTGGTGCCTGTTCCGTCATTGTGGATGGCAAAGTCATCCGTTCTTGTGTGACAAAAATGAAAAGAATTGCCGATAATGCAGATATCACGACAATTGAAGGAGTCGGTACTAAGGGACATTTACATCCCTTACAGCTGGCTTGGATGCTTCATGGAGCTGCACAATGCGGTTTCTGTACTCCGGGATTCATTGTTTCGGCTAAACAACTGCTCGCTGAAAATGTCAATCCGACACGAGAAGAAGTCCGCGATTGGTTCCAAAAACATAGAAATGCCTGCCGCTGCACGGGGTATAAACCTTTAGTTGACGCTGTCATGGAAGCTGCACGTTTAATTCGGGGCGAGGTTACGGTCGAAGCGTTATTTGCGAAGTTGCCTACGGATGGGAAAATCTTAGGCACAGAATATATTCGCCCTTCGGCTATGGCTAAGGTTACCGGTACTTGGGATTTCGGTGCGGATGCCGGACTCAAAATGCCTGAAGAAACTCTGCATCTGAAACTGGTTCAGGCGAAGGTTTCGCATGCCAATATTCTTTCGATCGATACATCAGAGGCCGAGAAAATGCCGGGCGTCTATAAAGTTATCACCTACAAAGATGTTGTCGGCAAAAACCAAATCACCGGTTTGATTACGTTTCCGACGAATAAAGGGGATGGCTGGGACCGTCCGATTCTCTGCGAGAAAAAAGTGTTCCAATTTGGAGATGCCATTGCCATTGTTGCGGCTGATACCGCTGCCCATGCTCAGGCTGCTGTCGAAAAAGTGAAAGTGGAACTCGAATTACTTCCTGAATACATGAGCGCCCCGGCTGCCATGGCCGATGACGCCATTGAGATTCATCCGGGAACACCGAACATTTATTTTGAGACCCAGCTTGTCAAGGGAGCAGATACTGCGCCAATCATGAAAGCCGCAGATGTCGTAGTCGAAGATGATTTCTATGTCGGACGTCAGCCTCACCTGCCGATTGAGCCGGATGTGGGTTTTGCTTTCTTTGATGATGAAGGTAAATTGATCATCCATTCCAAGAGCATTGCCATTCACCTTCATCAGGCCATGATTGCTGCCGGGATTGGGATCGAATCAGACAAACTGATTTTGGTGCAAAATCCAACCGGCGGAACTTTTGGCTATAAGTTCAGCCCAACGATTGAAGCCTTATTAGGGGTAGCGGCTGTGGCTACAGGTAAACCAGTCTACCTCGAGTTTGATTATTTTCAACAAACGACGTATACCGGAAAACGTTCGCCTTTCTTTATTAATCTTAAATTTGGAGCTACTAAAGAGGGTAAGTTGATGGCTATGGAATCTGACTGGACAGTAGACCATGGTCCCTACTCCGAATTCGGTGACTTGCTCACTATGCGGGGCACTCAATTTATTGGCTGTGGTTACAACATCCCCAATATTCGCGGCAATGGACGAACCGTATGCACGAATCATGCTTGGGGTTCGGCATTCCGAGGGTATGGATCTCCTCAAAGTACCTTCTCCTCTGAAGTTTTGATGGACGAGCTCGCTGAAAAACTTGGTATGGATCCCTTCGAACTGCGTTACAAGAATGTGTACAGACCCGGTGACACTACGCCTACCGGCTGTGAGCCGGAAGTTTACTGCTTGGTTGACATCCTGAATAAACTTAAGCCTGCTTACGAAAAAGCACAAGAATGGGCCAAACAACCGGTCTCCAGTGAAGAAAAGAAACGCGGAATCGGAATGTCGATCGGGATCTATGGGTCCGGTCTGGATGGCGCGGACAGTTCGGCGGTCAATGTTGAACTGACGGCAACGGGCGTTACCGTTTATTCTTCCTGGGAAGATCATGGTCAAGGTGCGGACATGGGAACGTTAACCATCGCTCATGAGACCTTACGTCCGTTGGGCATTAAACCGGAAAATATCAAACTTGTGATGTGCGATATGGCAGTAACTCCGAACAGCGGACCGGCCGGCGGAAGTCGTTCCAATGTGATGTGCGGTAATGCTACCAGAGTTGCTTGCGAAATGTTATTAAAAGGTATCATGAAAGCGGACGGAACCTTCCGGACCTATGAAGAGATGGTCGCTGAAAAATTGCCGGTCTATTTCGAAGGTTCTTGGACTGCTCCTGCTAAAGAATGCGATGTAACAACCGGACAAGGTAATCCGTTTGCCGTCTATATGTATGGAGCCTTTTTGTCTCAAGTTGAAGTAGACATCACGACAGGTAAAACCGTCGTTGCCAAAATGACAATGGTAGCAGATGTTGGTACAATTATCAATAAATTAGTTGTGGACGGACAACTTTATGGCGGATTAATTCAGGGTCTTGGTTTAGCTCTCAGTGAAGATTTTGAAGATCTGAAGAAACACATCGATTTGGTCGGCTGCGGACTGCCCTATATCAAAGATGCTCCGGACAATATTGAGCTCCTTTATGTCGAAACTCCCAGACCTGAAGGTCCTTATGGAGCTGCCGGTTCGGGAGAATTGCCACTGACCTCCCCTCATGCTTCAATTATCAATGCGATTTATAATGCTTGCGGTGTGCGGATTACCCATCTGCCTGCCCGTCCGGAAAAAGTACTTGCCGGACTTAAAGCTCAGCAGTAATTGCACTATCTCTAGTCTAAGGAACTTAGCACCGGAACCTAAAATTGGTTTAATCTGATTTTAGGTTCCCTAACATTTATCCCAATCTGCCTTCCCGGATTTTTATAGCCCTGACCTTGAGACTTCAAAATATCAATGTTCCAGCTGGTTTACTTATGAAATAGGGCTTTAGTTACGACACGGATCAACATAGAAGTACCCGTGTTTAGGCAACTTTGTTGTTATCTGTGCTATAATTTTCCGGGAATGCAGGTACGAGTCGGAAAGTGTTTTGGCTGGGTTCCTTCTCGCCAGCTCTGACGATAGGGATGCCTGGCCCTCCAGACCGACGCATCAGTAGAACTAAGGTAACCGCCTGCGCAGGTTTGGCGCTGACGGATTTTCTTTACTCGCAGGAATAACTTTAAGGAAGTGGGTGCTGCAGATGGAACAGGACGAGCTAAAACGACAAGAAGATAAATGTACTCAAGAAAATCCTCCAGCCTGTACCGCCGGTTGTCCAATCCATGTCGATGCCCGAAAATTGATGTTGGACATTAAAAAACAGGACTTAAAAAGCGCTTTAGCAACATTGCAGAAAAAACAACCCTTTCCGGGAATCATTAGTCGAATTTGTGATCATCCTTGTGAGAATGTCTGTAAACGCCAAGAGGCCGGAGAGCCTATTGCAATTTCAGCGCTGGAGAGGTATTGCGTGACAGACCAAGCGGTGAACATGGCCAAGTCCTTGAAAGTTCCTCTCAAAAGTCAGAAAGTTGCCATAGTTGGTTCGGCTCTGCGAGGTCTGACCGCAGCCTATGATTTGGCTAAAAAAGGCTATAGGGTTAGCCTGTTTGAGAAAGCAGATCGCCTAGGTGGAAATCTTTGGGATTTCCCGGAACACCAATTGCCCCCGGAGGTTATTGGCGAGGAACTGTCCATTTTAAGCCGACTTAACATTCAAATAGAGCTAAACAAAGCCATAACCAGCCAAGATTTAGCCACCCTGCAAAAAGAATTCAATGGAGTGTATCTTGGTTTGGCAGCTCAATCTAATGCAGTTGCGGAGCTCTTGGGCGAACAGAACAAGGTTGACTCGCTAACCTGTGCCACGCCGATCCCCGGGATATTTAGCGGGGCCCTAGCGGGCGATGATTCTCCCATTCAGTCGGTTGCTGACGGCCGGAAAGCGGCAGTTTCCATAGATCGCTATTTACAGGGTGTTTCCTTAACGGCCTCTCGGGAAGGGGAGGGAGTATACGAAACTAAGTTATTCGCCAATACTAAGGGGATTCCTTTTCTATCAGCAGTGCCTATGAGTGACGAACTTCAAGGTTATAGTTCTGAGGAAGCTTTTCAGGAGGCAGCTCGGTGTTTGGACTGTAAATGTTTGGAATGCGTGAAGGCCTGTAAATATTTAGAAAGCTACGGCAGTTACCCCAAAAAATATTTAAGGCAAATTTACAACAACGATACCATCGTGATGGGCATGCGCCAGGGAAATAAAATGATCAATTCTTGCAGTCTGTGTGGACAGTGCGCCGAAATTTGTCCCCAAGGACTGGATCTTGGGGAGACTTGCAAAGCAACTCGGGAGAGTATGGTCAGTAAAGGAAAGATGCCCCCTTCAACTCATGATTTTGCTTTGCGAGACATGGATTTTAACAATAGCGAAGAATTTGCTTTGTCCCGACATCAACCCGGTCATAATTCCAGTAGGTATGTTTTCTTTCCCGGATGTCAACTAAGCGCCTCGTCACCGGAATATGTTGAAAAAGTTTACGCTTATTTGACAGAAAGGCTTTTCGGCGGGGTAGCTCTAATGTTGCGTTGTTGCGGCGCTCCGGCCGATTGGGCTGGCAATCAAGAGTTGTTTCAAAACAGTTTGCAGGTTTTAGTTTCAGAATGGGAAAGCCTTGGCAAACCGCAGCTGATCGTGGCCTGTTCCACCTGTCACAGCGTTTTCCGCGAAAGGTTTCCCAAAGTAGTCTCCCTGTGGGAGTTAATGGTGAATTTAGGCTTACCAATTCAAGGTACTGGGATAGTCGGGGGTAAAGTAGCAGTGCAGGATGCCTGCACAACGAGACATGAGCCAGACATCCATGATGCCGTCCGACGAATCTTAACCAACCTGGGTTATAAAATAGAAGAATTGCCCTACAGCAAAGAACTGACCAAATGCTGCGGTTATGGAGGGCTGACATCCTTCGCTAATCCGAAGTTGGCCAACCAGGTAGTTGAAGAACGAATCAGTGAAAGTAGCACAGACTATGTAGCTTATTGTGCAATGTGCAGGGATAGTTTTGCTTCTCAAGGTAAACGGACGTTTCATTTATTAGATCTGATTTTCGGGACTGATCTTGATAAGGCTGCAACCAGGCCCGGCGTGGGACTTTCCTATCGACACGAGAATCGGGCAAAACTAAAAAATAAGTTGTTAACCTCGCTGTGGAAAGAAGTACCCCGGGAAAAGAAAGGAACCTATCGGATGATCGAACTAGTGTTAAATGAAAGAATTTTAGAGACTATGGAAGAACGGCGGATTCTTATTGAAGACATTCAAAAGGTTATAGAATTTGCGGAGCGAACGGGAAGAAAGTTTATCAATCCGGACAATGGACATAGTCTGGCTCATTTCCGCCCTGTCAAGGTGACCTATTGGGTTGAATATCAAGCACAGGAACAAGGGTTTGCGGTACTAAATGTCTACAGCCATCGCATGGAAATTGTGGAGGAAGGCCATGAGTAATACACTGAAACTGACTCAGAAGCCCCATTGGACCTGCGGGAAGTGTGGGGGAGAACTTAAGCGCGGTTTGGTTAAGGCGACATACTTGGGCAATAGTTTCGAAGTAGAGGAACTAAAATGCCTTAATTGCGGCTTGGTGTTGATTGATGAAGAACTAGCTTTAGGAAAAATGTTCGAAGTTGAACAAAGTTTGGAGGATAAATAGATAAATAGAGGGGGAGAAAGACGATGGCGGTCGATGCATTTCGCATGTTTCAATTAGCAACTCAGGGGTTTTGCTGCAGCCAAATTATCTTAATCTTAGGCCTGGATGAACAAGGCAAGGAAAACCCCGACTTAGTTAAAGCAATGCATGGTCTGTGTGGTGGAATAGGACGGTCGGGAAAAACCTGCGGGGCACTGACTGGGGGAGCATGTCTGATCGGTTTAAATGTTGGGAAAGGAACAGCCGGCGAATTCGGCCACGACAAAATCAATCTGATGATCAATGACCTGCTGGAGTGGTTTGAAGATACCCAGGGCAGTATTGATTGCGAGGAAATCTTAGACCACTCTTTAGATGAAGGCAATGAGTATCCTGTGCAATGCGGCAATATTGTTTCAGCAACCTATAGTAAGGTGAAAGAGATTTTAGCGACCTATTTAGAAGATCCTGAGTTAACGGACGAGGACTAAGCAGAGGTCAGGGATCGGAAACCGGAAGTCGGAAGTTAAGAAGCCGGAAGTGGGAGTCTTGAAAGTGGATGAATTGTTAAATAAAAATCATATTTTTAAATTATATGAGGGCGACCTGCTCAGGCAATCCACCGGCGCTACGTTGAGACCGGGGGGGTTCTTCTTAACCGATCTGGGAGTAAAAAGTTGTGACTTTCTTCCGGGAGATCGGGTCTTGGATGTGGGCTGCGGCAGCGGTGCTACAGTAGATCGTTTAAATTCTGTTTATCAACTCCGGGCCATTGGCCTAGACCCCTCAGAGAGGTTATTAGAAAACGGCAAAAAGATGAATCCAAGTTTAAACCTGATTCAGGGACAGGGCGAAGATCTGCCCTTCGCGATGAACGACCTGGATGGAGTATTCGCGGAGTGTACATTGTCTGTAATGGAAGACTTGGAAAAGGCTATTGAAGAGATTTTCAGGGTGCTCAAGCCTGGCGGATGGTTGGTCGTTAATGATATCTATGCTAGAAATCCTGAGGGGCTTAAACCTCTTCAGGAACTTAATTTTGATTCATGTCTGCGCAGAGCGTTGTCCAAAGAACAATTAATCAGCAAACTTAGCGAAAAGGGGTTTAAGATTGTTGATTGGCAGGATCATACGAATCTGTTGATCCAATTAATGGTTAAACTAATCATGACCCATGGCTCGCTGGCCGAGTTTTGGCTGAAGTCTTCTGCGTGCTCAGTTGATCCTCACCTTGCTCAGGCCGCGCTTAAACAGGCCAAGATGGGGTATTTTCAACTGATTGCCCGGAAGAATGCTAGTTGCAGTTAGAGAGGGAAACGTATGGAATTTAGGGACGAAACTTTGGTTTCCACGACACAGAGTTTGTGTCCGGAATGTTTGAGACTAATTCCGGCTCAAAGAGTGGCTCAGGGGAAAGATGTTTATTTGCTGAAAAGCTGCCCCGAACATGGTGACTATCAAACCCTGCTTTGGCGTGGTACCCCTCAATGGGATTCATGGGTCCGGCCAACGATTCCAACTCCTCCTCAGGAGTGCTTTACCCGGGCAGAAAAAGGCTGTCCCTTTGATTGCGGCTTATGCGAAAACCACTATAAGACGACTTGTACAGCTTTGCTGGAGGTTACTCAGCGCTGTAATCTAAACTGTCGATTTTGTTTTGCCAATGCAGGAACAGAGCTTGACGAACCTTCCTTGGAGAAAATCGAGGGGTGGTACCAAAACGTTCTTGCAGCCAGCGGACCGGTCAATATTCAATTATCGGGCGGCGAGCCATCCCTCAGGAATGACTTGCCGAAAATTGTGGCTATGGGGAGGGCCTTGGGCTTTAAATTCATTCAACTTAATACGAACGGCCTGCGCCTGGCTGAAGATCCCAGTTTTGTGAGTCAGTTGAAGGAAGCGGGTCTCAGTTCGGTATTTTTACAATTTGACGGTACGGAGGAGCGGATTTATCAGTCACTAAGAGGACGAAGTCTCCTTGATCTTAAAAATCAAGCGATATTGAATTGCGGCCAATATGAAATCGGAGTGGTCTTGGTACCGACCCTGATACCAGGCCTCAACACGCAGAATATTGGCGATATTATAAAGTTTGCTTTGGAAAATCATCCCGTCGTCCGAGGTGTGCACTTCCAACCGGTAAGTTATTTCGGCAGGATTCCTCAAGAACCCACGGATCAAGAGCGGATCACCCTGCCGGAAGTCATACAGGCGATTGAAGAGCAGACGGCCGGGCTGGTCAAGGCAGCTCACCTGAAACCCCACAATGGCCGCTGTTCTTTTAGCGGCAATTTTACCAGACAATCGGATGGCAGCTTGAAGCCGCTGGTCAATAATTCGTGTTGTAATGGGCCGGAGCGCGCGGATGAGTTGGCCAGAAAAACACGAACTTTTGTTGCCCGGCAGTGGTCGGGATCAGAAAAATTAACAATTCAGGCTCCCAGCGCTAACTCCTGGGACAATTTAATCCAACAGTTAAAAACCTATGCCTTTTCGATTAGTGGTATGGCCTTTCAAGATGTCTGGAACGTCGATATCGAACGCTTAAAAAACTGTTGTATTCATGTCGTGAGTCCGGAAGGTAAGTTAATTCCTTTTTGCGCTTATAACCTCACTGATAAGCATGGGCACTCAATTTATCGGAAGGGGAGATAGGGTGTGGGCATCAAAACCACCTCGCTGGAGGCTTGGATAAAGCGCAAAATCGGAGCTGAGTCCGGAAGCTTAACCAGAAAGCAAATCGAGGATTATCAGTTGACCAAACTGCAGGAAACCCTTAACCGGGTAACCCGTCAAAGTCGCTTCTATCAACGTCTCTATGCAGGAATCGATTGTCAGATCTCAAGTTTTCAAGACTTTTTAAAACTGCCCTTTACTACGTCGGAAGATTTAATGAATAACCCTTTGGATTTTTTGTGTGTTTCTCAAGATGAGATCAGCAGGATCGTCACGTTACAAAGTTCCGGTACGACGGGAAACCCTAAACGTCTGTTCTTTAGCGAGGCAGATCAAGAGTTGACCATCGATTTCTTTCATCATGGAATATTGACCTTGGTAAGGCCCAAAGACAGGGTCTTAATAATGTTACCGGGGGAAATACCCGGAAGCGTCGGGGATCTACTGCGCTCTGGTCTGGAACGGGCCGGCTGTACAGGGCTTGTTCACGGTTTGGTTACGAATCCGGAGGCAGCGCTGGAGCAAATCAGACGGGAAAACATCAACGCCTTAGTCGGAATACCAACTCAGGTTTTGAGTTTAGTTCGGTATAAAGATGCCCGGGGCTGCCCTGTCTCCTTAAACCTGAGAAGCGTTTTATTGAGTACAGACAACGTTCCGCTGGCTATTGTGCAGGAAATTGAGAGAGCCTGGGGATGTAAGGTGTTTAATCACTATGGCATGACTGAGATGGGGTTGGGCGGCGGACTGGAATGTGAAGGTTTTGGTAGTTACCATCTTCGGGAAGCGGACCTCTACATCGAAATCATCGATTCCGCTTCAGAACAGCCTGTTTTGGATGGGCAACCGGGGGAGATCGTAGTTACTACTTTGACCCGCTCTGCTATGCCGCTAATTCGTTATCGAACCGGCGATCGGTCTAGGTTTATTCCGGGGCCCTGTGCGTGCCGGACGGTACTGAAGCGCCTGGAACTGATCAAGTCCAGAGAGCGGGTTTATCTTAATCAAGCGGATTACCTGACTATGGCGGATTTCGATGAGGTGCTGTTTGCGCTGGATAATGTTTTGGATTTTGAGGTAACCTTAACAGATGGCATGCAAGAAAAAGAAAACCAGTTACAAATCGATGTTCAGATTGAAGGCCCTATTTCCTGGGAAGCGAAAAGAAATGTCATCCAGGCTTTAGATAAAATCTCGATAGTAAGAGATGCCCGACAGAACGGTAGTTTAAGGGTCTTCTTTTATTTTGAAGTATGCTCTGAAGTTATAGCCAGAAAAGGTACTGCTAAAAGACAGATTCAAGACAAGAGAGGGAGTGTCTAATTTGTTTGCCGGAACAGAGCAGGACCCGGAGAAGGATTCCCTGGCAGCAATCATTGTTGCCGCAGGATACTCTTTTCGAATGAAACGTTTTAAGCCTCTTTTAGCGTTAGGCGGGAGCACAGTATTAGAAAAAGCCATAAGTAGTTTTCAGAAAGCCGGAATTAAAGATATTCGGGTGGTAGTTGGGCATCGAGCGAACGAATTGTATCCTATCTTGGATAAACTAGGCGTCCAAGCCATATTCAACCCGAATTTTTCCGAAGGAATGTTCTCCTCGGTTACCGCCGGGGTTAAAAGCCTAGGTCCGGAGATAGCAGGTTTTTTTCTGTTGCCTGTCGATAATCCGCTTATTAAACAGGATACCTTGGAAAAGCTTCAGAATGCTTTTTTCTCCACTCAATTTGGAATTATTTATCCTACCTATCAGGAGAGGAGAGGACATCCTCCTTTAATATCCCATCACTATGTGAAAAAAGTATTGAATTGGCATAAACCCGGAGGAATGAAGGCTCTGTTGGAAGAGTATGAATATGATGTGAGCGAAGTAGAGGTTGTTGACCCGGGTATAATGCTCGATATGGATACGCCGGAGGACTATGATCAAATGCTGAAGTACTGTGGAGATATTCAAATCCCCTCGGAAGAGGAATGTTATACTATAATCGAACGTGCCAACACGCCTGTACGGGTGATTAAGCACTGTAAGCTGGTTGCTCAATTAAGTTGTGCCATTGGCAGCTATTTAATCAGGTCGGGTTGCCAATTAAACTTACAATTAATCAGGGCCGCTGCGCTGCTGCATGACTTGGCCAAAGGTGAAGCACAGCATGCTTTGGTTGGAGCCCGGATGCTCGTGGATTACCCGGATGTAGCGGAAATTGTAGCCGAACATATGGACATTTGTTTGACCCCGGATCGGCCTTTAACAGAAAAAGAAATCGTCTATTTGGCCGATAAACTGATCATGGACGATCAGATTGTTCCACTTCAGGACAGATTTGCCGGGCCCCTTGAGCAGCATAAGAACAATCAAGAGATTCTCAGCAAGATTAGGCGACGATTTTGTAATGCGGAAAGAATTCAGACCAGAATTGAACAAATAGTTAAAATGCCTTTGCAGGAAATACTGAAAACTGATTAGGGGGAAAGGCTAATGGACAAGGAAGTATACCTGGGGCTTAAAAAGGTATATGAACAAAACTTGGAGGCAGCACTGATTAGTGTAACCAGTGTACTGGGCTCAGCCCCCCGTAAACCGGGAGCTAAAATGCTGGTCTTTGCCGACGGGACGACGGTGGGAACCATCGGCGGCGGATGTGGTGAGGCTGAGGCGCGACGGGAAGCTTTGAATGTCTTACTGTCGCATACTCCTAAGATATATTTCCTGAATATGACAGCAGATCTTGCTCAGGAGGAGGGCATGGTTTGCGGAGGTATCATGGGTTTATTTATAGATTATATGGGTAGTCATAGCTCTGTGGAACAAACAAATCTCAATAAAGATTATCTGTCAGCACTGGAACGGTATAATAACCCCGTCTTGGTAACGGTGATTGAGGCAGTCGAGGAAGGGTTAATCGGGAAGAAGCTGTTTATTAAGAATGACGAGGATATCGTTGGGGACCTCGGCTTAGAAAAACTTAATAGAGTTGCCCGAGAGAGTGCTGAAACGGAGGGCAGGAGATGCAAGCCTTCATTAGTTAGTCTGGATTCGGAGTTTGAGCCCAGTACCTCCTCTGTGACGAAAGTAGCTTATCGGCTGCTGATCGAGCCGCCAACAACTGTTGTCCAATTATTGATTTTAGGTGCCGGACATATTGCTCGCCCCCTGGCAACTATGGCCAAAATGGTTGGTTATGAGGTTACGGTAGTCGACGATCGTCCATCCTTCGCCAATTCTGCCCGCTTCAGCACCGCGGATACAATTATTTGCGATGATTTCGGACATGCTATCGATGCTATTAACATCAATCCCCAAACCTTTGTTGTGATTATTACCAGGGGGCATCGTTATGATAAGGCCTGTCTGCAGAAAGTGATTAATCGTCCGGCCTCCTATATTGGCATGATCGGCAGTCGCAAAAGAGTTAAAGCATTGATCACGGAGTTAGAAGAAGAAGGGGTTCCGAGCGAACTGCTGCAAAAATTGTATTCGCCTATCGGTCTTAAAATCGGGGCAGAAACTCCTGAAGAAATAGCGGTAAGCATTCTCAGTGAGTTGATTAAAGTACAAAGGGAGTTGGATCAGAACGGTAAACCGAAATGATCCTCAAGAACGATGAAAATGAATAAGAAGTTGATCTATTTAGCCAGACATGGTGATATCGCCTTGGGAAAAGAGAAACGTTATATCGGGCAATTGGATCTGCCTTTAAGTGCTCACGGAATTGAGCAGGCTTTTTTGCTGAAAAATCTGTTTAGTCAGGTACCTTTAGATAACATATATTGCAGTGATTTACAAAGATCGCAACAAACAGCAGAGATTATTGCTTCAGCCCACCCTATCATTCCCGCAGCCCATTTGGAATTACGGGAACTGAATATGGGGGTTTGGGATGGAATACTCTTTTCAGAAATTAAAGCTAAGCTCCCCAAAGAATTTAAAGAACGTGGTGAAAATATAGCAGATTACAGTCCACCGGAAGGAGAAAGCTTTTCGGACTGCTTTAAAAGAGTCATTCCAGTCTGGGAAAGCCTGGCCCAATCCTCTGAAACAACCAGCTTAATTATTGGCCATGCAGGTATAAACAGAGTAATCTTATGTCATGTCCTGGGAATTCCCCTGGCTAATGTCTTTCGTCTTGAACAAAGTTATGGATGTCTGAATTTAATCTGCAAGGTGGGTTCCGAATACCGAGTGAAATTCTTAAACCTTACAGTAGCCGAGGGCAGATCAAATAGCGCGCCCAATCCAGAAATATTCTAACCTAAAATACTGCATTTTTTTACCTACAAAGGAAAACACTGTAAACATGGAAAAAATAATGATTCGCAATTCAATTTGTAGGTATAATTTTTACACCTACAAAAACACCCAAATGCCTGTAAAATCAGGGTTTGTTAATGTCGGTATAATTTTTCACGGGAATCAAGGTTCTAATTAATAAGCTACATACCGTTTGGACCACCGCCAGGAGATAGCCCTGAAGTGTGATTTTCCCATGGCCGAGGACCAGGGCTTAAAGCTCTGGTCCATTATTATTATGCTATTTCAGTCAAATTTAGATAAAATTCTGCAAGATAGTGTTCCGAAATGAAACGCTGTTCCGAGCAGAGTGCGTCAAACTAGGGCAGTCAATCGAAATTGCTTTGCTAGAAAGTATAAATCGTCCAGCAAGGAAGTCTTAGAAACTGGCCAGAACCGGAATTGTCCGGAGAATATGAATAAAGTTAGAACAATATTCAAAAAATATTAAAGAATATTTAAGATATTAGAATTTTTCAATTGTTGGCGTGATTCTTGCAATAGTATAAAGTCAACCAAAAGTGACAATACTGACTGGGGACCAATGTTGTTCAGTATTGAAAAAAATATGGCTAAGGCCAGTAAAAAATGGGAGGAAACAAAAATGTCAGTTGTTCATCAAGTTTATGGGTATTTCATGCCAACAGTAAATCTCATGGGAGCCGGAGCAGCTCAAGAAACAGGAAAACAAGCCAAATTACTGGGTGGAAAAAAAGTACTATTGGTGACCGATGCTTATCTCGAAAAAATTGGTATGGCTCAGGAAATCGCTGACATTATAGCAAAAGAAGGCATTCCAGTTGTTATTTATGGCGGTGCTGAACCAAACCCGACCGATAAAAACGTGCATGATGGCTTTGACATCTATACTAAAGAAGGCTGTGACCTGATTGTCTCCATGGGTGGAGGGTCTTCCCATGACTGCGCTAAAGGAATCGGACTTGTGGCAGGTAATGGCGGAAGAATTAACGACTATGAAGGCGTAGATAAATCTAAATTACCGATGGCCCCGATGATTGCCATAAACACGACCGCCGGTACTGCCGCTGAAATGACCAGGTTCTGCATCATCACGGATTTAGCACGTCACATTAAAATGGCGATTGTCGATTGGCATGTCACCCCCAATGTCTCGATCAATGATCCTTTGTTGATGATGAAACAACCTCCCAGCTTAACCGCTGCGACGGGCATGGATGCCCTCACCCATGCCGTCGAAGCGTATGTTTCCACGATTGCCACGCCAGTAACCGATTCGGCAGCCTTAATGGCTTTTAAACTTATTCCGAAATATTTGCGTCGTGCCGTAGCGAACGGTGATGACTTCGAAGCGCGTGAAAAAATGGCCTATGCTCAATTATTAGCTGGTATGGCTTTTAATAACGCCAGTTTAGGTTATGTTCATGCTATGGCTCATCAATTAGGCGGATTCTATAATTTGCCTCATGGTGTATGCAACGCCATCCTCCTTCCCCACGTTTCGCGCTTTAACATGATCGGCAATCTCGATCGCTTTGCAGAGATCGCGGTAGCAATGGGAGAAAACATCGATGGACTTTCCGTCAGAGATGCTGCCGAAAAATGCTTGACCGCAATCGCCACGTTGTCTGCTGATGTCGGAATTCCTTCCGGACTAAAAGACCTGAATGTAAAAGAAGAAGATTTGGCGCTGATGGCCGGAAATGCCAAATTAGATGCTTGTCAATTCACCAATCCTCGCACAGCAACCCTTGAACAAGTGATTCAAATCTATCGAAACGCTATGTAATCTAATTTAGTATACAAAGGAAAGGCTCTTGGGAATGACTCCCAAGAGCTTTTTTTACGCATCGCACCCTCCCGTCGTTCCCCCGTCGACCCAAGCCCAGAGGAAGTTGCTTAGCAAAGAGAAGCACTTTAGCGGAATTGCGTCAATGAGAGCAGACGATAAGGCGTTAAGAAACTCAAGGGTTCACATTCAGAAAGCCCAGAGGTTTTGAGTTTTAGCCTTAGCGTCAAGCGAATAGCAATGGAGCGTGTGCGAACGTGCTAAGCAACTTCCTCGCCTCAGTAAACGGTAAGCTTTTTCTCGAACAATTCAAGTTGTATTGTACGAAGTCGTACAGAGAAAAGATCCTGGACGAAGTTCAACGGAAGGGTTTCAGTCATATAATTATTATAATAAGGGGAATATCTAAGCAATTTCAAGGAAAACTGAGATTACCATGATTTATCACAGGAAAACTACAAACTATCCTAAGATATCAGGAAATAATAAATTTTTTTATTGACAACACCGAACTTTGTGCTAAAATTTAACCTGATGGAAATTTGGGGCTACCGGAGGAAGAGACGACCGGCTCAGTTTCTTTCCTATTTTTTGAGTGGAAAAGGGGGCAACGATCACAATTGGCAAATTCTCTTGGACGTCATGTGTTGGCTGAAATTTATGGGTGTAGCTTCGACATTTTGAACGATCGTGAAAAAGTCGAAATGCTGATGGTCAATGCAGCTTTGGAGGCTGGAGCCGAGGTGCGTGAGGTGGTTTTTCATAAGTTTAGTCCTCAAGGGGTGAGTGGTGTCGTCGTGATTTCTGAATCACACCTAGCCATCCATACCTGGCCAGAACTCGGATATGCAGCTGTAGACGTCTTTACTTGCGGGGACCGTGTCAATCCCTGGGATGCCTGTAACTATTTAACGGATCATTTCAAAGCAGGTCATATGACCGCAACGGAAATTAAGCGGGGGA